>Ga0209153_1000018_pt1 | contig 85316 bp, 67 predicted proteins | sample GraSoiAngelo_120_FD_185877 | JGI IMG/M metagenome (GOLD analysis project Ga0209153, IMG submission 185877) | Grasslands soil microbial communities from the Angelo Coastal Reserve, California, USA - 14_0919_09_20cm (SPAdes) (version 2) | ecosystem: Environmental > Terrestrial > Soil > Grasslands ... | reverse complement strand
CTTTCTTTTTATGATGAGTGCTGCGCTCAGTGCCGCCGACAGTGACAACGCGGCGGCAACCATTGACACCACGCGAAAACCGGCCACGAAAGACTCATCCACGGCGCGTCGCAACTCCGCCCTCGCCGGCGGCGGAAGGTCTGTCGGAAGTTCCGCACCGGCGAGCCGGTCGCGCTGAGCCTCCAGTTGTGCGCGTACGATGGGCGCGATACTGAGGACGTTCATGTGCCGTGCGAGGCTCGTATCGAACGCCTGTAACATGAGGACGCCAAGGGCCGCAATTGCGACGAGGCCCGCAGTGCGCGAGACTGCGTTGTTGACGCCGGAGGCCAGCCCAGCGCGCGTCTCCGCAACCGAACTCATCACCGTCGTCGTCAGCGGGGCGACGCTCACGGCCATACCCAGTCCCAGCCCGCAGACTGCGGGGAAGAAAGTCGTCCAGTAGCCGCCGCCCACACCGGGCCGCGCGAACAGTGCGAACCCGCATGCCGCGATGATGGGGCCCACGACCAGTGGAAGCTTAGCCCCGTACCGCGCTACCAGCCCGCCCGACCAACGCGAAAGCAGGAACATGATAAGGATAAAAGGGAGCAAGCACGCGCCCGCAGCCGTCGCCGTGTAGCCCTGCACCTGTATGAGGTTGAGCGGGAGAAAGAAGAGCACGCCCGCGAGCGCAGCGTACAGCAGGAACGTCAACAGGTTCGCGCCGCCGAAGTTGGCGGCGCGGAACAGTCCGAGTGGGAGCATCGGATTTTTGGCGCGAGACTCGGCGACGATGAACAGGACGAGCGCGCCACTGCCGCCGACGAGGGCCGCGACGACGGCCGGGTGGCCGAAGCCGAGCCGATTCGATTCGATCAGGCCGAATACAGCCCCGCCCAGTCCGAGCGTCGCCAGCGTCGCGCCCGTAAAATCCAGACGCCCGCGCGCTTCTGTGTCCTTGCTTTCGGGGACGTACCAGTACGCGATCAGCAGCGTGGCGGCGGCGAGCGGCACGTTGACGAGGAAGGCCGCGCGCCAAGAGACGTGCTCAATGAGCCAGCCGCCGATGACGGGGCCGAGGGCGGTCGTGATGGCCGTAAAGCCCGACCACGTCCCGATGGCACGCCCGCGCTCCGCCTCTCTGAAGGACGCGCTGATGAGCGCGAGGCTGCCCGGCACGAGCAGCGCGCCACCCACGCCTTGCACGGCGCGCGCGACGATCAGGTGGCGCACGTCCGGCGCGAACCCACACCAGACGGACGCGAGCGCGAACAGGCCGACGCCTGTGCAGAAGACGAGCCGCCGTCCGTAGCGGTCTCCGAGCGCGCCACCGACGAGGAGCAGGGCCGCGAGGAAGAGCGTGTAGGCTTCGACGACCCACTGCACATCGGCGACCGTCGCGTGCAGGCTCTCTTGCAGTGCGGGCAGGGCGACGTTGACGACCGTGCCGTCTATGAACGCGAGGCTCGACCCTAGGATGGTCGCGGCGAGCACCCACGGCCCGGCGGACTTCTTACAAGGGGCCGCCGCCCCGCCGCCCCGGATCACCCCTTCATCGCATGGCTGCCTGATGATGTTCGCCATACTCTTCTGCGCGGCCCGACGGAAGTGATGCTTCCGCCGACACACGTTAGAAATAGCACGGCCGGGAGTGTGCAACCAAAAGTAGTCCAGCGCGGGCCAGAACGGATCGTGGTAGAGCTTCAACGGCATGATGGACCATTTGTAGATGAGGAAGTCCGCTCAATTTAGCTGAGCGGACTTCCTCATGCCGTGCCGTCTTCGGAACCTGGCATCTTCAATCTCCTCCCTTTTGCTGCTCACAGTTTATGGCATCAGGTCATGTCAGCTTGTGCAACATCAAGCTGGCACAGCCTGTCTGGTTACTCCATTCGTTCACTCCGAAACGATGCCGTCCACCATCTCCGGCAACACGGCGGAGCGGAAACGTATAAGCGTCGCCGCGCCGCTCGCCGATTCAATCTGTAACGCTTCGTCCGCCCCGCTCGCCGTCTGCTCAAGCCTGACGTGTGCGGCTTCAGTGATTGTGTGTGTCACATGATCATCTGCCGCTTTGCCGACGATGATTGAGACGGTGTCCTTATCACCGCCCTTCAGTTCGGCGGTGATACCTATGAGCGGCAACTCGTGTGCTTCCTCTTGCGCGCCGATCTCCTGGCCCAACACTTCCACGGTCGCCAGCCAACCTTCATGCTGTCGGCTGAACGACTCGAAAAAGGCCGGCCATTCAGCGCGCGGAATCTCTCGCGTCGGCATAATGCTGTTCCTTTCTTTTCAGACTCCGGAGGGGAAAGTTTCGGGCGGCTCGCCCGTCTCCCAACGCGCATGCCGCTCCAAAGGCTCTAGCGCGTGCGTCTCATCGAAATGGATCACGGCGTCGAACTGCTCCGGCAAGCGCGCGTCGAAGTAGTGGCTCTGGCGCTCGGTCTGCGGCAGATAGATGACGCCGATGGCGCGCTCCAAAAGGGGCCCGCGCAGAGCACTTACGACTTGCCCACCATCACGCAAGATGAGCAGAAACTTTGGCAACCTCGCATTGTGAAACAGAGCTTCATAGCTGCCCGGCAGGGCCGCACGCACGCGCTTGCGCTCTGCCGGCTCGTCCCAATCGGAGGCGGCCGTGACCGTGCCCGTGTAGGTCGTAAAGCCGACGAGCACAGCTTCGCGCCCGTAACGCTCGCGCACGAGTTGCCCGACGTTGAGTTCGCCGTAATCGGCCATGTAAGTGGCGCGCGCATCGCCCAAGTGCGAGTTGTGCTCCCACACTGCGACACGCGCTTCCTGCCCCTGCGCGCTCAGATGTGCGACCAGTGCGTCGAGCGTTTCGGCCATGTGCCGGTCGCGCAAGTTCCAAGACTCGACGCGCCCGCGAAACATCGCGCGGTAATACTCTTCTGCATTCTTCACCAGCCGCGCGTTCTGTTCCGCGAAGAAGAACTCATCTTGTGCGACGCGCCCGTCGCGGCTCGCGTAGTCGGCGGCGCGGCGGCGCAGTTCGACCAATTGACCGACGACTTCGCGCGCGCACGGTTCGGTCATGCCGAAAGAGGTGGCGTAACCGTAAGCTTGTGTGTTCTCGCCGAAGTGCTCGAAGCAGGCGTAGCGATAACGCGCACGCTTCGCCGCTTCCGGATCGACACGGTCGAGATAACCGAGCACGGCCTCGATGGAGGTATAAAGACTGTATAGGTCTAAGCCGTAGAAGCCGACTTTAGTCGCACTGGCGGATAGCGAATCGTTGTAGGAACGTAGCCATTCGACGAAGTCGAGCACGACCGTGTTGCGCCACATCCACGTCGGAAAGCGTTTGAAACCGCCGAGCGCCTCGTTCGCATCCTTGTCATCACTCAGGCCGCGCACATAGCGATTGACGCGAAAAGCATCGGGCCAGTCCGCTTCGACGGCGACCGCCGAGAAGCCCTTCTCGGTGATGAGCCGTTTTGTGATCTCCGCCCGCTCACGATAGAACTCATCTGTGCCGTGCGTCGCTTCGCCGAGCAGACAGAAGCGCGCAGCACCGATTAACTGCATCAATGGATCGTAAGCAACGCTCGTGCCTTCGAGCGGCTGTGCCGCTTCGCGCACCGCAGCGAGAATAATGTTGTTGTTATCATCGCTCATTGTGCGCCGCCCTCTTCGTCCTGTGAATCCAGCAGCAGAACGCCCGGCGTGCCAGTCGCAATCTCTTGCGCGACGGTGGCGATTAGTTCCGGCTCCGCCTCCGTATAGATCAATTCGGGTTTTCCGTCGCGGAGCATCTGTTGCGCATCTTCGAGCGGGATGTCTGCACGAAAACCCTCATGCGCATCCTCATGTTTGTGAATCGGCAGTCCGTACCTTTCGGCCAATCTGATCGCAGTCTCGCCCGTGACTCTCATCGCTCCCCCCTTCGCTCTTTTTTTCGCACCCGCTCCTTAATCTTTGTGCGCTGCCTGCGACTGTTCATGCGCCGCGCGTGCGAGCAGTTCGCGCACCTCTTCGTCGGTCGTCTGCGAGAAGTCCTCGTACCAGAGACCGACGGCATGAAATGGCTCGGGCGTGTCGGCGCAGATGATCTCGTCCACACCCATACGATACTCGTCGCAGGTCTGCACTGCTGAGACGGGCACGGCGACGACGATGCGCGCGGGTTGTTATTGCCGCCGCGCGGCAGCGCCAGCACCAACATATCGGGCCGGTTGGCATATTCCGTCAGCCGCTCTGCCAGTTTCTGCCCTGCTTCGGTTCGATCTCGAAACATCTTTGTCTGCGCTCCAAGTTCTCGTCAACCCAAAGCCCTCAGCGAGCCGTCAGTCATAAATTGCCGGATCGCCGCCGCGATCAGAGGCGCGACCGAGACGACGCGCAGTTGCGGCCAATCCTCTTGCAGCACGGGCACAGTATCCGTGACGAAGACGGCGCGCACGCTCGCGTGTGCGAGTTGCGCGCGCGCATCATCGAGCAGCAAACCGTGCGTGGCCGCGATGGTGATCTCCGGGCGCGCACCGGCCTCAAGCAACGCTTCAATGCTTTTAGCCATCGTGCCGCCCGTCGAGATCATGTCGTCAATGATCAAGCAGGCGCGGTCGCGCACGTCGCCGACCAGATGCAACACCTTCGTCTTCGTGCCGCTCTCGCGCTGCTTGTGCAGCACGACGACCGGAGTCTTGAGTCTCCGCGCGAACACGGTCGCCATCCGCACGCGCCCCGCATCCGGCGCAACGACGACCGTCCCTTCGGACAGCCGCTCGCGCACGGCATCGGCGAGCACCGGCACTGCCGTCAGGCTGTCAACCGGCACGCGGAAGAACCCTTCGAGTTGCGGTGTGTGCACGTCAACCGTAACCACATGCGCGATGCCGACAGTCTGCAACAGAGTGGCAACCATACTCGCCGCAACGGGCACGCGCTGACCATCGCGTTTGTCAGCGCGCGCGTAGCCGAAGTAGGGCACGATGGCCGTAATGCTGGCCGCCGACGCGCGCCGACATGCGTCTGCAAACGCCAACAACTCGACGAGATGATCGTTGACGGGTGGCGCGGTCGGCTGCACGATGAAGACCTCGCGCCCGCGCACCGGCTCGTCCAATTTGACGGACGTTTCGCCATCTGGAAATCGCTCGACCTGACACGCGCCGAGCCGCACGCCAAGCGCGCGCGCGATTGATCGAGCCATATCGGGATTGGCCGTGCCGGCAAAGATCGTCAGGGCGTCCATCATTCACTTGGCTACTTTTGCCCGCCGCTTATTGGCGACTTTAGCCACCTCCTTCGCTAAAACGTCATCAAGATTCAAAAGGGCGCGGGCAGTATCTATTTCGGTCTCAGCCTCTATTGAATGATTGAGCGAAGGAAGAAAGCCCGACAGCGTTTCCCTATAGCTGTCGGGCTTCTTTTTCTTCCAACAATTCTCCAACAATCCCGCTTGCCATAATGCCCCTATCTATCTCACTGCTTGAGCGCCGCGCAACGTTTGGCCCGCGCCCTCGCTACAAGCTTGAAGAGACATACACCCGCGTCGGTTTCATTGATTCGCGGCGAGTGTCTGAATTTACTTATCAGGGGATGGCCAAATTTTACGCTCTGAGAAGTTGGATGTCTATACACTAAAGTCGAGACCAAGCCGGCGGGCGCGCATAATATACTTCCGCGTATCCCGACAATATCACACTGCTTGCGCCGCGCACATCGAAGAGAGCTACGAAGAATTGACCAAGCCGTAGCAGCTTGCTACAGCTTCGTCAAAGAATGCTACAGCCCCATCAAAGACTGCTACGGAGCTATCAAAGAGTGCTACAGCCCCATCAATAACTCCTACAGCCCCATCAAAGAGTGCTACAGCCCTATCAAAGAGTGCTACAGGGCGATCAAAGTCTTTGATAGTGCCATCAAAGACTGCTACAGGCTCGTCAAAGACTGCTACAGTGCCATCAAAGAGATTGACAGCCCCATCAAAGAGTTTGATGGGGCTGTAGCAGAACAGTTCTGTGCGCTCACTACGCCAATTAGCGGCGAGTGTGTTATTAATAGATGCGCTGCCCCGACAACTAAACCAGTCTTCAGGGCATCGTAATCGTTAGCTACTCCTTCTCTCGCGCATCAGCGGTGATGCGCCCCACGCTTAAGAATGGCGGCGGCGTTCTGGATCGTTCGAGAGCAGGCCGATTTTAACTGTAGAAGCCGCTCCCTATAAGAGCATCCGAACGCGAGCCTTCGTTGCTAACCGTTTCGCCGAAGCATACTTTGATTCGAAGCTTCTCTTAACACTCCGATTGAAGGAGAAGGATACATCTATGTCAATGAAACTTTACGTCGGCAATCTCGCGTTCCAAACTTCGAGTGCTGATCTGCAACAACTGTTCGCGCAGGCGGGCACAGTCGAATCAGCCACCGTCGTCGAAGACCGCGAGACGGGCCGCTCGCGCGGCTTCGGCTTCGTCGAAATGGCCACGAAGGAAGAAGGCGCGGTGGCGATCCAACAGTTCAACGGTCACGAGGTCGGCGGGCGAGCGCTCAACGTCAACGAAGCCAAGCCCCGCGAAGATCGCGGCGCTGGGCGCGGCGGCTTTGGTGGCAATCGCAATGGTGGTGGGCGCGGCGGCAACTCTCGCTACTAACTCGCCGGCCTGACTAATTCCGGCGACTTTTTACACAAAGCCTCCGGCACGAGTATGTCGCCGGAGGCTTTTACTTTTGGTCGCGGGGCGGACGCACCGCCGAGCTAGTTAACAGAGGAGAACACCGATTGGCTAAAGAAGACTTGATCCCGGCTGAAGGCGTGATCGTTGATAAGCAGCCCAACGCATTCTTCAAAGTCCGGCTGAACGACAGCGAGCACGTGGTGCTCGCACAGATTTCCGGCAAGATGCGCAAGCATCGCATCCGCATACTGGTCGGTGACCGCGTGAGCGTGGAGATGTCGCCTTACGACCTGTCGCGCGGGCGCATCACCTATAGGTATAAATGAGATAGCTCGCGCTGTTTATTTCACACAGAGCAGAAACTCGAAGTACGCGCGCCTGCCGCATCGGCACCGCGAAACCGTCGCGGTGCCGTTCATATATTACGGGACGTGCGCTAGACGAGTCGCAGTAGGAAAAGAAGACCGGCGGCGTCGAGGACGGCGACGAGCGCGATGTGCAACCCGCTTATCACTATTCGGTGGCAGCAAGGGCAACGCACGTGTAACATGCGCAGTTGCATCCAACATGTAGGGCAACTCCTCTTCACCTTACGCCAACTCTCAATGATACTTCTGTAGTGCTCTGCCTTATCGAATGTCGCGGCGGCATTCGATAGCGCTGTAAGTTCGGTCTGACTATAATGCCTCGCGCTCCCACACTCCGTTGTTGCCTTTGCGCGACTTACCTTCCGCCACAGACTTCTCACAATACTGGCACAATTCATGATCGGCCGGCGGATTAGCGGAGAAGTTGACCCACGGCCGGCGCAGGGCCTGCCGGCCGCAATGGGTATAACTCCTGTCCGCTAACATGATGTGGTACTTATCACTATCGTCAAAGCTTGCATACATGATCCAGTCCCCTTCACCTTAGTAATGCTTCATCTCCCGATATGATTAACGATGCCCGCTTCCAACGCGGGCGCGTATTGCCCTTAGTTCCTTGATGCTTGAGCTGTAGGCTTCAGGTGATCTGGCTGATTCCAGAAGAGCTGAGAAGGGAGTGAGCTAAGCTCGATTCACAAACACCTTATGTCACGCGAAGTTTTATGTCAAACGCGTTCATTATCTCACGCTGGCAAAGCTTACATAACTATTACAAACGAACAGGCGACAAGCTGTTACGATCTACCCGGCCGCACATCAAATAGCGGAGCAAACTTTTGCCGACAGGAGCTTCGATGGATAACAAATTACGGGTCAGTAACAAGAAGCGCATCAACTGGAACACTACGATCTTTATGGTAATCTTCCATCTGTGCGCCGTCGCCGCGCTCTTCATGTTCAGTTGGCAGGCGTTGGTGGTGAGCTTTATGCTGTGGTGGGTGTCTGGCAGTCTAGGGATCGGCATGGGCTTTCATCGCCTGCTGACGCATCGCGGTTACCGGACGCCGAAAGTGGTTGAATACTTCTTGACGTTCTGCGGGATGCTGGCCCTTGAAGGCGGACAGATCAACTGGGTGGTGACTCATCGCATCCATCATGCGTACACGGAACAGCCCGGCGATCCGCATAGCCCACGCGACGGCGGTTGGTGGGCGCACATGGGCTGGATTTTGACCGGCACGGCGCAACAGCACGACGAAGCGGTCATGCAACGCTATGCGCCCGATCTGATGAAGGATCGTGTTCACGTCTGGCTCAACCGGCTCTACTTCGTGCCGCTCGTCATCTGCGGACTGACATTGTTGGCGCTGGGCGGCTGGTCAATGCTGATGTGGGGCGTCTTCCTGCGCGTCACTTTGGGCTTGCATGCGACATGGCTCGTCAACTCGGCGACGCATATGTGGGGCCGCCGCCGGTTCATCACGCGCGATGATTCGACCAATAACTGGTGGGTGGCGCTGCTCAGTTTCGGTGAAGGCTGGCATAACAATCATCACGCGCATCCACGCGCCGCACGGCATGGGCTGGCTTGGTACGAAATTGATGTCAACTGGTGGGGCATACGCACACTGCAATTCTTAGGGCTAGCCAAAGAGATCAAGCTGATCAATCGGGACGCGACGGCGGCGACGACTCAAACAGGGGCCGTGCCGCTCCAGCGCGCAGCCTAAAAATCTGTTAGCTGCTGAACGCCGCAACGATGACCGAAGAGCTTGGCTCTGATTCATCGTTGTGGCGTTCATCGTTTACAATAATGCCGTTATGCGTTTTAGCAGTCGGCGTAAATCAGTCGTCTTCTTCCTCACGCTCGGCATCTGTCTGGTGGCGCTGGCGGTGGCGCTCAACGTCGGGTGGATTCTCTTAAACTGGCGCGAGGTCGCGCTGTTAGTTTTAGGGGTAGTCTTTTTTGTCCTGCTCATCGTGGGTCTGATCCTCAACACCACTTTCCTGATCCGCGAGATCAGGCGCAACGAACAGCACGACGCTTTCATCAATGCGGTCACGCATGAACTGAAGACGCCACTCACCTCAATCCGGCTCTATCTCGAAACCTTGCAGACGCGCGCGCTGAGCAACGCCCAACGAAGCGAGTTCTATCAGATCATGCTGGCCGACAGCGACCGGCTGTTGCAGACAGTCGAACAGGTCTTGCGCGCCGGCCGTGCAAGTCACAGGCGACGGCAGGTTAGTCTGTCGCTCATCGATCTCGGTGAACTGGTGCGCGAGTGTCTCGACCTGATCCGCACGCAATACAATTTGCACAAGGATGCGCTCCAGTACACCGAAGCACTGGGCGAGGGGCGCGCGCAAGTTGCGGGCGACCCTGAAGAACTGCGCGCCGCCGTCTCGAATCTGCTTGATAACGCCATCAAGTATTCAGACCGAGAGGTGCGCGTCTCAGTCGAAGTCACGACGCTCGACGCGAAACACGTGGCCGTGCGCATCTCGGATCGCGGCGTCGGCATCCCGCGCACGCAACTCAAGCGCATCTTCCGGCGCTTCTACCGCGTGCAAGACAACTTTATGCAGCGCGTCAAAGGCACGGGGCTGGGACTTTTTATCGTGCGTTCAATCGTCGAGAAACACGGCGGTCGCGTCTTTGCCGAAAGCGCCGGCTTGGGTCAAGGCAGCACGTTTACCATTCACTTGCCGAGGGCTGAAACGAGCAGATGAGCGCAGTGCTAATCGTCGAAGACGAACAACACTTGGCTGACGGTTTACGCTTCAACCTTGAAGCTGAAGGCTACACGGTCGAGACCGTCAGCACAGGCGAAGCCGCGCTCGCGCTCTTGTTAGACGAGCGCCGACACTTTGATGTCGTGGTACTGGACGTGATGCTGCCGGGCAAAGATGGCTTTACGGTCGCCGCAGAACTACGACAGGCGGGGCAGTTCGTGCCTGTGTTGATGCTGACCGCACGCGGCCGGCCCGAAGACGTGCTGCGCGGGTTTGAGTCAGGCGCTGATGACTACCTCACCAAACCGTTCGAGTTGGCGGTCCTGCTCGCGCGCATCAACGGGCTACTCCGGCGGCGCGACTGGTTTCATCTTGATCGCGCCAACGCCGTCGCCTTGCACAATCGTGCGCCCGATGCTGCCAGCGCGAGACCGGCCGACAACAAGGGCGCAGACGCGGAGCACGAGTTGTTCACGTTCGCCGGTAAGACGATTGACTTTGGCGCGCTGGAACTACGCACCGGCGATCAGGTCGTGCGTTTGACTTTGATGGAAGCAGAGCTATTGCGCCACTTGATCAGACATGAGGGTCGGGTCGTCTCGCGCAAGTCGCTGCTCGAAGAGGTCTGGGACTTGCGCGAAGACACAGACACGCGCGCGATTGATAATTTCATCGTGCGCTTAAGAAAATATATCGAAGCTGAGCCGGCCAATCCCAAGCATCTCTTAACAGTCAGAGGTGTCGGTTATCGCTTCATTGCCGGATAGCACCCCGAACCGGCGTAAAGCTAGCGACAACTTGGGCCTCTGCGTCAGACTCAATTGTGTCTCCGGCTCTAGTCTGCTTAGCGACAACTCTGCTTTAGCCGATGAATGCCTGCTGTGCTGCACCACTGCGGGAGCGTGAGCGGGCGGTGCGGCCCGTGTCGGTTAGTTGGTTGATCTGCCACTCTGTCGGTCGCCCGTTCAAGCGCATGCGCCCGTCTGCACCCGACTCGTACCGATGCAGCCCGTTAAACTCCCAAGCCTCCGGCGTGTAGAGGAAGTAACCGCCGCGAAAGATTGTGTGCACGACCAAGTCGCCCACGCCGGGCAGAGTGTAAACGCCGCTTTCTCTCAGTTCCTGCATACCGCTCCTTTGCTCGATTCAATTCGGCGCGTCAAGCGAGCCGCAGCTGTTCGAGTGACGCGCGCGCCTCGCCCCCACTTATGTCCGGCACTATGCTTAACTCCAAGACTGTCACGCCCGCGAGATCAACGCGGTAGTCCTCTATTTCGCGCGTTGTCTCCGGCGGGCTGAATGTCCACTGCTGACGTAGGATTTCTTGAAAGCTCGCCCCGCCGTCCGGCGACCAACGCAAGACGAACTCTTGCGTGCGTTCTTTCTCTGCTTCACTGAAGACGAGCCAAATTTGTCTGAGCCTTTGCGGGGCGTCGAACACTAGCCGGATCGTCTGCGCGCCAGCTTTGGCGGCGCGCCAGCCTGAGCCGCGCCGGGGCAAGAGCGCCGCTTCGACGGGGAGGGCTTCCTCTTCCGAGGAGACTTCAACCCTAGCCAACCGCTCAAGCTCAAGCCAGTCCCTGTCTGATGGATTATCTTGCGCGACGTAAGCTGTGATTGTTTTGCGCATCATTTTGTCTCAACAGATGTCGCCCGGTAATAGAATTGACAACTCACGTCTGGCCAATGCGCTGGCACATTGCTGCATCATTCGTGTTCCCGGCCATCGCCATTTTTCTCCCGGTATTCATTAGTGAGCGTGAAAGGCACAAGCCCGCGTTTGACTTCTTCTATGGCGATGCTGGTATTCCTGCGCCGACCCAGATCGGCTTCAATCCGGGGCCGCGCCCCGTGCAGTAGTTGCTTGGCTCTTAGAGCCGCCACGACGATCAAGCGAAACTGTGATTCGGGTCTTGGACTCTGCTCCTTGTTGGCAATGCCATTGGAGCCATCGGCTGTAGTTTTATCTGTTGGGGGCATAGGTCACTTTAATTTCTACGTTATCTTTATTTCCCGGCATGTAGCCATTGTCATGCTTATCCTTAGCTCAACGGACACGTGCCCAACCCGTGCCCGCGCAAGTTAGACATGGGTTAGTTGCGTTACGCCGGCCCGAGCCGCCACATTGTTGGCATTGGCCGGCGGGCTGGGCCACTAAGACCTTGCCCTTGCCACCGCAGACTAGACACGAGATAACGTAGCCTAAAGAGACGGCCCACTTCCCCGTGCCTGTGCACCACGCACATCCTTCGAGGGCGAAATTTTTTTGGGTTTGACTCACCATGCTCTATTCTCCACTCGGTAAAAGGGCGGACTAAGCTGATCGAGCAACAACACGCGTAGTAGCAATATCACTGCGTTCAAGTTGTTGCAGTGCGAAGGCCATTGTTATGGCTTGGCTAAGAGGTGATGTGTATCACATCTTCCTTGTCATGATTCACAGCCGAGAAGAAAAGGTAAGCCGCCGCCGCGCACGCGATTAGAGCGGCCGCGATGGCCAGCCACAAGATACGCGTGCCGCCCTGCGGGTCGAATTGCCCGGCCGCATTTTTGAACTGAACGAACAGGTAGAATTTCCAGAGGGCAAAGAGCGCGCTCGTCGCGCTCAGCGCTATCAGAAACGTGCGCAGGATTTTGCTGGGATGGTTCATATTAGACCTCGTCAAGCTCAAGCTCCGTTCACTGATTACGGCCGTCGTGGCCGAAGCGTGAGCATATCTGTGCTCGGGCTTACTTCAGGGCTGTTGACTTCAGAAGGTCTGGCTGATTCCAGAAGGTCTGAGAAGGGAGCGAGCTAAACTCGATTCAATATCATCTTGGGCGCAATCAAGTCGGATGTCAAACGGGCAATCAAGTTTAGTGGGCAACTATTGGCAAACTAAAGGTAAGCTGCTACAGACAACTCACTCAATGCTATTTACTGCTGTCCATTAAGGACAGAGGCAATGTACATGATAGACATAACGTGCTATGCTCCGTTCGTACCAACGTACGTTCTTTTGAGAGCCAACATCCGACAACTGGCCGAATCTCCTTGCTTCTCCTTTTGCCGCCTGATGTGTTCAGACACACAAACGCATAGCGAAGGAGAAGCCCAATGTCCACACATAACACACGTCTATTTCCCGAATCGCGGAGCGGTTTCCATCGTCTCCGTTTTTGCCGATGACGGGAGCGTTAATAGTGAGTGCTTGCTTAACCAAGAAAAGGCTCTTTAATGTCCCAACTTTTACGCGCGTCCAGCCCCCAACTTAAACGCGAAAACGGTCTTGGCAAATTAGATTACCCTACAGCCGTACAATTTCTTTGCATGCACGCAGCTTGTCTGCTCGTCATCTGGTCGGGCGCGAGCGTGGTCGCCGTCCTTACTTGTCTCGCGCTCTACGTCGGGCGCATGTTCGCCATCACCGCCGGCTTCCATCGCCTCTTCGCGCACCGTACTTACAGCACCGGCAGACTCTTCCAGTTCGTGCTCGCATTCACGGGGACGACAGCCTATCAGAAGGGGCCGCTCTGGTGGTCAGCCCATCATCGCTCCCATCATCTTCATACAGACACCGCTCATGATCTCCACTCACCGCTCACGCGCGGCCTGTGGCGCTCACATATCGGCTGGTTTCTGGCCCGCGACAGTCGGGCCACGGATCGCGTGCTCGTCAGCAATCTGACGAAATACCGCGACCTGCGCTGGCTGGATCGCTTTTACGTCTTGCCGCCTGTCCTGTTAGCCGCAGCCACATTTTTACTGGGCACGCTGCTACAGCGCTACGCTCCCGGTTTAGGCACATCTGGCGGGCAGATGTTGGTCTGGGGTTTCTTCATCAGCACGGTGCTGCTCTATCACGGCACGTTCACGGTCAATTCCCTAGCTCATCTTTTCGGCCGGCGGCGCTTCGCAACCGATGACAACAGCCGCAACAACTTACTGGTTGCGCTGCTCACGCTAGGTGAAGGCTGGCACAACAATCACCACTACTATCCGGCCTCAGAACGGCAGGGCTTCTATTGGTGGGAGGTTGATATTTCGCACTACACCCTGCGATTGCTTTCTTGGTTCGGCGTCGTCTGGGACTTACACACACCTCCAGCCAAGCTCTATCTATAGCTTTCAACCAAATCGCTCTAGCCGAACACTAATGCGCCGCCGCAGTGCTCTGTTCAGTTTTGACTTCGGCATGCGTGATGGTCAGCGGCGCGCCTTGCTGTGGCGTGATCTGCACGGCGCGGAGTTCGACGGCCTTTGCGTCTTGGATCGTCATGCCGTTCTTCGCCTTGATGCGGACGCCTTCGAGCAGCACGCCGTTGACCGGCATCTCAGGCAGACCGATGATCTCGCCCGCAAGCTTAGCCCCCTCGATGGTAATGTTGACGATGCGTACGTCGCGCACGATGGGCGTGGTGGCGGTGACGGGTTTTGTCTGCCGCTCTTTCTGCCCGGCTTTGTCGAAGTAGAAGAGGTTGATCGTGATCGCCGTGCCGACGTTCTTCATCGTGATGTCACGGTAGGTGATCTGTTCGACGACGCCGCCACGGTCGCGCGCCGACTTGATGCGGATGCCGTTGTCCGTCTCCTCGAAGGTGCAGTGCTCGACCGTGATGTTGCGTATGCCGCCACCGATGTTGCTGCCGACTGACGCGCCGTGCCCGTGCTTGAACGTGCAGCCGGTGACGAGCACATTCTCAAGCGGCTCTTCCTTCGGATTAGATTTGAACGAGATGTTGTCATCGCCGACATCAATCGTGCAATGGCGTATGAGCACGTTGCGACTGCCCGTCGGGTCAATGCCGTCCGTGTTCGGCGAGTTGGCCGGCGCGTTGATCTCGACGTCCTCGATGGTCACTTCATGGCAACCGTTCGGCACGAGATGAAACTGCGGCGAGTCCTTCAAGGTCACGCCTTGAACGAGCACGCGGTTGCAGCCGACGAGCAAGATGAGTTTCGGGCGCGGATGCTCCACGAGTTGCCCTGCGGCGCGTGGCTGCCCTTCCTGCGGTGCGCCTGCGGCCCGTTCGGCGCGGAAGCGTTGCCACCAAGACGCGCCTGCGCCGTCAATCGTGCCCGCACCGCGAATCGCCACGTTGGTCAGATGCCAGCCACCGATGAGCGGCAGAATTGAGGCTCTGCTTTTGGCATCGCCATCGCGCTCATTCGTGCTGTCGTAATCCTTGAAATTCTCCGATGCGCGAATGGTCGCGCCCTGCGCCAACACCAGCGCCATGTTGTCAGTCAACGCGAAGGGGCCGGTGACGAACGTGCCGGCCGGCACGACGACTTCACCGCCGCCCGCTAGCCGACAAGCAGCAATCGCTTTGCGAAACGCATCGGTGTTCAAGGTCTTGCCGTCGCCGTTTGCGCCGAAGTCTGTAAGCAAAAACTTGCGCTGCGGAATCACGGGCAACTGCGGCTGCACTTTGGGCTGTGCGGTCTGTGCAGCGACTTGAGCGACACAGCAGAAGATTAGAATTAAGATGAACGGGCCGAGACGATGATGATATTTCATGCTGTCCTTCATAATTGTTAAGAGATGCGTGCAAGGTCGCACTTGATGCAGCTCCTCGTTCGAGTGAGCCTCGCAGCTAATGCGGCTCGACCAAGTACAAATCTCGACCGGCGCGTTCGACGACGAGCGTGTCTGGATCGGACTCGTAATCCTCGCGGTGGAAGAGACGATGATCAATGAAGCCTAAGTTCACGCGCTGGCACGTGGCTTCGTCTAATGCCGATGCCATCGTGATGCGATAACGCGGGACGACGCGCCCCGTCTCGTCGCGCTGCCCTGCATAGGAGACGTGCGCGAGGTGCGCGGCGACCGCGAGGTTCGCCTGTAGCTCAGTCGAGAGCGCGACCATCTCGCGCACGCGGTCGAGCGGTGCGTAGCCGTACTTCTCGATCAACAGCCCGTGCGTCTCGGAGATGGCGTGCAGGTGCGGCGCGTAGATGATCAACTCGCCGCCCTCTTCGATGATGCCGCCGAGTTTGTAGCTCGCTTTGCCGCCGACCCACAGTTCGTCGTAATGCTCATCCAAGAGCGCGACCACACGCTTGTATTTGCGCCCTGTGTACTTGATGTGCACGTGGCGGCTGACTTCGGCGGCGTGGCGAAACGCTTGCCGTATGTCGCCGGCAAAGAGCGCGTGCGTGCGCAGGCGATTATCCTCGGTGCGCGTGACGACCGAGTTGAGCGAGATGATGCGCGCCGGCACAAACTCGGCCGCCGCCTCGATCATGTGGCGCGTCGGCGTCTCGACGCGACCGATCACCCGTTCGATGGTCGCCAGCGCGCCGAGCCAGTGGGTCGCGTGCGTCAGGTCTGGGCCGGCGATGCCGGGAAAGAAATACTTCGCGCCGCCGGCAAAGCCCGCGACCTCATGCGGCACGGTCGCGCCGAAGACCAGCACCGTGTCGTAGCGGCCGGGCGCGAGCAGACGATTCAGATTTACTGTCACGGATTGATCGATCAGCCCGCCGGTCAACTCGCACACACGTTCAGCCGACAACTCGCCAAGTGTCACCAACTCTTCGGGCCGGTTCCACTGATGATCGTAGATTTGGCCTAAGCCTTGCGCTGCCAAGTCGGCGTGCAAACCCGTCTTCGCCCGCTTCTCCGCTTCGGTCATGGGCATGTGCGTGCCCTGCGCGACGAGCGCATCGAACTGCTCGACGCGACGCGCGGCCAGAATTTCGGCGGCGCAAGGAAAGAGCAGATCGGTGTTGTCGTCGCGCGTCTTGTCGGGGATGATGGCGAGCACGCGCGCGCGCGGCGCGATGCGCAAGAGCGCTTGTTCGACGATGGCGCGCAGCTCATCCGGCGACAGATCAAGCGCGGGCGCACCTGTGCCGACGACCGTAGGCGCTGGCTTACTACTCATCAATGATTACCTCTGATCAAAACCTTATGAAACTTGCCATGTCTCTTGATCAACAATCTCTTGTCGCCGACTTGAGCGGCTAGACAGCTAAACGGCCCCTGATCGTCTGAATGATCTCCTCCGGCGACAGAGCAACATCTATGTGCAGACCTTGCGTTGGCTCTTCGAGCGTAGCGAACTGACTATCGAGCATCTGCGGCTTCATGAAATGGTCGCTGCGTTGCTTCAGTCGGGCCGCGATCAACTCATGCTCGCCTTTCAGATAGACCAGCTTCACGCGCTCATCAAACAGCAGGTACGCGCGATAACTCTCCTTCAACGCAGAGCAGGCGAGGACTGCGTTCTCGCCGCGCGCAAGACTGTCGGCGATCAAGTCGTGGAGCGCTTGCAACCAAGGCCGCCGATCATCGTCATTCAAGGGCACGCCGCGACTCATCTTCTCGACGTTCGTGCGCGGGTGATAATCGTCTGCATCATCAAAACGCCAGCCCAACGCCGTCGCCAGCCCGCGCCCGATTGTTGTCTTACCCGAACCGGCCACGCCCATCAGCACTATGACCATAAGCACTCCACACGACTACACGCCGCCGAAAGCCGAGAAGCCGCCGTCAACCGGCACGACAATGCCGGTGACGAAACCGGAGGCGGGCGAGAGCAACCAGAGCATTGTGCCGAGCAAATCTTCCGGTTCGCCGAAGCGGCCCATCGGTGTGTGGTTGATGATGCTTTGGCCGCGCGCCGTGAGTCTGCCCGTCGCCTCGTCGGTCAACAGAAAGCGGTTCTGCTCTGTTAAAAAAAAGCCGGGCGCAATGGCGTTGACGCGAATGCGCGGTGAATACTCTTGCGCCAGATGCACGGCCAGCCATTGCGTAAAACTATTGACGCCCGCCTTCGCGGCCGAATAAGTCAGCACGCGCGTCAATGGCCGAAAGGCGCTCATCGAGGAGATGTTCAAGATCGCGCCCTCGCCCTGTTCGGACATCTGCCGGCCAAAAACTTGGCTGGGAAAGATCGTGCCGAGCAGGTTCAACTCAAAGACAAAACGCAAAGCCTCTTCGGGCAGATCAAAGAAAGAGAGATCAGGTTTCGTCGTCGCCTGCGGATGATTGCCGCCCGCGCCGTTGACGAGACAATCAACCCGGCCGAACTCTGCGATGACGGACTCAGCCGCGCGTTCGAGTTCATCGCGCTTGGTCGCATCGCCCGCGACAACGAACGCACGACCCGCGCCGGACATCTCTGCGATCACAGACTCGGCCTTCGCGCGGTTGCGCGCCAGCACGACGACATTCGCGCCGCAGCCGATGAGCGCCCCGACCATGACGCGCCCAAGGACGCCCGTGCCGCCCGTCACGACCACCGTGCGCCCCGTAAAGTCGTACATCTTTGTCAGCGTCGCTAAATCCATCTGCTGTCCCTTATCTCTGCATGTCTGCTGGCTGATTCAGTCGCCGATGAACAACGGTTTCAGATGGCGTTCGTACAAGTTCTCCGTCACGTTCTTTGCGACCGTTGGCTCGCACGCCTTGAGCATGTTCAAGTAACGTGCGCCCAGCTTGGCTGCGACTTTGTAACCGACGTGCAGCAGTTGACGCAGGTGCAGATTATACTGTTCGTTGCGTGGGTCGTGTCTGAGCGCGTTGACGAACTGCGCGGAAGTCCAACTCTGTATCTCTCCCTTTGCGGGCAGCTTCGCGCGATCAATGTCAATCACCGTCGCGTAAGGCGCGCACAGTGCATCAATGTCATCGAGCGCCTTTGCGTAAATCTCTTGCGCCAACTTCAGTCCTTCGCCGCCGCTCTCGGCCAAGCCGATGATCTCTTCAAGCCAAGTTGTGCCGGCCGTCTTTACGTGTATGCCTGCGCCGGTGCGCGCAAGCGCCTTGCGGATCGGCTCATAGATCGAAAACTTGTCGCTGCCCGAATGGACGCTCAGCTTGAGGTTCGCAGGCAGAGCATAACGACTGACAGCGTAAGCGATCACGGCGATGTCTTCGTTGAACTCTTTCTCAAACTGCGCCACGTCGCCGACATAATCAACGCCTTTGTTGAAGCGGCCCGTGAACTTCGGCGCGATGGTCTGCGCCGGAATCTGCTCGTCTGTGATGGCGGCGAGAATGACCAAGAGTTCAGGCGGCGTCTGCGGGCTGTCCGTCTCGTCCATCGAGACCTCTGCGATGAAGCTGCCTGCGCCCTTCACCGCTGCGACGTGCCGATAAATGCGGCCGGCTTCTTGCACGGCTTTAAGATACTTGCTGGCGATCTGTTCGATGTCGGCGCGCGTCGTCTCGAAAGGCTCTGCGATGCCGGAAATCTCCAGCCGCCTGATAAGCTCTGGATGACGATCAACGAATGCTTGCACGTCTTGTGCATCGGCGGGTTGGCCAATAGCGTCGGCCACGTCTAACGTGTAGAAGTCTGAAGAGTCAATAAACTGATCGACGATGTCGAGGCGGATGTGATCGGCGTCAATGTGAAAAGGCTGGTGCCAGTCCAACTCTCTGATCGCCACCTCAGCCGCCGCACGCACGCTCGCGGGCTGCGAGCCGACGATTGTATGTTCACGATAGGACTTGTTCCAGACCGGCGTCACATCAACGCCTTGCGCGCGTGCTTGCAGGCACGCGTGCAACTGCGCCTTTGCTTGCTGCGCGAAGCGATCTCCCATGCCGAATGAATACTTCTCCAACCTCAGCGCGTCACTCATCTGCTACTCCTTAACTCGAACCCACTGCCTCGATCTTTTGGCTTGCTGCGGCATACAACACAAGCGTCTTGCAGTCACTTCGCAGCGACGCTCTTTCTCAAGAACTGCGCCAAGCCGAGCCGTTGCTCTTTAATTCCTTCGACCGCAAGGCCGGCCATGACGCCTGCGCCGAGCGGCGAGAAGTGTGTGTTGTCTTCGATGCCCTGCGGGTAGTTCGCATGCTCGCCCGGCTTGAGTTGCAAGAAAAGTTTGCGCGAGCCTTCGGGCCCGTACTGCTTGAGCACTTGCTCGCTCTTGCGGTGCATGTCAATCAAAGCGACTCTCTGTTCGGCGGCGACGCTGCGCACGATGTCCGGGTATGCGCCGTGCGTGTCTTGGAAGATTCCTTGATTGTCGAAACGTCGGCGCATCACGGGCGTCAGCAGCACCGGCGTCGCTTGCTTGGCGCGCACGTCAGCGATGAAGCGCATGAGATTTTTGCGGAAGTCTTCGGGCGGTGTGTAGCGGTCGGTCTTCTCTTTCGACTCGTCGTTGTGCCCGAACTCAATGAAGACATAATCGCCGGGTTTGAGTTTATCAATGATTGTCTGCCAGCGATTTTCACTGATGAAAGTGCGCGTGCTCCGGCCGTTCTGCGCGTGGTTCTCGATCTGAACTTTGCGCTCGTCGAAGAATTGCTGCAAGGCTTCGCCCCAACCCGTCTCGGGCCGCTTTTCGGGCAGCTTCTGCGCCATTGTCGAATCGCCCGCCAGATACACTGTGATCGGTTCTTGCCCAAATGCGATGACACTAAGCAACAAGAGTAAGGTTAGCGCAACTGCGATTTTCATGTTCTACTTTCGCCCGATTGTTCGATGCCATTTCCGTTGCTGCGCGCATCGCACAGGAACGGCCAAGCCTAACTGTAACGCCGCTCAGCCAAAACCATGCGGCGCGCAACTGTTCACGACCTCAGCGTAACGCGAGCCGCCCGAAGGCCTACAGCCACCGAGCGGCTCACGTCGTCGCGGGTGAGCGGACTGCCGCCCCTCTCGGAAAGTTGTTAGAAGACGAACTTCGCGCCGAGTTGGATGTCGCGCGGGTTGTTGCGCTGCGTGGTCACTAAACCGAACGAACCTGCGTTGCTCGGATCGAGACCGATGCCGTTGCCGAAGTACGGATGGTTGAAAGCGTTCAGCGCTTCGGCGCGGATTTGCAGTTTCTTCCCTTCGGTGATGTGGAAGTTCTTCGAGAGCGACAGGTTGACGTTCAAGAACGCTTGATTGCGCATGCTGTCCAAAGTCGTCGGCACGTTGCGCAGGCCCGTGTTGAAATTATTGAGCCTGACAATCCCTGCGCCGTTCGCTAGCGGCACGATGAAGGCCGAGACATCAATGCCGTATTTCTGGCCTGTCCCGGTATTCTGGCCCACACGACTCACGATCTGATTAACGTCGCCTGCGTAGTACCAGACCTGCGTCGGGCTGAGCAGGAACGGCTCGCCGCTCTGCCATTCATAAGTGCCGTTGAGTTGCCAACCGCCGACCAGCGCATCAACGAAGCGGTTCATCTCTTTGCCGAACGCGCGGCCGCGGCCCAATGGCAACTCATAGACGGTCGAGAGCGTGAAGCGGTTCGGCCGGTCGTCGGGCGAGATGCGATCTTCCACCTGCGTGTCCGACGGATTCAGATAATCCAACCTCTCGCGCAAACGCGAGCGCGTGTAAGACGCACTCAAGGTCAAGTCTTTCGAGAAGCGCTGCGTCAACTGTAGTTGCAGCGCGTGATAACTGTTCGAGCCGTTGTACTGTTCGATCCACAGATTGGTGAACTGCGGGTACTGCAACAACGACTGCGCGCGTGTGATCGTCGTCGCAGTGTTCAAGGGGCTGCCTGTGCCCGGCAACAGATTTCGGAACGGATTGGGGATCGTGGCGGAGAGGAAGGTGTTAGCCGTCGCGTCAGTCGTCGGATCAGTGCCGAGCAATGAGCGCGAGACGAAATCGAAGTTCCGTGCAACCGCCATGTCGTAGCCCCGCGCCAAGACGTAGTTGGCTTCAACCACAAAATGGCCCGGCAACTCGCGTTGGATGCCGACGATGAGGCGCGCGAACTTCGCGTTCTTGCGACTCCCCGGCAGGATGGGCGCGGTTGAAGAGCCGACATCAATGCCTGTGCCGGTTAATAGGCCCTGACTCGCGCCGGGCGATGCGCTCAAGCCGTTCGGGAATGGATTGGTGAGCGTCGCAATGAACGTGCGCCCGTTGTCGTTCGAGGCCACAAAGGGCGTCAAGCCGGCGAAGCCGGTCTGAAGCGGGTTGTTCTGAATCTCAATCTGGTGCGGGGCCATGAAGACGCCGAAGCCGCCGCGCAACACAGTCTTACTGTTCCACGAGTAAGCTGCGCCGAAACGCGGTTGCCAGCCCATCTGGTCAGTGCCCCAAGCAGCCCGGTGGTTCGAGTCGGCGAATGTGTAGCCGCCGAGCACGCGGAATTGATCGGGTGTGAGCACGAAGTTGTTCGGGTTGGCGTTGTAAGCTGTAGCGTAAGCCGCGCGCGCCGCCGCGTCAATCGGACTCGGCGTCGTCAGATCAAAGCCGCGCTGGAGGCGATTGAAACGCTCCGTCAAGCCGCCTTCCAATTCGTAGCGCAAGCCCAGATTCAATGTAAGCTTCGACGTCACGCGCCAGTCGTCCTGCACAAAAAAGCCTTGATAGACAGACTGCACGGAGTAGTTGATCGGGTTATCAATCTGGCTGGCGGTCGAGCCGGAGCCGGGCGACGGGATGCCAAGGACGAACGCTGCAATGTCGCGCCCGAAGGCGTTGCGCAAAGTGCTCGAAGAGTTCGACGCCGGACTCGTAAACGTGCCGTCGAAGAAGTAGCGCCCGGCCTGAAAACCGTTGCTGACGAAGTTCTCACGCAGCACGCGCAGGTCATAGCCGGCGCGCGCGGTGTGATTGCCGAACAGTCTCGTCACGGTGGGTTGGATCGATCCCATGTTGAACGGGCGCAAGCGGCCCGCGTTGAAGTCAGAGCGCGTCGCGCCGATGTTCGAGTGGATGGGCCGCGTCGCGTCCAAGTTTCTGATGAGGATGCCGGGGAAATACTGATAACCGCGAAACTCTGAGAGCGCCAGCGCCGAGAAGGGCAAGGACGCTGGATCGAAAGTCGCAGCCGGCAGGCGTTGCTGCACGAACCTGTTAAAGCTCACGCGCAGGTCGAAGACCGTTGTGGCCGACAGAGTGTTCGTGTAATCCGCGTTGCCGCCGTCGTTGGTGCGGTCTTCAAACCCCTGTGTGACGGGGAAGCCGTTGACCACGCCCGCCCAGTCGTTACGGTCTTCGGGATTGAAGCTGTGATAGAACTTGCCGAAGATCGATTGCTTGGCGCTGATCCTGTGATCAATGCGCGTGAGCCACGCGCGATAGTTCTCGTGCCGAATCTGGTTCGAGAAGAAGTTGTTCTGCGTGCCGTTCGCCGTGCCGGGGATGTTCGGCAGTGGATAGAACTTGATGAGCGCCGCAGCAATCGGATTGATGAGGTTCGCCGGAATCATGTTGCAGGTCGAAGTGGCCGACACAGCGCCGGACGTCGGGCAACCGAAAGAGGTGCGCACCACATTGCTGCCGCTCTGCGTCCCGGTGAAGGGATTATAGATGACGGTGTTGGCCGCGTCAGCGATATTGTTGCGGTTCACAATCAACGCCGAGAAATCGCCGTTCCTCATCGCTGCGGTCGGCACGGTGAAGATTTGCGGCTCCGCGACGTTATCCAACAGATGCTCGTAGGAGAACAGGAAGAAGGTCTTGTCGCGTCCGTTGTAGAGCTTGGGGAGATAGACTGGCCCGTTCACCACGCCGCCATAGCGGTGATAAGTTCTGATCGGGCGCGACTGCCCTGAACGATTCGAGAAGAAGTTATTGGCGGTGCGACTACGGTTGCGGTCGAAGTACCAGATCGAGCCGTGCAGATCGTTCGTGCCGCTCTTGACCGCAACGTTGACGGTTGCGCCGGCCGAGTACCCTTGCTGCGCATCGAAACTGTTCGTCTGAACTTTGAACTCCTGCACAGCATCCGAAGGCGGCGAGAAACCGACGCCACCATCAAACGCATAGTTGGGTGAACCATCGAGCGTAATCTGATTCGCGCCGACCGCGCCGTTTGAACGGAACGCGGCCAAGTTGCCGTTGGAAGTGGGGCCGGTGAAGAGCGGATTGCCGGTATAGGCAATGCCCGGCGCGAGCGTCGCCAATTGATAGGCCGTGCCTTCCGTTAAAGGCAGTTCGCTGATCTGCCGGCTATTGACGGTCGAGCCGGTGGTGACTGAACTGGTCTCCAGTGTGGTCGAAGATACGACCTCAACCATCTCACCTACACCGGCGGGCTGCATCTGCACATCCAGTGTCGCCTTTGTGGCCACGGCGATTTCAAGCCCGTCGCGCGACGTTTGGGCGAAGCCTTGGCTGGTCACCGTCAACGAGTATTTTCCCGGTTGCAGTAAAGGGAAATTATACGCGCCTTCCTCGTTAGTGGTCGCGGTCTGCTCGACATTGGTCTCCACGTTCTTTATGACGACCGTCGCGCCGGGCAGCACGGCCCCGTTCGGGTCGGTGACCTTGCCTGAAACAGAGCCTCTGAACTCCTGTGCGCTGGTCATCAAGAACGCCAAGAGGAGCAACAACACGGCAGTGATGCTATGGCGAATTGCGTACTTACTCATCATTCTTTCCTTTCCTTACAGTCTTTCTCGCTAACAGCACCGCAGCGATGCCGTCACCCAAATATCTCAAGCTAGAGACCACAACCCTGTGCCTTGTACCCAAGTTGATCGCGAAGTTATTTAATGCCGAGTTTAAATTTAACCTGCAACGTCTTGACGCACACCTTTAGAGCACGTGCACTTAGATTTCCGTAGCCGACTCTCACCAGCACGAAAAAATCTTCATTTGCTTCAAGCCAGAGGAAGATTCGCATCGTTATAACTGACGAGCGGATCAGCCTATGGGTCTGACCAATTTAACTCAGCCTTGTTGAAGCGGTACTGCCGACTGGAGGACTAATCTAAGAGCAACTGAGATCGAGCAAACAGGAACGCCACCTGCTCAATCTAACTAGAACAATCAACAAACCACTGTGATCCTACTTAATTTGAAATTGCGGATTATATATAAGCTCAGGGCAGCAGCAACCACGCTGCCCTATCTGCCTGCGAACGGGAAGGCGATTGTGCATTACGACATCTATTTTGTCAAGCTCATTTTTAACCAATCATATCTTTCTTAAAATAAGGGTATGACCAATTAACCAACACTTCAACAACTCACCTGTCTCAGAATAACCCTGCCAATATATGACGGCTATTTGATGGGTAATAGAACTTAGCGGAGCGCCGCACCTCGCATGCCATGTCGCCACAGCCTACGAGTCCCTAACGAACGCGAAGTATCACACACGCCAAACCGGACAACATAACCAAAGGCATATCGAGTTAACTCATCTTGTTTTCATCGGCACTTGTTCAATCAGCCACTTGCTCAGGTCCTGTGCGGCTTTGTAGTTATCAAACTCGGCCGGCAGTTTTCTGCCATCCACATATTCGTTATAAAGCCAAGGGTCGCCGACAGCGAATACAGTGCCCCGACCGTACTTGGCGACCGCCATAATCACATCGCCTTTGTCCTCGATGATAGGGCTGGCGGGCGGCGCAACGGCCAACGTGCAAATCTCTTTCAGGTAAAGCTCTCTGGCCGTCTTGAAGATGAGATGGTCGGCGGGCGCGCGGATTCTGCCGGCCGCAAAATCGTTTCCCTGCACGCGGTTTCTGCTGTCCTCATTGAAATGTATGCCAAACCGTCGGGCCAGTTGATTGAAGTGCTCGAACTCCGCGTTCCCTTTGTCATTGCCCATCAACACCAGCACGCCGCCCGACTTCACCCAGTCGGTGATCGCTTTTATGTGCGGCGGTTCGATGTAGTGCGGATTATCGTTCTCTGCTGATGTGTCCGGGTCAACGATAATGTAGATGTCTGCTCTTTTCAGATTACCGGCCGTCGGCGCTTCTTTTAATGCTTTCGTGTTGACGCTGAAGCTTCTGAAGATATAACCCCAGCAAGAGAAGCCGCTGTTGGGCATCTCTTCCCATTTGTAATGATAAGGGACGAACTGCTCGGTCGCGTCCTTCTTAACTTCGCTGTTGAAGTAGTAGTCCAATAACACCGTCTTCCCTTGCCCGACATGTTCTCCGGCAGCAAGTTCCATCTCTGTGCTGGCCAGCAAGAACGCGCCGACACCTTTTGGATCGTTAGTGACAACCTTTTCACTCAGATAATATTGATAACTTCCGTCACGATAAGGACTGCCGCCGAGACCTGCGACGCTGACCGTGCCTGTGAGATTAACCTGCCCGTTTGCGTCCGTTTCGATGAACCGATTGACGATGCCCTGATAACCTTTTTGCGCGACTCTAAGATAAGAGGCCGGCAAGTAGCCCTGCCTGACTCCCTTCGCGAGCGCATAGACGAACATGCAGGAGGCGGACGATTCCCAATAGTTACCCCGCTCGTGGCCCTTATCGAGTACCTGATACCACAAGCCCGACTTCGGCTCTTGGTATCTCTCGATGGCCACAGCAAGGCGACGCAGAATCGCAATCAGCGACTCACGCTTGGGCTGAGCTTTCGGAAAATAATCCAACGTATCAACCAGCGCCATGGCGTACCAGCCCAGCGCACGGCCCCAGAAATTGGGTGAATGCCCGGTCGCCGAATCAGCCCAGCGTTGTTGTCTTGATTCGTCCCAGCCGTGATAGAGCAGTCCGGTTTTAGCGTCCCGCGCGTGCAGCTCCATCAAGGTGAACTGCTTGGCGATGTCATCGAAGTCGGCGTCTTCGTGAAAAGTGGCGGCGTACTCAGCGTAGAAAGGTTCGCCCATATAGAGGCCGTCCAGCCACATCTGTTCAGGATATATCTTCTTGTGCCAGAAGCCGCCTTCCGATGTGCGCGGCTGGGTCTTTAACTGTGCGCGCAACAACTCGGCAGCCCGTCTGTACTTCTCCTGTCCAGTGACGTTATAAAGTAGAAGTACGACGCGACCCGGCAGAATATTATCGAGGCTGTAGTCTTCATTCTTATAAGTGCGGATCGTGCCGTCAGCATTCACAAAATGATCTACACCTTGTTGGATGTATTTGAAATAGCTACCCTCGCCCGTGCCGTACCATACCCCTTCGATCCCCTTCAGGAGCACGCCCTGCTCATAAGCCCACTTTTCAGGTTTACCGGGTTCGTTGACTAACGAATCTGGCCAACGAACCATCGCGCTATCAGCCGCACGTTCAGACAAAGGTTTGGTCTGCCCTGTGGCAGGCCCCACCCCGACGGATAAAAGTAGAAAGAGTATCAGTATGGCTTTCATCGCTACTCCCAAGACGATTGCTCGGAACATGAGTGCCCCGACAGTAAATTGACTAAGCTACTATTCAAGCCCGCTTCAGAATGCAGCTTTGCCAGCCAAACCCGAAACAATAGAAGACCAATTTACAAGCTTACTGCTTGCCATCACGAAATGGTCAGACCTTCTATAAGAATCCATTCGACAAACCACAGAAAAGATCACTATAATCGGGATTGCTGGCTGGACAGTATTTGAAACTGAATGATGTCCAACCCATTAACCATCGTCACTCTGGTTCGCATAGACACTCGCTTGTGTAAATGGTATGACCGATTCAAATCCTAACATATTCAAAACTGTTGTCCCTGAGCGGCGCGGGACGACCTCCGCGGAGGTCGTCATCCAGTTGCGGGGGATGATCCACCGCGGCGAGTTGCGCCCCGGCGACCGTCTGCCGCCCGAACGCGATCTGGCGAAACTGCTCGGCGTCAGCCGGCCTACCTTGCGCGCCGGGATTCGTTCGCTGGCCGCCGTCGGCGTCCTGCAATCGCGGCAGGGGGCAGGCACTTTCGTCGTCGAATCGGACGGGCCGCCCTCACTCGATAGCAGTCCATTAAGCTTGATGGCCTCGCTGCACGGTTGCACCTCGGGCGAGATGTTTGAGGCGCGACGAGCGCTTGAGATGGCCGTGGCGGGTCTGGCCGCCGAACGCGCGAAGGGTGAGCAGATGGCCACGATGGCGGAAGAGATCGCAGGGATGTACGCTTCGCTCGAAGACCCGGAGCAGTTCCTCATCCATGACGTGCGCTTCCACCAAGCGGTGGCCGCTGCTTCAGGCAATCGCATACTCACAGCCCTCATGAACATGGTGGCCAAGGTGCTCTTCGACATACGCATCAAGACGGTCAACCGCGCCACAGACCTGAAGGAGTCGGCGGAGATGCACCGGCGCATCTACCGTGCGATCCGCGAGCACAACCCTGAAGCGGCACGCGAGATGATGCAGGATCATCTCATTCGTGCGCAGCGTGGCTGGGAATTGGAGGACGAAAGCGACTTGCCCAGCACTTCCTCCGACAATGATGCAAACGATAACGGAGCGAGCCGCACGTTGTAACTACGAGCTAGTCAGATGGGTCACGCTCCTCCGGCGCGCTTCCCTCACGATCTCTATGAACTGACGCACATGATCCGTAATTAAAGCTCCGCACTCTTAGTCTTAACTCATGGCCTCGTAAATGTCGGCCGGCTCAAGGCGCGGCACAAGTAGGTGAATGACGAGCAGCGAGATCAGATAGGCCGAGCCGGCGATGACGAAGAGCACGGTGAAGCTACCGGTATGGCTCAAGACATAGCCTGTGATCTTCAGGATGAGCATCGCGCCGAGCGCGCCGGCCATGCCGCCAAGCCCGACGATTGAGCCGACCGCTTGCTTCGGAAACATATCCGAAGCAGTGGTGAACAGATTAGCTGACCAACCCTGATGCGCTGCGGCGGCGAGGCCAACCAACAGCACTGCGAGCCACATGTTCGATAACTGCGTGACGAACGCGACGGGTACGACGCAGAGCGCGCAGATGAGCAACGCCACCTTGCGCCCGAAGTTGACCGAACGTCCGTGCTTGATGAGCCGCGACGAGAGCCAACCGCCCGCGATGCTGCCTACGTCCGCGAGCACATAGATGACGAGAAAGGGCGGGCCGAAGTTTTTGATGTCGAGCTTGAAAGTTTGACTGAAGAAGAGCGGGAGCAGGTAAAGATACCAGCGCCAGATCGAATCGGTTAGGAATTTGGCGATGACATAAGCCCACGTCTGCTCGTGCGGCAGCAGTCTGAGCCAAGCGATCTTCGTCGTTGGTTCCTGCGGGTCGCTCTGAATGTATGCGAGTTCCGCGCGACTCAGTTTCGGATGCTCGTCCGGCACGCGATAGAAGATGAACCAGAGCACGAGCCACAACAAGCCGAGTGTGCCCGTGAAGATAAAGGCCCACTGCCAACCGTAGTTGAGATAGAGCCACGGCACGCCGAGCGGCGCGATGATCGCGCCGACGTTCGAGCCAGCGTTGAAGATGCCGGTGGCGAGCGCGCGCTCACGCTTCGGAAACCATTCGGCGACTGTCTTGATGGCGGCCGGGAAATTACCGGACTCACCGAGACCGAGCAGAAAGCGCGCGACGCTGAAGCCGAAGATCGTGCTCATCAGCGCGTGCAGGATCGCGGCGAAGCTCCAGAAGATGAGCGAGACGGCGTAGCCGACGCGCGTGCCGATGCGGTCGAGCAGACGGCCTGCGGTCAGTAGGCCGATGGCGTAAGCCACTTCAAACCAGAAGACGATGTCCGTGTAGTCTTTGTCTGTCCAGTGAAAACTCTTCTGTAGTTCTGGGCCGAGGATGCTGAAGACAAGGCGATCAATATAGTTAATGGTCGTGGCGAAAAAGAGCAGCCCGCAGATGAGCCAACGATAGCGCCCGATGCGCCCGTTAAATGTCTCCAGCGCCGCCACGGCTGCACCCGTCGCGCTCGCACCCGATGATTGCGGCGCGACTTCGGCCTCCGATTTCGGCCGCGCCGTCTCTTCGACTATTCGGCTTGTCTCATTCATTGATTGATCGCCTAGCAGTGGAAGTGGTCGCTATAGGTAATACCAATTTACCGATGGGCGATAATGTGTAACACCACGATTGAATCTCTGTCAAGCGCATTTATACGACTATTAAAAATAGTTAACACTACTCGGCGAGAACTGCTTGCCCGAAGACTGCCTGTGTGATAAAACCCTTACCCAAGATGATTGGTTTGACCATTACCCGTTTTGACGATGGGTCTTTGATGCGATTCTGCGGCGCGGTTTGGGTCTCTAAATTTGAAGGAAGAAGGAAGAGGTGATGTCCGCTCCCAGTCTGCAAAGCATAAGACGGCGCGTTGTCGGTAGTAACGTTTGGCTCAGTCATGCAGTGAACGATGCGCAAGCCACACTCGCGCGGCTCTCCGTCCAAGAGATCAAGCCCGTGGTGCTGGCGTCGGAGGAAGCTGTCGGGCGGGCCATGTTACAGGAGATCGAAGCGGCGGCTCGCAGCAAAGAGGGCGATCTGGTCATCATCCTGCTCGGCGGGCGCGGCGCGCAAAGTTTGCACCGGCTCTTGGGCGCGTTGGCCCGGACTGATGAAGCAGATGAGCTACTCGGTCGGCTGTGCGTCTTTACGCAAGACGCGCTCGCGCCGATGCGAATGGAGAGCGGGCTGAGTTTTGTGCGCGACTTCGAGCGACTACTCGGCGCAGCCTTCTTCAAAAAGGTAAAGAGCTTCACTTCAATGCGCACGGACACAGACGATCTCGAAGGCGAGTTGGCCCGTTACACTGAGCAGCTTGAATCGCTCGGCGGGATCGACATCTTCTTTCTGGGGCATGGGCCAGAGCCGGGCGGAGCTTCACACCTCGCCTACATCAAACCCGGCTCAGGCGCGACGGCGTCGGACGTGGCCGGCCTCATCCCGATCTCGACCAGCATCCTTGAGCACCACATCGCCAAGTTCAAAGCCGGTGGCAGCGCAGTCACTGAAGCGGACGAAGCTGAGTGCCGCACGGCCACACACATCCTGACGCTCGGCCCGGCCGCCATCCTGCGCGCGCGCCGCATCGTCCAATCAATCGTTGATGCGAGCACAGCGCCCGCCAAGCGTGTGAGCTACCGGCGCGTGCTCAAAGCTCAGATCGCACGCGACTCGGCAGCGCGCGCGGCTCAATTCAACGAAAATCCCGGTCTCTGGACGCGCTTGCATCCTAACCTCAGCTCGCTCGTCCTGCCTGATGTTTTAGTGGCTTAGCTTCGCAAGTTGAGGTTGGCGACCCTGCATGACAAAGGTTGAGGGCGAAGTGTTTGCTAAGGCTGAGAAACTGTAACAACGCGAGTTTCAATTCGATGCCTAGCGGTGGTCTTGCTGTAATTTACGTTGAACAACAGCGCGCATATGCAGACAGGCTTACACGCACACGCGCCCGATTCAGCGAGTCTGGCCAGAGCGGCCCGCATGCTACTCAGGCTCGTGCGGGCAGCGCAGCCGATCTCGCGCGCAGAGCTTGCGCGCCGGCTGGGGGTGAACCGGAGCACCGTCACGGACGCATTCAAGCCGCTCATCACGGCGGGCGTCGTGTGCGAGGAGCCGCTGCCGCAAACATCACGCGCGGGCCGCGGTCAGGGTCGCCCGCCGATGGGTTTATCGTTCAATAGTGCGCGTGATTTTTTCATCGGCGTCAACGTCGGCGTGCGCTGCTCGCAAGTGGGACTGACCGATCTTGGCGGCGCGATTATCGCCGAAGAGGAGTTTGCGACACCCGTTGAACCGCAAGCAGCACTGGCGCTGCTCCGCGCGACCATAGAAAGAGTTTGCGCCCGCGCCGCCGGCCGCAAACTAAAGCTGATCGGCGTGAGCGTGCCGGGGCCGACCGATGCGCGCCGCAGTCGTCTGCTCTACGCGCCGCATCTCGGTTGGCGCGATGTGCCGATAGCTGAAGCACTGCAATCCAACACGCACAACGGCATGAGTAACAACGCGTCGGTGGTCGTCGAGAACGACGCCACAGCCTCTGCGCTCTACGAAGCGAGATTGCGTCTGCGCGACACGACCGGCGCAGCGCTGAACGACTTCATTCTGGTCAGATCGGGCACAGGCATCGGTCTAGGGTTAGTGCTCGGCGGCGAGGTCTATCGCGGCACGGGCAATGGCGCGGGGATCGCGGGCGAGTTCGGGCACATGACGATTGTGGCCGGCGGCAAGCCGTGCGTCTGCGGCAATCGCGGCTGCTGGGAGCGCTACGCATCGGCGGCGTCAGCGCGTTCGCTCTACGTCGGCGACCGTGTGCAATTGGGTGGCATGCGCGCGCCCAGTTACGTCGAGATCGTTGCGCGCGCTGAAGGCGGCGAATTAAGAGCGCAACGCACGTTGGAACAGATCGGACAGTATCTCGGCATCGGCATCGGAAATGTCATCATGGGTCTCGGCATACCGCATGTGCTCGTCAGTGGGCGCATCGTCTTCGGCTGGAAGTTCATCGAGGGGCCGCTGCACGAGACGGTAGCGCAAAGTATGGCCGGCAAACTGACAGGTTGGTCGGTTGAGCCGGGCACGCCGACGGGCGCTGGCCTCGGCGGCGCGCTTGAAGTTGCAGTGGACGAATTTTTATCGTCGGGGCTGGGCGTTTGAGCATGTGTACGCTCGTGCGCCGCCAAGGTTACATTGAGCCATTTTATCAACGCTTGGGCTGCCAACCGTCCGCACTGCCGAGCACCTTCTCAACCGTGATCGCTTTAGCCTCTGCCTTCGTCAATTGCCGCGCCCACGCCACACGCGCACGCGGGTTCGCGCCCGCGCCCGTGCTGCCGTACTCGGCGTAGCGCACTGTCCGTTCGCGCTCCGGCTGATCCCAATTGTGCCAGCCGACGGGCCGCACCACTTCAGACATCTCTGTGTCCAGATAGATCACGTTCGCAAACGGCCGCCAAGGCCGGCCCAAGTAAGTTTTGACGGTGGGCGACGCGCCGGTGATCTGGCAGTGTGAGAAGACAAAACCGAACGGCTCGTGCTCCGGCGTCGAGGCGGCAGTGATGTAGCCGTCTCTGAGACAGTGTAGGTGACAGTGGTCGAAGAACGCTGTTGCGCCGCCAAAGATGAAATCAACGTGCCCTGCGATGTAGCAGTTCTCGAAGTATTGCCGGCCGCGATTCAAGAGGATCGTGTCCTGCCAACCGAGGAAGCGACAGTTGCGAAACGCGACGCGGTCGCCGTCAACGCGAATGGCAAGCGCTTGCCCCACCGGCCCCGCCGAGTTTTCAAAGGTGATGTTCTCGGCGGTGAAATCGTCCGCGTCAATCACGGTCGAAGCGGTGCGAAATGTGCCGATGGGTTTGCTGTTCGGCCCCGTGAGATTCGCGTTCAAGTCGTAAGTGAGCACAGTCTTCGCTGCATCTTCACCCACAAGTCGAACGAAATGCTTCTCGCGCTGCACGTAGATCAGTTCCTTGTACGTGCCCGGCTTGACGCGAATGAGGACGGGACTGTTGGGACTGGTCGTCTGCGGCACGGCGTTGATCGCCTCTTGCACAGTCTTGTACTGACCTGTGCCGTCGGCGGCGACAACGAGCGTGGTCTGCGCAGCGCATGCGCGACCAGCGGCGATGCTCAGACAAACGAGCGGGCCCAACGCGAAGCTCGCCATCGTGCGGGAAATGATCGTGCGCTCCATGTTCGTCTGTTGTTTATGGCCAAGTTGTGCGCGTGCTGCGGCTGTTGGTCTTCTGCGCCGGTTCGATGTTGACGTTGCGGAACGAGACCGAGCCCGCGTTTTGCATTACCTCGGCCGTCTCGACGCCGCGAAAGGTACAATCAACGAAGCGCACATCGTCCACGACCGCGCCGGGAAAACTCATCACCCACATGACGCGCGGACTCGACGCGCTCCGCACGTTGCTCAACTCGACATTGCGCACCACAGGCTTATATGGCCCTGCGGCCCCTGTCTCGTAGAGAAAATCAATCGTCAAGATCGCTTCGGCGACGCGCCCGATCTCGACGTTGCGCATGAAGACATTTTCGATCACGCCGCCGCGCCGCGCGTTGTCTTTGAAGCGCAACGCGCGGTCGAGATTCGGACTGTCCATGTGACAGTTTTCGACGAAGACGTTGCGACAATGGCCCGAGACCTCGCTGCCGATGACGACACCGCCGTGCCCGTCCTTCATCGTGCAGTTGCGCACGATGATGTTCTCCGCCGCGACGCCCACGCGCCGGCCGTCGTTGTCGCGCCCCGATTTGATCGCGATGCAGTCGTCGCCCGTGTCGAACGTGCAGTCTTCGATGAGCACATCGCGCGATGATTCCGGATCGCAGCCATCATTGTTCGGCCCGTGAGTGTTGATGCGAACGCCGCGCACTGTGACGTTCGTTGAGAGCACCGGATGAATCTCCCACATCGGCGAGTTGATGATGCGGACGCCTTCGATGAGGACGTTGCGGCTGCGATAAGGTTGAATGAAGTTGGGGCGCAGGTAATAGCCTTGACCGAAGACGCGATCTTTGACGGGCACGCCGCGTTCGCCGAAGTCAATCAAACGGCGGATGCTCGCGCGTGCTAGCGCGTCCGCGCCGTTCGCGCCTTTTCTGTTCCAAGCCCACCAGTTCTCATCTGCGGCCGAACCGTCGAGCGTGCCAGTGCCGGTGACGGCGATGTTCTCCTGCTCGAAGGCGTAGATGAGCGGCGAGTAGTTCATGCACTCTGTGCCCTCGAAGCGCGTATAGACGACTGGCAGATACTTCGCCGGATCAGAACTGAACTTGAGCGTCGCGCCTTCGGAGACATAAAGGTTGACGTTGCTCCGCAGGTGAATTGCGCCGGTGAGAAACAGGCCCGGCGGAACTACGACGCGCCCGCCGCCTGCCACGTGGCAAGCCTCGATAGCTTTGCGCAGGGCCTCGGTGCAGTCGCTCGTGCCGCCTATCGTCGCGCCATAATCTGTGATCTTAAAATCACGCGCGGGAAATGTCGGCGGTTTGATGCGCGCGAGGATCGTGGGCATAGCAGCCCAGCCGACGATGCGTTCTTGTGCAGCGTTGTTTCGCTGTATCGCGCGAGCTTGCGGCTTAACCGTACCGCTCGACTGATCAGCTTGAAGCACACCAAGCAAGAGAAGAATGACACCATAGCGATTGATTAAGCGGTGCATCGGCGCTTCACCTCAGTCTCACATTCTGCTTTGATGGGATGGCAGTGAGTATAACAAAAAAGCGTTGCCCCTACGATGATGTGTGCGTTGCTGCTGCCAACTTATGCAGGCGAAGTAACAAGGCTTGTTTTGTCGCGCGCGCGTTGCGTACAGCTTCGACGTAAGCGGCGGCAGTCCGTGTGACCTTTAAGTCTGTGCCACCGCCGGGATCAAGCCGCAGCATCATTTCACCGAGACTGACCAAGTCCTAGCGACATTCGCTCTTGGGTTTAAGCTTGATGCTCATCCTTTTGGCCGTTGCCGCCATAGAACTGCGACGAGTTAAGAAAGTCTTCGCGGACGGGCGAAAAGATGTCAATCAGAATCACTTCCTCGTCCAGCATCGTCGCGCCGTGCCAACTGCCGGGCGGGAAATGTAGCACGTCACCAGCTTGGGCGATGCGTTGCTCGGTGCCGATGGTGAACAGCACGCGCCCGCGCTCGACGAACGTGATCTGTTCGTGTGGATGATCGTGCGGCGGCGTGACGACGCGCGGGGCGAAGCGCAAGCGACAGATCATCAGCCGCTCGCCGACGATCATCTGCCGCTCGATGCCAGCCTCTAAACGCTCGACGGGGACGTGCGCCCAGTCCGTATGCTGCGGATGCGTGTTGATGTTTGAAGTAGCTGTCATGTTCTATCGCTTCTTTCCCTCTGCTGCGAGGCTCATGCGCCAATGCGCGCGCTTGTGCGCGGCCAGATGCAGGTCGCGCGTCTCGTAAATTAAGTGCAACGGCAATCCCTTGCGTGCGCCGCGTCCCAAAGGACTGTCGCCCGTCGCGTGTAGGAAGACGCGCAGCGGCCAATCGGCCGTCGCACTCACAGCGAGCGTGCCTTCGTCTGATGCGAAACGATCCCGTCGTTGCCCGTTGTCAAACTGCAACGCATACTCTGCGGCCGTCGTCGGCACAGCCACCCACCAACGTCGCAACGTGATCTCTTCGGCCGACGTCAACGTCTCCTCGCGCGTGAGCGTCGTGCCTTCGAGTCGCCACGCGACTTCACTCGTGATGTGCGGATCGACAAGCTGACCTGCCTTGCCGCCGACGAGGGCCCAACGTCGCCACACGACGCGCAAAGATCGCCCGTCCGTCGCCGGTTCGATCTCGTCCGCGCCGTCCGCGCCCGCGAGCACGCGCCCGTCCGCGAGTTCGATGAACGGCACAAGCGCGGGATAGACCTGTTCGACCGGCGCGGCGAAACCCGTCAATCCGTGTGGCGCGGGCAAGTAGTCGGCCACGCCCGGCTTCGGGCCGGTCGAGACGGGCAGCGTGAAAGAGAACGCGCCTTGCCGCACGAGCCACACGCCCGCCGGTCGAGCACCATGCCGGAAGAACTCGAAGCGCGCAAGATGGGGACGCGCGATCTCGGCCGGCACTTGCGTCACGTTCTCTTTCGCTAACGCTTCAGTGAACAACATATGAGCGAGCGCGGTCTTGCCGAAGAAGCTGGTCGTCTGCTGCCACTCGCGTTCGCGCGTGATGTAAGCATAGTTGCCGCGCCCGAAGGCGAAGACCGACAGGACGTGCGTCTTGTCGTTGTAATCATGGCGCAGCCAGCGCCACGCTTGATAGTACGCGCTCGCCAGTTGCGCGAGCGGCGCGGGGCGAAACTCTGGATGGCGCGCGAGGAAGCCGACGATCTCCAGAGTGTCTTCATAACTGACGACGCCGAGACTGCGCCCCCACGCATAGCCGTAACCATCCGGTTGGATCAAATCCCACCACAGACGCATCTGCGCTTTGAGCGACGGCCGCACCGTGTCCTGTATGTCCTTGCGTCCGGCCGCATCGGCCGCGTCCCACACAAAGCGCGCATACTCGTTCGAGTAACGATCAAAGCGGCCCGTCGGCGGCGCATCGTCGGAGTAGAGGCCGCCATTCATAAAGGGCCGTGCCGCGCGCGTGATGACGCTATCGAGTAGCGCGCGATCTTTTAAGAGACCGAGTTGATAACTGATGCTCGCGATGCGCGCAGCGACGCCCAAATAGTTCTCCGGCAGGTTGATGACCTGCTGCGTCTTCGGATCATAAAACGCCGAGATGTCCAAAAGCTTGCGCCACTCGGCGCGCTCCTCTTCGTTGAGGCTCTGCCACACAGGGTTCGTGTCGAGGTTGCGGCCGAAGTGGCGCAAGGCGAGCACCGCATAGAGTTGCGAGAAGCGCGTGCCGCCGAGCCGGTATTCTAAGAGGCCCGTCTGCCCGACTTCGTGCGCGAGGTCGCGCCCGGCGAGCGTGCGTTGGCCCGACATCTCAGCGTATGCGCCGAGCGCGTTCATCCAAGTGCCCCAAGTGTATTCGCCCGTCGTGCCCGCGCCGAGCACCTTGTCCGGCGGCGGATTGAGTGACTTGATGTCTGCGAGGTGCAAGGCCAACTCTTTGCTTAGAAAGTCCGCGACTTCGGCGCGCAACACGGCCGCGTCAATAGTGTCGTTTGCCAATGACGGCGCAGCCTGCGCGCTAACTCGTAACGGCAGCGCATACGATGACAACAAGAAGAGCAGTAGCGAGGCTCTGAACATCTGCGCGCTCACCTGCTGAGCCAGCCGCCGTCCACGACGAGCACGTGCCCGTTGATGTAATCGCTCGCGCCTGAACATAAGAAAACGGCCGCGCCTGCTAAATCTTTCGGCTCGCCCCAACGACCGGCGGGAATGCGTTCGAGTATCTGCCGGTTGCGCGTCTCATCTTGCTGCAAAGCTTTCGTGTTATCGGTACGCATGTAACCGGGCGCGATGGCGTTGACGTTAATTCCTTTCGCGGCCCACTCATTCGCCAACGCCTTCGTCAACTGTGCGACGCCGCCCTTCGACGCGGCGTAAGCCGGTACGGTGATGCCGCCTTGAAACGAGAGCAGGCTGGCGATGTTGACGATCTTGCCGCTGCCTCGTTCGATCATCTGTTTGCCCGCAAGCTGTGACAGCCGAAAGACGCTCGACAGGTTCACCTCGATCACCATCGCCCAATCCGCTTCTGAATAATCAACGGCGGGCGCGCGGCGGATCATGCCCGCGTTGTTGACGAGGATGTCGAGCCGGCCGAAGTGTTCGATGGTTTCATCAATCAACGCACGCGGCGTCTCGCGCTCCGCGAGATCGCCCGTGAGCGCGAATGCTTGCCGGTTGAGTTGTGTGACGCTCGCACAAGTCGCATCAGGCGCGCGCGTGTTGCCGTGACAAGCGACGTGCGCGCCCGCTTCGGCGAGCGCGATGGCGATTGTCTGCCCCAGACCGGCCGAAGCGCCGGTGACGAGCGCGACCTTGTCGACCAATCTGAACTCGTCGAGGATCAAGCCGTCACCTCCTGCTCAACTCGTGCGGGCGCAAAGCGCGGCATGAGGAGATGAACAAACAGCAACGCGCATAGATAGGCTGAACCCGCGATGATGAAGATGGGCAGGTAGCTGCCCGTCCATTCGAGCACGTAGCCGACGACCTTAGCGATCAACATACCGCCGACCGCGCCCGCCATGCCGCCGATGCCGACGACCGAACCGACCGCACGACGCGGGAACAGATCAGAAGTCATCGTGAAGACATTCGCAGACCAACCTTGATGCGCCGACGCTGCGAGGCCGATCAGCACCACGGCCGTCCACATGCTCGCCGTCTGCGAGACCAGCACGATAGGCACAACACACAATGCACACACAAGCATTGCCGTCTTGCGCGCGCGCCCCACAGGCCAGCCACGCTCGATCAATACGGAAGAGAGCCAACCGCCAAAGATCGAACCGACGTCCGCCATGACGTAGATCACGACGAGCGGCAGGCCACTCGTCAATCGGTCAAGCGGCAGGTTGTAACGGTCGTGCAGGAAGCCCGGAATCCAGAAGAGGTAGAACCACCAGATCGGATCGGTCATAAACTTGGCGACGACGAACGCCCAAGTTTGCCGGTGCGGCAGCAGACGCAACCAAGCGATCTTCGTCTCCGCTTCGGGTGGGTCGCTGTTGATGTAATCAAGTTCCGCTTGCTTGACGCGCGGGTGTTCATGCGGCTTGCGATAAAGCGCAATCCACGCGACGAGCCAGATGAAGCCGGTCATGCCCGTCGCGATGAAGGCCATGCGCCAACCCCAACGACCGACGATCCAAGGCACTGTGAGCGGCGTAACGACCGCGCCGACGTTCGTGCCCGCGTTGAAGATGCCGGTGGCGAGCGCGCGCTCACGCTTCGGAAACCATTCGGCGACGGTCTTGACCGACGCCGGAAAGTTTCCCGATTCGCCCAAGCCCAGAGCGAAGCGCGCCATGCCGAACGTCACGACCGAGCGGGCCGCCGAGTGCGCCATCGCAGCCAAACTCCAGAACAAGACGGCGAGCGAGAAGCCGCGCCGCGAGCCGAGCCGGTCCATCAAACGGCCCATGACGATGAAGCCCAAAGCGTAGGCCGCTTGAAACCAGAAGACGATGTTGCTGTAGGCGATCTCATCCCAGCCAAGCTCCGTTTTGAGCGTCGGCTTAAGTATGCCGATCACTTGCCGGTCTATGTAGTTGATCGTGGCCGCGAAAAAGAGCAACGCGCAGATCGTCCAACGCCAACGTCCGACGCGCGCGCCAAAATTTTCGACACTCGCCGCGACCGCCGCGCCAGTCACACTTGCGCCGGCCGATTGCGGCGGCGCTGTCTCGCTCAAAGATTTCGGCAGCGACGTTGACTCTTCGACTGCGGCGATCTCTTCCTTCATGGTTTTCGCCCCTTGTTTGGCGCAGCCGGTTTTGGCTCGGCCGCGCGCAGCGGCGCAGCGAACACCTTGATCAGGATCATCGTGAAGTCTCTGCCGGCGGTCGAGCGTTGGTGCGGCGTGCCGCGCGGCACGACTACAAGGTCGCCTTTATTGATCTCAATCGTCTGCCCGCCGATGATGCGCGGCGCACGCCACTCGCCCGGTTCGATCTCATGCGGCGCATCGAGCGCGCCGCCGAGCACAAGCGTGGCCGAGCCATCCAACACGTAATAGACATCGTCCGATGCATCGTGGAGTTCGGCCGCCGCACCCGTCTTGTTCTTCTCATGCTGCACGGCCACGCGCAACTGCATGCCTGCGCCGCCGATCAAGTCCTCGACCTTGTTGTCCGGTTGCAGCCGATGCTCTAGGTCGCCGAGCGATTGCGCGTTGAGCACCACGAAAGGCCGCGCAGCCTTGGACGGAGCGCGTTGCGTCGTCGTGGTCGGCTGCGACTGCGCCAATGCGTTAATGATGAGCGCACCGATGAAGAGCGACGCGCCAATGATGTGCTTGATCTTTATCAACATCATGCGTTCCCCTTTGCTTGCACCACACGAAGCCCGCCGGCAAACGCTAGTTTCGTTTGTCTCTTCGCGCCTACTTGCGGCTCGCTTCCAGACCGCTACCGCCTTGATCGAAGCCGGGCTGCACGGTGACGACGCCGAACTGCCGGTCTTCAACTTCGCGGTGCGCGGCCATCATCCAGACGAAGTTGATCGGGTGGCCGGGCACAGACACGTTCGGGTGAAAACCTTTCGGCATGATCACCGCATCGCCGTCGCGCACGACGCCGACGAACTCTGGCTCATCTGGGTTCGTGTAAACAAACTGCACCCCAAAGGCGGGCGCGGGCATGTCGTAATAGACGTAGAGTTCTTCAAGGATCGCAGCGTGCTCATGCGGCGGCCAGCTTGTCCAATGGCCCGGCTCGGAGGTGGTGAAGCCGGCTAGGATACGACCGGCTTCGACATTCTTGCCGAGCGTGATGTTGACGGTGCGCGTCGTCGCGGGGCCGCCCGTCTTGAACTTGAGCGAGTTGTCCCGCTCCACGTCCGCGTAGCGCACGACTTGCAACGGATATTGTTTATTAACTTCGGCTGAACACTCCACGAGGTCAACCGCACTGTCAGTCGTCACTTCAACGTCGGTGTCGCGCGGAATGTAGATCGAATCGTAGCGGCCGATCTGTTGCGTCTCGCCTGCGGCTTTGATCGTGCATTCGCCCGACAGACAGATCAAGCCTGTTTCAAGTTTGCCCGTCGAGAACGCGGCGCGCGGCGTCTCTCGGTCGAGAATGATCCGGCCATAGACCAGATGCTGCATCGCGCTGTTCTCAGGCGTGATGGAGACGTGTCGCCCCTTCTGCCGATTTGTGCCATGAAAGATGACGCGATCCTTTGACTCTTGCAATTGCGTGCTCATAACTCATCCCTTCCTTTTCCGTGTCTGCGGTGTCAGACAGTTAATGCTGCTTGTGTTCGTCGAGCCACAGCAGCGTTTCAAGCAAGTAGTAGTCGCCGTAGATCAACGAGCCGTCGTTGGGGCGCGTGCTCGATCCGTGGCGCAGTACACCCGGCGGCGTCTTGTCGTCCGCCGCGACGGGCGTTAGATATCGATCAATGAGCGACTGCGTGATGCGTTCGCCTGCGCGCCGGTACAGAGCGGCGCGCGTCTGGTCCGGCGTCAACTCGGACAGACGCAGCAGTCCGCCCGCGATGAGCGCGGCGGCCGAACTATCGCGATTACGAAAGTGTACACCTTCATCCACGAGGTCGTACCAAGGCACGCCGTCTTCGGGCAAATGTTCGAGGACGTAGCCCGCGACACGCTCGGCGGTCGCGAGCAGGCGCGCATCCTTCGTCTCACCGTAGGCTGTGGTGAAACCGTAGAGCGCCCACGCCGCACCGCGCGACCAAGTGGTGTCGGCGGCGAAGCCTTGATGCGTGTGCGTGAAAACCTCTGCGCCGGGTCGCGTGTTGTTTGCGAGGGCAACCGCTTGCGGTTCAGGGCCTGAAGAGGTGAACTTCTGTCGGCTGTCGCCGGGATTGTAATGCACAGATTGTCTGACCGAGCCGTCGCCGCGAACGAGCCACTGCGCAGACTTGAGCGCGTGCTTCAGACCAAGCTCGCGCCACTGCGCATCACCAGTCTCGCGCGCCGCCCACCACCAGATTTGCAGGTTCATCATCGTATCAATGATCGTATCGTCGCCGCCGACCGTCCAAGCGGCGACGAGTTCGGTGGTCGGGTTGTAAAGCTGCTTCAGCCGTTCGGCCGCGCGCAGACCGGCGGCGCGATATTTTGCGCCCTTCGTCTGTTGATAAGCGAAGACCGATGAGTAGTAATTGAGAAAACCTGTGTCATGATTCTCCGTCATCTCTTTGCCGACGAGGCGCGCGTTCCACTCTTCGGCCCAGCGCCGAAAACGCTCATCCTTAGTCTTCGCGTAGAGCAACCACAACTCGCCGACCCAAAAATTTCCCGTCCAATAAAAGCCCTTCTGCTCTTTCCACTCGCCCGTCTGATTATCGCCTTCGGTGAAGAAGCCCAAGCCCTTGTCGCGGTCGGCGGCTTCGGGCGGCGTCTTTGCGATCACGCTCTCCCACTTCGCGGCCGTGCGTTCCGCAGTTTGGCGCATGAGCGCGATAGCTTCGGCGTAGGTCTTACCGCGCGCTGGATGCAAAGTATCAGACGGCGCGGATTCCGGCGCGGCGATTTGCGATAGGAGACGCACGCGCGCCGGCTGCATCAACCGCTGACTCGTCTCGCGCACTAGCGCGATGAAACCATCAAACGTCGTCACCGCATACGCGGGCAGCACGAGCGAGCCGTTGCGGTATCTCGTCGCCGCATCGGGCGCGCTCACTTGCATGTTCTCGCTGCCCTCTTGATCCCACGCCTCAAGCACGTACCAACGGGCTGTGCCGTTGACAAAAGCGGGCTGCACCAGAAAGTTGAGCGGATCGTCGGCGACCGTTTTGCTCTCGCTGCCGGGCGCGATGATCGCTAAGCCCAGATTTTCGTCTGCCAGCATCTTGGTTGCAGTCGCGGGCGGCCCCGTCTCTTCAACTTGATGCCCCCATGTCGCACGCCACAACACAGGCTCTGCGGCCGTCGGCACAGAGACTTTCTCCTGCAAACCTTCTTCGCGCACGAGGCCCGTCACCAACGTCAAACCGTCCGCGCCTTCCGTCCTGATGCGATGCTCGAAGCCGCGCTCGCCGGCCCACTGCGTCATGCGGCTCGTGAGATTGACTTCGCGCCCGCCGACCTTCCAGCCCTTGTATGAAAGCTCGACGATGACGCGCACAGGGCCGGTGCTGATGATCCGCCACTTGCGCTCCGCTACGTCCGCAACCTTCTCAACCTTGCCGTTCACGAGCGTGGCGACCGAGCCAGCGCCAAGCGCATCACCGATGCGGAAGATGTCGCGCCCAAGCGGCGACTCCTGATGATAGACGTACTCCGGCGCGCCGAACATTTCGAGATAGAGACCGGGTCGGCGCTTGCCCCAGAAATCAATCGCGTTCCGCTTATCGAAATAGATGCGCCACGCCGACAACTCCGACTCCCAACCGAGACCATCGAACTTCAAAGTGAACTTGGCGTGCGTGCGCGCGGGATAGTCACTGCGCAAACGCTGGATCGTCGCCGGGTCGCCATAGGCAATCGTCACAATGCGCGTCTGCTGCGGCCGTAGATCGATCTGAAACGCAAGCTCGTCGTATTTATTGTCGCCATCAAGATCGTCGGCCTGCGACGGCAGTTCGATAGTCTGATGAGTGCGCGCGTCTTCGTCGAGCGTCGCCGCATCGGAAGTCGTCACGATGCAATCGCCCGCCTTGAAGTCCGGCGCGATGCGCTGCAACTCTGCAACGCTGATGACGATGTTCTCATGCGCGCGCAGTTCATCGGTCGGATTCGTCACCGCGAGTTTCAAAACCTTAATGCGTGGCGCACCTTCAGCCGCAGGCAGTGCGGCCGTAAGTAAGAGAAGCAGCGCAAGCAGCTTGAGAGAATTATTCGGTCGCAACATGCCGATCAACTGTCCGCCATTGAGCGCAGGTCATTATTAGACAAAATCGCAGACACAGAGCGCGCGCACGAGAGTCCCCTATGATGCTCTGTGCCGTCTCTGTGTCTGCGCACAATGAGCGACAAAACATGAACTCACTCTGCCGCTCAGAATGTTAGTTTCAAACCGAACTGGATGTTGCGCGCCGGCCCGGCCGCAGTCAGCGTGCCGAAGGCCGCGTCGTTTAGATTAACGTCCATGTCGCGGAAATTTGTTCGGTTGAAAGCGTTGAAGATGTCGGCCTGAAGTTGCAGTTTGAACTTCTCGGTCAGCCCGATGCGCCGACGGATCGAGAAGTCCCAACTCTGCGTGCCCGGCCCTTCGACGATGCCGACGCCGCTCGTGCCGCGCCGCGTGTCGGGCGCAGCCGCGAACGCAGCCTTGTTAAGCCAAGCCGCTTGGCTGCGCTGCCCGTTCGGGATGAGCACGGGGCCGCCGAGATAATCCGCGCGCCGGCTGCCGGTTGAAGTGTTGCCGGTGACGGTGAAGTACGCGCCCGATTGCAAGCGCGTGATGCCGCTCACCTCGTAGCCATTGAGCAAAGCTTTGACGAACCCGTTCATGTGGCTGAACATCTTCACATGATAGGTGTACGTGCCGACGAAAATGTGTCGGCGGTCGAATGTCGCCGGCCCGTAGTTGTAGCGCCGGTTGAACGGGTCTTCCGGGTTGTCATTGAACCCGCTCGCGTCGGTCAAGACTTTCGACCAAGTGTAGCTCGCAGTCATGAGTAGATTGCCCCGGCGCTTAGCCGCGTAGAGTTGCAGTGCGTGATAGTTTGAGGTCGCATCCGAGAGACGCATGCGTATGGCCGAGTAGCCTTTGAAGGGGCGCAGCGAATTGACATCGACACGTTGGGCTGTAGGCAGCGCGGCGTTCGCTGTGAGCGCCTCAAAGGTCGCTTGATTGATGTCGGGCTGGCGGATCAGATGCCGGCCCAAGTTTCCGACGTAAGCCGCTTCGGCAAAGAAGCCGAACGGCAACTCGCGCTGCACGCTCAGGCTGTAGCTCTCTGTGTAGGGCGTGTCGAGTTTCGGATTAATCGCATTGATCGTGTCGAAGGGCGCGACGGTCGTCGAGCCGCCGGTGATATTGCTCAGGTTGGCGTTGCTGAACTGCGCGCTCGAAGCGAACGGTGGATTGCCGAGCGAAGGAAAGATGATGTTGCCTTCGACACGGTCGTAGTACATGCCGAAGCCGCCGCGAATCGAAGTCTTGTTATCTTTGAACGGCGCATAGGCGAAGCCGACGCGCGGCATGAAGTAATGGTGTCCGTCATACAAACCACGCGGCGCGCCCGTCGGCACAGCCTGCACAGAGGCACTGTTCCCGCCCGGCACGCGCCCCAACTCCGTCGTCGGCACGCCGTCGCCTGCACGCACAAGGCCGTTGAAGCGATTGCCGCCGCGCGTCGTGTCAATCGTGCCGTTGGCGAGGACGGTCACAGCTTGCGCCGGATCGTAGCGTGACGGATCGAAGTTGGTCAGATTGTTGGCCTGCGTGTAGATGGGCGTGCCGAACTGATAGCGCAGGCCCAACTCCAAGCTGAGCTTTTGATTCACTTTCCAACTGTCGTTGACGAACGACTCGAATTGCGTGAAACGGAAGAAGCCGAGCGGATCAATGGCCGACTCGCTGTAGGTGCGGAAGTTGCCGAGCAAGGCGTCGGCAAGCGCATTGTTCGTCGTCTTGGTGTTGCCGCTCGTGCTGAAGCTGACGTTGCCCGCGTAGGTCGTGCGTCCGTTCTGATCGATCCGGTTGCGATAGACCACGCCGCCCGTCTTCAAGGTGTGATTGCCGTGCACCCACGTCACGTTGTCGCTCAACATGATGTCGGTTGTCGGCGAGACGAGCGAGCGGGCCGCACCGGCGAAACTGGCAAAGCCCGTGATGCTCGTGTCCGGGATGCTGTTCTCATACAGCCCGCCTGCGGGGAAGAGTTGCGTATAAGCGAAGCCGTAGGTTTCGCGCTTCCAGAAATCACCGGAGGGCGGAATGTGCTGCGAGACCCATGAAGCATTGACCTTCGCTTCGTTGATGAACTTCGGCGTGATGACCCAAGTGTAGGCGACCTGTATGGACGTACCCGGCCGCATGCGTAGGCTGGGACTCGTCGGCAGTTGCGAATTGATGAACGTGCCGAAGGGATCGATCAAGATGTTGCCGTCGTGGATGTAACGGCCATAGACGTTGTGCCGCTCGTTGAAACGATAATCGAGCCGGACGATGTCCTCGCGGTAATCCAACGGATTCGGCTGTTGGAACGTGGCGTTATTACCGACGGGCGCGTTCGTGTAACTGGTCGCAAGCCCGATCATCGTGCGATAGACATTGGCGATGGCTAGCCCGTCGGCCGTGATCCGGTTGGCGGGAATGATATTCCTCAACGCTACATTCGTGCCGCCAAAACAGCCGGCCCGGTTGGCCGTGGTGCATGGTAGCGTACTGGCGGGGTCTTTCAGTAAACCATCGTCCGCCGTGCCCACGATGCCGTCGGCTCCGCGCAGACGGAACGAGAAATCGCCATTGAGTTCAGCCATTGTCGGCACTGTACGCACCACCGGCGCGGCGAGGCGGCGAATCTTCTTCCACTCCTGCCCGCCGAAGAAGAAGAACTTATTCTTCTTGATGGGGCCGCCGATGCTGTAGCCGAAATCGTTGTAGCGCAGCGGTGGCCGGACGGGCGCGAAGAAGTTGCGCGCGTCCAGTCTGTCGTTGCGCAGGAACTCGAACGCACTACCGTGAAAGTCATTCGTGCCGCTCTTGGTCACGACGTTGACCTGCGCGCCGGAGTTGCGCCCGTACTCGGCGGAAAAGTTTGCGGTCTGGATTTTGACCTCGTCAATGAAGTCAAGGCCGACGTTGTTGATCTGGCTCGCGTTGCTGCCGGACTGTAAGTTGGTCCCGCCGTCAACCGTCATGTTGGTCATCTGCCCGCGATTGCCATTGATAGATTGCTGATTCGTCGCGAGGCTCGTGCTCAATTCCAACTGATCGTCCGTGATCAGCGCGACGCCGGGCACAAGCGAGAGCAGTTGGACGTAGTTGCGCCCGTTCAAGGCCAGACCTTGCACCTGTTGGCTGTCAATCACGCGCGCCACTTCGCCCGAAGTGGTATTCACGGTTTCGCCAGTGGTGCTCGTGACCTCCACCGTCTCCGTCACCTGACCGGGTTCGAGCGTGAGATCGACGGTGAGGCGCGCGTCCGCCGTGAGCGCGACGTCCGTCTGCGTGATCTTCTTGAAGCCCGGTTGCTCAGCCGCCACGGTGTAAGTGCCGACGGGTAGGTTCGTCACCGTGTAGAAACCGTCAGCGTCCGCATTCACCGTGCGCGTCAGGTTGGTGGCCACATTCGTCACCGTGATCGCGGCGTTCGGAATGATCGCGCCCGACGTATCTTTGACTGTGCCGGAAATGCGCCCGACGATAGTCTGTGCGCTAACGCTCAGGCCACTACAAGCGAACAGAAGAAGTAAGGCACAGACGAACAACAAGCGAGCGCAAGCGAATCGTGAATCATTGACACCCAACATAATCAGCACCTCCACTAAAGTATTGGCAACCAATCGCGGGCAACACTACGCCGTCGAGCAGCAGCGCCGGCGCTTGCCCCGAAGAATTTCAGTCTGCCCCTTTGATCTATCAGCTCAAGCCAGCAGGAAGCCCCTTGCTCTTAAACTTCAAGCCACGCGTGGAGCGGCGAAAGTCGGTGCGGCGATAAGCGCCGCCGCGCCGCGCAGGCGCGGATGTTCGTGCGTAGAAGCAACACGCAAAGGCGTGCGCGTAGCAGCCGTCGTCAACGCGCGCTCGGCCAACGCCTCGCGCACAGTGTTTTCAATCAAGTCCCAAGCGGTCGTTACTTCGCCCGCGAGATAAATGCTATCGGGGTTGATGGCGTTGATGATGGTTGCTAGGCCCAAGCCCAAGAAACGGGCCGTGGCCTGCACGGCCGTATTGGCTTTGGCGTCGCCGCCACGCGCCCGCGCCACGAGGTCTAAGACGGTGAAAGAGTTTCGCCCGGCCTCGCGCAACGATTTTGGATTAAGTTTGGACAAATTCCAGCCAAAATACCGCGAGAGCGTGGCGAGGTTGGAGATGTAAGCCTCCCAGCAACCGGTCATGCCGCACATGCAGCGCGGCCCATCCAGACTGAGCGGCATATGCCCGAACTCGCCCGCGATATGATCGTGCCCACGCACCAACTCGCCATTCACCACGACGCCGACGCCCACGCCATCCGATACACTAATGTAGATGAAACTCTGTGTGCCGGCCGCTTCCTCGCGCTCCAGCCAGAGTTGCGCCTGCGCGCACGCGCGCCCGGAGTTCTCGATCTGCACGGGCAGGCCCGTCGCGGCGGCCAATTGATCGCGTACATCCACCTCGCGCCAGCCGAGCGTCGGGGCGTTTAGAATCCGCCCTGTGCGATGATCGACCATGCCCGGCACAACCACCCCGATCCCCTCACAAGACCCGTTTGCGCCCTGTGTTTTCAGCATTCTGCGCACGCGCGCCGCCAAGTCTTTGACGAATTGCGGAATGGTAAAGATGGTGTCATAGATTTCGAGCGCGAGTTGCCGGCCCGAAAAATCGCACAGCATCAGGTAGGTCTTACTAAAGCGTATATCAACGGCGATGGCCAGACGATCCTGCGTCCTGATGTGCAGGAAGGTCGGCTTGCGCCCGCGCGCCGCCTCGCCGGTCGCGCCCTCGTAGATCAATCCCTGCTCGATCAACTCATGCACTAGCACGCTGACGACACCGCGCGTTACGCTCATGCGCCGCGCGAGGTCAGCGCGCGAGATGGGCTGGTGCTCGCGGATCAAGTTGAGCGCGATCCGGCGATTGATCTCGCGCGAGGTCGTGCGCGTGGCGATGTGGAAGTCTCTAGTGTTGATCTTGCGCATGGGAAATTTCCAAGCATTTGTTCGAGGTTCGAACAATATCTCTTACCTCATCCCCGTGTCAAGACTTTTTTTCAAGGCGTGACACTTTGGGAGCAGAGGGTTGTAATTAAACAGCGACCGCAAACGGTCATTGGCAGGAGCGCAATTAGCTTATGTCATCGCTTCTTCTTCAGGGCCAAGGCTATCGCCTGTTCCGCTAGCGGAGCCATCACAGCGTAACCTTTGACGTTGGGGTGCAGCCCGTCTTCGCTCAACTCAGCTTGCAAAAAGCCATGCTCGTCAACCATCGCCGCATAGTAGTCAAGGTACGTCGCGCCGTTAGCGGCGGCATATTTTCTCAACCACTCATTGAGCGCTTTGATCTGCGCGGGCGGTCTTTGCACGGTGCGGATGAGCGGTTGCCCTTCTCTGTTCTTCTCGTAATCGCTGATGGGCAAAAGCGAAGCCAACACGACGCGAATACGATGGACGCGGGCCAGTTCGGCCATCGAGGCGAAATTGTCTTCGATGGATGAGAGCGTGGTCGGCCCTGTGTTGCCGGCGATGTCGTTTGTGCCGGCCAAGATCAAGACCACTTTTGGCCGCAGTGCGACCACGTCGGCGCGGAAGCGGATGAGCATTTGCGGCGTGGTCTGCCCGCTGATGCCTCGGTCAATGTAAGGCTGGCCCGGAAAGAAGCCGCCGAATCGGGGATCGTCCCAAGAGTCTGTGATCGAGTCGCCCATAAAGACGACGCGCTGTTCATGCTTGCCCGGCGGTGCGAGTTTCATGTTCGCTTCGCGATAACGTGCGAGCGCCGGCCAGTCTTTAAGTTTGGCGTCGAGTCGCGCGGCCTGCGTTTTTATTTCCGCGCAATCTTGTGGGCCTTGCGCAGACGACTGCGCCTGTGTGAACGCAGCGCACGCCAGCAGCAGAAGCATAGAGGCAAGTAAGCGGGTCATCAGAAAATTCCTCAGTTTGCGAAACGAAGTTGATTGGATCAATTGGAGTCTCCGCTCAGGTTTGATCTAACGCGGTCTGGTATCTGGCAGGATGGCGAACTCGCCGGTCAAGCGGATGTCTTCAGACGAAGCACCGATCATTACGCGGAACGTGCCCGGCTCGACGACGAAATGCATGTTTCGATCCCAGAGCGCCAGATCGTCAGACGTCAGCGTGAAGGTCACAGTTTTAGTTTCGCCGGGTCGCAGATGGATACGCTCAAAGCCGCGCAGATTCTTTTCATAAGCAGTGACGCTGGTCACAAGCTCATGCGTGTAGAGTTGCACCACTTCGTCGCCTGCACGCGCGCCGGTGTTCTGCACGTCGAAGCTGACTGTCACGTTGCCGCGCGCTTGTTGTCGTGAGGGATCAAGCCGCAGCTTGCTGTAAGCGAACGTGGTGTAGCTCAAGCCGTGTCCGAAATAGTAGAGCGCGCCATTGACGCGCGTCTTCTCGCCTTCCCATTGGGCGTTGGGCTTCGTCGGAAAGTTGTAGGGAATCTGCCCGACCGTCTTGGGGAATGTGACGGTCAACTTCCCGCCCGGATTGTAATCGCCGAACAGAACGTCGGCGATGGCTGTGCCGCCCTGTGCGCCGGGAAACCACGCCTCCAAAATGCCGGGCACATACTTGTTCACCCAATTGATACTGAGCGGGCGGCCATTGATCAAGACCACGACGACAGGTTTGCCGGTCGCATAGACAGCTTGGACAAGTTCTAACTGTCGCCCCGGCAGATCGAGACTCGTGCGGCTGGCGCTCTCGCCGACCGTCTTGGACGAAGCATCGCCGAGCACGACAACAGCCACCTCAGAACTCTTCGCCGCTGCGACCGCCTTGTCTATTTCGGACTGTTCTTCTTTCGTCAGCGGCTCAGGCAGCACTTCCGTTTCGGGCCAATGGGCGTCGGTGATCTCGCAGCCCTTCGCGTAGTTCACCCTAACGCGGTCGCCGAGTTTCTGCTGGATGCCTGCTAGCACCGTCGTGCCGCGCACGCCGTTGGGGCCATAGCGGTGGCGCGTGTTGCTGTCATCGTCGGCGTTCGGGCCGATGACGGCGATAGAGCGCAACTCCTTGCTCAGTGGCAGAATGTTCTGATCGTTCTTGAGCAGCACAATACTTTCCCGTGCCGCGCGCAGAGCGACCTGTTGATGCTCGGCTGAATTGACGAGCCGCGCGCTCGCGTCCGCGTCGGTCACATAAGGGTGATCGAATAGGCCGACTGTAAACTTGACGCGCAGGACATCGCGCACGCGGTCGTCCAAAGTCTGCATGGAGACCTTGCCCTCTTTAACCAACTCGCGCAACGGGAGGATGAAATCTTCCGGGCGTGTGAAATTGGTCTTCACATTCAGGCCGGCGTTGATCGCTTGGCGCACGGCGTCTTTCATGTCGGCGGCGACGCCGTGCTTGCTGTACAGGTACTCAACAGCGGCACTGTCAGAAACAACGTAGCCCTTGAATCCGAAATCGTGCCGCAGCCGCTCAGTCAACCAGTAATGGCTGCCAGTAATCGGTATTCCATCGTAGTCGTTATAAGAACTCATGACGCCGAGCAAGCCGGCCTCTTTGATCGCGGCTTTGAACGACGGGAGGAAGATGTTCTCAACTTCACGCGGCGAGACTTGCGGGTCTGTGCGCGCTTGGCCCTCGCGCGCGCCCTTGTTGTTGCTGTAGATCGCGTAGTGCTTGCCGGTGGCCGCGACCGTGTAGTGCTCCTGCATGCCTTTGACCATCTCGACGCCGAGCCGCGCGACGAGATAAGGGTCCTCGCCGTAAACCTCTTCCATGCGACCCCAACGTTGGTCGCGCGCGACATCAAGGATGGGCGCATAGACGTTCGTATAGCCGAGCGCCCTAGCTTCGACGGCGGTGATGCGCCCGATCTCGCGCACCAACTCTTTATCCCAAGCGCTGCCTTGACCGGGCTGTGCGGGAAAACTCGTGGCGGTGTAGGCCGCGGGACCGCGAATTCCTTCGTTCGTGAAATCGGCGGGGACGCCGAGGCGCGTCTCTTCGATGAAGAAGCGCTGGACTTCATTCATGGCCCAGACGTGCTTCCTTATGTCTGTGGAGTAGATGCTCTGCGAGCCTTTGTCGCCCCAGCCGTTCAGATGTTCGTCTATGTTGGCGATGCCATCTTTCCAGATTTCATGTTGCCATTCAGGCGTCGGCAACTCATCTTTGAGCACGCGCCCGTAGCCGTACAGCGTCGCCGTCTGACAGGTCTTCTCCTCTAACGTCATCTGCGCGAGCAGGTTTTCGATGCGCCTGTTGATGTCGGCTTTCGGGTCCTCATAGACGTCCATCCGGCCGTTCTTGTTCAGATCGATCCAGCCATTGTGATAGATGTCGCGCCGGCCGCCCGTTCGCTCTTGCACAGGCAGAGCAGGGTTGAAGCCGAGCAGGCAGACAGCTAAAAGGAATAGTGTACGCATGGTTCGCATCTTGTTAGCTTCAGGCTGAGGTCGGAGTCGTGGACTCAAGCCGAGCGTCGTTGCTATCTTCGCCGAGCATGATCACGTGCAAGGCTTTCGGCCCGTGTACGCCGATGCTGAGCGTCAACTCGACATCGCTGGTGCGGCTCGGGCCGGTAATGAACGTCGCCGTGCGACACGGCGCAGCGCGCAGCATGCGTTCATGGTTTAGCTTCTCGATCACTGTGGCCAGACTGCTGCTGATCTGATGCTGATGAACAACCGCGATGTGTATGGCCGGCAACAGAGAAACTAACAAGGACTGTTCTTCGTCGCTTGTGAGCACGAGTGTGCCCGTCTCGGCAATCGCGTAATCAACTGCGGTCACGCCAACGCCGCAGCCTGCGAGAAAAGCGATCAACTCGTCACGCGAACGCGAGTCGAAATCAGCAACCACGACCGCCGACAGATGTTGCGCCGCAAGCTGCGCCGGCAAGTTCAGCTCCGCAAGCATTGACGCGCCGGATAGAGCCAACTCGCGCACGCTTGCGTCGGCGCAGATGCGCGCGATATGCGTTGCGACCTCTGCGCTCGAACGTGCCCGATGGGCATGACCAACGACCGCAGTTATTTCTTCGGTGAAGCGGGCCACAAGCTCTGCGCTCGTTGTAACGACTGGTGCTTCGATGAAAGGCTCAAGCGGCATTGGGCGCACAGTTTCGCTGCGCCCCAGCGCGCGGCGAATGTCTGCGAGCACTTGTCCTTGATCTGATGTGCGCAGTGTTTCACTCATCGCCCTTGTGCTCCTGCCACCATGCGCGGAACGAACGGCCCGTCGGCACGGGCAGGTCGCGGTATCTCGTCCACTCGTCGAGCGGCGACACATGAGCGCTCGTAATCTTGCCTCCCTTCGCCAACAGCCGTGAGATGCGGCGCACCATTGCGCCGACAGCGACGAACAGTTTCGGTCGCTGCGCCGTCGCCGCATAGACGCGCATCGCCATACTCTCGCCGAGTTTTCGTCTGCCGGCATGCGCGCCTTCAGTCTCTTTCGCTTTGGCGCGCAGAGCGAGCAGCATGTCCGGGAGATTGATCGCGACCGGGCAAGCATCGCGGCACGCGCCGCAGAGGCTCGAAGCGAATGGTAATTCGCCCGCCTGCTTCAGCCCTTGCAATTGCGGCGAGATGACTGCACCGATGGGCCCCGGATAAATCCAACCATAAGCCTGTCCGCCGATCTTCTGATAGACCGGACAGACGTTCAGACACGCGCCACAGCGTATGCAGTAGAGCGACTCGCGCAGTTGCTCATCAGCCAAGATGCGCGTCCGCCCGTTGTCCATTAGCACTAGATGAAACTCAAACTCGTTGGGCGAGTTGGAATCGTGCGCAATCTCTGTCTGCTGTCGCGGGCCGTTGAGGAACGAAACGTAAGCGGTCTGCTTTTGCCCCGTGCCACTGCGCGGCAGCAAGCGCAAGAAAACTGACAGGTCGGCAAAGCGCGGGATGACTTTCTCGATCCCGACGACCGCGACGTGAATCGGCGGCACCTGCGTGCTCAGACGTATGTTGCCTTCATTCTCGACGAGCACAATCGTGCCGGTCTCGGCGACAGCGAAGTTCGCGCCGGTGATGCCCATGCCGGCCGAAAGAAACTCATGGCGCAGACGCGCGCGCGCTATGGCCGTGATCTCTTCGACTTCGCGCGCCCGCCCGACTTTTAGTTTCTCCGCGAAGAGGTCTGCGATCTGCTCACGCGTTTTGTGAATTGCGGGCACGATGATGTGCGAAGGCTTCTCGTGCGCAAGTTGAATGATGTACTCGCCGAGATCGGTTTCGACCGGACGGATGCCAGCGGCTTCGAGCGCATGATTCAACTCGATCTCTTCGGTCGCCATAGACTTGCTCTTGACAACCGACGTGACACCGCGCGCCCGCGCCAACTCGATAATGTATCGGCTTACGTCTTCGCCGGTGCGTGCCCAATGGACATGCCCGCCGAGCGCCGTCACTTGTTCGACGAGTTGTTCAAGGTAGTAATCGAGATGATTGATCGTGTGCTCTTTGATCTGTCGCGCGCGCGCACGCAAGGCTTCCCAGTCGGGTACGCCTGCGACGGCCTCGCGGCGGCGCTCGATGAACGTATCCGTCGCGCGCTTGAGCGCTGTTTGCAGCGTGGCGTCCGCAAGCGCCGTGTGCGACCGCTCGGTTAGGTCAGGACTAACAAGACTCATAGTTTCACCGATGGGCCAGCAGTTCTGCCAAGTGCATGGTTTTGACCGGCGAACCCGCGCGACTCAAGCCACCAGCGATTTGCATCAGACAACTTGAATCATTAGCGACGACGTACTCAGCACCGCTTCGCGCAATGCGCGCCAACTTCTCTTGCAGGATTGAGTTGGAAATCTCCGCGTACTTGACGGCGAACGTGCCGCCGAAACCGCAGCAGGTGTCAGGCGCGTCCATCTCGACGAACTCGACGCCGCGCACGGCGCGGATCAAGCGGCGCGGCTCATCCGCAATGCGCAACTCGCGCAGCAAGTGGCAAGCATCGTGATACGTGACCCGGCCACGAAAGCGCGCGCCCACATCCTCGATGCTAAGCTCTTTGACGATGAACTCTGAGAACTCGCGCAAGCGCACTCGCACGCGCTCAAGCCGCGCACGCCACGCCTCATCTTCTGGCGCGTGAAACAACTCGCCATAGAAGTTACGCACCATCGCCGTGCACGACCCCGAAGGCGCGACGATGAAATCGGCTCGCTCGCGCTCAAATACTTCGATGAAGTGCTCGGCCATCGCACGTGCGTCGGCGCGATAGCCCGTGTTGAAGGCCGGCTGGCCGCAGCAGGTCTGCGCCTCGTTGAACGCGACTTCAACGCCGAGCCGCCGCAACGTTACGACCATCGCCGCGCCGACTTGCGGGAAGAGTTGCTCGACCAGACAGGTGATGAACAAAGAGATGCGCATGAGTGCTCAGCTTTAAGATTTGCTATTTGAAATTTCAAACCTTAAATCTCAAACCAACTATACAGACTATTCCGCAGTCTGCGCGGCGACGACCGTGTTGCGCAACGTGCCGAGTCGTTCGATTGTCACCTCGAACACGTCGCCTGCCTTGAGCAGCACCGGCGGCTGGCGAAAGATGCCGACGCCTTCGGGTGTGCCGGTCGCGATCACGTCGCCCGGCTCAAGCGTGATGCCTTGCGAGATGTGAGAAATTAGATAAGGCACTCTGAAGATCATCTTGCCCGTCGTTGATGACTGCATGACTGCGCCGTTCAAGCGCCCTTCGATCTTGAGCGCATGTACGTCCGCGATCTCATCGCGCGTCGTGATGAAGGGGCCCAATGGGGCGAAGCCGTCGAGACTTTTACCACGCACCCACTGCCCATCGCCGAATTGCAGATCGCGCGCGCTCACGTCATTAATCAGCGTGTAGCCGAAGACGCAATCGAGCGCCGCCGCCTCATCAACCTGCTTGCACTTGCGTCCGATCACAACCGCAAGCTCGGCCTCGTAATCTACTTGCGAGCTAATCGCGGGCAGCACGATGGGCGCGTTGTGTGCGCTGAGCGAGTTGGGCAGTTTCGTGAAGATGAGCGGCGCTGCCGGAGGCGCTTCCCCGCCTTCGATGGCGTGGTCAACGTAATTGCGCCCGATGGCGAGAATCTTTCCCGGCACGACGGGCGGCAGAAACTCGACCGCATCGAGCGCGAAAGAGAATTGCTCGTCTTTTAGGTTCGCGCCTTCTCTTGCTTCTGTAACCAGCGCGTTGATCTCTGCGAGGGTTTCAGCCCCACGCTTGATCACAGCCAACGTGTCTGTCGCTTCGCGCAACCAGTTGGGCGCGCGTGCAACTGTGCGCGCCAGCGCTGCCACGTCAAGCAGACGCTCGTCAACTAAAACTCCGAGTCGTTGCGGCGTCGTTCCTCTGATCTTGAACTGCGTTAGTTTCACTTGTGCTTCGACTCCTGTTTAATTTTTTGCCCGTCAGAGCGCGGCGGTTTCGAGTCGCCGGCGCTGGAACGCATCGAACGTAACGGCGAGCACGATCACTGCACCGATGACGATCTGTTGTGTGAAGGACGAGATGCCGAGCAGGTTCGCGCCGTTTGCGAGCACGCCCATAATGAGCGCCCCAATGATCGTGCCGGCGACCGATCCTTGCCCGCCGCTCAAGCTCCCGCCGCCGATCACCACCGCCGCGATCACGCGCAACTCGTAGCCTTCGCCCGCAGTCGGCTGTCCTGTCACCAACCGCGCTGATTCAATCGCGCCCGCAAGGCCCGTCAGTGCGCCCAAGAGCACGAAGAATATGATCCGGTAGTGTGCGACGCGCACGCCCGCGTAGCGCGCAGCCTCGACGTTGCTGCCGATGGCGTAGCAGTAACGACCAGTCCGCGTGCTCACAAGCAGAAACTGGGTGGCAAGGGCGACGAGCACCACGACGAGGAGCGGCACGGGCACGAGACCGAATAGATTGCCCTCGGCCAGATAACCGAAGCGCGGCGGCAGCCCGACGACCGCCTTGCCGTCCGTGATGAGCAAAGCGACGCCGCGATAGACGCCCATCGCGCCGAGCGTGACGATGAAGGGCGGAATCCTGAGTGCCGTGATTGCGCCACCGTTCAAGAGGCCGCATGCTGCGCCCGCCAACACACTGGCCGCGACGCCCGCCACGACCGGCGCGCCGTTCGCCAACGCGAACGCGCCCACCACGCCCGCGAGCGCCATCATCGAACCGACCGAGAGATCGATCCCGCCCGACACCATCACCAGCGTCATGCCCATCGCAATGATCGTGATGACTGCGGTCTGCCGCGCGACGCTGGCGAGGTTCGCGGCTGAGAGAAAGCGCGGCTCAAGCACAGCGATCACAACGCACAAGGCGAGCAGGCTGACGAACGGCAGAAAGCGTTTGATCCAGTCGGACATGACTACTCCTCAGACATGAATTTAAGAGTGCGATGTAAGCTCGAAGTGCTGCACGGCGACTTCAAGCTCAGCCTGCGCGCCCTCTTCGACGGCGGCATACCTTAATATCTCTTCCTGCGTCGTCTGGCGTGCGTCGAGTTCGACGACTAGACGTCCACGCCGCATGACCAGTATGCGATCCGCCATGCCGAGCAACTCCGGCAGATCGGATGAGACCATGACGACGGCCGCGCCCGCTTCAGTTAGCTTGTTGATGGCACGATAAATCTCTATGCGCGCGGCCACGTCAACGCCACGCGTCGGTTCGTCTAACAGAAAGACCTGCGAGGCGGCAAAGAGCCAGCGCGCGAGTAGGACCTTTTGTTGATTGCCACCGCTCAGACGGCCGACAGTCTTGTCTGGATCGGGTGGGCGTATGTGCAGACGCTCGATATACTCGCGCGCTGCCTCACGCTCGCGTCTGCGTTCGAGCCGCCAGCCGCGCACAAGCGCACGCAAGTTGGCGAGCGTGAGATTGCGCGCGAGCGGCAGGTTAAGACATAGCCCTGTGCGCTTGCGATCCTCTGTGAGCAGACCGAGGCCGCGGGCGACCGCGCGGTCTGGCTGTCGCACATTGAGCCGCGCGCCATCCAAGTGGATTTCACCACTGTCGGCCGGCACTGCGCCGAAGATGGCTTCGACCAACTCGGTGCGCCCAGCACCGGCGAGACCCGCGATGCCGACCACTTCACCCGCGCGTGCCTCGAAACTCACATCAGCAAATTTGCCGGCGCGCGTCAGGTGCTCCACACGCAGTCGCACCGCGCCTTTTTGCGTCTGCCGCGCCGGAAAAATCTCTTTCAGTTCGCGCCCGGCCATGTGCCGTATGATCTCTGCGTGCGACAACTCGCCCCACACGCCTGCGTAAACCACCTGTCCGTCGCGCAAGATCGTGAGCCGGTCAGCAATGCGTTTGAGTTCTTCAAGACGATGCGAGATGTAGATGATCGCCAGTCCGCGCGCTTTAAGGTCGCGGATCAGGCGGAACAATTCTTCCGTCTCGTGCGCCGTCAGTGAAGAGGTCGGCTCGTCCATCACGAGGACGCGCTTGGCTTCAAGTGTGGCGCGCGCGATCTCGACCAGTTGGCGGTTGGCGGCACTCAGCCGACTGACCGGCGCACGCGGATCGATTTTGAAACCGTAACCGGCCAGCATGCGCCCGGCTCGCTTATTCATCTCGCGCCGGTCAACAATTCCGAGCGGCGCAAAGCTGATCGGCTCACGACCAAGAAAGATGTTCTCGGCCACTGTGAGATGCGGCGCGAGCGATAATTCTTGATAGATCATAGCCACGCCGTGCGCGAGCGCGTCCGCCGGCCGATGAAAGCGCACCGTTTGCCCGTCAAGCAGAATCTCGCCCGCGTCCGGCTGATGCACGCCCGCAAGCACCTTCATCAGCGTTGACTTGCCCGCGCCGTTCTCGCCCACGAGCGCGCACACTTCGCCCGCCGCGGCCGATAGGCTGACCCCGTTGAGCACCGTGTTCCCGGCGAACAATTTTGTCATGCCGCGCATTTCGAGCGCGGGCGCGAGCGAAGCCATAATAAAGTGGTCAGTGGTCGGTGGTCAGTGATCAGTGAAATCAGTTCTTACTGATCACTGACCACTGACCACTGCCTTACGGTTGTTTGAGCAACTGCTGCATCTCCGGCGTCTCAAGATTATCTTTGGTCAACAGCTTGACGCCGGTGTCCACTTGGCGCGGCGGTTCTTGGCCGTTGAGCTTGGCGACCATCGCTTTGACGGCTTCGTAGCCCATCTTGAAAGGGTTCTGCAAGACGAGCGAATCAATCGCGCCGGCTTTCAGATCATCAATCAGGTTCGGGCTGGAATCGAAACCGACTAAGACTATCTTGCCTGCAAGTCCTTTCTGTTTGATCGCTTGCACCGCGCCGACGGTGGAAGATTCGTTGGAGGCGAAGAAGCCGTCGAGGTCTGGATGCGCGGTCAGGATGTCGGTCGCGCGGTCGAGCGACTTGGCGCGGTCGGACTCGCCGTATTGGAAGGCCACGATCTCTATGCCGGGATACTTCTGCTTGATCGTGTCTTGAAAGCCCTGCTCGCGTTGGTCGGTCGAGACCGAACCGGCTTTGACGCCGAGGAGCGCGATCTTACCTTTGCCGCCAAGTTTTTCGGCCAGCCGTTCGGCGGCGACGACACCGCCTTGATGATTGTCGGTCGCAACATAAGAGATGTACTTGTCTGTGCCGATCCCTGAATCGAAGATCGCAACGGGAATGCCTTCGCGCCCGGCGCGCTCAACGATGGGGACGAGCGCGTCGCGGTGGGTCGGCGCAAGTACGATGCCGTCCACGCGCCGGTTGATGGCGTCCTCGACGATGTTGATCTGGCCCGAATAGTCTGTCTCCTGCGCCGGCCCCTTCCACACGATCTGGACGTCGGTCTCTTTGGCAGCCTGCTCCGCGCCGGCATGCACGCTCTGCCAGAAGAAATGCGAGACGCCTTTCGGGATGACGGCGATGACGCGCTGCCCGCTCGTATTCTGCCGATGACAGGCCGGCACAAGCAAGCAAGTTATGATCGCGGCTGATAGGCATAAAGCTGGTTTTATCTTTGCCATGTTCTCTCCCGTACTATTGATCAAGATCGCTCGTCTCCAAACGTCCTGCGTGTTGCAACTCAGCGAACCGTTCTATCGTTGCGCGCACGCCCTCGGCGAGCGGCGTCGTGGGCAGAGGCCCAAGCGCGGCGCGAATCGCCGTGTCGTCGAACTCCGCAGGGATGGTCAACGGCTCGTCGGCGTAAGTTATCCGGCCGCGCGCGTCGGGCCATGCGCGCTCGATCTCTGCGACAACTTCGCTCATGTGCATCGTCGCGCCGTGTAGGTTGAAGACGTGCGCGCCGGTTAGATCGGAAGTGGCCGCGCGGATGAAAGCGTCGGCAGTGTCGGCGACGTATTGAAAGTCTGTGCGCCCGCCGAAGCGTATGTGATAGGGGCGACCCGTGACGGCTGCTTTCATCGCTTTGGTCGGATCGGACGTGAGACCGAAATCGCGCCCGACGCCATAGACTGTGAGCGGGCGCAAGCCGATGCTGCTCAATCCATGATCGAGATAATAGACGCGCGCGTTGCCTTCGTTACAACGCTTGAAGACGCCGTAATGCGTCGTCGGTTGGGCTTCGTCGCGCTCTGTAACGGGGCGCTCTTCATCAGTCGTGCCGAACACAGCCGCCGAACTAGCATAGACGACTTTGTTGATCTGTCCTGCTGCCTGCCGCGCCGCTTCAAAGACATTGATCGTGCCGACGACGTTGACCAATGCGCCGAGACGCGGGTCGGCGCGACAGGTCGGCACTTGCAAGCCCGCGAGATGAATAATGTCTGTGACGGCGAACTCTTCGATGATAGGCGATAGCGCGCGCGCTTCCGTGATGTCGCCCGTGACGAGCTTGGCCCGTGCGATTTCAGCTTCGTCTATGATCAGGCGCAAGCGCCGCGCATCTGCGCTGCTGTCAAAGATGATGACCTGCGCGTCGGCTGCGAGCAGACGCTTGACGATCCAAGCGCCGATGAAGCCGTGCGCGCCGGTGACGAGAAAAGTCCGCGCGGCGAGACTCGCCCTGTGTTCCCTTCTGTCTGTTGTCATCAAGTCCCTTCGACTCTTCAACCCGCTTGTACGATGTGACTGATCTGTTCGCGCATGTGTGTGAGCGCGTTGTCAACCGGCAACTCACCGATCATCGCGCGTTGGACTGTGCGCCAGAGCACCTCTTCGACTTCCGGGTAGCGCGCAAACTTTGGCGGAATCAAGATGTGCTCGGCGATGATCTCTTCAAGCAGCGCGAGGCGCGCGCGGTTCGCCGCGTCTGCCTCCGCCTGCATCTGCTGCATCACAGAGCGGCGCACGGGCACGCAGCCCTGTCGCGCTTCAAATAGTTGTTGCTCGAACGCGGTCAGATGAAGCAGCAGAGACAATACCTGTGGCTGCTGCGCGCCGCGTCGAGTTAGCGCAAACGTGTGCCCGCCGCCATAAGCGAGCGACTTGCCTGCGGGGCCCTTTGGGTATTGACTCAAGCCCAGACGATCATGCACCCGCGAGATATTTTCATCTCGATACAAGCTGTAATAACCGGGCCAATCGCCCACCATCGCCGCGCGGCCGGTGCGGAAGCACTCATGCACCTTGTCGTAATGCCACGCGGGCAACTCCGGCGGCACAAGTCCCTCAGCGTAGAACGTGCGCAGCAACTGAAGCGCCCAACGCCCGCCTTCGTTCTCGATGTCGGGCACGAGATTGTCGGGGAAGAGATGCGCGCCCGCCATCTCCGCCAACTCAAAGAATGTGCCGAAGAGGCCGGACTCACGCCCGGGAAAGAGAAAGCCGTAGTGGTCGGGCGGAGCGTTGTGCGCTCGCGCTAGTTCAAGCAGTTCGTCCCAAGTTGCGGGCGGCTCGTGGATGAGGTCTGTGCGGTAGTGCAGCAGGCGCACGTCTATATTGCGCGGCAGGCCGTAGAGCGAGCCGCCCACGCGCGCCAACTCAAGCAGGAGCGGCACGAAATCTTCGAGTTGTACAGAGCTGATGAGGTCGTCCAAAGGCGCGAGGAAACCTACTTGCGCGGGCGCATACTTCGTGTGCGTCGAGACGAGATCGTAAGGGACTTCCGCGAGCGCGGCGAGATGATGATTGAGCGCCGGATGATCGCCGGTGAAAGCTATGTTGACCGCGACGCCGGTTGCGGCGGTGAACTGCGGCAGGCAGGCGTAGAGCGGGTCGTAGGCCGGGCCGCTGATGAGGGCGACTTGTAGCTCTTGGCTCATCTCGTCTCTTTCGTCTCTATATTCTCAACGACGACCAGCGCAGACGCGCCGTTCTGTCATGTTTGAATCACTACGCCCACGCCGCGCCCGTGGGAAACTCGTAACGCTTGAGCGATTCGGGTTTCATCGTGATGCTGTAGCCGGGTGCAACGGGCGGCATGTAATGACCATTGTGAATTATCACCGGATCAACGAAGTGCTCATGCAGATGATCCACATACTCGATGACGCGCCCTGCAAGCGAACCGCTCACGGCGATGTAGTCGAAGAGCGAAAGGTGCTGCACATACTCGCATAGACCGACGCCGCCTGCGTGCGGGCAGACGGGCACGCCGAACTTCGCGGCCATGAGCAGTATGGCCAGCACCTCGTTGACGCCGCCCAGACGACAGCTGTCGATCTGGCAGAAGTCGAGCGCACGGGCTTGTAAGAACTGCTTGAACAGCACGCGGTTCTGGCAGTGCTCGCCGGTCGCCACGCCGATGGGCGCGATGGCGCGGGCGATGGCGGCGTGACCAAGCACGTCGTCCGGACTGGTCGGCTCTTCGATCCAGTGCGGTCTGAATTTCGCCAACGCGCGCATCCATTCGATGGCTTGCCCTACGTCCCACACCTGATTGGCATCCAACATCAACGTGCGCTCCCAGCCGATCTCTTCGCGGATGATCGTCGCACGCCGCACGTCTTCGCCCAACTTGCGCCCCACCTTCATCTTAAAATGTGTCCAGCCGTCAGCCAGTGCAGCACGCAGCAAGCGTCTGATCTTCTCATCCGAATAGCCGAGCCAACCGGCTGAGGTTGTGTAAGCCGGAAACCCATGCGCGCGCATCTCTGCTTCGCGCTCGGCCCTCGTCGGTTGCTGGCGGTGCAGCATCTCCAATGCCTCTGTGGGCGTGAGCGCGTCAGTGATGTAACGGAAAGGCACAGCCGAAACTATCTGCTCCGGTGTCATGTCAACGAGCAGTTTCCAGAGCGGCTTGCCTTCGGCCTTCGCGTACAAGTCCCACACGGCGTTGACCACAGCGGCCGTCGCCAGATGAACAATCCCCTTCTCCGGCCCGAGCCAACGAAACTGACTGTCGCCGGTCAACAGAGACCAGCAAGCGCCCATGTCGGATGTTAAAGACTCCAGCGTTCTGCCGACGAGCATCGAGCCGATAGCACGAACGGCCGCGCAGCAGAGTTCATTGCCGCGCCCGATGGTGAAGGTGAGACCGTGTCCCGCAAGTCCCGTTGGACTATCGGTGCGCAAGATCACGTAAGCCGCCGAGTAATCAGGGTCGGCGTTCATCGCATCAGACCCGTCGAGCGCGCGCGAGGTCGGGAAGCGTATGTCGAGCGCTTCGATCTCTGTAATCGTGATCGTCATACTCTTCCCGCTTAATCAAGCGGCGCAGAAGTGCCGCGTCGTCCCATGTAGAGCATCAAGAGGCCGAACGCGAGCATTACCAATCCCCACCACAGATTGATGTTGATGCCGAGTGAGCGCCGATAGACGTTGCCGTCAACGATCAATCCGGTGCCGACCAGCAGCGCGCCCAAGATGGCGAACATCAGTCCAATCGGCGTGCGTATGTCGAGTCGCATCGCGCGTCCTCCTCTACCAAAAGATAATGTTCAGCACGAGCGTCAGCAGTAAGACGACGATGGCGAGCACCGCCGGGCGTTTGTACCACGCCAGATGCTCCTCTTTCGGTCGCTCGGTCAAAGAGTAAACCAGCCTGACCAACTCCTGCTCTGCGCGCGCGCTGGTCAGCATGCTCACCAGTATCGTAACGACGAAGCAGGTCGTCCACGCGAAGATCGCCGTCCAAAAATTCTGCGCCATCTCGCTCGGATAGACGTGCGTCACGCCGAACCAACCGCCCTTGATGCCGACGACTGCATGCGCGGGTAGCGACAATCCGTGATGAATCGCCGCCGCCAATGTGCCCGACAATAATCCGACGAATGCGCCGTGACCCGTCGCGCGCTTCCAGAACATGCCGAGCAGGAACGTGGCGAAGAGCGGCGCGTTGACGAAGGCGAAGACCAGTTGGAGCATGTCCATGATGTTGTTGAAGCGCGTCGCCACATAAGCCGCCGCCACCGAAACAAGGATGCCGAAGACGGTCGCCATGCGGCCCATCCACAAGTAGTGCGCGTCGCTTGCGCCGCGCTTGATGTAAGACTGATAGATGTCGTAAGTCCAGACCGTGTTGAAGGCCGTCACGTTGCCGGCCATGCCCGACATGAAACTAGCCATCAACGCCGTCAGGCCGACGCCGAGCAAGCCGGTCGGAAAATAGTGACCGAGCATGAGCGGGATCGCCAGATCGTAGTTGAGTGTGCCATCCGGCTTCTGCGGCAGAGCGAAGCCGCCCCCGCCTGCTTTGTACGTGAGCGCAATGGCGATCATGCCGGGCAGGATGACGAGGAATGGAAAGAACATTTTCGGCACGGCCGCGATGAGCGGTGTGCGCCGCGCGGCCGACATCGAGTCGGCGGCCATCGCGCGCTGCACGACGAGAAAGTCCGTGCACCAATAACCGAACGAGAGCACAAAGCCTAAACCCATCGCCAAGCCAAACCACTCGACGCCCATCGGGTTCGCCGATGGCTGGCTCATGAACCGCCACGACTCGCTCCACGCGCCCGCCTGAAAGCCGCTCGCTGTCGCCACAGTGGCCAGACGCGACTGCAAGCCCGACCAGCCGCCCGCGTCCTTCAGGCCCAAGAAGACGAGCGGCGCGAAGCCGAAGACGATCAAGAAAAATTGCAGCACCTCGTTGTAAATGGCTGAAGTCAGCCCGCCGAGAAAGACGTAGATGAGCACGATGATCGCCGCCAGTGTGATACTGAAGGTGAAGCCCCAACCGAGCAGCGTGCCTAAGAGCAGTCCCATTGCGTAGAGCGAGATGCCGGAGGAGAAGACGGTCATTGCAGCGAACGAAATGGCATTCAGTCCGCGCGTCTTTTCGTCAAAGCGCAGCTTCAGATATTCGGGCACACTGCGCGCGCGCGAGCCATAGTAAAAAGGCATCATGAAGATGCCGACGAAGGCCATCGCCGGGATCGCGCCGATCCAATAGAAGTGGCTCGTGGCGATCCCGTACTTCGCGCCCGACGCGCCCATGCCGATCACTTCCTGTGCGCCTAGGTTTGCGGAGATGAATGCGAGACCCGCGATCCACGCCGGGATCGAACGGCCCGACAGGAAGAAATCCGTGCTCGTCTTCATGTAACGCTTCAGCGCCCAACCGATGCCGAGCACGAAGACGAAATAGACGAGCATGATGAGCCAATCAATGATGGTCAGATTCATAAGCTAAGCCTTCGCCGTTGTCTTGCGGGTTGATTCAACCCACAGCACCGGTTGGCGAATGAAGAAGTTGCGTATGACCTCTTCGACTGACGAATCGGCCGGCAGACGTTGCCACAGTTCTATGTATTCGGGCCGGTTAAGCGCGAGACCCGCAAACAGCAGACTGCTCTGACGCATCGGCCACTCGCGGTCGTACATCACGTCCGGCTTGAGCGGCCAACTCCGCTTGTTGCGGATGTAAGGCACCATGTACTCCATCGCCTTGCGCATGCCGCGACCATCTGCGAGGGCAAACGTCCAGAGGTTGTCCGTCGGCGTTGATAATATCTGGCAGATCGTGGCCATCGCTTCGAGGTTGAAGAGCGAATAGCCGTAAGGCTTCGTGCGCCGCAACTCTTGCGGGAAGCTCCCGTCCGCCGCCAACTGATTTGGCACGAGCACAGTCTTGAAGCGTGTGCGACAGTAATCGAGCAGCGCTTGATCTCCGGTCAAGCGCGCGAACGCAGCGACCTGGATCACCCAACACGTGCCGTGATTATTCTTCGCTTCGCGCTCCTCGATCCCGTTGGCGCTCGTGGTCAGCCAAACGAGATAATCCGCGAACCACTTTTTAATTGCGCCGAGATCGCCTTGCGACAACGCGCGCGAGCCTGTCAACACTTCGACCGCGCGCGCGACTTCGACCAGATGAATTGTGTCAATGATGCCCGTCCCGCGCCCAGTCGTGCGGCCCTTAATCGCCTGCGCGTATTGCAGGCTCGGATTCATGCGCGTGCGCTCATCAATGAACCATGCGCGGAGATGCTGCGCGGCATGCTGCGCATAACGATCATCTTGCGTCAGCTTCCACGCCGCGACGAGCGCCGGCACTTGCACGCTCAAGCGCATTAAGGCGCGGCGGTGCTCGTTGAAATTGTCGGGGTTCGACATTCCATCGCGCTGGATGTATGGCCCCTCAGGGTGCTGCGGATCAGGCCACCAATAATCGCCTTCCGAGAAAAAGTCGTGCAGCCCACCCGCGCTGCGCAGACTGTGCGCTGCCGTGATCGTGATCGGCGCTTCTGTCAGATACTTATTCGCCGCCTGCAAGACACGCGCGCGATCAAACGCGGCCACGTCGAAACGGGGACGCGCCTGCGCGGCCGGCAAGCAGGCCAGTATGAGCGCGCCACAGAAAGTGAACGGCCGAATCATTGGATCAGCGCACAAGCTTCGCCTCTAACCAGTCGGCGTGAATGCGCCCGCCTTCGCTGCCGACGCGCTTGACGCGCAGCGTGAGTCGCTCGACGCCTTTGATGTTGACCTTGACCGGCAAGGGGCCGTCCGCCTGCTTTACCGCGCCACTATGCCAAAGCTCTCTGCCGTCGCCGATAATCGTGAACTCAACTGCTCCTTCTTTGCCGTTGTACTCGTCGTCAACGCCGACCAGCGCGGCGAAAGTGTCGTAGGTCGCTTTAACCTCGAACTCGATCTCCGAATTGGTGGGCATGCCGATCCCGCTCTGAAAGGGCTGTCCTTTGATCGAGAGACCCTTGCCCGTGAACGTGCGGTTGAGTTCGGGCTGCCGCCAGCCGTTCGTCAAGCGTAGCGGCTCAAGTTCAGATAGAGATAATGCCGGCGGCAACAACTGCCGCAAAGTGAATTTAAGTTGCGCGGCCTTTTCGCTCGTCGTCCCGTCCTGCCAGATGGTCTTGACCTCGGCCGTGTAGGTCGCGTCCCGTTCGAGTCTCTTCACGGCAAAGACTTGCGTCGGCGTCGAGCCGAGCACCGCGCCGTTAAGCGACACCTGATAGCCTGCGGCCGGTTGATGCGGCACATCCCAATGCAGATTGACGCCGTCGAGGCCGACTCGTTCCCCCCAAACGTTCTGCGGCTCGCGCACCGGAAAGCGATAGAAATCGGCCGGCGCGAAAGAGACTTGCCAACTCACGTCTATTGTCTGCGGTGCAGTGAACTCGACAGTGGCCCAGCCTTGATGATTTGTGATCTTCACCGGCAGACTCGCGGCCGCACTACGCGCGGAAGCTTGCTTGATGATGAAATTCTGCCCGCGTGGAAAGACGAAACGCAGTTCGTAAGGATCATCTTTGATGACCTTGCTTTTGCCCGTATAAGAATTGTGCGCGCGGTCGTAATTTTCAGAGCTGAGATCAATCCAGCCTTGCGTAATGTGGCGACTGGTCGAGATGAGTTGCACATGACCGGTTGCGGGCAGCAGCGTGAGCACGCGACAACTGGCCGGTGCGAGATCAATCGTGATGCCATTCTCCCATGCGCCGAGATACTCTTTGTGCCAGAAGTCGAAGACGTGGACGGGCACGCCTGCGGGCAAGCCCAAGTCTTGCCAACTGACGTAGGTCGGAGCGGGCCGACCCTCATCGAAATTGAACAGGCCGACGACATCGTAATTGCGACCCAGATGATTGATCTTCAAATCCCAGAGGCGCTTGTTGCGCGCGGACGTGAACAGGTCTAATGGGCGTATGTCCACAGCCGGATAGACGCGCCGCAGTAGCTCGACTCGTTCATCGGGCAGATCGGTCAGCCGGTCGCTCGTTAGCAACGCTTGCCCCGTTAGGCCCGCGAGCGTTGCCCACGCGCGTGCTTGTTCAAACGGCAGGGGCGGGCGGACGACGAGCACGTCCGGGTCTGTGTACCAAGCGACGTTATGCAAGTAGTAATGCTCCATCGTGGCCCGCAGCGCGAACTTGAAGCCGTCCCAGTTGGGCAGCACGTCTGCGCCGATGCGCGAGCCGTTCATCAGTCCCACACCTTCGAGCGGGACGACCCAACAGCCGAGCAGATAACGGTCAGGCCCGATGGCGGCGCGGATGCTCTTCAGCGTGTCGCGGTAGAGCGCGTCCGTGTCGTCGGCCGGTTTCTGCATGAAGGATTTCTTCGTTCGATATTCACGGATCACTATGGGCTGACCGTCAATCTTGAAATACTCGTAGCCCCAACCGGCAAGCGTCGTGAACAGGTCTTTCAGATACTGCTGCGCTTCAGGCGTGGACGGATCAACCAGATACTTCCCTTCCCAAGTGTTCGACGCAGAAGTCCCATCCGGCTTGGTTAGAAAGACGGACGGACTATTGTTCACGACCGTTTCATTGCTCTGCCCGTGCGGCGCGAGCCAGATGCCGGGCGCGAGGCCGAGCGATTTAATATAACGGGCGAGCACGCCCATGCCGCCGGGAAATCTTTTATCAATCGTTGTCCAATCGCGGTTCTCGCCGAGGCCGTGGCCTGTGCCTTGCCAGCCGTCGTCAATCTGCACATAACGCGCGCCGTAATCTTTCAAATGTTCGGCCATCCAAAGCGCGTTGCGCTTCACTTCGTCTGCATTGATCTCCTGATAATAGAAGTACCAAGAACACCAGCCCGACGGCGGCAGAGGGAATTTGGTTTTATCAATCGGCTGAAAATATTTAATGTGCAGTGTGTCCTTATAATAGTTCTGCTTGACGCTTCCATCTTTTAACCGCACTTCATCCTGCGACGGATCGAACATCCCATCGGCCAACGTTGTGCTGACATCGCCGAGCGTCATGACGAAGAGGTCTTGATTATTGCCATCGTGAATCCGCGCCGGAATGGGCCGCGGCCATGTATCCGCGCGTGACTGCGCCAGCACCGTCTGCATGAGCAGACATGGAATGAGACAGAGACGAAGAAAAGTTCTCACTTGCTGCCCCGTTGGAAACGCTCTTTTCAGCCAGCTGACGAGCACAATGAACCTGAGTCTTAGCCTGCGGCGCGTTCAGCGTCCATCTAACGACCAGCTTAATGTCGGCGGCGTGCCGCCCGCCATTGTCGTCCGTAGCTGTTCGTTCATGATGAGAAACGCCCCGAGACCGTGGAAGTCGTTCTCGTTTCGCTTGCGTGCGAAGTAGTAGGCCAGATCGCCGACGTTCGTGCCTTCGCAGATGTCAACCAGTTTGGTCAAGCCGTCTGCCCCGACCGAGAGTTTTGTCAGCACGCCCTTGTAGCCTTTGAGCGCCACTTCACGATATCGCTTGCTCACGTAGCCGCGCTTGACGGCCATCCAGATGGCGTAGGTGTACATGCTGGAACTGGAAGTCTCAAGCCAGTTTTCGGCCAAGTCGCCTTTGTCCACCACCTGATACCAGAGGCCGGTTTTCTTATCTTGGAAACGCGCGAAGGCTTTGACGAGTTGCTGCACGAGCGCGATGAGCTTGGGGCGATTCGGATGGTTCGCGGGCAAGAGTTCTAAGACTTCAATCAACGTCAGCGCGTACCAGCCGATGGCGCGACACCAGAAGAAGTGTGAATGATGCGTGACCGGATCGGCCCAAGCTTGCGCGCCGCTCTCGTCGTAGGCGTGAAAGAGGAGACCTGTCTGGGGGTCGCTCAAATGCTTGGCGTAGATGAGCAGTTGCTTGGTCGCTTCGTCGTTCGTGTATGCCGAGTCGCCGAACATCTGGCCGTAGCGGATGAGAAACGGCAGCGACATGAAGACGCCATCGGCCCACAGTTGCCCCTCGCGGCTCTTGGTGTCCGCGTGCCAGAAGCCGCCGTCTTTGGTGCGCGGGTAGGTGTCGAACGTGTGCCTGATCTTATCGGCGGCGAGTTTATATTTTTCTTGCTTCGTCTCTTTGTACAAGATCAGTAGCAGATTGCCCGGCAGCATGTAGTCGAGCGCGCTGATGGGCCGGTTGATTTGACCCTGCTCGTCCACGTGCAGATCGATCCAGTCCTTGATGTGATCGAGATAACGCTTATCCTTCGTCCGCAGATAGACTAGATATTCGCCGTAGAGGTAGAGCGATTTGGCGTAGCCCCAGCCCTTGAGCGATTCGGCGGTGGGATAACGCTTGATGGTTGACTCGACCACAGCCTGCGACCAATCGGTTGCAGTCTGCGCGCGCGCATCGCGCCACGCAGACCTGTCGCTTGCGCCTGACTCTGCGTCTGCGCGCATAGTGCCCGGCGACACTGCGACTGTTTGCGCCAAGATGATCAGCGCGATCAGAGTCGCCAAGGCTTCACGCTTGCGCCGTTGTGTCATCGTCTGCTCGTTCCTGTCTTCACCCTTGCGGATGGAAGAGATGTTCGCGGTCGGCCGGATTGGTGGCGGAAATCTTCATTAGCATCACGCGAATTTTTTCATCGCCATATACAGCAGCGGCGCGGCGCAACAACGGATAGAGCATCTGCGGCGGCCATTCGCCGAGTTGCTGATGCGGCCACTTCCGCGCGCCGACGGCGAAGGGATAAAGATATTCGAGCGCGCGGCGAATGCTACGCCCGTCTGTGGTCTGGTAATGCCACAGATCAACGCCGACGTTTGCGCCGAGCGCCGCGAGCGTCATCAGCCCGTCGAGGTTGCCGACGCTGTAGCTCCAAGCCTTTGTGCGGACCAACTCCAGAGGCTGTTGGCCGTCCGGCTCGATCTGGCGTGCGATGCGTTTCTGTCGCGCGGCTTGCAGGATGCTCGCGGCTAAATCTCTCTTGCCGAGAAAGAGCGCGAAGGACGTGGCCTGCACATCGTAGTAAGTGCCGTGATTATTTTCCGCCGCCGCTTCGTCGCGCCCGTTCTTGCTCTCCAGCATCCACTGAAGAAATTTCGCATACCAGTCTTCAACGCCGCGCTCGTCTGTCTCCGTCCAAGCCTTCGAGCCGGCCAACAGGCCCGTCGCATCAACCACGCGCGTCAGCCCGCGCGTCTCAATCAGACCGATGCCGCGCCCCGTGTTGACGCCGGGAATGAACTGCGCGTACTGCAAATTCGGATTCATTCGCGTCGCCGGCTCGATGAACCATGTGCGCAGCAGTTGCGCCGCTTTCGCCGCATAGGCTTCGTCGCCTTTGAAGTAATAAGCGAGCGCGAGCGTCTCGACCGCATCGGTCATCTGATCGAGACTGCGGTGATCCGTGAGCTTGTTGATCTCCGGATTGCGCTCGCCGTCGCGCCGGATGTAGGGCAGCCCCGTCGTAGTTTTCGGGTTCGGCCAGAAGTACGGCGCTTGACTCATGTAGTCGTGCTTGTCGCCGCTCGGCGGCGCGACCGACTTGCTCACAACCGAGAAAGGGCCGGCATTGAGCGCCTTGTGCGCCTCGCCTTCAAGCTTGCTGAGCGCCGCATCAAACGTCTTATCGCCCGCCAGAATGCTCCGCTTCGTCGCCGCCAGCTTGCGTGCATCAACCAGAAAGACGCGCGGCGGATTGCCCTGCGCTGTCTGCGCCTGAATAGATTGACGCGCCGCGCCGACGAAGACGATGAGACAACAACACAACAATACTTGTTTCTTCATCACGACTAACAGTTCTCTCTTTCTTGATTGACAATTTACTAACCTAACCTGTCTTGCGCCCAGAGAGGCGCTTTCTCATGTGCAGACAAGCAGCCGCGCTGAGTGTGGCGGCATATCTTTAATCGTGAACACGCCTTCGTGCCGGCCGAGTTGTGCGCTGCTCCAATGGTCTGCAATCTGGCAGGCGTGCGGCAGTTGGACTGAGAGCGCTTGCGGCGCGTCCGTCCAGTTGAACAGGCAGACCATACGCGCAGCCGCACGATTAACCACGCCGACGCTTAACGAATCGTCCGCGAACGTGGCCGCGACGCCCGTCGGCGGCAACAGCTTCTTGAGCAGCGCGAGTCGTTCCGGCGAAATCTTCGTCAGATCATCGCCCGATAACACCATTCCACCGGCGGCATAGATCGCGGTCGCATGAAATTGAAACTCTTCGGGCGAGAGATCACCCATCAGCACGACGGCGTCTGGATCGTTCCACCACAGACGTGCGTTCTGCCAGTTGCGACTTAGGTTCTGGCGCGCAGTGCCTTTGAAGCGCTCCCACACGCGCTTGATGTCGTTTGAACTGCGCGCGCCGTGAACGAGGCCGAGCGAAGGCCAGAGCGGATGATTGCAGCCGAGGATGAAGCTCGCGCTCGCGCCCCTGAGGATCGCTTGCATGCCGCGCCGGTAGGCTTCGATGCGTGTGGCGCGCGCATCGTGAAAACGGCCGCCGTGAATCGCGCCCCAGAAGTTTGCATCGAGTTTGAAGTAGGTGCAGCCCCAACTTTCGCGCATGGTGCGAAAGACCGACTCAAGGTGCTGTTGCGCCTCCGGGTGCGTGCCGTCGAGCACGTACCAAGGGCCGCGTCGCCAGCCGCCGAACGTGACGCGATCCGAGCGGAGCGGTTTGCCTTCTTCGTCACGCACAAACCAATCCGGGTGCTGCTGGAAGACGTGCGACTGCTCTTCCGCGACGAACGGCGCGACCCAGATGGCCGGCTCGAAGCCGCGCGCGCGAATCTGTTTAAGTACGCCCTGCACGTTGCCGCCGAAAGCCGCGCCCGGCTCCAACCAATCGCCCATCGCCGGTTGATAGCCGTCATCTATTTGAATGTACTTGAGACCCGGAATGTTTTTGGCGATGAAGTCCAGATTGTCGAGCACCTGCTCAGCCGTGACGCGCGGCCCGAAGCAGTACCAAGAGCACCAGCCCGTCGGTAGCGTCTTCGTGCGCAAGGGCGGATGGTTCTCGCTCAAACGCGCGGCCAGTTGCGCGAGCAGTTGTTCGCGCGCTGCGCCCGATCTGAAAGTGAACTCTTCCAACTCCCACGTCTCACCCGGCTTCAATTCCAAGCCTTCAGTGTCAACGACGACTTGCAAAGATGAATCGCGCAAGTAGAACTGCCCGATGAAGCGGCGGCATGAGGTGAAAGCCAATAGATGACTCTCTTCGTCAGTTGGCGCGAGCGTCAACATGCCGTAGCAGACGCGCGCGCCGGTCGGCGTCGGCAGTTTGTAGTGTGCTGCGTCCGTGTAGGAACTGTAGTTGACGGGTTGGCCGAGCGTGCCGCCCGTCTGGCTCAACATCTGAAAGCCTTCGCCGTAGAGCTTTGTCTCCGGCGCGAGCGCGTGCGCGATGTCAAAGAGCACAACCTCTTTCACGTGCACTGCCGCGCGGCCGCGATTGCTCAACTGCGCATGGCAGAGTGCGCCGCGCCATTGTTTGATTAGACTAATCTGCCTCGTGTCTTGCGTCGCAGCAACCGGCACAACTCGGCCGGGCGCATTGACGAAGGCTCGTTGGTCAAGCCGACGAACCCGATTGCTCTGCTTTGCCCGACCAATGACGGACACCGCCGCCGCAAGTGGTGATGCGAGGGCGAGGCGGAGGACTTGACGGCGCGTGATCCCTTGTGACATTAGACCGACCCGCGTTCGCGCCTGCGCACGAAGAGTTCATCCTGCTTCGGCTCCGATTCGCATTCGACGACGAGCGTTGTGATGGGATCGTCCGGCGCGCGCTGCGGCAGGCCCGTAAAGCGCACACGGTATGTGTCCTGCTCGAAGGCCACAGGCTTGCCGGTCGCAAGCAAGCGCGCCGACTTGACCTTCGTCTGTAGGCCCGCGAAGGCGAGACCATCGCCGCCGGGCCAGAAGTGGACGTGGAAGTAGAGCGTGTTGCCGCGCCGTGTGAAGCTGCCGTTGCGCGAGCGGCGCGGCTGGCAGATGTCGGTCTCGTAAATTGATTGACCGTTCTTGTCCATCCACTGCCCGACTGTGTTGAGGATGCTGACCGACTCAGGCGGAACGGAGCCATCAGGTTTGGGGCCGATGTTGAGCAAATAGTTGCCGCCGTCGTGCGCGCAGGTGATCAGGTTGCGGACGATCTGCTTGGGCGTCTTCCAATCGTCGTCGGCGCGTTGGTAGCCCCAACTATCATTCATCGTCATGCAAGACTCCCAAGCGCGTCCCGCCTCCGCCGCTTCGATTCTCTGTTCAGGTGTGGAGAAGTCGCCGGGGAGTTTGTTGCGGTTGTTGACGATGATGTCGGGTTGGAGTTGAAAGACCATCCGGTTCATCCGCTCCGACTCCCAGCCTTTCGCATCGAGCGGCCAAGCGACGTCGTACCAGAGCACGTCAACACGGCCGTAGTTGGTCAGCAACTCGCGTATGTGCGTGTGTATGTATTCGACGAAGCGTTGGCGCGCGGCTTCATCCGTAGCGCAACGCGCGCCGTCGGGGTGATGCCAGTCCATCAGCGAGTAATAGAAGCCGACGCGCAAACCTTCGGCGCGCGCAGCTTCGACATACTCTCTGACCAGATCGCGCCCCGGCCCTTGTTTGGGCGCACAGAAATTGGTGGTCTTCGTGTCGAAGTTGCAAAAGCCTTCGTGATGCTTGGTCGTCATGACCATGTATTTTTGGCCGGCGCGACGTGCGAGTCGCGCCCACTCGCGCGCGGCATTCGGTTTCGGCGTGAAGCGCTTCGCGAGTTGCGCGTACTCGGTGGCGGGGAGGCCCTCCATCTCCATCACCCACTCGTGGCGACCCAAGACACTATAGAGGCCCCAATGGATGAACATGCCGAACTTGGCCTCGTGCCACCAACGCATGCGCCGCTCGCGGTCGGCCCGCGCTTCGGCGCTCTCCGGCGGCGGCGCGCTTGCACTCGACTGCGCCGTTTGAGCACTGACGATCTGACTCATGTCGGGCAGACCTGACGCTGCAAGGCCCGCGCCTGCGCCGAGCAGTCTGAGATAGTCGCGCCGCGAAAGTTGCTTGGTCTTCATGTGTAATGTTTCTCGGTTTCAAACGAGCGTCTACGCCGCGAGTCTGCGAGAGACGGCAGGCTCGAACGGCGGGGACGCTTCGGCATTAGGGAGTTGAGTACGTTGACGGCTGCGCCTGTCTGGCCCACCCTGTGATTCGTTTGCGCATAGCCGCCCATCACTCCCCGGCTAGAAGTTGATCCTGATCGATACTTGCATGACGCGCGGCGAGCGGGCCGTGCGCGGCGTGCCGAAGGTGGTGTTGGTCTGTCTGCCGGTGGCATCAAAGGTCATGGCACCGTTAATGTCCGTGAAATTCGTGCGATTGAACAGATTGTACATCTCCCAGCGCAGTTGAACTTCACGATTCTCACCTAAGCGCACGTTCTTGAACATCGCCAAGTCGGTATTGAAGATCGCGGGCAGGCGAATCAGATTGCGCTGTAGATTGCCGATACTCCCCGCAGTGCCGGGCTTGGCGAAGCACGACGTGTCAATCAGGTAGGGCGTGCCGTCGGGCGCAAACGTGCCCGGCTTCCGATTTGGATCACAGATCAGCACCGGGCGCGCGTTGATGTCGCCGCCGGTGAAGTCTGTGATGTTGGTGGCCGAGGCTGTGCCGGCGAAAGTCCAGTTCAAAGCTGTGCCGGTGCCGAACGTCTTGGGTTTGCCGGTGGCGTAAGACGTAGTGCCAGAAATCTGCAAACCGCGAAATAGCGCCCTGGTAAATCCGTTGTCCCAACGGCGGCTAAGATCGGGCAGGTCGTAGATGTAGTTGACGGTGAAGATGTGCGTTTGATCAAAGTCCGCCGGCCCGTAGTTAAACGCCCGGTAGGGCCGGCCCAAACTCACATCGCTGGAATCGTCGTCTTTGCCGTAGTCAAACGTCTTCGAGTAGGTATAGGCGACGCCGAACTGGAAGCCGCGCGTGTAGCGGCGATTCACTTGGACTTGCAGACCGTTGTAGTTCGAGGTGGCCGACCAAGTGGTCAGGTTGATATCACCGAAGCCGCGATAGGGGCGCAAGAAATTCGCGTCCAAAGCGCCGGTCTGGTGCGGCCCGTTTTGCCCGACCGCAGAGAATGGATTGCGATTCTCCGGGTGCAGATCGATGAAGCGCGCCGTGTCCGGCACTTGGTTTATGTTTCGCTTTTCGCCCAAGTGGCGGGCGAACGAGCCGACGTAACTGATCTCTACGACGGTCTTGAAACCGATGTCTTGCTGAACGCCAAAGCTGAAGTTATAGACGGCCGGCGTATGCGACTGGACTTCGACCGCATTGACGGTACTCGGCGAACTGAGGGCTGTGCCGACGAGATTCGCCAGATTAACTATGTTGCCGAAGTTGATGGTCAGCGTGCGATTGATCGGCGGATTGTTGACCAGATTGCCGCCCGTCGTACCGCCGCCGGGGCGCGGTGTGTGATAGACGCCGCCCATGCCGCGCAGCACAGTCTTGCCCTTGCCGAACAAGTCCCAAGCAAACCCGACGCGCGGCTCAAAATCAATCGGCTTAGTGATTCTGTAGCCTCGCGGTGCAGTGGGGTCAGTCCCTAGCACCAAGCCGTCGTTCGGATCGCCAACGAATGTGCCATCCGCATTCTTAACGAACGTGCCGACCAGATTGGTATTGGTTGAGAGCGCACCGGTGGCCGGGTTGAGTGCGCGCCGGTTGGCATTTGAACAGGCGGCTGTGGCCGGCGTGCCGCCGACGCAGAAAGGCAGATAGAGCAGCGGCGCTTTGGCCGGATTGTAGCGCGCCGGATCGAAGTTTGAGCCTTGACCATCAATCTGGAATAGAGGCGTGTGGTAGCCCACGCGCAGACCATAGTTCAGCGTGAACCGCCGCGTCATCTTCCACTCATCTTGCCCATACCACTGCAAGACTCTGATTTCGAGATTAGTGAAGGGCCGCGCGCTGCCTTCGCTATAGCTGTTGAAATTTCCGAGCAGCGCGTTCGCATACGCATAGCCCGTGTTGCCGAGCGAGGTGGTGAAGGTGCTGCTGGTGCCGAAGTTGAAGACCCCTGACCACTGCCCGCCGGGCGCTTCACCATTCAACAACCGCTCAAAATAAGCGCCGAATTTATAAGTGTGATTGCCGCGCGAGACCGTCAGGTTATCGGCGAAAGAGGGTTTGATGAAGTCCTGTCCGGCCTCGCCCCAACGATCAAGCCAGTTGATGTTGGCCGGCGTGCCCGCGACGCTCGTCCAACCCGTCGCGCGCGGAATGGTGCCAAGGTGGTTGTTTTTCGGGAAGAGTTGCGGCGCTGTGTAGTTCAAAGCCGAACGGGTCAAGGTGTCAACGACGCCATCGGCCGGGATGAACCCCTCGGTGTCATGCCGCATGCCAAAATTGAACTCATTGACTATCGTCGGGCTAAAGACGTGCACCCAGTTAGCCGACCAGCCATTGTCCGTGTAGAGATAGTGCGAGAGGATGCCCCAGCGATTGGCATCGCCACTGGGCCAGCCCGAAGTGCCCAGCCCCAAGTTATCTGAAGTCCACCACTGCGCCTTCGCGTACACGCTGTCTTTACTCGACGGCTTGAGATCAAACCGAAAGACGTAGCTGTGCTTGGGCACGTCAACGCTCTGCTGCGCGACGTAATTGTAGGCCGCGCCAGCGAGCGTGCGTCCACCCGGCGCATTAGGCAACGGGAAGAAGTTGAGCAACGCCTGTCCGCTCCGATTGATGCGACTCAAAGGAATGATATTCAAGCCTTGCGGGTTGTTGGGCGTCGCGCGCGCGGGATCGCGGAACTGTTGGCCGGTTAAAGGATCAATGATGACGACCGGTGTGCCGGTCGAAGAGACCGACTGCGAGAAGTCGCCGACCCGTTCGAGCGCCGACGGCATAGTCACAAACACGGGATCGGTCGGCGTGATCGTATGCGGCTTTTCCAGCGAGAAGAAGAAGAAAGCTTTGTTCCTGATCACGCTGGGCCCGCCTTCGCCAAACTTGGGCAGTGGGGTCGGGCCGCCAAAGTTGAAGCCCCAGATATTGTGCCGGTAGAGCGGCTTTTTCAGTCCCGCTTTATTACTAAAGAAGGGGCTGGCATTGAGCGCCTCATTGCGCAGGAAGTAATAGGCACTGCCCCGATATTCCTTGCCGCCGCCCTTCGAGACGATATTGATCAAAGCGCCGCCGTTGTTGCCGTACTCGGCCGCGTAGTTATTGCGCAAGACCTTGACCTCGCCGACCGCGTCCTGATTGATCGTCATGCTGATCTTGTTGTTGCCGCTTGGCTCGGCGGCATTCAAGCCATCAATCGTGGCGACGGCGGAACGACCGCGCTGCCCGGAGATGTTGGGTAAGTTAGTGCCGAAGCCTTCGCCCACAGCTTCAATGTCATCGTCATTGGAGGTGCCGGGGATCAAGCGCAGGAGCGAAGTGATATCGCGCCCCTTCGTCGAGATCAGGTTGATCTGATCGGCGGTCAGCCGCGCGGTGAGATCGCTGCTCTCTTTTTCGACCACGGGGCCGGTGCTCACTATGGTGACCATCTCGGCCACTTGGCCGGTCTGCAACGCGATGTCGCCGAGCGCCAGATTCTCGTTGGCGCTTAAGACCGCGCCCTTGCGCTCCAGCGTCTGGAAGCCCTGCTGCTCAACCTTGATCGTATAGACGCCGGGCTGCACCGCCGCGAAGCTGAACCGGCCTTCTTCATTCGTCGTGCTGCTGCGCGCCTCGGCCGTGCGCTCGCTGATGAGCGTGATTGTGGCACCGGGGATTATGCCGCCGGTTGCATCGGTCACCGTGCCTGAGATTGTGCCCGTGATCGTCTGCGCCATAGCCGACAGACCCAAACAGAAAATCATAAGCAGACCGAGCAGCAACTTTGACCAGTGATGCGTTAAGCTAGACATAGGAAGGGACTCCTTTTCTTCTGGTGGTTCTTCAGCGCAGGTTATTCCATGCGCGGGGCCTGAGCGCCCTGCAGACAGGGCGCGCTCGGGTAGCCCCCGCACCGAACCTTAAGCAAGCCAATTTGTCCAATCTTGGAACAAATTATGTATTCCTTAACGCAAGATATGCCCGGAACTATTGGGCGGGCGTGAAAGAGCTTTGCCCGATCACAGAGTTCCTTACTTTAAGACTAAACTTCAGATGTCGATTCGGGGTGGCGGCTGTGCGCCCTCGATGCACGCAGTCAAGCCCTATCCCTAAAGCGGAAGCAAACGATCAAGACAGGCAGCAACGTAGCAACCGAAAGCCTGCTCATAGCAATTTAGCGCGCGTCCTTAACCGCCCCGAAGAAACCGTTTTTGAAATGATAAAGGGTCAGAGAGATCACTAAAAACCCTACATTCACTCTTGGTGCTGACATTATACTTGCTTTTGTTACCGATAACAAGTATTATTTTTACCGGTAACAGTCCGCAACCGTCCGCTGTCTTTATTGGCTGACGAGGGACATCCGTTATTAATCGGTCACAGCTTACCGAGCTACTGAGCTTCATCGAGTAACGTGACCGCCAGCTATATAGGTTGATAGCTTTGTTCAGACAGCCAACAATTTAACCGTGGCGCTCACGCGAGTCGCCGAATGGTTCATGTCAGCCCTTGGAGGTTTTAATGCCAAGCCTGCGATACGCAGATCAAGTGGTAATCATCACCGGCGGCAGTAGCGGGATCGGCCGAGGCTGCGCGCAGGAGTTCGTCCAGGCCGGCGCAAAGGTTGTCATCTGCTGCAACAACGAAGCGGAAGGTTCTGCCGTCGCTGCTGAGCTACGCGCGTCTGCGCTGGCGCAAGCGGCCGGCGACGCCGTGTTTATCTTCTGCGATGTCCGCAAACTCGAAGATGTGCAAAATCTGATCGAGGCCACGGTCGCTCGATATGGGCGGATTGATTGCTTAATCAACAACGCCGGCTGGCATCCGCCACACAAGCCGATTGATGAATTTTCCGTCGCAGACTTCCGCGACTTACTCGATCTCAATCTCGTCAGCGTCTTCACCGCCTGCAAATTCGCGCTGCCCTATTTGCGCCAGACGCGGGGCAACATCATTAACATGTCGAGTCTGGTGGCTGTCATCGGCCAGCACAACGCGCCGACTTACGTCGCCACGAAAGGCGCGCTCACGGCCTTTACTAAAGCGTTGGCCATTGACGAAGCCGTTCATGGCGTGCGCGTCAACTCGGTCTCGCCGGGCAACATCTACACGCCGCTCTGGCAGGCAGCGATTGATGCTGCGCCCGACCCGCGAGCGTGTCGCGCTGAAGGCGAGGCCGCACAGTTGCTCGGCCGCATGGGTTGCGTCGAAGAGGTTGGCCGCTTATGTCTCTTCATCGCGGCCGAGGCGACCTTCACGACCGGCGTGGATCACATCATTTCAGGCGGCGCGGAATTGGGCTACGGACGAAAAAGCTAAGCCAGACGGCCTTGAGACTGCTGGCTTAAACACGCTGCCGGCAGACAGCCATCAACGTCTCAGTGCATATCGCTTTGCTCCCGATGCGACCTTAGTCTTTGCGCGCACGACGGGCTGCGCGCCGCAAGAGTTGCGGACGACGAGTTCAGGCGGGAGGATGATCTGCTGCGTTTTGGCGGCCGGCGACTTATCTTCGATGAGTTGCAAGAGCAAATGCGCCGCTTGCTCGCCCATCTCGCCCCTTGACCAAGAGACGGTCGTCAGGGGCACGCGCAGCATATCGCCGTAGTGGATATTGCCTGCGCCGACGAGCGCCACATCTTGGCCGACTTGCAGGCCGGCCTCCTCCAGCGCTTTCATCGCGCCGATGGCCGTCGGATCGTTGACAGCAAAGATCGCGTCGGGTACATCGCCCGCAGCCAGCCACGCGCGCATCGCTTCGTAGCCTTCGGATTCCAACAGGCCACAGGGGCGGACGAGCGCCGCGTCGTACCGGAGCTTGCGCATGACCAGAGCCTGTCTATAACCCTCTAAACGTTCTGCGCTCACTGAAGAGGCGTCACCTTGCAGATGCCCGATGCGCCGGTGACCGAGTTTGATCAGATGGTCGGTCGCAAGCCGACCGACTTGTATGTTGTCGGTTGCCACCGCCGGGCAACGCAGATTGATCATTGTGCGATCGACGAGCACGATCCGCGCGCCGCCTTTGACCATCTTGCGATACGCTTTGGTCTCAGTCGGCGGCAGCACCGAACTGATGATCAGCCCGTCTGTGCGTTGCAGTAAGGTCTCGACTTCGCCAAGCTCGCGCGTGGGGTCTTCCTCCGTGCTACAGATCAGGATTTGGAAGCCGGCGGGGCGCGCGACGGATTCGATGGCGCGCGTGACCTCGGCGAAATATAGATTCATCAAGTCCGGCACGACGATGCCGATCAGATAAGAGCGGTTAGTCGCCAATGCGCGGGCATATTGGTTGGGCTTGTAATTCAAACGCCGCGCGACTTCCAGCACGCGCGCGCGCGTCTCGGCGTTGATGAGCGGATGATTGTTGATGGCGCGCGAGACGGTCATCTTCGACACGCCCAACTCGCGCGCGATGTCTGCGAGTGTTACCGGCATGAGCTTCTTAAATGTTAGCGACGCCGTTTGAATCTTACATTCATAAATGAATTTCCGCCACCAGAGATTTTGCCGGCGCGATGCGGACTAAAGCGTTCAGACCTTAATGCTAGAGACTGCGATGAAAACAAAAAGACAGCTTTGGTTGCTCCTGCTTACCTTGTTGGTCTGGTCTGCATATCTGCTGTTCGTTGAAAGCGCAGCGACAATTGCCCCCACGCACGCCGCTGCTATCACTGCTGCGCCACAGAACGACAGCACGGGCGTGTACAACGTCAGAGCGTTCGGGGCTAAGGGCAACGGCAAGGCGCTCGATACGCCGGCCGTCAATCGCGCGATTGAAGCGGCGGCGGCGGCGGGCGGCGGCACGGTGCGCTTCCCCGCAGGCACATATCGCTGCTTCTCGATCCACTTGCAGAGCAACATTGCGCTCTACCTAGATCAAGGTGCGACTATCGTCGCGGCTGATCCGGCCGACGGAGATGGTCGCTACGATCCGCCTGAGCCAAACCAGTGGGACAAGTATCAAGACTTCGGCCACAGCCATTGGCACAACAGTCTGATCTGGGGCGAGGGCTTGGAGAACGTTTCGATCCTCGGCCCCGGCCTCATCTGGGGCAAAGGGCTTGTCCGCACCGGCGCGCAGTCGCGCACGCGCGCACAGAACGATGCGCTACGCGATGCGCCGACCAACCGGCAGGAAGCTCCTTTCGGTTATCCCAATGCGCGCGATGCGGTGGAGTCCGGCTGGGCTAACAAGTCGATCAGCCTCAAGCTCTGCCGCAACGTCATTATCCGCGACGTCTCGATCCTGCACGGCGGCCACTTCGCTATCCTCGCCACAGGCGTTGACAATCTCACGATTGACAACGTGAAGATCGACACGAACCGCGACGGCATAGACATAGACTGTTGCCGTCAGGTGCACGTCTCGAACGCAAGCGTCAACTCGCCTTTCGACGACGGCATCTGTCCGAAGAGTTCCTACGCGCTCGGGTTCGCGCGTGCGACCGAGGACGTGACCATCACGAACTGCCAAGTCAGCGGCTACGACGAGGGCACGTTTCTTAATGGCGGTTACAAGCGCGAGTATAAAGAGTACAGCCACAACAGCCCGACGGGCCGGATCAAGTTCGGCACAGAATCCAACGGCGGCTTCAAGAACATCACGATCTCAAACTGCGTCTTCGACTACTGCCGTGGCCTCGCGCTCGAAAGCGTGGACGGCGGCCTACTTGAAGACGTGACTATCAACAACATCACGATGCGCGACATCACCAACGCGCCCTTCTTTCTCCGCCTTGGCAATCGCGCGCGCGGGCCAAAAGAGACGACGACCGTTGGCGCGCTTCGGCGCGTGCAGATCAGCAATGTCGTTATCTACAACGCCGACCCGAAGTACGCCTCGATCATCAGTGGCATTCCGGGTCACGACATCGAAGATGTACGCTTGAGCAACATACGCATCTACTATCAAGGCGGCGGCACACGCGAACAGGCCGCGCTCGCACCGCCTGAGAAGGAGACGGATTATCCTGAACCGACGATGTTTGGCGAGATGCCGGCCTACGGATTCTTCATGCGCCACGTGCGCGGACTTGAAATGGATGATGTCGCGGTCAGCTATCTACGGGCAGACCTGCGCCCGCCGTTCGTGCTGCGCGACATTACAGGTGCAGACTTTCAGAACGTCAAAGCGGTGCACGCGCCAGCCGTGCCGATCTTCGTGCTGGAGAACGTCGCAGACTTCAGCACGCACCAATGCTGGCCGCTGCCAGACATGCGGCTTGAGCGCGTGCAGCAGAAGAAGCTGTAGTGGCGTTAGCGTTGGTTTAAGGCGTGCGGTTCTCGACTAAAGTTTTCGATAGTAGCCACCGGCGGCGCACGGGCGACATAGGACGAGACCGTCAGTGTCTTTGACTTCGCGGCCGTCGTTGACGCCCTCGCCGCAACGCGCGCAGAGGACGCGCGAGCGCGGGCGACCCGGCGCGTCCATCTCGCCGTAGTCCACTCGAACGCGCTCGATCTTAAACAACTCGTCGTCCGCCGCTTCTCTGTAGGTGCGAAACTGCCGCTCCTTCTTGCTCTCGATCTCCGGGTGGCGCGCATCGGCCAGCGCGCGCGACTCTTCCAAAGCCACGAGGCGCACGGCCGCGCCCGTCTCTATGTTGAGAAAGGTCGCGGCGACCTTGCCGTAGTCCAGATACTTCAAGCTCCGCTTGCCGAGCCGCACGCCCGTCACCGCGCCGACCGCATCCGCCATGCAACGGTCAATCTCAACCCATACGATCAGCTTTTTCCGATCTGCGCCGCGCGGATCGTTGACGCCGATCAAGCGACAGCCCAAGACGGCCATCCGCGCACCCAACAATTGTCCGGCGCACATGTGCCCGTGCAGGCGACCACATTCCGCCAGCAGTTCATCAAGCGTCGGTTGCCCTTCCTGCATCGCTTCGACTGTCTCCATATGTCTCAGTATGACAGAAAACCGTTGCGCGCGCCGACCGTGCGCGCGGGCGCGAGAGTATTTTATCTGCGCTCGCGCAGCCCAGATCAGATCAGCGAATTTCGACCAAACGGATGAATGACAACGGCTTTGACTATTTCGGTTCGACCGGCAGCCCGGCCTTGACCCAAGCGTCAAAGCCGCCGTAGAGCGGATGCACATTCTTCCAACCATGCTCTGCGAGCACTTGCGCCACACGGGCGCTCGATGCTTCGTGCGGTCAAGTGCAATAGGCGATGACCACGCGATCACGTGGGATGTCGGCCAGATGCGCTTCTATCTCATCGGCGGGCACACGCAGCGCGCCCGGTAGTTTCGTGTCTGCCTCAGCCCACGCCGTTGGATTGCGCGTGTCGAGGAAGACGAACCGCTCGCCGCGCGCCATCCGCTCGCTCACCTCATCAACGGTGACTCTCGTTGTTTCCATCTTCTCTGTCTCCTCCCTATCTATTTCAGCACGTCACGCTCATGCTGTTTGCTCGTCGCCGCTTGCGTCTCGTCTGCGGGCGCAGGCGCGCGCTCGCCCATCACGACATGCACTTGATGTTCTGCGCCGTCATCCTTGAGCGCAACTTCATCAGCCGGCTGCGGCACACCATCCACTTCAATGCTCGCGACACCGCGACTTATGCCCGCAGGGTTCTCGACTTTGATGCGATAGCGCGCCCGACCATAACGGTAGTTGATCTCATATTCGCGCCACCAGCGCGGGATACATGGCGCAAGTTGCAAACGCTCGCCGCGCAGACGGAAGCCGAGAATGAATTCCAGCCCCGCGCGATACATCCAACTGGCCGAGCCTGTGTACCACGTCCAGCCGCCGCGCCCCGTGTGCGGCCAGACCGCATAGACATCGGCCGCCGCGACGTAAGGCTCGACCTTGTACTTGTGCAGGCCCGCGCGCGTCGCGGCGTGATTGATCGGGTTGAGCAGCGCGAACAGTTCGCCCGCATGGTCGCCATCGCCCAGGAGCGCGTAGGCGATCAAGACCCACAGCGCGGCGTGCGTGTACTGGCCGCCGTTCTCGCGCACGCCCGGCACGTAGCCTTTGATGTAGCCGGGATCGAGCGGACTCTTATCAAATGGCGGCGTGAAGAGGATGACCAAACCTTCGCCGCGCTGGATCAGATACTCTTCGACCGCAGCCATCGCACGGTGCGCGCGATGCGCATCGGCCGCGCCGGAGATGATGCCCCAACTCTGCGCAATCGAATCAATGCGGCACTCTTCGTTCTGCGCCGAGCCGAGCGGCGTGCCATCGTCAAAGTACGCGCGCCTGTACCAATCGCCGTCCCACGCTTCGGCTTCGAGCGCCTGTTTCAACTGCTCGACGTGCGCGCGATAGTCTTCGGCGCGTTGCGCATCATCGCGCGCCTCGCAAATGGGCGCGAACTGCGTGAGCGTCGTGTGGAGAAACCAACCGACCCAGACGCTCTCGCCCTTGCCCCCGTGCCCGACGCGGTTCATGCCGTCGTTCCAATCGCCCGAACCCATCAACGGCAGTCCGTGCGCGCCCGTCTTCAGACTCCGATCAAGCGCGCGCGCGCAGTGTTCGTACAGCGAGGCTGTCTCAGTAGAAACTGTCGGCTGCGTGTAAGACTCGTCTTCGTCCTCTTTCAACGGCGGCGCTTCGATGAAAGGGACTACTTCATCGAGCACAGCGCGGTCGCCGGTGACGCTAACGTAAAAGCTGACGACGTAGGGTAGCCACAACAGATCGTCGGAGAAGCGCGTGCGCACGCCTCTGCTAGTCGGCGGATGCCACCAGTGTTGCACGTCGCCCTCTGGGAACTGGTGCGCGGCGGCGCGCAGTAGTTGTGCGCGCGCGATGTCGGGCCGTGCATAGATCGCGGCCATCACGTCCTGCAACTGATCGCGGAAGCCGTAAGCGCCGCCCGATTGATAGAAGGCCGAGCGCGCCCAGATGCGGCAGGCCAAAGTTTGACAGAGCAACCAACGATTCAAGAGCATGTCGAGCGCCGCATCGGGCGTATGCACTTGAATAGTTTCAAGCATGTTGGCCCAACGCGCGAGCGTCTGCTCGAAAGCTTCATTGACGGCATTCGGTTGCCGGAAGCGCGCGCGGACAGCTTCCGCCTCTTCGCGACTCTCGCCTGCGCCGAACAGAAAGAAGAGTTCGCGCGCTTCGCCCGGCGCGAGTTCTATGTTCACCTGCAAC
>Ga0209153_1000017_pt1 | contig 86020 bp, 82 predicted proteins | sample GraSoiAngelo_120_FD_185877 | JGI IMG/M metagenome (GOLD analysis project Ga0209153, IMG submission 185877) | Grasslands soil microbial communities from the Angelo Coastal Reserve, California, USA - 14_0919_09_20cm (SPAdes) (version 2) | ecosystem: Environmental > Terrestrial > Soil > Grasslands ... | reverse complement strand
ACGAAATCTGCAAGAGACGGCGCAGGTTCATCATGCTACAATCAAACCTCGATAGCCGAGAGACGGCGATGCTGTTTCGTCTCGTATTTGTTCTTGGGTCGATAGCGGCGCTGCTGGTTCATCCGCTTGACGCCGTGGCGCAGGACATGCTGCGTTATGTCGACCTCAACAGTCCGGACATGTCGACATCGGAGATGACGCGCGACGAGGTCGACGCGGCTCTCAAGGCGCAGCCGCAAGCCGGCGCGGACCAGCGCGCTGCCGATCTGCAGGGAAAGCGGCTGTCTCGCCTCGATCTCTCGGGGCTTGATTTTTCCGCCAGCAATCTTCGGCTGGCAAAGCTCAACCGCACCAACCTGAAAGGCGCGCGCTTCGATCGGGCCATCCTGAATCAGGCCTGGATGATCGAGGCGGATTTGACGCAGGCCTCTCTCGTCAAGGCATCGCTGCTCAGCACGCAGATGCAGCGCGCCAAGCTTGGCGGCGCCGATTTGAGCGGCGCGCGCATCACTGGCGACCTCTCCGGCGCCAGCCTGGCCGGGGCCAGGCTTGCTGGCGCCGATCTGTCCGCGGACATGCGCAACCAATCGATGGGCCTGATGCGGGGCGTGCTCAAATCCGCCGATCTCAGAAATGCGGATCTAAGCGGCGCCAATCTCTTGCGCGCCGACCTCTCCTTTGCGAAGCTGCAGAACGCCAATCTTTCGAATTGCAATCTTAACCACGCCGACCTTGCGGGAGCGGACTTGACCAACGCCAATCTCGCCGGTGCCGATCTCACCGAGGCCGACCTGACGTCGACCCTATTGCCGGGCGCGACCGCGCTCGCGCAAGCCCGCAATCTGGATAAGGCCTGGAACCTGGACCGGGCGCGACGCCCAAAAGGCGACGAGTGACATACGATGTTCGCCTGGATTTTGATCCTGATCCCCTGGCTTGCGCTGCTTTCGTTGATTTTGCACGACGCGACCAAGGAGGATAGCGCCGGCAGCGCTATTTCGATCGCCGCCAGGAATTTCAAGGCGTTGATTGGTTGGACCATTCCGAAGGCACGCAGGTTGTGGGCGTTCAGCCATCGGGTTCCACGGAAAAGCGCATCGAAACCCGCCGTGAAGATCATGGCGGCGACAGCGATTTCTTCATCGTCCATTCGGCAGGGCGAGCCAGGTGCGATCAAGCAGGCGCCTGCCTCGTCGCCACAGAACCCGCCAAAGAAGAAGTGGTGGCGCAGGGATCACCGGGTTCCGGTTGCGATCCCGGAGCTTGAACTGGCGATCTCGGAAGCCGTCAGGAAGGCTGCGCCTGGCTGCGAAGACCTGGTTGGGGTGATCGTCCGGCACACGCCGCCGAAATCGAATCTCGATCCTAATTGGGCGGTTCACGGCGTAAGGTTCGGCAAGGCCGACAGAAAGATGGTCAATGAGGCTCTCACTGGCGTGGTCGAACGCATGAAGAAAGAATTTCTGCTGAGCGACGATTGATCCTGCGTCCTCATCCTGAGAGGCTTGCGACCGAGCAAGGGTAGCCCGGATGAGCGAAGCGACATCCGGGTCGATCTATGAATACACAAACCCGCATGTCGCTCCGCTCATGCGGGCTACGTTGCTCACTCCCCCCGAAACACCGGCTTCCTGCGCTCATTGAACGCGAGCACGCCTTCCCGGCGGTCTTCGGTTCCGACCAAGCGATTGTAGGCCTCGATCTCGAATGCGAGGCCGTCCCACACCGACATCTGCAGGCCGCGATGAATGGCTTGCTTGGCCTGACGCACCGCGAGCGGACCGTTGGCGGCAATGCGCCTGGCTATTTCAAACGCGGTCTCCAGCAGGCTTTCCGGTTCGACCACCCGGTTGACAAGTCCCCATGCTTCCGCCTCCAGCGCCGTGAACGGCAGGCCCGACAGGATCAACTCCTTGGCGCGACGCTCGCCTATGGCCCGGGCCAGATTCTGGGTACCGCCCGCGCCCGGCATGATGCCAAGGGTGACCTCCGTCAACGCAAAGCGCGCATTGCTTGCGGCATAGACGAAGTCCGACGCCGCTGCGATCTCGCAGCCGCCGCCATAGGCCGCGCCGTTGACAGCGGCAACCAGCGGGACCGGGCATCCCATCAGCGCCCGCACCATGCGTTCGAAAATCAAATGCTGCGACCGCCAGGCCTGATCGCTCATGCCGTTGCGCTCCTTGAGATCGCCGCCGGCGCAAAACGCCTTCTCGCCGTGGCCGGTGACGATCACGACGCGCAGCTCTTCCAGATCAATCGCGAGCGCTTCGAATAACTCCACGAGATCGAGCCCCATGCGCGTGTTCAACGCGTTCGATACTTCGGGCCGATTGAGCGTGACCAGCAGGATGTCATTGTGGTCGCGGGAAACGACGATCGTCTCAAAATCGGTGCGCATCGAATGCTCCTCCGTTCTGGACCAAGGCTTGCTCGACCAGGGCTTGCTCGACCAAGACTGCTCGACCAAGACTGCTCGACCAAGGCTTCATCTTCCGTCGGTGTTTGCCAAGTGGCAACCGTCCAAAGGCCGCTTTTGCCAAAGTTGGCACGCCGCGGCTTTGCGAGGCCGGAGTGATTTGCCCGACGGGTCGGCTTTGCGAATTCGTGTCCAGCCCTCGTTCGAAAAATATTTTCCTTGTGCCGTCGGGCAAATCAGAGCCACTGAGTCTGCCGTCTCGTGCCCTCCAGGACGGACGCTTCGCGGTCGTCACGAACGTTGGTGCGAGATGCGGTGGACGCTTTGGTGTCGCAAGACGAACGATGCTGTAGCGGACGGCAAAGCCGTGTGGTCCTGACGCCCCGACGCTGGCGTCAAGTTTGCAGGTAAGGCCCTGCAGGCGACGGTGGCAAGAAAGCCCGGTCACCGGGGAGAGCGCGTTATAAGCCGTAAACCATTGCGCAGGGAAGGCCGGACTGTTTCGGCGAACCTGTGGCGACTACGCTCGTGCGCTTTTTTTTGCGTGCGAGGCTACGGGTGCTTGCTGAGCACCCGGCTTTCCCTGCGCCCTCTATCTTTCGAGGGACCTGCTTGTGAATAATTCGGGCGCCATCCGCGCCGCGGGATCGTTGACGCACGTCCCGTCGCTGTCATGCCCCGGCTTGACCGGGGCATCCAGTACGCCGCGGCTTCTCGACTTAATCGCCGGCGTCTCTAGGATACTGGATCGCCCGGTCCCGTCTACGCCAAGGCTTCGCCGGGCTTTCGGTCTCAGGCGCGCCGAAGCTTTGACGGAGGTCGCAAGCCGGGCAATGACATCAGGAGAAACGCCGGCTCACGCCATTATGCTCGCGCGAACGGGATACCGAGGGGATCAACATGAACGGCAATCGTTACTACGGAGTTCGGGTCGAGGGCGCAAAATACGGCGTGGGCTTTGGCTCCGCGCTTGCGATCGCGATCTCCTACACGACAAACCATTCGATACTCTGGGCGATCATCCACGGCATTCTGGGCTGGCTTTACGTCATCTATTTCGCATTGTTTCGGTGAATGACCGCGCTTATCGCGCCTAAAGCGCGATGAGATTAAGTTAGATCGTCATCGCGCCTTAGGTTTTTGATTGAGCATGATCTTTTCGGAAAACCGGTGTCCACTTTTCCGGATCATGCTCTAAGTCATGCTTCCCGGCATGAAGCAGCGAATATCGATCGTCATATGGTCGGGCCAGCGGTGATAGACCGGCCACACCATCGTGCGGCCGGCTCTGTTGGGCTCGGTGATCACGGTTTCGTCGGGCACGTCCCACCATTGGTCTTCGATACGAACGCGGTAGTGGCCGTTGCTGGATTCCCAATCCGCATCCGCAAGCGCCGCACCGTCGGCATCCGAGCAGCACGGGCCCTTCCCGCTCGTGAGGCTCTCGAACCATGGCTTGAGCGGCGAGCCGGCATAACGACCATCGTCACGCGCGAAAGCGTCACGTGCGAAGGCGGCCGCGGCGATCAGCAGCGCCGCGAACAGAATGCGGAGTTTCATCGATGATTACCCCACAGCGCAGAATCAAGTATTGCCCCGATCCTAGCAACGTTCGTGCCAATCGCCCGTTCCCGGCAGGGTCGCGAGCAAGTTGTCCGCAGCAAAAAGCCCGGCTCATGGCCGGGCTTTTTTCGTTTCTAGTGGCGCTGATGGCCGGGAGGACCGCCGCCTCCGCCCGGTCCGCCGCCAACATGCGGTGCGGGCGCCGCGTTGACGTGAGGTGCGCCGCCACCACCGGCACGCGGTGCCGCCTGCGGGCCACCCATTTGGGCGCGTGCACCCATCGGCGGGCCACCGACACGGGCCGCATTAGGCTGCGCGACATGCGGCTGCATGGCAGGCCGCGTTGGCGCGGCGGAGAAGCGCGTGGCTTCATGCCCGCGTGCCATCGGCTGCATGGTTCGGCCGGGGCCGTTCACATGGGCGAAGCGTCCTTGTTGTATGGTTTGCGCCTCGCGTCCACGGGCCAAGCCCTCGCGTCCACGGGTAAAGCTCTCGCGTTCACGCGCAAAGCTCTCGCGTCCACGGGCAAAACCCTGCTCACGCGTTACGCGCTGTGCGAAGCCGGGGCGTGTCCGCCCTTCCGTGACTGCCGTGCGCGACTCGGTCGTGCGTGTCTCAGTCCTGCCGAAACGCGCCGACCGCTCGGACGGGATCTGCGTTGCAAAGCGGGCGTGGGATTGCCAGTAGCTGCTCCAATAGGCGCGGCGGTGATACCAAGGCCTGCCCGGATAGTAGCTCGCCCAGTACGAGTTGAGCTCGAACGGCACGATGGGCACGTCGACGACGTCGACATAGTCAGGCAGATAGACGTAGCGGTTGCGGTAGAGATATTCGAGATATCGCGACGAAACCCAGCCGCGGTCGCCGGACCAGCTCACGTCGCACCAGGCGTCGCCCCTGATGCAGCCATGAATATTGACGTGGGCACCGCCGGGAATGCGATCGACCATCGGAAAGCCTGGCCCGGGCCCTGCCCTCATGCCGACCGATGTGGTGACAATGCCCGGCGCCGCCAGCGCGGCGGTGGGCGTCAGCAACATTGCTGCAACGAAAATTCCTCTCAGGCGCATGGCGAATCTCCTCCATCTTTTGAAGCGCAACGCGCGAATGGAACGAGCGTTCCGGGAGAGATTGTCGCATCAGCCGAAAAGCTAAATTTGCCCCGGAAGATGAACGGGTCGTTCATCTTCGAACCAAGGCCGCTGCGGCGCACGCGTTGCCCGCAAAACGATCGCCCCGAGGATCAGCGCGAAGCCGATCAACACCAACACCAGGCCGCGCAGCGCGATCCAGGCCTCGGACTTCCTTTCGATCATCGGCGAAGCGACCTGAGCGATATCTACCGAACGCGCGGCGAGCGGGGCTTGCTCGATTTCCACCCAGCGATCTCCCCATCGCGTAGGCGCGGCAGCATCGTCGTTCGCATCGGGCCGGGCATCCCGCGACGCCCCCATCGGGTCGTCGTCGGGCAACATCGCCGACATCGAATCGCGCCACGTTGGTTGATCGACCTTGGGCTGATCGATCTTGGGCTGATCGATTTCTCGCTGAACTTCATGGCTGGGAGCCGTGGGCCGAACTTGATGGATCGGATGGCTTCCGGCGGGCATCGCGCCCCAGCAATGATCCGGGCCATGCCAGTAGATGTGCAGGGTAGGAAAATGCTGACGCGCTTCGGCCTTGCTCATGCAGGACTCTGAAGCTTGCGATGGCGTGGTCGCCACCAACATGGTCACAACGATCACCGCGACACGCATGGGGTCGCTCCGTCTGGGGTCATCGGGTCCCGTCGCTGCCTCCACGAGTGTCAACCCGTGGCAGGGCCTAAACCCCAGGGCCTAAACCCAATGACCGAACGCGCTCCCAGCCGGCCTATCCAATTTCACTTGGCTTGAGTCGGGAGGCAGATTTGAGACGAAATTGAAAACGCATTGAGGCGCTATTGGACGACATCGAGTCTGACCTTTGCAACACCCCTTCCAACCATTCCCAGCGCATCGGCGGCGGAAGACGAGACGTCGACCACGCGACCAGGAACGTACGGACCGCGGTCATTGACCCGGACTGTGACAGACCGGCCGGTCGCGACGTCGGTCACGCGCAGCTTTGTGCCGAAGGGCAACGTCGGATGGGCGGCGGTCAATTCGCGCGCATCGAACTTTTCGCCGCTCGCGGTCCGTGCTCCCTCGCTGTAGAAAGAGGCAAGTCCCTGCGAGGTAACACGTCCCTGCGAGGCAATCTGTGTCTCCGCATGTTTGTGGGGCGCAAACGGCGTGTGCTTTTTCACCGACGCCACACGCCGGTTCGTGCGGAACGACGACGTTCGATCGTGTTGCAGCGACGCCTGTCGACTGCCGCCGACAAATCCGGAATTTCTGGTGACGACAGAAGACTGGGCGCACGCCGTCAGCAAAGCCCCTGCGAGCGCGATCGTCAGCAGCCGAAAGACGTGCGAAAGATCGGCGCACGCGGTCTTGGCACATCCCTTGGCACATCCGATGGATGCCATGTCGTATCCCCAAGTCCAGCGCCCCCGCGCCCAAACCGAAATCCGACCGACCACAAGGGCGGAATCCAATGAGGGCGGAACCGTGGCCGGATAGACCAGGCACGACATCAACGACACGATTGCATTCAGGTGTGATTATTGTGCCACAGCCCCGCGAGGCGGCGTGGAGCCTGCGGCTTCAACGATTGATCAGATGCGGCGACCCGGGGTGCGCCCGGTCCATGCACTCTGGCTCGGCGGCAGCACGACGACGGTCGCGCCTTGCCTCACCCGATCAAAGAGATCGATGACATCCTCGTTGGTCATGCGGATGCAGCCGGAGGAGATGGCTTGGCCGATATATTCCGGCTGATTGGTGCCGTGGATGCGGTACAGGGTATCCTTGTTGCCCTCGTAGAGATAGAGCGCCCTCGCCCCCAGCGGATTGGCTGGACCGCCGGGAATGCGCGGCGGGTAAGGGCCGAGCCGCGCCTGAATCTCCGGCGTTGGGATCCAATCGGGCCATTCAGCCATGCGGCCGACCGCGGCGACGCCGGAGAAGGCCAGCGCTTCCTCCCCCACCGCCACGCCGTAGCGGATCGCCTTGCCGCCGGGCAGCACGTAGTAAAGATAACGCGCATCAGTATCGACCAGGATCGTGCCTGGCGCCTCCTTGCGCGAATAGTCCACGACATGCCGTCGATAGGATTCTGGAATGTCCGCCCGCGCATAGGGTGGATGGGCGAGCAACTGGCGGTCGCGTGGGGTAAAATTGGCATCCGACGAGGGCGCGAGCGTCGCTTGCATGCAGCCGCCCAGCCCAAAGGCGAGCAGCCCCATCAGCAACAATGCAATCCCGGACCTCGGCACCGCCTGGCCTCCAAAGCGTCAGGTTGCACCATATGCTTCTCGAATAGTGCAGAAATCATGGCGTTGAGTTGCACAATAAACACAGAGACCGCCGTAGCTTCCCTTACCGGGTTTATCCGGATTTTCCGCAGCGATTGCCGCTGCTATCCGTTGAGCCTGCACGTCGCTCTTCGCAGGAGGCGGAACATGGCCCAGGTCTATTTCCACTACTCCAACACCCAGGGAGCGTTGACCGATCGATGCGGCGCTGCCGTGCGCGATCTGGCTGAGGCGCGCGAGCATGCGGCCGTTGTTGTGCGTTCGCTCATCACAAGACCCAACCTGGAAGATTGGCGCGGCTGGGTCCTGCACGTCAGCGATGATATCGGCGAGGAGATCTTCAGCGTGCCGTTCGCCTCCGCGCTCGGCAAACTGCATTGAGCGGCGCTATGTGGGTCGCGCAGTCGCCATCCGTGCCACTTCTCCGGTGCTTGAGCGTGATCGTGACGCGATGGCATAGACTGATGAGAATTGCCAACTATCGGCCTGAGCTTCATTACATGCGGGGGCCCGGCCCGAAGTGGCACGCGAAGCATCAAAGCCGCGTGTATTGAGCCCGCGTCGTCGCGATCTCCCGCGGCGCGTCAGCTGTGATGCGGGCCCCGCATGATCTTCATGGCGTCCTCGATGTGGCGCCACTCTTTTGCTTCTTCTGCCTCGCCCCTGCTCTCGCAAGCGACCGCTTTCTGGGCTGCCTGGGCGATAGCCTCCAAGCCGTGCTTCTCGAGCATCTGCCGCGCGATCGTGTGAATTTGCGTCTCGGGTATCATGTCGCTCTCCCTGATGTTGCGCCACTCGGAGCTAGCGGTGACCGGCCCCCGTCGCTCGCTTGACCCCTTTAAACGATCCAACCGGAGCTCTCGTTCCGTTGCCCACTGGACCATCTGCCCACTGGGCCGCGGCAATCGTGTGGATGGCACGCATCGCGCGGATGGGAACTTATGCCCAAATCATGTGCGTGTTAGGTTCGACGTCCTGCCAAAAGAAAAACAAAGGGAGGATTTCGATGAAGATGGCGGTGCATGACAGCCACCTCGTGAAAACGACGATCGCGGCCGCCTTGCTTGTTGCAATGGCGCAGCCGGGCTTTGGCGAGCGCCTGAACTACAAGCCCGTCACCGTGAAGACGCCCGACGGATTGACCATATCGGCGCAGGAATGGGGCAATCCGGCCGGCCCGGAAATCCTGTTCATCCATGGTTTCTCGCAGAGTCATCTGTCGTGGATGCGCCAGGTCGGCAGCGACCTCGCCAAAGAGTTTCGCATCGTGACCTACGACTTGCGCGGGCACGGCAATTCCGACAAGCCGCTGGATGCCGCGCGCTACCGGGATTCAAAGGCCTGGGGTGACGAGGTGCAGGCCGTGATCGACACCGCCGGGCTCAAACGCCCGGTGCTGGTCGGCTGGTCCTATGCCGGCCGCGTGATCTCGGATTATCTCGCGACCCATGGTGCAGGTCAGCTCGCCGGCATCAACTTCGTCGATGCTCCGATCAAGGTTGATCCCGCCCTGATTGGCGACAACCTCAAGAACCTGCCGCTGATGGCGTCGGAGGATCTCGTCACCAACATCACGGCAACGCGAGCCTTCCTGCACGGCTGCTTCTCCAGGCAACCGAGCGCCGACGACTATGAGACCATGCTCGCCTTCAACATGATGGTGTTGCCCAAGGTGCGGGCCGGCCTTGGCGGCCGTCCGCTCGACGCCAGCCACATGATGTCCAAACTGAAGCTGCCGGTGCTGGTGACCCATGGCGCAGAGGACCGCAACGCCAAGGTCGGCGCCGGCCAGTACACCGCCTCGATCATCCCGGGGGCCAAGCTCTCCATCTATGAAGGGATCGGCCATTCCCCGTTCTACGAGGACGCCCCTCGCTTTAACACCGAACTGGCCGCGTTCGTGCGCGCCGCCGCCAAGACCAACTGACAAGCCAAACAGACAAGACAAATTGCAAGATCAATCGATGGCCTGAGGGATCGCAGCAACCTGCGATCCCGGGTTGCGAGGTGGTATCCAGTCAGAGATCGTCCAACTCAGGAGGATCGAACCAGTTCGTCAGTGACAAGCCGCCATCGACCACAATCGCTGCACCTGTGACATAGGCCGACACGCGGTTCGACAACACGGCCAGTGCCATCGGGGCCAGGTCTTCACTGCGGCCGAGGCGGCCGAGCGGGATATGTCGCGCGAGCGCCGGATCGGCGACGAAACCGCCGGCGGCAATGGCGCCCGGCACCAATGCATTGACGCGGATGCCGAAGCGGCCAAAGGTCTTGGCCAATTCCTTCACCAGCATAGCGAGAGCCGCTTTGGCGGTTGAGTAGTGCGGCAGGTTGCGCGGCGTGCCGGCGTGCAGCGAGGTCAGGAACAGGAACGAGCCGGGCTCACGAGCAGCGATGAGTTTTCGCGCGAGTTCGCGTGCGAGGTGAAAGCCGGCCTCCAGATTGACGGCATGCATCTGCTTCCAGGTCGCTCTATTGACGGCGAACGCGTGATCAGCCTCCCGGCGCGAGGGCGACGCGCTGTGAACGAAGTGTGTCACCTGCCCGACGGCTGACTGTGCTTGCGCGAGCAGCGCATCGCAGGCGGCGGTATCAGCGAGGTCGCCGACCCAGGGCACCGCCAAGTCGGGTCGCGGCGAGGTTTTGGCTGCCGCGGTGACCGTATCCTTGTTCACATCAGCGAACACGGTTCGCACGCCCTCGCCGACCAAGGCCTGCGCGATGGCGCGACCGATGCCGTTTCCGGCGCCGGTCACCAGAGCTGCCTCGCGCACGGGGTCGAATGGAGCGTTGAGCAGGCTCATCTCGATTGCGGTTTCCAAAGCGGCGACATCTCGCGCTTGTTTCGTGCGAGACGGCTCACACCGGCGCACGCAGCAATTCTATCGCCCCCGCGAGGGCATGCGCAACAAGCGATGGCATGCATAGCGAGAGAAGGCTGGTTAGTGCCTGTTGGTATACTTCGTCGAAGCGGGTTGATCGGACGGCTTGCCGAAAACACTGCGGCAGCCTTCGCTCAGGTTGGCGCGCTGCCGGCGCATGCAGGCCGTGATCCGCTCGACGTCGGGAATTTCCCACGAACAGAGACGGAAAACATCGCCGGTGCAAAGCCGCCGCTGATCCTCCTGCGTGAAGGCATGGCTCGCTGCAGGCAACATCGCCAGGCTGAAAGCCAGGCTGGACATGATTTTGAAATTTCGGGCCTTGAACCGAACCGCGCGCATCGTTGCCCCCAAAAGTCGACCGATGTTACGGCCACGCCGCCAAGCGGTTCGCCGCCTCGGAATCAATGATGATCGTATCGAGGCGATCGGGCTTTACAAGATTGCCGAATGACTGTGCACCGGAATTCTCGATTGGAGGTTGCATCTTCGTCTTCGTGTTCCGCGAACGGACCCGGCGCGGCCATTTCAGCGCACAACCCAAACCGCGCGGTGCATCTAATCAAAGCGCCAGTAATCAAAGCGCCAGCCTCGCATTGCGGATGCGCCACGCCGCAGGACTAATTACCTCGTCAAAGTCGATGTGCTGAGAACCAGAGCCTTACTGCTGCAGGTGAAGAATGGGCTCGAGGAGGAAATCGTCGCCGTCGATGCAGATGGGGCTTCTCCGTTTGGTGCTGCCGAACGCACTGCCGCCTTTTTGACGTTGTTCGACCATAACCATCCCGGAGGGTACGGTATGGGAGGCGGCAATTGCCTGAAATCACGAGGGCGGTTGTGCTGCGGCAAAGGACCGCTGCGGCATGCAAGTAGGCTCCGGACTCATGCCGCGCGGGCAGCTATGGCGCGGCCTGGTCGCCCTTGGCGCAATTTCTGTGCTGACAGGCGGTGCAGTACACGCCCAGAATCTCGACCAGGGCAAATCAGCCACCAAGCTGTATGCGGACGGTTGCGCGACATGTCATCACAGCGCACGCGGGCTTGCCAAAGGGCGCTTCCGCCTCACGCTGTTTCTGTTCCTGCAGGATCACTACGCGACCAATTCGAGCTCGGCCTGGGCGCTCACCTCCTATCTGGAGTCGGTCGATAGCCCAGCGCGCAGCCAATTGCGGGCCGCGGCTTCGAAGCGATCGTCTCCCGTTGTCAGCACGTCACGATCGTCATTGCGGCCGCCCCTGCCGGTGCCGGAGCGCTAGCAAGGCTGTTGCGCCCGGAAAACCTGCTATTCAGCGGCTTGCGCGAGATAGGCCTCGTAATTCCAGAGATTGGAGCGCGTGATGCATTTGCCGCAGTGGAAAAACGCCTTTTCAACGCCGACGACCATCGCGAGATCGGGCAGACGCCCATCGTCCACCATCGCGCTCCTGATACCCTGATCCCGGACAATTATGGCCCGACCGGCGACGCGAAGCGTTTCGCGCTGCTGCGGCACAAAGAAGATCAAGCCGACGCCGGGGTTCTGCAGCAAATTGTGGAAGGTATCGACGCGGCGGTTGCCGCGACGATCCGGGATCGCGAGGGTCGCATCGTCAAGGCATCTTACAAATCCCGCGCGATCTCCCTTTGGCGACAGATCAACCATGCCGAAGGCATCCGTTGAACCCACCACCACGAACGGAGAGGCGGCAATAAACTCCCGGCATCGGCGATCGAGCTTCCTGAGAATCTTGCTGGTGAACCACCGGTTGGCAGGCCCGACAACTTTCCGCAAATCCTGCTCGGTCGTGACCACCTCTTCGAACCGCTGGTCGAGCGGCGTCGCCATTTTTGAATCCAAGTTCTGCCCTCTCGCGAAACTGTGGATTGGAAAGGACAGTAGGTGGGTGGCGAATGTCAAATCAATCCACTGCGCGATTGGGAAGTCCGTTCGATTCGTGAACCCGCTGTAACGGTTGCGGCGGCAGTGCGACAGCAAGTTGGTTGTAGGGGGGCACCAGCTCACGGGTGCCGATCTTAAGCCGCAATGTTATCCAAGTTCCCGACTAGCAATAAGGCACATTGAATCCAACTGATTCGGCGGATGACCCCTGGAGTCCGCGAGGATATCGTATGGCATTTTTCAAGCGTGAGCTAAGCCCAATCGAGCGCTTCGAAAGTGCGCTGAGGGATAAGCAGGCGGTGCGGCAGAAGATGGCCGAGCGGTTGAGCACGGCCGAAACGTTGCTGGTCGAACAGCGGACCGCGGCTGAACGGCTGGCGGTGGCCGGTGCCAGCAATGCGCAGCTCGATCGGGCGGAGGCCAAGTTGCGTACCGTTGAGGAGCGCGCCAAAATGCTACGCGCCGAATTGGTGGAGTTCGACGAGCAGATCGTCTCCACCGAGCGCGCCTTGGCTGACGCCAAGGCGCAACGTGACCGTGACATGGCAGCGGACGAGATCGAGGGGTTGGCTGCGGCAATCGAGCAGGCTGCCCCAGGATTTGGTGCCGGTGCCGCCGCACTCGTGGATGCCGTAACAAAAAGCACGGCGTCAATACCGGAAGCGACCAGGTTCTCGGCAAGCGTCGATGCGCTGCGCCGCGAGGTGCTCGCGGCTGCGGACTTGATTTGCTGGGAGCTGCGGTCAGCTGCCGTGCGCACCCGTGCGGGCAACGCGAACCTGGTGCTCGCGCCACCTACCCCAGAGCACGTGCCACTGCCTGAGATCGAGCGGCAACTGGTTTACACGCTCAATCCGCTTCTGTGGCGCGAGGGCAGCGAAGTGCGCAGGGTCCCGGCGTTCGCGATGGTCGCCCTGCCAAAGATGTTGCTGCCGGTCGCCCTGCGGCATCAGCATGTGGATTATCTGAATGCCCGGCGCGTGCAGACCCTAATCCACGTTCATGGCAGCGGAGGGTTCGATGGCGATCTGCCTGCGGACGCTCCGCAACTCGTCGATCTCGATGCGCTCACCGCGGAGGAGAGGGAAAAGAAGGAGAGCGCGCAGGCGGATGTTGCGTGAGGCACCAGGAACATCGGGCATTATCGAAACAGGAAGCATCAACTCAAGATGCCCTTGAGCCCGGCATATATCGAACCGATGGCCGTCACAGCTACGCCGACGAGTGGACCCGCCGTATGGATGAGGTCTTGGATGAGGCGCGCCCTGCGGCGCAGTTGCTCCTCGCCGACATGGTGGCCGAGCAACCGCGCAATCTTGAAAGCCGCGGCATTTGGCTTGCCGCCCTGCGCCAGTACTTTCGGCAACGCCTGAAAGATCAAGACGCCGAGGATATTACCCGAGACGAAGGCCAGCAGGATACTACTGCCGTATTCGACGACCTCACGCCATTCGACGAACGATCCCGGCACGATCGGTACCTGGTCATGAAGTCCTGTCACGATCAGCATCAACGTGATGCTTAAGGTTGCCGTAACGCCGCCCAGCGCAAGCGCACCCTCGAGCCAGACTTTATTTAACGGATAAGCTGCAAAGCCGAACAAGCCCGGGATGAGAACCGACGCCAGCCGCAGCGGCAGCGGAGAGAGGTTCAGCACAATCGTGACCACGACATGCGCGATCACCAGCAGTGCGGTGGGAACAAGAACATACAGCACGATGTGAGAAGAAAAATAGCGGACTGGATATTTGTATCGCTCGAGCCTGGTATTTACGCGATCCAGATCGCGTCTCAGCCTATCCAATTCCGCAACGAGATCCTGGGTTTCAAGCAGCATAGGGCGCACGACGCGCAAGTCGCGCGAACAGTGCTTGCAAGCAATGGCTTCGTCCTTGATGGTTTCAGCGCAAAAAGGACATTCCATCGGTGCTATCGAGATTTCCTGCGCGTTCTAATCGTCTCAATTTCGCGCCGCGCCCTGTGAAGTTCTTCCCGGATGATATCGCGCTTGCGCAGAAGTTCGTCCCGTTCAGCCATTAGCGTCGCTGGTATTGCAATATCTCGCGAGCAAGTGACGCAAACGAGTGTTCCTTCGGCATTTTGCGATAGGCAGTAGGGACACGGCAGCATGGTACTAGGGCACGATTTTTAGAACGAAGCTGGTGGTGCCGACGTGACCATCGCTATCTTTGACGTCAACTCGAATGATGTATTCGCCTGGCGGTAGTTCGGTATCGGGCATATCGATACCCGCATTTTGCACGAATGGCTTGATGCGGGAGGTGAGGTCGACATTTGGTGTTCGCAGAAACGTCATCTTGACGGAGTCTGGATCAATCTTGGCTCCACCGAACGACTCAAATTTCAGTTGAAGTCGCAGTGGCGAATGCACCGTATCGCCCGGTGAAACGAACTCCACCTTCGGCGCTCGCAAAATCCCGCGTCGGTCCGCTGCAACCGCGCCTTTCGGCGGCGGCAGCTGAGCTTCTTCTTCTGTAATCAACTTGGTCGCATGAGCCCCGCCTGACACGCTTAGTCCGGCTGCTACCAGTATCGAACCAATCTTGTTCATCATGTATCCGGGGTCTCGCCGTACGGTTGGAAAGTGCTTCAACGTGCACCGCCATCACCGATAATCGTGTACGGCGCCCAGAACAAGGGATGCGCGTAAGCGAATTCGGTTTTGCCTTCGCTGTTAAGATAACCGGGTCCGTCCACGAGCGCCATCATCGCCTGGCGGAGTGCTTCGCTGCGACCCAGCTTTGGATTTTCTGCCTGACGCTTGAACAAGTCGGTAACCAGTTGTCGGGCAGACTGGGAGTGCACCGACCAGTTCGTGACCAACAACGCCCGGGTTCCCGCGTAGAAGAACGCACGACCAAGTCCGGACGCGGCCTCCGCACCGGCTCCGGCGCCGGCAGCGGTATTACAGGCCGACAAAACAACCCAATCCGCATCAAGCCTGAGGCCCAGGATTTCTTCCATTGTCAGAAGGCCGTCGCCGTCCTCTCCCGTGACGGTCGGCGATGACAATGCCAAGGCCGGCTGCGTCAAGCCATTGAGTTCACCGGGCACGAGGCCGTGGGTGGCGAAAGCCAGGATCTTGAACCCGGACAGATCCAGGGTCTTGACCGCGCTTTCCGTCGCGTTCTTGCCGAGATGCAGCACTTTGGCCGGGTCGGCGTGCAATGCCAGCGCAATCGACTTCAATTCGTCGGCCGTGTCCGGCAAGCGCGGTAAAAGGCCTAATTCCGCGCTATCCACGCCCTCGAGTTTTGGGCTGCTCCGCCGCTTCAACGGCGTTCCACGGCTTAGGTTGTTGCTCGCATCGGCGATCTGAACCCTACTCTCTGCGGTTTCCGCTTCGGCTTGCTGGTCCGTGTTGAAATACGGGTCGCCAAATGCCACGAATTCTTCCCGATTGGGCTTGCCGGGCGGCAGCTGCCGGAGTGTGCGCAGGGCCGCCGCCGAGGGTATCGTCGTCACCCCATGGGTTCGGGCGAGCCACGGCACCCCTCGATAGCCCGAAAATAGAGCGTCATCGCCATCCTTGGCTGCAGCCAGTGCCGTCGGCAATAAGGAAACAGGCAGCAAGCCTAACGCGCCGTTGGTGACGACAATCAAGCTCTTGGCGGACTTCCAACCGCTTTCGACCGGCTTCAAGAGCAACTCGTAAAGTCCATAAGCCAGCCCCAAGTCGAAGCCGGGGATATCCGATATCATGGCTGCCTGCGGCTCGAGAGCCTCCCGCAATTTGCGAATTTTGGTTTCAATCTCCCCGCTCTTCGCAGCGATCTGGGCGAACGCAATGGGACCTGCCTTTGGCACGGCCCAAACAAAACTTCTATTCAGACCGAAATAGAAAGACAGCATTGCTTCGCCGTCCACTAGCGTGGCTCTTATTTCTTCGATCGTCGGCGGCTTTGGCGAAATCAGATCGGCATAAGCTGGAAATTTTTGATTGATTTCCTGGCGCGCCTTGTCCCGCTGCGCCCGCAGACTGCCGATGGAAGCGGTGATCGCTTGCACGCCTTTTTCATCGCGCTCATCCGACGATAGCGCGAGCACATTATTGAGCGTACCCAGTTGCGCATTCAACTGTTTGGAAAGATCCTGCTCCTTACGCACCAGTTCGCTGAGTGCCGGATCTTTGGCCGCGGCTCGCGCGCTCGACGCCGCCAGCGCTTGCTGGACGGAATGACCGCGAATAGCGTCAGCGAGGCCAAACGTTTCCGCGCCGACGTCGGCAACCAAACCCGTATTTCTCGCGAGCATGACGAAGTAGGTTTCCACGACAACCTGCAATCGAAAGCTGCGCGCTGCAACCGTCGTCGTATTGTCGTCGTCGGAGTTCTCCTGCGAGGCCGCCATCATGCCCGGTATGGCTGCCTTGAATTCGCGGATCGCCTCGGCATCGCGTCCCGCCTGCATCAGTCCAATGGCCAGCGTGCCGCGCGCGGATGCGGTGTCGAAATGAGTTTCGCCCACTCGACCCACCTGGCTCTTCACCAGTTGCTCCGCCGCCGCGATGCCCGCATCAACCTGGCCCGAGGAATAAAGCGAAAGAATCCGCGATGGATTTAGCTCGAAGATTCGACGCCGCTGTGGATCCCAGCCGGCAATCGACTTGTCGATCCGATCGTAAATCGCCGTCGCCTCGGGCTTGCGCTGCAGCGTAAGGATCCCCCCAAGTTGGGAAAGGATTTGCACCGTCGGTTGCGAATCGTCCGGGATGCCGACCGTTTGGTTGATTTCGAGGGCCACGCGCGTCAGTTGTTCGGCTTCTGTGTAGCGTCCTTCTTCAACAAGAATTGCTGCGAGGCCCATCACGTATCGCGTCGTCACCGCGTTGTACTTCCCCGTGTCCTTGAGCCTGGACAGCAAGGCGCGGCGGGCGTCGATCTCGGCTTCCCCCAATCGTCCCTGCCGCGCCTTCACGCGGGCTTGGCTGAGGACGGTGCCATCGATCGCCTGCAGAAGCAGCGATTCCGATGGAGGATTATCGGAATCGAGCACCGCCTTCATGCCCGCGTATTTGCGTTGCTCGGCGAGACGATAAGCGGCTTCGGCCTCACGGAACTGCCCGCGCGCCTCGAAAACAATTGCACGATTGAAATCAATCTCGGATTCCCAGGCATGAGCGAATTTGGCATAGGAAGCACGCCATCCTGGCATGCCACTGGTCCGCGCTTCCTGGATCAAGGACACGCTGCGGCGTAGATAGGCCTCGGCCTGAGGGATATCCCCCATTTGGAGAAGCATCGAGCTAATCTGCCGGTTGGTCGCAAACTGATAGCCCTTGGCACCCGGCGCATTGGTATCGCGCAACAGACGCTGATAGACCTCAAGCGCCTTTTTCGGGTCGCCGGCGACGGCATACTGCAGCGCGCCGAGCTGCATGAACCGTCCCATCAGGTTGAGACTGACAACTCCGCGTCCAACCTCGATTGCTTTGTTCGCATCCGTGATGGAATCTGCCAACCTGCCAAGTTGCGCACGCGCATTGCCACGGCCAAAATAGAATTGCGCTAGATCCTCTCGCGATTCCTTGCCGGTCGGAGAAGCATCAGCGGTTGCCTGCAACTGCTGAATGACCTTAAGGTCGGGCTTTTCGCTATCCAGGATCGCCGTGATGTCGGAAATCGTCCGCGGCGGAGCGACGAAGCCGGCGGGAAGTCCACTCCCCGCTGCAATCTTGGGTGCGGCCTCATTTGGAACTGCAATAGCCACGTTCGCGCGCCCATTGGCAGTATTCAGTGCTGCCTTGACGCATGCTTGAACGCGTGGCTTCGCCTTGGCGCGGCACGCCTCCAAGCTGCCCATACCACCACTTGATTGCATGCATGACATCACCATCGGCCTGCCGACTGTCATCCGGCAATTCTCGATGGCCGTTTCCATCGAAAGTGGAAACGCCAATCCCGTTGATCCGATCAGAAAGCAGAGCGCAGCGATTTGGCCAACAACCCGACGATGGAAACTATGCCCCAATTGGCGAAATAGCATTGCAAACACCTGCACAAAAGACACCGTTGAAATGCAAAATCCTATCTTCAAATTGCCCTCGATAACAAGACTCAATCAACCGTAGATCGACGGTTGGGCCACGGATTCAGTCGATCCCTGCGGCTCTTAAGCTTGCGGGCCGGAAAGCGAGATCTCTCGTTCCGCGCGGAAGACATTACTGTAAAGATTCGCAACCCACTGGCGTCCGCGCGACGTCATGTTGAGATAGCGTATTGCGGTCTGAACGTGAGGTGCCACGCTGTTCCAGTAGAATTGCGGATAGCGGTCGACGATGTCGGCGGGCGATGCATAGCCAAGCTGACGGTTCATGCCAACTTCTTCAAACTCATGATAGAGAGCGTTGGCTTTCCTGATGTAATTGGGATCGCCGAGTTGCCCGATGAAATCCGCCGCTCGAAGGATCGATGCCTCCTCATCATATTGCTGACCCTCGCCTGGAGGAAATCGGGTGCCTTCGATGGCATGAGCAATGCGCTGCTCATCGAGCTCCGCAATGCCCTTGATCCTCTCGATCACGTAGAGCTTCGATCGATCGACATGGTAGAGCATCAGGCTGGCATCGGATGAACCGCGCGGCAAACTCACCTTTCTGCCTGACGCATCAATCACAAAACCGTCCGCGTCGTCATCCTTGAGGAGGCCACGCACGTAGCCGATGTCGTGGGCAAGGCAGGCGATGATGACGTGCGCGTAGTCGCTCACGGTGATGTGGGCGTGCAACGCCCGACCGCGGAGGATATCATGTCCGGCAAGCGTTACGAGCAGCGTGTGCTCGACATTGTGGTAGAGAGCGTCGCTGTTTCCAATGCACTCGAGGGCTATGCGGGCGGCCGCCAGCACTATCTCGCGGTACGCCTGCGAAGATCCGTACACGTGGCGCATGAAGGAGCCGAGTAATTCCTCCAAGGCATCTGCCGCCAGCTCCGGTAAAGTCATCATTGAGGCTGCCCCGATGAAACTAACTTCCCGCGCGCGCTCCTGACTTCTCGCTTTGCTGCGAGCGAGCATACCGCATCTCTAGTTAGGCCACCACACACCGAATACCGCTCCGGGTGAAAAAGCGATAATATATTGCGACGCAGCTATTCGGGTGCCGCCGGTTCGAGATTCCTGCTCCTGACTACTTGCGCAAATTGAGTAGTCGCCTAGATCGCGACAGATGACGCACCTCGCAAGCCGCATCATCGGACATTACGAAAAACACGCAGCGGCGTGGGACAACGACCGCCAGAAAAGCGCGTGGAATGACCAGCTGTGGCACGATCGTTTCATCGATCACCTCCCGCCAGGCGCAATAGTTCTCGACCTTGGCTGTGGCTCAGGACGGCCGGTTGCGCAGCACCTGCATCACCGCGGACTGCGCGTGACTGGCGTCGATTCGTCTCCTACGATGATATCCCTCTGCCGGAGCCGCCTGCCCGACCACGAGTGGGTCGTGGCCGACATGAGACGGCTGTCGCTGGGCCGCCGCTTCGACGCTATCCTGGCCTGGGACAGTTTCTTTCACCTGGACCATGATGACCAACGCCGAATGTTTGCGGTGTTCGGAGAGCACTCATCCGCCGACGCGGTGCTGATGCTCAATACTGGACCTGAACATGGCGAGGGTGTCGGCGGCTATCGAGGCGATCCGCTCTATCATGCGAGCCTGGCACCCGCCGAATACGTGACCTTGATCAACGGAATCGGCTTTGAGGTTATCGAGTATGCCGCCAATGATGCGCGAGCGGGTGGACGCACGGTGTGGCTTTGCAGAAGCCGGGCGAAGTCCTGAATTGAAAAAGCGGCTGTCGGAATCGAAAGCGACGTTCGTTTGCGATTAACGCCCGTTGCGAGTCCAGTCTCAGGTGCGAATACGTCAGCATCAACGACACAAGCGACGGTAGGTAGGTAGGCAGGTCGTGCCAAAGTGACGGGACCGCAATCGCTCCGGCCAAATCACAAAAATAGTTCTGCCTCATAATCGTGATGACTCTGACGCAAGGAGAAGAAATAAGCTTGTGAATAAGGGAGGAGATTTTGCGATGAGCGATTGCACCATGATGGAGTCGTATTGCCTGGAGCGGTCAAGGTTAGATCCTCGGAACAGAGGTAAATGGATTGCGCAGGCCGAGCGTTGGCATGAACTTGCCCGGGCTCAGAACTCATGGCGTCATCAGAAAAAGCCGCCTCTTCAGCAATCCATGCATGCGGGCCCGATGGCAACCCAGCCTGGTACACGCCAGCAGGGCTGACTTTAGCCGCGTAGATAGCCCGCGTCCGGTTCCGCGATTGGCCGTCCGGCCGCAAAGTCGCGAAGCCACTGCCGCCAGAGCCGTCCTCAATCACCAGCTACGCCGGATCAGATACCCAGGTTTGCTCTCCGCATTGGCATTTGAACATGCTGATGGTGCGACCCTTATTGGAATCCAGCATCTTGCAGATCAGCTTGGGTTCCGCTGCGCAACGGCTGCAGCGACGCGGCTCCGTGGTCTCCGAGCCGGTCAGTTGGCTTGTACTGAAGTAATTCATGCTGCGCCCAAAAACTGAAGCTCTCAATGGTGCTCGCCGGCGGTTGGCCTTCTCAATTAGTACCAGCGCGAAACTTTTGGTTCAAAAACGCACGATATCGTGCGCGGCTGCTGCAATAGGTCATCGCCGCTGCTGATGGCGCCTCGGGTGAAATCAGTTCCGGATGTTGCTAGGCTGATCCTGGCAAGGTCGACGTGAGCCCTTGGATGCGCTCGCATCCACCGCTCCCGGCTACCTCGCCACTGCGGAAGACCCACGCGGGGCGACGTTCCGAAGCCACACAGCGAGACAGGCCATGGTGAAACCGTTTCCCTCGAAGACCCACATCGGCAACCACATGCTGCATCCGGAGACGCTGATGCTGAACTACGGCTACGATCCGCAACTGTCGGAAGGAGCCGTCAAACCACCGGTGTTCCTGACCTCGACCTTCGTCTTTCGGACCGCCGAAGACGGACAGGACTTCTTCGATTTCGTCTCGGGTCGGCGCGAGCCTCCCGAGGGAATGGGCGCGGGCCTGGTTTATTCGCGGTTCAATCACCCGAACAGCGAGATCGTCGAGGACAGGCTCGCTGTCTACGAGCGCACCGAGAAGTGCGCGCTGTTCTCCTCCGGCATGGCGGCGATTGCGACCACGATCCTCGCGTTCGCGCGCCCCGGCGACGTCATCCTGCACTCGCAACCGCTCTATGGCGGGACGGAAACTCTGCTTGCCAAGACACTCGCGGGCCTCTCCATCGGCGCCGTGGGTTTTGCCGACGGCATCGACGAAACCGCGGTCAGGCTGGCGGCGGAGGATGCCATGCGCAAAGGCCGGGTCACGATGATTTTCATCGAAACCCCGGCAAATCCCACCAACGGCCTGGTCGATATCGCGATGGTCCGCCGCATCGCTGAGAAGATTGGCCAGACCCAGGGGCACACGCCGATCGTTGCATGCGACAATACGTTGCTTGGGCCGGTGTTTCAGCGGCCGATCGAACACGGCGCGGATCTTTCGTTGTACTCGCTGACGAAATATATCGGCGGTCATTCCGACCTGATTGCGGGCGCAGCGCTCGGCTCAAAGGCCCTTATGAAAGACGTCAAAGCGCTGCGAGGCGCCATCGGCACCCAGCTGGACCCGCATTCCTGCTGGATGATCAGCCGGTCGCTCGAAACCCTGAGCATCCGCATGGAACGAGCTGACAGAAACGCGCGGCTCGTGGCGGATTACCTGCGCGACCACGCCAAGGTGGCGAAAGTTCACTACCTTGCTCACCACGACGAGACCTCGCCCGCCGGCCGTCTGTTCGCGAGACAATGCATCGGCGCCGGCTCCACGTTCTCGTTCGACATTGTCGGCGGCCAAGCCGCTGCATTCAAATTCTTGAACGCGCTGCAAATCTTCAAGCTCGCGGTGAGCCTGGGCGGCACCGAGTCGCTTGCCAGCCTGCCCGCCAGCATGACCCACTCCGGCGTTCCGGCTGATATCCGCCAAAAAATCGGCGTTCTCGACTCCACGATCCGGCTGTCGATCGGCATCGAACACCCCTCCGATCTGATCGCGGACATCGCGCAGGCTTTGAATGAGGCATAGCTGCACGACCGAATATTGCCGCCGATGACGAAGCCGCCGGCCTCGCCGATTACCTAGAATCGTACTCTTGTCGCCGCATTTCTCGGTATTGCTAGCCGGCAGGAACGAGGGGATTTGCATGAAAAAGACGATCGCGTTTGGGGCGCTGGCCCTTTCGCTGGTTTCTTCCGTGGCGATGGCGGACGAACGTCGCGGCGGCGACGCCGCGCTCGGAGCGCTATCGGGTGCAGTGGTGTTTGGACCGGTCGGCGCCGTGGCGGGCGCGGTCGTGGGGTATGCCGCCGGACCATCGATTGCGCATTCCTGGGGCTTTAGACGCTCGAGCGCCGCCCGTCGCGGACGGACATCGACCAAGCAAGAGGCGCGGATATCTCCTGTTGAGAGCCAGCCAGTCCCGAATAGGCCGGCCGCTCCGCCCCCGGCCGCGCAAGCGCCGGCACCCTCTCCTAAAGCTGCTTCCACGGCACCGCCGGTTCAGGGCCTGGAGTGAGGTGGCCTCGAGTACGGCATTTCTGCGCTGCCGCAGACCACACCTTGACGAGCGAAAGCGCACTCGACTGATTTGCTCCCGTGCGGAGATCAATATGGCGGCGCCCGTCTCGCCCGCTGCGCTTTCGCCGCCTCCATCCACCACGCCAGATCATCCGCGAAACGCGGGAAAGCTGCCTCCAGCGCTTTGCCGCCCTCGCCAATCGGCTTGCCGTCCGCCGACAGCGTCTGCATAATCGGGCCGGCTGCGATGGTGCTCGAAATCACCACCATGCCCATCTCCGAAAGCGTGCCATGCCAGGCGAGCGCGGCGCGGACGCCTGAAAAACGGCCCGCCGAATAGCTGGCGATCGCGGCGGGACGCCAGAACCACTCCTCGAGAAAATGATCGGTGAGGTTTTTCAGCCCCGGCTGGACGCCCCAATTATATTCGCCTGATATCAAGACGAACCCGTCGGCGCCCCGAATTTGACCAGCGAGTTTTTCCAACGCCGCGGGCGCCTCGCCTTTCGGATATTCCTTGTACATCCGGTCCAGCATCGGCAGGCCAACCGCCTTGGCGTCGATCAGCTCGACCTCGTTGCCGCGGCCGCGTAACCCCTCGACAACGAATTGCGCAAGGCGGATGCCCAAGCGATCCCTGCGGTACGAGCCGTAGAATACGAGAATGCGGTTGCTCATGGCATCCGCACATTAGCACGCTTGGGACGCCTGTCTCCCATCGGATCGTCCCGGCGTTTTCCAAATCTTAAGCAGGCGCTGCGCGCCGATCATCGCGGCAAAAAAATCGCCACAATCCTTTTTACGAAATCAACTTGTTTCGAGAAGGAGAGCCCGAGATGCGCATCAGAAACGCAATCTTCTTTGGTTCCGTTGTCGCCGCGGCCGTTCTGGCAACGCCGGTGCTGGCGAAGGATTCACAGTCCCAGAAAACCAACGACCAATCGACGATATCGACACCGTCCACTTCACCGCCCTGTCATGCGTACCAACAGGCCGCTGATGGATCGTGGACCGAGCTTCCATGCCAGACGGCGGATTCCCCTAGGCCAACGCAGCGGCACAAGGCCTCCGCCCGGAAGGCGGACGATGATGGGCACTGAAGCTGGAACCCGCGGGCTCCGTTTGAACGTTCCCTCGCCTGGCCGCGACTAACCGTCCAAACCTCGAGGGGCAGAGCATGACCGACCAGCAGACGACCGATAACGCGCGCCGCAGTCCGTTTATTGCTGTGCTGCTGCCCTGGCTCCTGATCGGCCAGTTTCTCTGGAAATTGCTGACGACGGCGCATGAATATCCGATGCGTGCCGAGCAGGTCATGACCATGACGTTCGATCTCGGCATGCTCGTCGGCCTGATCGCCTTGAGGAGCTCGATGCCGAAGCCGCTGTTCTGGATCGCGCTCGTCGCTGGTGTCGGGCTGTTTGCACTCCGCCTGACCAGCGACGCGGCTGGTGGACCGGCCATCTCGGCTATTCGCTGTCGTCGCGGTGAACGCCCTCGCGCCATCGCGGCTGTTTCAGAAAAGCGGGTTCGAAGGTCTGTCAGCTCCGCAAGCCCGGCGCTTCCTGCCCGGTGCGCGCGACATATTCGCTGTAGCCGCCGCCATATTGATGGATGCCCTCGGGCGTCAGCTCGAGCACCCGGTTGGACAGCGCCGCGAGAAAATGCCGGTCGTGCGAGACGAACAGCATGGTGCCCTCATATTCCGACAGTGCCGTGATCAGCATCTCCTTGGTCGCCATGTCCAGATGGTTGGTGGGCTCGTCCAGCACCAGAAAATTCGGCGGATCGTAGAGCATCTTCGCCATCACCAGCCGCGCCTTCTCGCCGCCCGACAGCACCCGGCATCTCTTCTCCACATCGTCGCCGGAGAAGCCGAAGCAGCCGGCGAGCGCCCGGAGCGAACCTTGGCCGGCCTGCGGAAACGCATCCTCCAGCGACTGAAACACCGTGCGCTCGCCCTCCAGGAGATCCATGGCATGCTGCGCGAAGTAGCCCATCTTGACGCTGCCGCCGACCGCTACCGTGCCGTCGTCCGGCTCGGTCGAACCGGCCACCAGTTCCAAAAGGGTCGACTTGCCCGCACCGTTGATGCCCATGACGCACCAGCGCTCCCGGCGGCGCACCTGGAAGTCTAACCCGTCATAGATCCGTCGCGCGCCATAGCCCTTGTGCACGCGCTTCAAGCTCACCACGTCCTCGCCGGAGCGCGGCGCCGGCAAAAACTCAAAGGCCACGGTCTGGCGCCGCCTCGGCGGCTCGACGCGCTCGATCTTCTCCAGCTTTTTGACCCGGCTCTGCACCTGCGCTGCGTGGGAAGCGCGCGCCTTGAAACGCTCGATGAACTTGATCTCCTTGGCGAGCATCGCCTGCTGGCGCTCGAACTGGGCCTGCTGCTGCTTCTCGTTCAGCGCGCGTTGCTGCTCATAGAACTCGTAATCGCCGGAATAGCTCGTCAACTGACCACCATCGATCTCCACCACCTTGTTGACGATGCGGTTCATGAATTCGCGATCGTGCGAAGTCATCAGCAGCGCACCCTCGTAAGCCCTAAGAAACTGCTCCAGCCAGATCAGGCTTTCGAGGTCGAGATGGTTGCTCGGTTCGTCCAGCAGCATGGCGTCGGGACGCATCAAGAGAATGCGCGCGAGCGCCACGCGCATCTTCCAGCCGCCGGAGAGCGCGCCGACATCGCCGTCCATCATCTCCTGGCTAAAACTCAAGCCGGCAAGGACTTCGCGGGCCCGCGTTTCCAGGGCATAGCCGTCGAGCTCCTCGAAGCGCGCCTGCACCTCGCCGTAACGGGCGATGATGTCGTCCATGTCATCGGCGCGCGCCGGATCGGCCATGGCGGCCTCGAGCTCTTTGAGCTCGACCGCAACCGCACTGACGGCTCCGGCGCCATCCATCACCTCGGCCACGGCGCTGCGGCCCGACATCTCGCCGACGTCCTGGCTGAAGTAACCGATGGTGACGCCGCGATCGACGGCGACCTGGCCCTCGTCGGGTTGGTCCTGGCCGGTAATCATCCGGAAAAGCGTGGTCTTGCCGGCGCCGTTCGGACCGACCAGACCGGCCTTCTCTCCCTTTAGCAGCGTCGCGGACGCTTCGATGAAGAGAATCTGGTGGCCATGTTGCTTGCTGACGTTGTCGAGACGGATCATTGGTGCCTGAGCAGGAGGAGAGTTAGAAGAATTTACGCCGTCTCTAAGCCATGTAGCCGGCTTACGGAAGCCCGCCCCGCGCGGCACAGCCAACGCAGCGCGCAAGGCGCACCCGATGACAGATTGGCGACACGTTCAGGAACTGAACCGAGCGCGGTAGTCCTGCGGCGTGGCGGATAGCACGCGGAGGAAGCTGCGCCGCATGGTTTCTTCCGAACCGAAGCCGCAACGCTGCGAGATTCGCTTCACCGGCAGGCGCGTCTCCGATAGCAGCCGACGCGCCGCCTCCACCCTCAGCCGCTCGACCGCACGCGCCGGCGTCAACCCGGTCGCCTCCAGATAGTGCCGGCTGAAACTGCGCTCGCTCATCCCGGCCTGCCTGGCGAGAAGCGGAAGTGAAATATCGTCCGGGAGATGCTGGTTGATCCAGTCATGAAGCGCGCCGAATTGATCTTCCGCCGACTGCAGCGCCAGCGCCGCGCTAAACTGCGCCTGACCGCCGGGACGCTTGAGAAAGACCACCAGATAGCGCGCCACCGCCAGCGCCGCGGTTCGACCGAGATCCTCCTCCACCAGCGCCAGTGCCAAATCGATCCCGGCGCTCACGCCGGCCGAAGTCCAGACCGTGCCGTCGCGCACAAAGATCGGATCGGATTCGACACGCACGGCGGGGAAACGCCGGGCAAGCTCGGCGCAAACCGACCAGTGGGTGGCCGCGCGTCGTCCGTCCAGCACATTTGAGGCCGCCAGCAGGAACGCGCCGGTGCAGACCGAAGCGACGCGACGCGCCCGCTCCGCTCGCCGCCGCACCCAGTCGACCAACTCCGGATCGGCTGAGGCCGCCTCGACACCCGGACCGCCGGCAACGATCAGCGTATCCAGTGCGGCGCTAATGCGCGGCAGCGGACGGGTCGCGATTCCGAGCCCTGCGGAAGCTGTCACGCCCTGCCCGCCCTTCGCCACCACCCGGAGCGAATAAGGCAGCGTTCCTCCTGCGTCCGCGGCCATATCATTGGCGGATGCGAACACCTGAAGCGGCCCCGTGACATCGAGCAGTTGCACCGAGGGATAGGCGAGCACCTCGATGATGCGAACAGCACCGGTCCGGGAGCTTGGCGGAGAACGAGGGGATTTTGGCATTTCCGCCAGAGCCTGCCCGGTTAGGTTCGGCCTGTCCACCCCTAAGCGTCCGGAGCTTCCCATGATCCCACGCGACACCCATTTACAAATCGGGGCGCTGGTGTTCGAAGGCGTCGATCAGATCGACCTGACAGGCCCGTTCGAGGTTCTGTCACGCATCCCGAACTCGACCTATCGCATCTACGGCAAATCAGCCGAACCGGTTCGCGACCTCAGGGGATTGCGGCTGACGCCGGATGCGGCGCTTGCCGACGCGCAGCAACTCGACGTACTCCATGTGCCCGGCGGCTTTGGGCAGGAAGCGCTGATGGACGACGCCGAAGTGCTGGGGTGGATCGCGGAGCAGGCCGCCGGCGCGCACAGCGTTTTCTCGGTATGCACGGGCGCGCTGCTTTGCGGCGCGGCCGGTCTGTTAAGAGGACGGCGGGCAACGACGCACTGGGCTTCGTTTCACCTGCTGCCTTTCTTCGGCGCCATACCGGTCAACGAACGCGTCGTCGTGGATGGCAACTGGGTGTTCGCCGCCGGCGTCACCGCCGGAATCGACGGCGCATTGCGTCTCGCGGCCGAGTTGCGCGGCGACGACGTCGCCAAGGCGATCCAGCTTTACATGGTGTATGCGCCGGAGCCTCCGTTCGACAGCGGCACGCCCACGACCGCGCCGGCCGCCATCCTCGCACAAGCGCGGAAGTCCGTAGCCGACATCACGGCGCAGCGCGAGGCGACGGCACGCCGCATTGCCGCGAGACTCGGCATCGCCGTTGCCGCGGCGGCAGCGCAATGAGCCGGCCATCGAGCCAAAGCAACAGCACGATAGCGCAATGCGCCTTAGCGAAAAAACCGAGGGACAATTGCCAATTGCGCGAAAGCCTGCTGCCCGAAACAGCTTGCGCGACAAAACAAGGAGAATGACATGACCACAATGACGTTTACGAAAACCGCGCCGCCGCAATGGTTGCTCGATATGTGGAAGGAAATCGACGACAAGACCTTTGGCAAAGGCTTTGACTGTTTCGCCGAGGATGCCATCTGTAATCTCGGCGCTGCCGATTGGCATGGACGCGAGGCGATCCGCAACAATCTACGTGCCTTCATCGACAGAGGATTCACCGCGCTCCACGATGTGGTCGAATACTGGGACAGCCCCTCGCTCAAGGTCTTCCGCGGCACCGTCACCATGAAGTTCGACGATCCGAAGCTACCGACGGTCAAGCCCACGATGACGCATTTCTTCTACATGGACAAAGCCGATCCCTCCAAGGTCAAGCACTGGTACGGGTCGGTAGGGCCGACCGGCTTTTGATGGGTTGGATCAGGCATCAGGTTTCAGAACCGATTGATCGACGGCCGCGCAAAGCGCGGCCGTCGATCATCCTCGTCCTATCGCGGCAGCTTTACCCTGAAGATCGTGAATGGACCGGAACGCGGCAAGTCATTCTTGAATGCGACTTCCCACAGATGGGAATCGGCGATGTACAGGTAACCGCCGCTGATCGCGAAACCGTCCGCCCAGGAAAGTTTTGATGGGTCGCTGACGAAGACTTTCGTATTCAGCGTATGGCTCGGCGTTCTAGTTATTGAAACCACGGTGCCGTTTTCGAGATCGCCGCCATAGAGTGTGCCGTGTTTATCCATGATCAATCCGCCGCTCAAAACCGAGCTGCCGAGATACTCGACCCTTTTGGCAAGCTCCGTCTCGGATAACCGCGCATCGCGCAGAGCGGACGTCGCCACGCGCCAATAATTATGATCGGTCAAGGGTCGGTAATAGAGCCATTGCGCATCCGGCGAAAGCGCGATGCCGTCGGCGTGGATCGCCACCACCGAGCCGTCCGGCCGCAGCGCGATCTCCTTGCCGATCATCAGATGTTGTTTGGGATCGGCAAAGGTCGAGCGATCGCCGACCAGTACTTGCCGGGCATTGCCCGTCTTCAGATCGAGCGCCACGAGGCTGCCCTTGTTTCCGGCATTGGTGAGGTAGGCATAATGATGCACGGTATCGATCCGTGCATCGTTCAGCGAATCTTTCGCCGAGACCACGCCCTTGAAATCATATTGCCGGATCACTTTGTTGTTGGATAGGTCGAACTCGACCAGCTTGGGCGGCAGGCGTTCCTGATCGACCTTCGACAGTGAGGAATCGAGGGCCCAAAGATGGTCCGCCTTGTCGACCCACAGCGCCTGAACGGAGATCCATTCCGACTTGCCGTCCCCCTGCTCGCTGAAATTATTCCAGGCGGCATCCGGATACGGCGTGATCGCACCGCTCCTGGGATTGACTTCGACCATGCTGAAGCGCGAACGGACACGAGAGGCCGGTGCGCTCGCAAATACCCTACCCTCGGCCGAAACGCCGATACCGACCAGCCGGAAATCATCTTCGAACGCCTTTATGGTTTCCAGGGGTGAGCCGACTTTACCCGGATTTTGGGCTGCGGCAGGAGCTGCGACGAGCGCGCAGGCGACCGCGAGAATGCGAAGCGGCACATCCGCCGCGCTGATTTTGGTCACAGCCGCTAATGCCGCTTGAAATATTGCACGGCGCGCTCGTGCTTTTCGGCGGCGGCACGCGACTTGAAGGTTCCGAGATTGCGGCGCTTGCCGGTTTTCGGATTCACCTTTCGGGAATAGAGCCGGTATTCACCCGACTGCAATTTTCGGATCATGGGATAACCTTCGGTCCAACGAATTTTTGTTCTTAACGGAGATCGCGGGCGCAGGTTCCCTCGAGATGGTCCGGCAAACGATCGAACCGCCGGCCAGATGCTGGCGACGACGGACCCATGACATCAGGAGAAAGTGCGGCCGAGATCGCAGAGATCATTCCCAGAGACAGCGAGGCTGCCGCTGAACGACGCAAGCCTTTTCGCTGTGGCGGCAGTGGTCGCTGCTCGACACGATGAAAGGCCCGCCGACGGCTGAAGAGGAGCGTGTCAACCGCGCCGTGTTTGGCGGAAGGCGCGGTGTTATTTCTCCGCAGTGCTAGCGGAAGGCGTGCGCTGGTCGCCGCGGCTCCACCCATGCAAGCGAAGGGCTGTGACCGTGATGCCGCCAAAGGCAATCACGGATATTGCCAGGGTTATGAACAGCTCTTGCAAACTGCCGCCGAGGGCTTTGACGACCAGCCAGCCTACCGCAGTCGCAATGATCAGCCGCGCGGTGCCCGCAAGAACCGGCCACATCACCTTGCCTGCACCTTGCCCTGCAAAATACAGCAACATGCCGATCCCAAAGATTCCATAGAACGGCGCAACGATGCGCAGATAGAGCGTTCCTACCGCGAGCACGGCAGGATCGCTGCTGAACAGTTCGAGCCATCCTTGTGGAAATATCGCGGCGGCGAGCCCGATCGTCTCGGTCAAGGCGGCGGCAACTAGTCCCCCATTCCACGCAATGCGTTCCGCCCTCGCAACCTGGCCGGCGCCGATATTGACGCCGACCATTGTCAGTACGGCCGTCCCCAGCCCGAACAACAGGGGAATGAGGATATAATCGAGCCGCGAGGCGATGCCGTAGCCGGCAATAGCGTGGGTGCCGAACAAGCCAACGGCGCCTGTCACCAGAACGACCGTGAGGTTTGCCTGGATCGTGCCGATGGCCGACAACCCGCCCACGCGCAACACATCGCCCAGCAGGCGCGCCTCGACGCGCCGCAAGTCGAACGGCAACCGCAAGACGCTGCGACGGGATCGCAGATAGAAGATCAAGACCAGCGCGGCGACGACATAGTAGATGACGACGGCCACTCCGGCCCCCATGACGCCAAGGCGCGGAAACGGTCCCCAACCGAAGATCAGCAGCGGCGACAGCGGCAGCAGCACGAACACTGCGCCGAAAGTGACCGCGGCCGGCACGATCGTATTCCCCGCCCCCCGAAGCGCCGCGGCCAGCAGGCTTACGACCCAGACCAGGACCGCTCCGGCAAATACGGCATCGGCATAGGCAAGCGATGCCGCCAGCGCCTCGCCTTGTCCACCGAGCGATCGATAAAGCGCCCGACCGCCCCAAAATTCCGCGACGGTAAAGACAAGGCCAAAGCCGATCGCAAGCACCAGCGCATTCAACACCAAGGCATCGGCGTCGTCCTTGCGTCCGGCGCCGATCGCCCGCGCCACCGCCGAAGCGACCCCGCCGCCGATGCCGCCGTTCGACATCATCTGCATCAGCATCAGGATCGGAAAAACCAGTGCCACGCCGGCCAGGGCGTCGGTTCCCAGGAAGCTGACAAAATAGGTTTCCGCGACACCCACAAAACTCTGCACGACCAGGACAATCACCGTCGGCAACGCAAGTTTGAGCATGACCGGCAGAACCGGGCCGCCAAGCAGGGCCTGCCGCTGGGCCAGCATCGCTTGCTTTGCAGCTTCGGTCTCATGACCGTCCCGTGCAACGTCCGCCCTACTGCGGATGATGCTGGTGCCGGCTTGTTGGTTCGGCGTTGCGGCTACGAATGGCGTCGACAATTCCGGCTGGGTCATTGGCTTCACCTCAGCTACGTGTTGGCGAACTGCCAAGGCTGGACGTCTCGCCAATTTCCTCAGCGCGCAACAGCAGCCGGAACATCAAGAAGTGCGTGACCAGCAACGGCGGCACGATCACGGTGGGAATATAGAATGCCGCGCCGAGGACCCCGGGGGGCAAACCCACGCCGATCAAGCCCTGGTAGAAGGCAACCAGCAAATCGAGGGTGCCCTCGATATTGAGCAGCCAAACCGCGGCCAGCGCCCAGGGCACGCGAGCCGATAGCGCCATCGTTGCGACGATAGCCAGCAAGGCGGCGGCCAGGTCGCCATAGGCCGCCGGTATTGCGAAGGCGGGGGAAATGGCGGGCGATACCACGCCAGGCACCAGAAAACTCAAGCCGACGAACCTGAACATGTGAGGCGCCACGAGGGCGGTCAAAGCTTCTTCCTGGCGCATTTCCTGAAGCCGCGGCCATATGTAGAGCTGCGCCACTTTCGCGAACGCCACTAAATTTAGGACGACACTCATCCCGATGATTGCCTTGCTGTCCATCTTCGCGCTCCACCAGACAATTCGTCTTACCTGCATATGCCGCTATTTTTACACAAGTCAATCCTGTATAAAAAGTAAGCACGGAAAATTGAACGGTCTCGTTTCTACTTCGGCGCGAATTCTTGACAGTTTCCGCTAATGCCTGCATCTACAGCCATCGGGTTGAGTTTTTGGAATGGCCCCCGCGATCTGGGAACATGCAGATGGATCGAGACCTTCAGGAAGCGATGGGATGCACGTGCCTCTGCATCAGGCGGGCGGCCCGCCAATTCACCCAAATCTATGATCATGCTCTTGAGCCGGCTGGATTGACTGTTATGCAATTCGGCCTCCTGGCCAACCTCTTCGGCGCCAGTCTCCGACGATCGGAGGTTTCATCGATTGGCGCGATTGCGGAATGGCTGGGCATGGACCCCACGACGCTGAATCGAAATCTGAAACCGTTGAAAGCACGAGGACTGGTGAAGGATCAAACAGACCCGTCTGACGGGCGCTTGCGCATCGTGCAGATCACGGGGAAAGGGCGCCACGAATTGAACTATGCGATGGTCCTTTGGCGCCAGGTCCACACGAAAGTCGAGCAGACGCTCGGCCGAAAACAGCGGCTGGCATTAAACGACATGCTCGACCAGTCGATGGCGAAGCTCGCGTCGATGAAATGACAAGTGGATTATTCCTTAAATTCCCTCTGCCTAAAAACAAAGGTTCGTCACCACGTTCCCACGCTTGTCCTTGATCGTATAAGGGCATCGCAAGCGTTCCAGCGCCTTCTTGGCGTCTTCGTCGCCAAGCGCCGCCGCTCTTTCATAATAGGCTTTCGCAGCCGACGAGTCCTTCGGCCCGCCACGGCCCTCCTGCGTGAACGCGCCCATCCGCTCCAGCGCGCCCGGATGATTTTGTGCGGAGGCCTTTTCAAACAGCGCCCGCGCCTGCACATCGTCCTTTTCGCCGCCACTGCCCTCCGCCAGCAACAGCCCGAGCTGATATTGCGCTTCGGCGTTGGTCTCGGCGGCCTTCGCGAGCAGTTCCCTTGACTTTGCGGGATCGGCGGGCGCGCCCCCGCTGCCGCCAAGGGCCGCAAGGTTGCTGACGCCGCGCGGATTGCCGGCTTGCGCCGCGCGCTCGAACAACTTGCGCGCCTGGGCTTCGTCCCTGGCCACGCCGGCGCCGGTACCATAGAGCACGCCGAGTTCGACCATCGCCGACGTCGAGCCCTTGTCCGCCGCCTTGCGCCAGGCGGCGATCGCCTCGGGCATCGCGCGGTTCGCGGCATAGGCGCGGCCGAGTTCATACATCGCGCGGCGTGAGCCGCCCGCCGCCTTCTTGCAAAATTTGATCGCGGTTTCGACGTCCGACGGCGCCACCTCGGCCACGCCCTTGATGTCGGCGGGCTTGTCGGGGTCCGCGCCATCCGCGGCGAGCCGATCGCACAGCACGAGATCGGCGGACTGCGCGTGCGCAAATACCGGGGCAAGCAGGACAATGGTCGCAGCGAGAGCAAACCCATGAAACCGTCTGGTCATGGGCTCGAGGTTGCTTCGATGCTCCGGCAAATTCAAGGCTCCAACCCGGTGTCCCGCAGTATAGGGGCGACCTCGGGCGAAGCCAGGTACATCAACAGCCGATCGGATTGATCGGTCTTCATCGATGCCGCCATTCGCCCGGCGGAAAAGATCGCCGGCGTTTGCAGCTCAAGCGGTATTGCGCCGACGACCTCGATGCCTGTGATCTGCTTCAGCTCGCTGATCTGCTGCACGGCAAGATCGGCCTCGCCCGTGACGAGGCGCTCGGCGGTAAAGCCGGACGGGGTGATCGTGGCTCTTGCGTTGACTTCGGCACCGATGCCCATCCGCTCGATCAATTGCGCAAACAAAATGCCGCTGGCCCCGAGCCGGGAGTAGGCCACCGAGCGGGCGCCCAGCAAAGCCGTGCGCAGCGCGGCCTCGCTTGCGATATTGGGGTGCGGAAAGCCTTGACGGACTGCAATGCCGACAAAAGAGCGCGCGAGGTCGACGCAACTCGTCGCCACCACCCGTCCCTCGCCCACGAGTGCGCCGAGGCCCTCGCGGGTCAGGATGAGCACGTCGGCGTTCTCGCCGCCGCGCACGCGATCGAGCAACGCGAGGGTCGGCGCAAAGTCGGCATCGATCCGCGTTGCCGTCGACGCTTCGTATTGATCGGCAAGACGATGCACCGCTCCCTTCAGGGCCAAAGTTGAGAGCACGCGGACAGTGTCGGCCATCGGCGGCTCAAGCCCGGCGCATCAACTTGAGCACGGCCGTCAGTCGAAGGCTGCGCTTTCCGGCGAGCGCGGTTGCTTCCAACAGCGCGCCCTGCTCCTCGCAGCTGCCGGAAAAGCCGATGCCGACCTCATGGCCGCCGAACACGGAGTTATTGCCCTTGGCGGGCGTGTGTTCCTGGTTGAGGATCTGTCCCTTCCAGCGGCCGTTCTCGGAAGTGTAGGTGCCGAGGTAATAGGACGATGCATCGCCGCCGAGAATGCAGCCGTCATTGAGCAGCATGACGCCGGTCAAGCCGCCCTCGACACCGTCGAGCATGCGCAGGTGAATGCAATAGAGCCCGTTGACGATGCCGCCCTCACCCACGCCGCCGGCAATCGGGATTGGATGCTCCTCGACCGGGGTCATCACGGATTGAAATAGCGCGTCCGGCACTTCGTTCAGGCGGCCTTCGAATCGATAGCGCTGGCCATCCGGTTTGCCCCGTGCGAGCAGCGTCGCATTGTCGGTGCCGGCCATCGCCGGATAATTCGGGTCCGGGTTGTGACGGACCGTCGTGATCTTGATCGCGATTTCGCCGCCGAGGTCTTCGTAGGTGCCGATATGCGCAAAGGCCGAATTGCCGCCGAGCATCTTGCCGGCACCGGCATGCATCACGCTGTGGCCGACCGCTTCGCCCAGTTGAAACCTGGCGGTGTAAAACCCGCCGAACATGCGCGTCCCCGGCATTGCAATACGTCCGCTCTCTAGCGCGGTTCGTAACGCAGCGAAACGGATTTGAAACGTGTCATAAAAAAGCAACGATCCGCCAAAGCAGTGATGCTTTGGCGGATCACGGTTGCAGCGCAGGGAACCCCCTGCCCCTCTTGGACTAAGCAGCAGCCTTGGAATAATCAGCCGCCGCCTTGGATTAAGCAGCCGCCTTGGCGCTGGTCGGCACCGATGCGATCGTCTTCAGGATCTGCGAGGCGATCTGGTAGGGGTCGCCTTGCGAGTTCGGGCGGCGATCTTCCAGGTAGCCCTTGTAGCCGTTGTTGATGAAAGAGTGCGGCACGCGGATCGAAGCGCCGCGGTCGGCAATACCGAAGGTAAAGGTATCAATCGATGCGGTCTCGTGCTTGCCGGTCAGGCGCATATGATTGTCCGGTCCGTAGACTGCGATGTGATCGGCGCGGTTGGCCTTGAACGCTTCCATCAGCTTCTCGAAATACTCCTTGCCGCCGACTTCGCGCATGTACTTGGTCGAGAAATTGGCGTGCATGCCGGAGCCGTTCCAGTCGGTATCGCCGAGCGGCTTGCAGTGGAATTCGATGTCGATGCCGTACTTCTCGGTCAAACGCAGCATCAGGTAGCGCGCCATCCACATCTGGTCAGCGGCGGTCTTGGAGCCCTTGCCGAAGATCTGGAATTCCCATTGACCCTTCGCCACTTCGGCGTTGATGCCTTCGTGGTTGATACCGGCGGCGAGGCAAAGATCCAGATGCTCGTCCACCATCTTGCGGGCGACGTCGCCGACATTCTTGTAGCCGACGCCGGTGTAGTATGGCCCCTGCGGCGCCGGATAACCTGATGTCGGAAAGCCGAGCGGACGGCCGTCCTTGTAGAAGAAATATTCCTGCTCATAGCCGAACCAGGCGCCTTCGTCGTCGAGAATGGTCGCGCGCTTGTTCGAGGGGTGCGGAGTTTTGCCGTCAGGCATCATGACTTCGCACATCACCAACACGCCATTGGTGCGCGCGGCGTCCGGATAGACAGCGACCGGCTTGAGCACGCAATCTGAATTATGGCCCTCGGCCTGCATGGTCGAGCTTCCATCGAAGCCCCACAGCGGAAGCTGGTCCAGCGTCGGAAATGAGCCGTATTCCTTGATTTGCGTTTTGCCCCGCAGATTTGGCGTCGGCGTGTATCCGTCGAGCCAGATATACTCGAGCTTATACTTCGTCATTGAGCTCTCTCTGTGTTGGTAATGCGAAAAATGGGAACCAAGTCCTAATGATCCGCACAGGTGTACCCGGCCACCATCGGCCATTTCTTTCCAAGCAATTAAAATGCCAGAGCGCTCCAGTGCAGCGCTTATCCACACACCGAAAGTTGTCCGGCGGCGGCGATGCCTGATCGCCCTTGTGGGTGCGGCATAGAAGCGCGGTGCGCGCTTTCGCGAAGTGGCGAAACCACGGATTTAGGGCCGCGATCACGCCGCTTTCTGCGGCAGTTCATGCCGGACAGCCGCCGCCGATTAAAGGCGCGGCAGTCGCCCGCAACATCCGCTGAGTGCGCCGGCTCAATCTAGCAACCTTCACATCGGCCCAAGCGTTAATCATCTGCTCACTGCCTTGCAGGGTGCAGACCCGGAAATGCCTACAAATTAGACATCCGATGATTTTCCTTTGATCAGGTTGCATCAGCGCGGGCACCAACGATATCGCACTTAGGTAACCGCAAGAGAACGAGTCGGGCGCACCATGAGGTCAAGCGCTTCGACGCAAGGAGAATGAAATGAACACGAGTTTTAATCAGGGCTCCGCCAAGATCTATCAATTCCCGGCCGGGGGTCGCGCGGCCCTCGGCGGACGTCGCTACGACGAGGTCCAACCGCCGGGCGCGCTCGGCGACTACCGCCTCAACGAGGCTGCCTGCAGCGAGAGCTGGTATCACGAGGCGGCCATCCAGGAAGCTAAATCCAAGCCGGCACGGGAAAGCTGATGCCGGGCATCAATCGGACACCGGCGCGCAGCCGGTTGGTGGACATCAAGAACTGAAGAAGGGTCGGAGCGAAATCGTTTCGGCCCTTTTGCTTTAGATGAGTTCGCACGCCGTTACCGGCCGCCTCGCGTGCCTGACCGTAATGGCGGCTTTGGAGATGCCCAGTGTCACCCCGCCGCCCGAGTAGCGCGAGCCCGATAGCACAAGGCGCTTCGTAAGGGTGACGGCTCTGCCGTCGATCTGCACATAGGCGTGTGTGTCACAGTCGTAAAAAGCCACGATAAACTGCGTACCGTCGCCGCAGCGATAAGTATGGAAACTCTGCGCCAACGCCCGCGGCACGACGGCTAGAGTTCCGGCAGCCGACAGCGCCGCAGCCAAAATAATCGCCTTGCGCCAATTCATGATTGCCCCCTAAAGCTTGCATCCAGACAACCGCGTCGTCATTTCTCGCCGCAGAGCATGGCTCAAGCCCATTCGATGTCAAACTCCCCTGCCCGTCATCTCAATCTTGAGGGCGCGAGCAATTTTCGCGATCTAGGCGGCTATGCCGCCCGCGACGGACGCAAGGTCCGCTGGCGGCAGATCTTCCGCTCCAATCATCTCGGCCATGTCACGGAGGCCGACATTGCAATCTTGCGTAGCCTGGGCGTGAGAAGCGCGTTCGACTTTCGCGGCACCGAAGAGCGTGTCACCGCGCTTTGCGGCATCGGCGAAATCGCGGTTCATTCACTGCCGATCGAGCCGACCGTGGTTGCGTCGTTGCGCGCCCGCGCTGCGGCTGGCACCGCGCTGTCGTCGATCGACGCGGTCGACGTGATGCGCGATTCCTACCGCGACTATGTGCGTCACAACACGCCGAGCTTCCGTGCCCTGTTCGGCCATCTGCTGGAGGATCGTGCGCCGCTCGTGATCCACTGTACCGCCGGCAAGGACCGCACCGGCTTTGCCTGCGCGCTGATCCTGCATGCCCTCGGAGTGCCCGACGACGTGATCGCCGACGATTACCTCCTTACCAACCGCTTCTACCGGCGCGATCCCAACTCCAGCAGCGATCTTCCGGATGAAGTCAGGCGGGTGCTGGGGTCGGTCGAAACGTCGTTCCTGGCCGCCGCCTTTGAGGCGATTGCGGAAGAATATGGCGATCTGGAAAGCTATTTCAGCGACGGGCTGGAATTCGGCGCGAAGCACCGCGCGCGACTGAAAGCGCGTTATCTCGAAGCCTGAACGAATTGCTTACGCGGCGGCTTCCATTTCCGCGTCCAGATCGGAGATGACCTCCTCGAATGCCGAGATCGCCTGCTGAACCGCGGCGATCTGCATCAGCTCCCAGCCGCTGACCGGGCCGTTGCGGTTTTGCAGAGCGACGATCAAATCCCGCCGCTGTTCCTTCAACTGAACGAGCGGCAAGCCGTGGTCAGGTAGATGTTTCATCAGTCCAGCCCCTGGATTGGAAGAGCATCACAATAGCCCGATCTCTCTGCGATCCGCTTACAAAAATCCGGCAAATTTTATCGATCGGCGTAAAGCGCTGGACGTCGGCGCTTACGCGGGCGCCGCCGGTACGATTCCGACCGCGTCACCGATGGCGCAGTCGAAGGCTTGCGTAACACAGACGTTGGCAAAATCGGTCTGATGCAATCCGTCCTGACCGATCAATTTCGCCTGATCGATCTTGTCGACCGTCACCCAGCGCTCCATCAGCGCGAAACGCGGAAACAGATTGACCTCAGCGGTCGTTGCGACGGCCGATATCAGCGACACCATCAGCCTGGTGTCTTTCTCTTTCTGCTCTTTCGCTGCCTGATCTTTTTCCTGTGCTCCGAGAAGAACCGGAGCGTATTGCAGGTCCATCAGGATGACGTCCATCGCAAGGCCCTTGAGCCAGCTCAGTCCCGTCGCAATGGTTCCGGCAACGCGATGGGGGTCATACAGAGCCCTGTGATAGATCGCATTCGTTCCAACCTGCCAGATCGCCAGCGTCGGGGCTTCCGCAATCACGTCGGGGTCGAACCGCGAAAGCTCTTCCGGTGCCTCCTGACCGCCGATACCTCTGTTGAGGACGTCAATCATGCGGTCGGGAAATCGCCTCCTGAGAGCCAACTCCAGGCGGGGCGGGAAAGGAATGACGTTGTCTTCACCTGAAACCGACGACGAGCCGATCGCCACCACCTTGATCTTTCGCTGTCGTTTGAGGCTCTCGGCGAAATGCCGAAGCGAATAGTTGAATTTGACGAGATCGAGATGCGGATCGCAAGGCGCGTCGGACATGTCGGCATCCTTTGCGTGCTGATCTATCGTATACCGTATTGGGATGTGGTTTTCACGGCATTGCAAATGAATTTTGCCTGGGTAGTGTGAACGTCGCTCGCTCGGCGCCGGAGGCCAGATCATGGACGGAAAAGTAGTTGTGGTGACCGGCGCCCTGGGCGCGCTTGGGAAGGTAGTCGCAGAACAGGCGCTCGCGCGTGGCGCCGGGGTGGCGGGCATCGATTATGCGCCATCGCAGGCACCCGCGACCGCGAACCGGATCGAGATCGGCGGCGTCGACCTCTCGGACGCAGCGCAGGCCAAAAATGCGATCGATGCGGCTGCAGCGCATTTCGGCAAGCTGGACGCGCTGATCAATATCGCCGGCGGCTTTGCATTCGAGACGGTCGCCGACGGCGATATGAAAACCTGGCAGCGCATGTATGCGCTTAACGTGTTGACCACGCTGAACGCCTCGCGATCGGCGATAACGCATTTGATGGCCTCCGGCGCCGGCCGCATTATCAACGTCGGCGCAATGGGCGCGTTGCAGGCGGCCTCCGGCATGGGCCCATACGCCGCATCAAAAGCCGGTGTGCATCGCCTTACCGAAGCCCTTGCGGCGGAATTGAAGGGCAAGGTCACGGTCAACGCCGTGCTGCCGTCAACCATCGATACCCCGGCAAACCGCGCCGGCATGCCGAGGGCGGATTTTTCGAAATGGGTCACGCCGAAGGAGCTGGCCGACGTCATCCTGTTTCTCGCCAGCGACGCCGCCACCGCGATTACCGGCGCGCTGCTTCCGGTAAGCGGACGGGTCTGAACCAAGCCCCTGATCAAACGCTTGACGGATTTTCAGCTAGACTGATGGACATTGAGTCGCCGCGTTTCCGCGGCGCCGGAGTCTTGTTTTGGAAACCGCGCTCTATCTGCCCGTTAAACGATTCCTGGAAAACCTCGGCTTCACGGTCAAGGGCGAGATCGGCGGCTGTGACGTGGTTGCGCTCAGCGCCGATGATCCTCCTATTGTGGTGATCAGCGAACTGAAACTCGCATTCAACCTCGAGCTCATCCTGCAGGCGGTCGATCGCGCCGGTGCCGGCGACGAAGTCTGGATTGCCGCCAGGATGTCCGCGCGCGGCAAGGGCCGCGAGAGCGACGCGCGCTATCGCAATCTCTGCCGCCGCCTCGGCTTTGGCATGCTTGCGGTGACGAACAGCGGCGGGGTCGAAGTGATCGTCAAACCGCCGACGACGGCGCCGCGGCGCGATCCCAGGAAGCGCTCACGCCTCGTCGCGGAACATCGGCGACGCCAGGGCGATCCGGCGACCGGCGGCAGCACGCGCGCGCCGATTATGACGGCATATCGTCAGCAGGCGCTGGCCTGCGCCTGCGCGTTGTCGCAAGGGCCGCGGCGAGTACGCGACCTCAAGCCTGAAATTCCCGATGCGCCGAAAATCCTGCTGCACAACGTCTATGGCTGGTTCGATCGGGCCGAGCGCGGAATCTACGTGCTCACCGACGCTGGACGCACCGCGCTCAAGCGCTGGCCGCAACAGAGGCCGAAATTGATTGATGCCGTCGATGCAGCGCCCTGACGAAGCCAGAATCAAAGATTAGAATTAAAGCTCGCAGACGGGAAATGATCGTGGGTGACGGACAGTGTGACAGCGCGGCAGGATTCGCCCGACGAACGATTATCGAGATGCAACAAAGCCACAAGGCCTCTGAAACCGTCACTGCATAGCTGGATTGCCGTGCCAAATTCATATTGCAATGCAATATCAGGGCACCTAGGTATCTCGCACCGAACGACGAGGCCCCAATGAGCGAAGACTGGAATACCAAATATGGGAAGCGACGCGTCCGACGCGATCCGCCGACCTTGGATGAAGCGATTTTCGCAGCGGTCGGCATCACCGACGATCAGGATCAGCAGGCGGAGATCGCGGCGTCACTGATGGGGCTACCGCTGGAAAACGTTCAAGCCGAAGTAAAGAAGCTCGGCCGTGCCTCCGCCCGGGTCGCCTCGACGCGCGTGATCGCCGGCGAACAGGGCGCGCAGCGCTCCATCGTGGTCGAGCGCCGCGTGGCGCGGAGATTCGGTAACGACAAGCGAACCGGGGCCTGATTTTCGCAGGACATGATTCGCGCGGGACCTGAGTGTGTAAGACCGCTTGAGCCGTTTGATTGATTCCAAATCAGCGAGCGGCTCAGGAGAGCATCTTTGGTCAGGCCGCCCGGCCCCAGCCATACATCCGCAACACCATTCGCCAATAGGCGCGGTTGAAATTCGCTATCGCGCGTGCGGCGGCGAGCGTTGCTTGGAAACCCACAGGCACCGATTCCGGCTGATTTTGCTCGATCAGATCAATGGTGCCGGTGGATTCGCCGTGGTGGAATGTCAGATTTGCCCCGAATTTCTTGGCGAGCGCCCGCATCGGTTGATTTTGGGCGCCGGTGGTGATCCGCAAGGAGCGATAGCCTTTCGCTTGCGCTTTCGCGATCAGCTGCCTGAACAGGAAGCTGCCAACGCCGCGCCGCCGTACCGACGCCTCCACGCTGAACGCGATCTCTGGCAGTAAACCGGATGATTGATCCGGCGGATGCAATTCGGCCGCGCCGCGCACCACGCCATCCTCGAAGTACGCGATGATGACGGTGCCGTCATTGGCGCATTTTTCGGCATAGCGCTCGATAAATCCGTCGTCCATGTAGCCATGGAAGCGATCGCGGCGGCTGGAACGGTCAAGCCGTAACAGATGATCGCGCAACAGCGGCAGTTCTTCGTGCTGGCTAAGTATCCGGACGTGACTTCTGGCACGCGCCCGGCTCTCACCATCGTTATGGTGCATGTCTAAACTCCTCTTGGGTAACCCTCGAGGAGGCGTCGAATCCCTAGATCACGGATATTGTGCATTGCAGCACAAGATTCAAGGCGGCAGATTGGTCTTCCGCCGCGCGGACGCAACATGTTGGTTAATAATCACACCTGACGTGAGCCCGTCACAGCACCATTTGCGTCTGAATCACGATCGCGACCAGTTTGCCTTCTTCGGTTTCCAGCCGGGTTTGCCAGACCTGGGTGCGCCGTCCGCGATGCACCGGCGTTGCGGTCGCGACCAAGGTCGCTCCCTCCTTGGCGCCGCCGATGAAATTGGTCTTGCTCTCGATCGTCGTGGTGCCCTTGGCATCATCAGGCAAGTTGATCACGGTCGCGGCGGCGCCGACGGAATCTGCTAATGCCATGATCGCGCCGCCATGGATGGTGTGATTCAGGGTGCACAGATCCGGGCGCACCAGCATCCTCGCCACCACGCGATCCTGTTCGGCCTCGGTGAATTTCACGCCCTTCAACTCGGCAAACGGCATTTTCATCGAATTGACTTTTTCAAGCGGCGTCATGAAACCTCCGGTCGTTCGCTCAAGCAATTCTTCAAAATGCAGCATGGATTGGCCGAGTAAGTTAGGCAATGACGTGCGAGGTAATGGTCAACATGACATCCCTGGACGTGTTTAGATTGCCTCCACGCCGCACCATTCCGCGATGAACAACGCGGTTACCTTGGTGGACTTCCGCAACGAATCCAATTCCACGTATTCGTTGAAGCCATGCATCGCCGCCCCGCTGGCGCCGAAGCACAGGCTCGGGATGTTGTAATTCAGCCCATAGAAGCGGGTGTCGGTGAGTGCCGTAAATACGAGATCCTCGACGACCCCGCCATAGACTGACGCAAAGGCTTTGCCGAATGCGGCCTCGGCATCGGTGGAATCCTTCAGCTCATAGCCATCCGACAAAAAGCCGGACCATTCCACATCGGGCGGATTGTTGGAGAGGAAGCGATGATCGCGCGCGGCCGCCGAAACACACGACAGAATCTCGGCCTGCGCATTCGCAACCGACCAGCCCGGCAGGATAGCGATCCGGCAATCGACGTCGCACCAGGCCGGCACGCTGGAAGCCCAGTCACCGCCCCTGATGATTCCGGGATTGAAATTGATCGGATGCGTCAGTGCCTTGAAATGGCGATCGCTTTTGGCGCGTTCGTTCCATTCGGCCTCAAGCTGCTGCAAGCCGCAGATCAGATGAAAGGCCGCGGTGATCGCGTTCGACCCGGATCCCGCCTCGAACACATGGACCGGATGGCCTCGCACCTTGAGGCGAAACCAGATCACGCCGACTTGCGCGCGTACCATCTTGCCGCCGGTCGGCTCGGGAATGAAGCAGGCGTCGGCACGGTAGCCGCGCTGCAGGGTCGAGAGTGCACCGACGCCGGTGCTCTCTTCTTCGATCACGGACTGAAAGTGAATCCGCGCCGTCGGCTCAAAGCCGGCCATCCTGATCGCGTCCAGCGCATAGAGTGCGCCGATGGTGCCCGACTTCATGTCGCAGGCGCCGCGGCCATACAACTTGCCGTCCTTGATCACTGGCGAGAACGGCGGCGTCTCCCACATCTCGAGCGGACCGGTCGGAACGACGTCGCAATGTCCCTGCAGGATCAGGGATTTGCCAGAATTGTTCGACGGCCGATAAGTCCCGACCACCGTGCGCGCTTTCGAGAAATCATGAAGGACCGGGCCAAAGCCGCGCAGTTCCCTGAGGTCGTCGACATCGATATGCCAGTCATCGACCTCGTAGCCGCGCCGGCGCAGGAGGTCGCCAATCATGTCCTGGCACGGCCCTTCGGCGCCGCGCGTGGAGGGTATCGCGACGAAGTCCCTTGTCGTAGCGAGCTGCGCGTCGAAGCCCGCATCGACGGCATCGAGAATTCTTTGTTTGATGTCGCTTTCGATCATCGCTTTGATACTTCCGGTGAGGCTTTTTCGCTGCTGCCAGATCAAAGCACACTTTGCGGGCACTTGCCGAGGCCGGATCGCTTTCAGAATCGCGGCGGTATCCCTAGACTCGGGTGCGAGATTTTGCGCCGCGTGGAGGCATGAGATGGCTGGAAAATTCAGGGGCTGCTTGATCCTGCTCGCACTCGTGCTATCCGGATCAGCCGCGCATGCGATGATCGATCAGGTGGGGCGCGAGCAGGACATCGCTGATTTGCGGCTTGGCCAGCGCGTTCAGGTCGATGATGGGACCTGTCCGCAGGGCCAAATCAAGGAAGTGTCCGGCGCCAGGATGGGCCCTAACGGGGTCGAGCGCGCGCGCAAATGCATTCCGCGCAAGAAGAAATAGGCGCGAATGACGGACGGATTTGAAGTTCGAGAAAGGGAAGTCGTAAACCTAATGCGCGGGCGCGAACATGCACTGCAACGTCGGCTTTGCAATCTTTGTAAACGTCGCGCCGATCTCGGATCGTTTTGCGACTGGCACCCATTGGGTCTCGATGGAAGGCACACCGGTCTCGCTGATACCGCGCAGCAGGGCTTCGCGCAGATCGTTGTCTTCGATCGCCGCGGCGGCATGGTCGTGCAGGCAGCCGCAGACTTCTTCGGGATGCGCCCAGCGCCCCAACATATGCGGGGCGCACATGCGCACAAATTGGTCGCGGGGATCTGGAACCTTCATCAGCGATCGTACCTGAGCCTGCGCTGAGCCGGCCAGAACAAAGCAAGCAACAATCGCTGCGGAATAAATTCGGAGAGGCATTGCCTGGCCTTGCTCGAGTTTCTTGGGACAACTTTCGCCGTTGTCCACCGTTTCGTTCCAGCTTTGATAGCCGTGCCCGGTTTCCGCGGTTCTGCACGGCAAGTGGAAAATGGTTTCGTCGCAGGCGAGATTGTTTCGTCCCCTCGACGCCGACGAAACAATTCCTGATAATCTCGAATAGTTTCAGCTGGTTCATTGACCCAGCCGAAACCGCGACGATCGACGCTGAGCGAATTCTTAACCCGGATCTGGTGGATAAGTTGTGGGCTCACCCGCCCAGAGTTGAACCAAAGGCGTCGCGCGGATCACTTAACCGAACCACGCGCAACTTTTTCCCGCAGTTGCGCGTTGTCCAACTTCCCTTCAACAAAGGATGGCGGTCATGGACCGTGACAACATCGTTGTTGGTAGCAAGCCCTCACCTCTTAAACCCGCTACAACGGCTCCCGAGCAACCGTCCCGCGCGCCGGCGATCTGTGGGGCCATGTCGCAACAGCGCGGCGACTTGAGCAATCAATCGACGCCGCAAAAATTCGTGCGCCTGGTGGGGTGCCGCGATCCCAGGGCCCGATGGTCGGCAAAGCGATAGAAGTCCCAATCACTGAATGAAATCGCCGCATTTCTGAACTGAACTCTCACTTGCGCCCCATGGCATGATCGGCACCGAGGAGGTGGAATTCTTTGGTGACCCTTCGATCAGCTTGTCCGAATAGACCATATAGACCAGCACGTTACGCTTGGCGTCGCAGCCGCGGACGATCTGCATTTTCTTAAAGAACAAAGAGCGGCGCTGCCGGAACATGTCGTCGCCCTGCTCCATCTTGGCCTTGAAATGGATTGGTCCGATCTGCCGGCAGGCCAATGAGATATCCGAAACCTGCTCGGCAAGCCCAAGCCAGCCCGTGAAGCCGCCTTTCTCGGGAACCGTGAAATGGCAAGCCACCCCCTCCACTTCCGGATCGTCAACACCGTAGGTTGCAAGCTTGTCGTTGGGGCTGACCCACTTGAACACGGTTGAGCGGCGGAAAATCAGGTCCGGCTCATCGGCCGCCAGGGCGGGTGAGGCGAACGATAATGCCAGCGCGAACATCGCTGAGGTCCAGGGTCTGCGCCGGATGTCACATTCGCTTCGGGTTTGAAATGGCATGAATATCTCCCTCGGCGGGCTTGCCGCTCGCTGCCATGTAGGCGCGCGGTACCACGGCCGGAAGGCTGCCGGTCGCAGCCGCTACCGGCGATTTCACGTGGGTTTAACGTAATGTGAGGCTTTTTTGCTACGCTCGGGGCGAAAACCGCGGTCTGTTGGAGCCTTGTTCTGGTGAACGCGTTTTGTGTCTGCAACAACCACCAATAATCGAGACTGGAAATCAGGATAATGCGCGTGAGCCGGCGTCGTGTTTCGAACAGGGCCCTTCCGAGCGAACGGTTCTGGCAAGTTGTAATTCTGACGGCTGCCGGCACCATCGGCGCCGTTTCGCATGCTGATGCCGCGCTGTATTTCTGGCAGGATTCCGATCCCAGCCTTTCGCAGCCCGCACCGACGGTACAACCGCCGCGACAACGAACGCACCGGCGCGTGAAAGGCAAGACCGAGGCGGCGGCCAAGGAGACCAGCGCCAAGCCGCAGGGGCCGCTGATCATCGCAGTCTCCATTGACAGACAAAAGGTGAGAATCTTCGACGACAACGGGGTCTTCGCGGAGGCTCCGGTTTCTACCGGCATGCGCGGCCATCCGACCCCGACCGGCGTGTTCAGCGTGATCCAGAAGCACAAGTTTCATCATTCGAATATCTATAGCGGGGCGCCGATGCCCTTTATGCAGCGCATCACCTGGTCCGGAGTTGCCATGCACGCCGGCGTGCTACCCGGATATCCAGCATCGCATGGCTGTATCCGCATGCCGATGTCGTTCGCGGTAAAGATGTGGAATTGGACCAAGATGGGCGCGCGGGTGTTCGTGACTCCCGGTGAAATCATGATGCCGGTCAGTTTCTCGCATCCGCTGCTTCCAACGAGCGTCGCGCCGCAGCCGATCGCGGCAGCCGAACCGCCGGCCGATCAGCCCGTTGCGATGAAAGCCGACAAGGGAGCCGGCGAAGCCAAACCCGCAAGCTCGGAGGCAAACCTCGAATTGAGGTCGACCGTTGGCCATATCGATGCGGTGAGGCCGGCCACGACCGAAGGTCCCGGTGCCGCCTCGCTGCGTGAACAGCCTCACACCGCCGATGCCGATGACAATGCGCGTGCCACCAAGACTCCGGCCATGATGTCCGATGCGCCGGCAGCCAGCACCCCGCCGCAGCATGAGGCGATTGCGGGCAAGGCCGGCAGCAATGCGCGCCCCGCTAAGCACGATGAAACGGTAGCCCTCGACAGTAAATCAGTCGACGCCAAGCCCGCTGAAATCGAGCCCGCTCAGATCAAGTCGAGCCAAGCGACGCCTGTCGAAACGAAAACTACAGACAGCGCTGTTCCCGCAACAGCGAAGCCCGACGATAGCGCCAACGCCGCCATTGCGCCGGATGCCAAGAAAAACCAGGCTCGCCTGACGGACACCGGCAACTCGATCATGATAAAACCCGAGCCGCCGAAGCGCGCCGGCCAGATCTCGGTATTCATCAGCCGCAAGGATTCCAAGCTCTACGTGCGCCAGAACTTCGCGCCGCTGTTCGAGGTGCCGATCACGATCGCAGCGAGCGACCGCCCGCTGGGAACCCATGTGTTCACGGTCGAGGTCGACAAGAAGGAGGCCAATGTCCTGCACTGGTCGGTGGTTTCGCTGCCGGTCTCAGCCCGCGGCCTTAAACGCACCGCGGACCAAGAGCACGTCTCCCCTCGCCGCAAGGTTGCGGCCGCTGGCCTGATCGACATGAAGGTGCTGCCCGTAGCGGATAGCGCAGCCGAAGCCCTCGACCGCGTTACCATCCCGGCGGATGCCATGGCGCGCGTCACCGAAGCGCTGACCACCGGCAGCTCGATCATCGTGTCCGATCAGGGCATCAACCAGGGCGAAACCGGCGAAGGCACGGATTTCATCGTATCCTTGCGCTAGTGGTTTGGTCGCCATGCGGCGACGGTTGGGCTAAAAGACCGTCGGCATGACTGAGCTTTCTGCAACGACCGCATTGGCCGATCCGCCGTCCGGCACGGCCAGAGATGCGTTCGACCGTCTGACCTTTCTCGGTTGGCGGGGCGGGCTGGCGGCGACCGTCGCAGGCTTGGCGGTATCGTTTTTCCTTTTCGGCTTTGCTGTAATCTACTGGCGCAACGCCGACATGGACTTCATGGTGATCTACAGCGCGCTTGCCATGAACGATGGCAAGCCGCAGCAATTCCTCGACCACACCGCCTACCTGACCATCCTGTCGGTCAAATCCTGGTTTCAACTGCTCCATGGGTTCGGCCTGTTCGACGCCGATACGTTGCCGGCCATTCCATCCGCGGCCAACGCAACCGCGTTCGACGCGGCCATGACATCGGCGGTTCGTGCCGCGCGCGTGCTTGCGTTCCTGGTCGCAACTGGCTGCGTGCTGATCTTTGCGGGTCTCGCCCGCTTCATCCTGCGCGATCGGCGCGTCGCGTTGCTGGCGACGCTTGCCTTTGCATTCTCCGGCGGCATCGCCGTACATTCACGCATTCTGCGCAGCGAGCTTGTCGCGGCGCTGCCGGTCATTTTTGCATTGATGATCCTGATTGCCGCCGGCCGCCGCGCCAGCCCCACGCGCCCGCTCGCGCTCGCGGCCGCAGCAGGGTTGTGCGTGCTTGGTCTGGAAAACAAGGTGCAGACGATCCTGCTGATCGGCGCGCTGCCGTTCGTCATCCTGCCGTTCGGCAGCGCTGATAGCGCAAGCGTCGCGTTCTGGAGCCATAGGCGTTCGCGCTGGCTGGTGACGGCTGTTGCCGCGATTGTCGCAACAGCGGCCGCATGGGCGGCGTGGCCGCTGGCTGGCATAGGCTTCGACCGCAGCTTGCTGGACGCCGCGCATTTCGTTCCGCTCGCGTTCGGCCGTTTCGGCATCTATCAGATGGCACTGCTGTTCCTGGCCGGCGCGTGCATGGTCGCCTATGCCGCGATCTGGCGGGTCAGCGTGGCCGAAACACTGGCCTCGATGTCGACGATTGCCGCCGGCACATCGATCGCCCTGCTCGTCCTCAACCTCGACTATAACAGCGGAAATGTCATCGCCGTGTTCAATCCACTGGAGAAGATGATCACCTTCGCCGATACCACCACGACCAGTGCCGCGAACGGATCGAGCCTGACCGCAATCTTCCTGCTGCTGTTTGATGGGCTCGGCTCGGTGCTGGCGCGCTACACGTTTGTGCTGCATTCTTCGCCGCGACCGACCGTGTTCCTCACTTGGCTGATCATGCCCGGCATCGTCTACGCATGGCGGCGCGGCGAGAGGCTGGCTGCACTGCAGGCGCTGGTGCTGATGCTGGCTGCGATCGGGATAGATACGCTCGGGGTGCGCCGCGGACTAAAATCGGAATACTTCATCTTCACCGATCCACTGATCATCCTGGCGGGCGCGATCCTGCTCGATGCCGCGCGCGATCTGCGCTTCCACAAATGGACGTATCCGATCGCCATGACGCTGTTTGGCCTGCATATCGCGGTCGGACAGGCCGAGCCTGTCAAATACGCTTTCAAGCGCACCGGCCCGGAATCGATTTGTGAATGGAATCCGTATTATATGCCGCTGATGCCGCTGCCCTGGTGCAAGCGCTGACGTGTCAAAACCGCGACCGTGTGGGCACTCGCGGCCAGCTAGAGCAGAGTTCCACCTGTTCGCGGTTAACAAATCGGCTAGCTGCGATAATAGCCGTTGCCGTGGCGGCGCGCGTCCATCTAGGCTATTGTAATCAGGGATAGGAATCGTTCGGAAGCCGGTCAAGAGCCGCTTCCCGCCAGGGATCAGCGTTAAGGGGACAAAGATGCGTATTGCGACAGGACTGATCGTTGCGGTTTCGCTTTGTGCGTCCGGCACGGCGTGGTCGCAGACCCCTCCTTCGAAGCCGGCGACTACCACGCAAGGCGCCGCACCTCAGGCGCCACCCGCTGCGACGCCCGCAACGGCGGCAGCAGCGGCTCAACCGCCACAGCCCGCGAGAGCCCAATGCACCAATCCCAACGCGCTTGGGGTTGCACGCACCGTCGAGATCGACACTACCGGCGGTCCGGGCTTTGGCTTTGAGCACTTCAAGGAACTCGATTTCCTGCGCGATCATGAGGTGGTGCTGACCTTCGACGACGGGCCCTGGCCGGAAAACACGCCGTCGGTGCTCAAGACACTTGCCGAAGAGTGCACGACCGGCATCTTCTTCTCGATCGGCAAGCACGCGACCTATTATCCGGAAATCCTCAAACAGGTTTACGCCGCCGGCCACACCATCGGTTCGCACACCTGGTCGCACGCGACGCTGACCAACAAGAAGCTGACCGAAGACCAGCGCAAGGAAGAAATTGAGAAGGGAATCAGCGCGGTGAAATGGGCGCTGGGCGGCGTGTCCGAGGCGCCGTTCTTCCGCTTCCCGGCGCTGCAACATCCGCCGGAGATGGTCACTTATCTCGGCACCCGCAATATCGCGATGTTTTCCTGCGACCTCGATTCCTTTGATTTCAAGGCGCGCAACGCCAAGCAGGTGATCGACGTCACGATGAAGAAGCTCAACAAGCTCGGCAAGGGCATCATCCTGATGCATGACTTCCACAAGCACACCGCCGAAGCCCTGCCCGAACTGCTGCATACCTTGAAGGCCGGCGGCTACAAGGTCGTGGCGATGAAGGCCAAAGCGCCGGTGCAGTCGCTGCCGGAGTTCGACGAGCAGATCATCAAGGACGCCAAACTGCCGACCGTGAGCCAGCGGCCGGTCTCGAGCGTCGTTACCGACGTTACGCAATAGCTTCGTCCCGGCTCGAAGGTCAAAGTGCCGGCGTACCGGATCGAAGGCTATGTGATCGTCTCGGCGGACGGCATGCTGGCGAACGCCGACCGCGTGATGCCGGAGGCACTGAAGTTCGAGGGCGACAAGCACTTCTTTACCTCGGCGCTCGACCAAGCCGATATGATCGTGCATGGTCGCCATTCCGGCGAGGACCAGCCGAATTCGCCCAAGCGAAAGCGGATCATCCTGACCCGCAGGGTTGCTGCGCTCGCGCCCGACCCGTCCAATCCGAACGCTACGCTGTGGAACCCGTCCGGCGCTACGTTTGAAGCGGCGTGCGACTTCGCGGACGTGCGTTCCGGCACCGTCGCCGTCATCGGCGGCCCCGCCGTGTTCGGCATGTTCATGGACCGCTACGACACCTTCTGGCTGTCGCTCGCCCCAAAAGTGCGGCTGCCCGGCGGCGAACCCTGCTTCCCCGGCGTGCCGCAGCGATCACCGCAGCAGATCCTGGCCGCCCATGGCCTGAAAGCCGGCGAGGCGCGGATGCTCGATCCCAACGACGGCGTCGGCGTGACGCCCTGGCGGCGCGTCGTTGCGCCATCCGCCTCCCCGCCGCGCTAGCTACACATCACCATAGGCCGGCTCGGCGCTCCGCGAGCCTCTGCCGTATCCCGCGATCATGAACAGCGCGCCGATGATCGACAGGTTTTTCAGCGCGTCCACCAGGGTCTTGCCATTCTCGGGCGGCGTCTGGTTCCAGAAATCGTAGAAATAGAAGGTGGCTCCGGCCATGTAGATGATCAAAAGGAAGGAAAAGAACCGCGCGCCGAAATTGAGCGCGATCATCAGTCCCGCAAGAATCTCGAAAACCCCGCCGACAACCGCCAGCAGTTGCGGCGTCGTCATCCCGGTCGCCGACTCCAGCTGCGCGGTGTACGGCGCCAGCGCTGCGGGGATCGTGATCTTGGTCGCGATGAAGTCCGCGGTGGCCTGCATGCCGAACAGCTTGGTCGCGCCCAGGTAGATAAAGAGCACGGCGAACAGAACTCGCCCGAAAGTGATGAACGCTGGCATTTTCGGCCTCATGGATGCTTTAAGGCGGGGTCGCCAAAAGCGGTTGGATTATGGAGGTTCCGCTGCAGCTTTTCAAACCTTGAAATCGGGCTCCAGACGTCAATGAATGACAAAGGAACCCGCTATTCCATCCAACCGAACAGGCTCGCTAACCGAACAGACTCGGCTCCTGACGGCCGGCACGCTCCTGCGCCTCGACCGCTGCTACCGCCGTCATGTTCAGCACGCCCCGCGCCGTCACCGACGGCGTGAGAATATGCGCCGGACGCGCCGGACCGATCAGAATAGGACCCACCGGAAGCGCATCGGCCAGCGACTTGATCATCTGATACGCGACGTTGGCGGTGTCGAGATTGGGCATGATCAGGATATTGGCCTCCCCTTCCAGCTTCGAATGCGGCAGGACGAGCTTGCGCGCGGCTTCCGAAAGCGCGGTATCGCCCTGCATCTCGCCGTCCGCCTCGATCTCCGGATGCTTGTCTTTCAGAAGCGCGGTTGCCTTTCGCATCTTGCGCGAGGAGTCCGTATCAAAACTTCCAAAGTCGGAATGTGACACGAAGGCGATCTTGGGCTTGATGGCGAAGCGCTGGACGTGGATTGCGGCGAGCGAAGCCATTTCCGCCAGTTCCTCCGCGCTCGGATTGGGCCGCACCTGCGTATCTGCGATGAAATAGGCGCCCTTGCTGGTGATCAAAAGCGCGAGCGCTGCGAAATCGCTGACCCCGGGCATGAAGCCGACGATCTCGCGCACATGGCGCAGATGGCTCATGTAGCGGCCCTCGATGCCGCAGATCATGGCATCGGCCTCGCCGCGGATGACCGCAAGCGCTGCGATCACGGTGGCATTGGTGCGAACCACCGTGCGTGCCGCATCCGGCGTCACGCCGTGCCGGCCGGCGGCATCGATATAGGTTTGGACATAGGATCTGTAGCGCGGATCGTCCTCGGGGTTGACGAGATCGAAATCGCGGCCGGCCTTGATGGCAAGGCCGTATCTTTTGATCCGTGCTTCGACCACCGAGGGACGTCCGACCAGGATCGGCCGCGCCAGCTTTTCCTCGAGCACGACCTGCGTCGCGTGCAGAACCCGCTCATCCTCGCCTTCGGCATAGATCACGCGGACCGGCTGGGTCTTCGCCTTGGCAAACACCGGCTTCATGACGAGGCCGGAACGGAAGGCAAAGCGCTCCAGCTGCGCGCGATACTCCTCGAAGCTCGTGATGGGACGGCTGGCAACACCCGATTCCATGGCCGCTCTTGCGACCGCGGGCGCAATGCGCAGGATCAGCCGCGGATCGAACGGGCTCGGAATCAGCGAGCCCGGACCAAACCCTTGCGTTTCGCCGCTGTCGAATCCGGGAGCGATCGAATCGACCGGCGGATCACGCGCGAGTTGAGCGATGGCATCGACCGCGGCCTTCTTCATCTCCTCATTGATCGCGGTGGCGCCGACGTCGAGCGCGCCGCGGAAGATGAAGGGAAAGCACAGGACGTTGTTGACCTGATTGGGGAAGTCGGAGCGGCCGGTACAGATCATGGCGTCAGGACGCGCTTTCCGGGCGTCATCCGGCATGATCTCCGGGTTTGGATTGGCAAGCGCCATCACCAGCGGCTTGTCCGCCATCAGCTTGACCATCTCAGGTGTCAGCACGTTCGGTGCCGAAAGCCCCAAGAAAATATCGGCACCGCCGATGACTTCGGCGAGCACGCGCTTATCGGTCTTCTGCGCATAGACCGCCTTCCAGCGGTCCATCAGCGTGTTGCGGCCCTCATGCACCACGCCGTCAATGTCGCAGACCCAGATGTTCTTGCGCAGCGCGCCGAGCGAGACCAGCAGATTGAGACAGGCGATCGCCGCGGCACCAGCGCCCGAGGCGACGATCTTGACGTCGGCGAGCTTCTTGCCGTTCAGCAGCAGTCCATTGGTGATCGCGGCGCTGACAATGATGGCCGTGCCATGCTGATCGTCATGGAAGACCGGGATTTTCATGCGCTCCTTCAGCCGCGCCTCGATCTCGAAGCATTCGGGTCCCTTGATGTCCTCCAGATTGATGCCGCCGAAGGTCGGCTCCAGCGCCGCCACGGTCTCCACCACGCGATCGATGGTGTCGGCCGCGATTTCGATGTCGAAGACGTCGATCCCGGCGAACTTCTTGAACAGGACCGCCTTGCCTTCCATGACGGGCTTTGAGGCGAGCGGGCCGATATTGCCGAGCCCCAGCACCGCGGTGCCGTTCGAGACCACGGCGACGAGATTGGCGCGCGAGGTCAGCGACGCCGCTTCGGCCGGATTATTGGCGATTTCAGTGCATGCGGCCGCGACCCCCGGCGAATAGGCCAGCGCGAGGTCGCGCTGGTTGGCGAGCGGCTTGATCGCCTGGATCTCAAGTTTGCCCGGCCGCGGCAAGCGGTGATAGGCCAGCGCCGCCGAATGCAGATCTTCAGAATAGGACATTCGCTCTCCCCGGCCCCCGATTGTTCCACAGGGCGGCTTAGTTCTGCGGCAAATTGGGCCGGATGTGAAGCATGCTCAAGTGCCCTCGCGCAACATCTGAAACGACTCATGTTAACAGCCCCGGCTCGGTCATGACCGGGCCCGGCCACTACCCGGAACATTGTGGACGCGTTTATGCGGTCCCGCGACGCATTGGCGCCCCGAGTGCTGCAAACAGCTTGGCCCTCGAAGATTGAAGAGGGCGCAGGGAATGCCGGGTGATGGCCTCACCCATGGCCCACCTGCAACAAAAAAAGCAGGCGGCAGTCACCACAGGTTCAGCCGGATCAACCGGCATTCCCCGCGCAATGGGCTACGGCTTATACGCACTCTCCCCGGTGTCCGGGCTTGGTAGCCACCGTCCCCCCGGGCTCTTGACCCGGGGGTTGATCCCAGCGTCGGGGGATCAGGACCACGCGATTTCGCCGTCCGCGTCCGCCACGTTCGTCTGACGTGCCATCCGCGTCCATCGCATCCCCGCCCCACGTGTCGTGACGATCGGCCGAAACGTCCCTCTTCATCGAGGCGGGATGCGCGAGAGCATCGTTGTGATTTGCCCGACGCCGCAAGCGCGAAGACGTGCGGCAGATTGGCGCGACGGGCAATTTGCGCATGGCGTGTATGCGGGAATTGCCCGTCGGGCAAAGTGCGCAAGGTCCGTAGGGCGGATCGTGATCCGCCGCCTTGATCGCCAAGATGGCGGATTACGCCTTCGGCTCCAATCCGCCCTACGCGCTAGGTGCGGCGTGATGTTCCGCGCGTGATGCTGCAGACTTCTCATCCGGAGGCGCGGTGGCCGTAACGGTGAGTTCGCGCACGGCCTCGGTCGGCGGCAACCAAGATCGCCATCGACGGTCGCGAATAGCGTCGAACGTGCGCTGTTCCGCATTACGGCCATAGCATTACGGTGACAGTGCACTCATTCCACACCAAGGCGGCAATAGAGTGCATTGTCACCGCAACTCCGGTGCATGGGGGGCAACCGGAATGAGGCTAAGTGTGGCATCCGCCAAAAAAGGACAAGGCGACGCCGAGACGAAGATGCGTTTGCGATTCGGGCGAGTTTAGCGGCGGGAAGCTTATTTCAACAATTCGATCCAGCTCTCGATAGCTCTGTGCGCTGCTTTCCAGAGACCGGGCGGAGCAAACGTTTCTTGCTCGATAGCACTCGCCAACTCGGAAATTGCAGCCCAAGCGGCTTGCTGAGCCTCCTCTATTTCGGGGGTCCGCGACCCGGTGTTGGTCGTGACATACGCAAGGTGCTCGACCATTCTTGCCGCCTTTTCGGTCCGCGAAAAACGGGCCTGGCGCAGAACATTTAGGGCGTAAATGGCTTTCTGAAGATCCGGTTCCGGGTCGCCGCTCATGGACGCCTCTCCGCTCGCCTCTAAAAGGCTGAACGATCGACAAGGTTCCAACGGGGTCATCGCACCTTCAGCGCGTTGACTGAGCTTCCATCCGTCGCCGCATCAGCTTGGAAAGCAACGCCTGGCTCGACCGAAGTTGATATCAGCCGAGACTGCCCTGGTCGACGAACCGTTAGTGCCTGAAAATTAGTTCGGCATAAGCAAAGAGGAACCAAAGCCAAGCGGCCGCCACGACAACCAATGCGACAGCAGAGACAAAATTCCAAACGCGCTCTTGCGTCATTGGCAAACAATATCGTGGCCGCACAACGCCGCAATGAAACTCACTCGTTAAGCTTGATTTCCGCGCTGCGGGTTAATTCTGGAACGGGTCTATGCGTTCGCGATCCGCTTGAACTTAGGCTGTTCGATAGATCGCAATGCCGAGCGCGGCGATCAACAGCATGCACATGATGGTGCGCGGGCCGGTCCGGTTCAAGTCATGGGATGGGTCAGGACGTTGTCCGGTTGGGCGCCGGCAGCGGAGACGACGTGAACACGTTAAAAAGGATCCAGGGCATTAGAGAGAAAAAGAGCATCTCAGTTCTCGCTGTGCGGGTCGCCCCATTTTCGATGGCTTCCGCGATACTATACCTGAGTCGCTGCCAACGAGCACCAGAGTGCGAATGACGCGCGGTGCCGCGATCAGCAGCATGCACATTTGATCGCGGGCGCCGGGTCTCGATAGCGGATCAGATATCGTGATCGGCCGGTCCCGTCTTGTCGAGCAAGTTCAACGCGGTCTCGATCTGCGCCAGCACTCGCTCGATTTCATCACGCTCCTTCGGGTCGGGATCTTCCTGCAGCCGGTCCAAGAGCAACTGCTTTCGCGCAAGAAGATTTGCAACGGCGGTCATCCGACAAAGCATCCTTGAGGGTTAGAATTAGCTTGCCGTTCGGCGGCTTATCGGATCGTCGAACGGGCTCGACGATAGGCCATCGTCGCGACCGGCTGCTGAGCCGAATGTGCTCGACGCCCATGGGCAGGAGCATCAGTGCCCGAGCCTCCAATTCCAGGCGATTGCCAGCGCCGCGAGCAGCAGCAGGGTAACGATTTCTTCCGGGTCTAAGGCCATCGGTGCACACGCACGCTTAAAGCTGGCCGTAAGCCAGTACACACGCCCCGAATGCCCAGCTCTAGAATACCTTGATGCGATTAAGAGTTGATTGACCCGTTATCCCCAGGCGGCCCCAAACACTTGCCAAATGATTAGCAGGTCCGTAGGGCGGATCGTGATCCGCCGTCTTCGTCGCCAAGATGGCGGATTACGTCTTCGGCTCCAATCCGCCCTACGCGCTATCACCGTAATTCCTATCGGCGCGATGGGAGGACTTGGTCAGGCCGGATTAAGCGCACTGAGGGTGACGTAATATCCGTCAGGATCGCGCAGCGAAAACTCCGCAGTTCCAGTGTTGGGGTTTACGTGCGGTTCTTCTTCGAGCCGGCTAACGAGCGTGCGCGCCATTGTCAAAGCCACGTTGAAGTTGTCGACCCGAAAGAACAGGAGAAGGCCGTTGCCGGGCTTCGCGTCGTCGGGGCTTATCAACGAGGGATGCTCGTGAGCACCCCACTTGTGGAGACAGAGCAAAACCGTTCCATCCGAATCGACAATTTGGCCGAAGTAGTCGTGAGCAGGAACCGTCTCCGAGAGGCAGAGCAACGATTGGTACCACCTGTAGCTCTTGGGCACGTCAGCGACGCCAATGATAGTCCATGTGCGTTTCATAGATTTCTCTACGATCTAAACGGGCTCTTCTTATCCTCGCCACCGTGTGCCTGGTCGTATTCAAATTTTTTCCGCGCCGGTGGCGGGATTCGCTGCTTGTTCGCCTTGGCAGGCATCACGGTGACAGTGCACTCAACCTCACACTAAGGCATCGCAGCCAATTGAGTGCACTGTCACCGTAACCGCGACGCCGCAAGCGCGAAGACGTGCGGCAGATTGGCACGACGGGCAATTTGCGCATGGGGTGTATGCGGGAGTATGCGGCGAGGTCTTGTGTGCGATCGGCCGTAAGCCGGCCGTTTGCGGAGCCCGCATTCAAAGCCAAAGTATCGAAGACTCCACCTCACGGGCATACGCGACTGGGGACGCCGGGCGCATTGATTAGAACAAACATCAAACACAATACCTTATGTCCAAGGAACTATATCAACCAGCTCAAATCGCGGCCCCGGCGGCGACGGGCGGGGCTGGGCCACAGTTTGAGGCCAAGGTTGGTGCATTCTACGTTCTGCCGCTGCTGTCAGGCGGCGAGCCGCGCGGCCTCCCCGGGACAACCGTCCGCAGCGTCGCCTTTCAGCAACGGGTCGCGGAACACCCTCTCGACGATGTGGTGGTCAAAGCAGTCAATCGGGACAGCTCCCCGGCCACGTTGGAGATCCAGGTCAAACGCAGCCTGAGCTTCACCGCCTCCGATACCGAATTTCAGGACGTCGTCGGACAAATCTGGGAAGCGGCGCAGAAGCCCGACTTCGCGACCAGCCGGTACGAACTCGCAGCGGCGATCGCGCGAACGACAACGCGCATTGAGCAAGCCTGCCAGGAAGTCTTGCACTGGGCTCGCCAATTACCGGACGGCCCGACCTTTGCTGCGCATATCAACCGCCCGACCTTCGCATCGGATGCGATGCGCAGCTTCGTCGAGGTCTTTCGTGCCAACCTCGCAATGGCTGGCGCACCGACGGACGAGGAGACGGTTTGGCGGCTGCTTCGTCGCTTCCAGATTCTGGTTTTTGACTTTGAATCAACCGGCTCGGACTATGACCATCGAGCCCGCGAGAATTTGCGCTGGATGCTTGGCGCCGACCAGGCCGACCGCGCCAACGATCTTTGGCCGGTTCTCGTTGATTATGTCTGCGCAAGCGCTCGCGCGGCTGGGGCAACGGATCGCGCCACGATCGTTACGACGCTCGAACAGCAGCATGGTATTCAGCTCACACCGCATTCCTATCTGCGCCCCGTCTACGAGCGCCTCGCGGAAGCCGCCGAGCAGGCCCTCGATGAAATCGACGAAACCGTTGGTGGTGTACGCCTCGCGCGGAACACACTGATTGATGGGGCGTACGAGGTCATCCACCAGCATCCTACGGTACTGATCCAGGGTCGGCCGGGTGTTGGCAAATCCGCGGTCATGAAGCATCTCGCCGTGCGACTGCAAGCGGAAGGCTGCATCCTGGCCCTGCGCCGCGGCAGGATTATTCCAGGCGGTTGGGCCGTCATGGCTCACACGATCGGCTGGGCCGGCTCCCAGGCGGAATTGTTCAATGAGCTTGGGGCGGATGGCGGAGCGGTACTGTTCGTCGACAACATCGACCAGATCGACGATCCGGGCGAATGGGCCACAGTCACTGATCTGCTGTCGCAAGCGGCTCGGAGTCAGGGCTGGCGCGTCGTCGCAACGTGCAGCGTCGAGAGTGATGATTGGAAAACCAAACTTCCCGCACGCGTAAGAACTTCGGGCATCGGCGCCTTGGTGGTCGGGGCCTTGTCGGATGAGGAAAAAGCCGAGCTGTCTTCGCAGAACAGGACACTGGCTCTGATTTTGGCCGACGGCCATCCGGCAAAGGGAATTGCTGAAAACCTCTTCTATCTGTCGCGCCTGGTCGAACTCGGTGTCGGACAGGACGCCGGCATTGCAACCGAACTTGATCTCGCGCGCCTGTGGTGGCGCTACGGTGGTGGACGATCCGAGGACGACCGGAGATTTGCGCGCTTGAGGCTACTGCGTTCTATCGGAGCGCAAGTAATGGCGAATCCGTCGCAGGCGACGTTCAATGTCGACAATCTCGATTCTGCGACCGTCGCCGAATTGTTGCGTCTCGAAAGTCTCCGCGAGGAGATCCAAGGCGCAAGCGTAACCTTCCGCCACGATGTTCTTCGTGATTGGACGATCGGATTCCAGCTTCACGAAGACGCAAGCCTGTTGGCAGCGCAGCCGATGGAGCGGCCGCTGCCGACAGTCTTGGGGCGCGGGCTGGAGATTGCAGCAAGATTGGCGTTGGCAGACGATCCTACCGGGCAACGCTGGCTGGCATTGCTTGCGATTACCGAGCGCGAAGGCAGTCATGGAAGTTGGAAGCGGCCGATCTTGCTGGCACTTCCGCGTTCTGAAGATGCGTTGACCTTTTTCGTGACCTTGACGCCCGTTCTACTGGAATCAGACGGGCGCCGCCTGCGCGAAGTCATTCGACTTATGATCGCGGTCGAATCCGAACCTCTTGCGGCCTTGATTGCGCGCATGAGGCCCGACATATCCGTTCCGGCCGGCGCTGGCGATCTGATCGCGCCGAAGGGCCCGGGCTGGGTTGCGCTCGTGGTTTGGCTCACGATGTCGGCGACGTCTTTACCCGCCGGGCTCATTCCGGACGTCGTCAAGGTGTTTCAGTCCTGGTTGACCGTAGCGCACGGTCACAATCACCCGATCAACGCCGAGATCGTCGATATTCTGTTTGGCTGGCTCGCCCTGATCGAGGCCCGGCTGTCGCATCGCATCTACAACGACATCAGCGAGGCTCCGCCGTCGCTCAACATTGATCGCCCGCGCGATGTGCGTGACGAAATCCGGATGATCGTGCTCACTTTCGCGAACCTGAATCCGGCTGCCGCAGCTCAATATCTCAACGGCGTCAACGCGCAACCGATCAACTATCACGATCAGCAAACCCTGCTTCAGTCGCCCGGGACGCTGCCTGAAGCCGCCGCTGGGCCATTCGCGGATTTTGTGCTGGGGACGGTGATCGAGAAGGACGATCCGGATCGTTACTATTCGCGGCGCCGCGACTACGGTCCGTTCCAGATTCACGAGCACGTCTTTCTGGACACGCCGCCCGACGGCGGCCCGTTCCTCTCGGTTCTGAATGCTTCCCACGAGGACGGGTTGCGGCTCACTCGCGGGCTTGTCGAGCATGCGACGCAATGGCGACGTGAGCAATACCAGGAACAGCGAACCCCGTTTCCACGGCTGACAATCCGATTTCCCGATAGCGAGAAAACATTCCAGGGCGATCTCACCATCTATCGCTGGGCGCGTGTCTCGGCTCCCTCGCGCATAGCAACGACCGCCTTGATGGCGCTCGAAGCGTGGGGCCATCTACAAATTGAGGCTGGGCGTCCGTTCAACGATGTCCTCAGCGATATTCTGGGTCCTAATGGCTCAAGCGTTGCGCTCCTCTCTGTCGCGATCGACCTTGCTCTGTCGCATTGGTCGGCTGCCGCCGATGCAGCTTGGCCCTTAGCTGCCAATCCCCGACTTCTAGAATTCGACGAAGATCGATTCAGGCAGGACATCTCCGGCGTCAATCGTCTACCGCGCACGAGAGGGCAGCAAATTCAAGTGGCCCTTCGCGTCGATCTCGACGCACAGCCGTCGCGGCGAACGCGCTTGCTCGATATGATTGGGCGTTACGCCTTCCGCGATGATACGACGACGCTCGGACTCCTGCGGGCGGCCCTCGAACAAGCTCGTGACGAGCTCGGCGACCGAGCCGCCGCCGATGATGATGATCGAAATGATCGCCTGCGCACACTAGCCGAGCGCGCTTTGCGCTTGGCGGATGCTGAGAATTGGGAAGCCGTGCAGGGGACTTTGCCGGACGGCAGGCAAGTCGAGGGCTACCAGTTCAAGGAAGTTCCCGAGGAGCAGCAGGAAAGAGACGAGCAAGCATCGCGAGCGAACGCCGACCTTCAGCGCATGAATATCCGGCTTCGCATCCAGTCGGCTCTCATTGAGCCCGACAAATCGACGCCGGCCCTCCTGCAGGAAGCGCTCGCGTGGGCGAAGGCGCAGCCCTTGGATGCCGAACCGAAGGCTGACGAAGACGGCGACAATTACGATGCAGAATGGAACCGGCGAGCGGTGGTGATGACCGCTGCGCTGATCGCGCGCAATTACGAAGCCGCGGATCGCGAGCACACACTCACTTGGGCACGACCAATTCTGTTGACGGCATCGGCACAAAACGATCGCGAATATCGCGGCAACGATCGGGTCGAACATAACACGACGGCTTCTGCCACTCTTGGCATCGTCGCTCTCTTTTTGAGAGACCAGGATACGACGACGCGCGATATGATCCTCGAGCTGTCAGCGTACGAGCACCTTGCAGTGCTGGAAGCGCTGGCTCAGAACCTGTTGCAACTTGGCGAAGTGAACGATCGAATTCCGCGGTCTATCATCCGCATCGTCATGGTCAGCGCGGTCCATCCGCGCCGAGTTCTGGGTCTTGAGCAACAGAAGGCGAATGACCGCCTTCACCGCGAGGCAATCGATGCTGCGATCGCTATCGAACAGCGTTGGCTTAACGGAGAAGGCGCGGAACCGTCATGGCCCGAACTGGCGTCGTGGCGGACGACGCCGCGTCGGGGCGTTCGCCTGGGCAACGATGGACATATTGAGGACGACGATAATGACGACGAGCCGCTGAGCCACTATGTCGATGAGCAAGCTATCGCCAAGCTCGCGGATCACCTCATTCGTTTCACAATCAAAGACGTGCCCGTGTGGGTTAATGACCTAGCTGTTCACTTGATGGCGTGGACCGACGAAGCGAATGGTCCGCATGGCGAAGACGTGCGCGAGCGCGATCATCGACCAGACACCTGGAACATCGCGTTCTTCAATCTTATCGGGGTGTTGAGTGTAGCCCTCCCGCACGCGCAAGCCGTCGACCTGTTCTTGAATCGCATCGTGAAATTCAATGACGAAGCATTTCATGATGTGATGGCATCTTTCCTTCGCGGGTACGACCGGGCGACGGTGGCAACTGACACCAAGGATCCCGAAAATCCGGGCGCTGTCCGCGCGCTACTCGCGGATCGCATCAAGCGCGGCTGGAACTATCGGCGGCTGGGATGTGAAAAAGGGTTCACCAGTGAGACACACGCAGGCGACGCGCTGAACGCAATGTTCTATCAGCCGTCGCGCTGGGCAAATAACGGACGGCCAACGATTCCTGCCGATTGGCCGGGATTGCTGACGACCATTGCGACACTGACGGATCTTGTAGCCGGGGCTCCGACTTCTGGCTATCTAGCTAGTCTATTCCTGAACTTGATCGAATCTTCGCACGGAAAGGCCCTTATTCCCTTTGTCGCCCGAGCTTGTTCAACTTGGTGTGCGGCTTACGGGGTAGACAGAAACTTCTGGGCAGAGAAGAACGTCGGCAGCCGCGTGTGTGTTTGGCTCGATATCCTTCTTGCTAAGGATACTGGAGTTCACGACGTAACCGAGGCCGTCGCTGACGAATTGTTCAAGTGCCTCGATATACTTATTCAGTCGGGCGTTGCGCACGCTCGGGTCGTTGAGGAGAAGATCACGCACCTTGAGGGATCACGACGACAGTCCACTTAGTTGCTACCCCTTGTCCGGCAGATTCAGCCGGATATGCAGCTCACGCAACTGCTTCGGCGTGACCTCGCTCGGCGCCCCCATCAGAAGGTCCACCGCCTGCTGGTTCATCGGGAATAGCGAGATTTCGCGCAAGTTGGTGGTGCCGCAGAGGAGCATCACGATGCGGTCGACGCCGGCCGCCATGCCGCCGTGCGGCGGTGCGCCATACTGGAATGCGCGGTACATGCCGCCGAAACGCTCGACGACTTCCTTTTCACCGTAACCTGCGATCTCGAACGCCTTCACCATCGCCTCGGGGCGATGGTTGCGGATGCCGCCGGAGGCGATCTCGTAGCCGTTGCAGGTGATGTCGTATTGGAACGCCTTGATCGTCAGCGGGTCCTGCGTTTGCAGCGCCTCGAGGCCGCCCTGCGGCATCGAAAACGGATTGTGCGAGAAGTCGATCCTCTTGTCTTCCTCGTTGTACTCGTACATCGGAAAGTCGACGATCCAGGCAAGCTCGAACCGCTCCTTGTCGATGAGGTTCAGCTCCTCGCCGAGCTTGGTGCGCGCCAGCCCTGAAAACTTCCAGAATTTTTCGGGATCGCCGGCGACGAAGAAGGCGGCATCGCCCTCTTTCAATCCGAGCGCATCGCGGATTGCGGCGGTCCGTTCCGGACCGATGTTGTTGGCAAGCGGACCCGCGCCCTCGCCGCCTTCACGCCACATGATGTAGCCGAGACCCGGCTGGCCCTCGCCCTGCGCCCAGGAATTCATCCGGTCACAGAAGGCGCGGCTGCCGCCGCCGGCTGCAGGGATCGCCCACACCTGGTTCCTGGCGTCTTCCAGCATCCGCGCGAACACCTTGAAGCCCGAGCCTCGGAAATGCTCGGAGACGTCCTGCATCACGATCGGGTTGCGCAGGTCCGGCTTGTCCGATCCATATTTGCGGACAGCTTCGGCAAAGGGAATCCGCGGCCATTTCTTCGTGACCGGCTTGCCCTTGGCGAACTCCTCGAACACGCCTGATATCACCGGCTCCATCGCGTCGAACACGTCTTCCTGCGTGACAAAGCTCATCTCGACGTCGAGCTGATAGAACTCGCCGGGCAGACGGTCGGCGCGCGGGTCCTCGTCGCGAAAGCACGGCGCGATCTGGAAGTAGCGGTCGAAGCCCGACATCATCAGGAGCTGCTTGTATTGCTGCGGCGCCTGCGGCAGCGCGTAGAACCGCCCCGGATGAATCCGCGACGGCACCAGGAAGTCACGCGCACCCTCGGGTGACGACGCCGTCAGGATCGGGGTCTGGAACTCAAAGAAACCCTGCTCCTTCATCCGCCGACGCATGGAATCGACGATCGCGCCGCGGGTCATGATGTTCTGGTGCAGCTTCTCGCGGCGCAGGTCGAGGAAACGGTACTTGAGCCTGATGTCCTCAGGATATTCCTGCTCGCCGAACACCGGCAGCGGCAGTTCGCCTGATGGGCCCAGCACCTCGATGCCACTGACATAGACTTCAACCATGCCGGTCGGCAGTTCCGGATTGTCGGTGCCTTCGGGACGGCGGCGCACCCTGCCCTCCATCCGCACCACCCATTCCGAGCGCAGCTTTTCGGCGTCCTTGAACGCCGGCGAATCCGGATCGGCCACGCATTGCGTCAGGCCGTAATGGTCGCGCAAATCGATGAACAGCACGCCGCCATGGTCGCGAATGCGATGGCACCAGCCGGACAGCCGAACCGTCTGGTCGATGTGGCTCTCGCGGAGCGCGCCGCAGGTATGGGTCCGGTAACGATGCATGGTGTCCCAAAGATCAATGTCGAGGAGCGAATCGAGGGCCAAAGCCTGCCCAAAGCGCGGGGAGGGTTTACCCGAGGCTCTCTCGCGCGGCAACCGAATGCGGGGCTCGATTTGGGCTCGAAAAACCGCCTCCCCATGCCTATCTTGGGCGCATGACGGTGCATTTCCCCTTCCAGAACACCTATGCGGCGCTGCCGGCGAATTTCTTTGCCCGCGTCGCGCCGACGCCGGTGGCCTCGCCCCGGCTGATCAAGCTGAACCGGCCGCTTGCGGTCCATCTCGGCCTCGATCCGGACCTGCTTTCGAGCCCGGAAGGCGCCGAAATCCTCGCCGGCAAGACCGTTCCCGCAGGCGCCGAACCGATTGCGATGGCCTATGCCGGCCATCAGTTCGGGCAATTCGTTCCCCAACTGGGCGACGGCCGCGCCATCCTGCTCGGAGAGGTCATCGACAAGGACGGCATCCGCCGCGATATCCAACTCAAGGGTTCCGGCCCGACGCCGTTTTCGCGTCGTGGCGATGGCCGCGCCGCGCTCGGCCCCGTCTTGCGCGAATACATCGTCAGCGAGGCGATGTTTGCCTTGGGCATTCCGACCACGCGCTCGCTTGCCGCCGTTATCACCGGCGAGAGCGTGATGCGCGAGACGATGCTGCCCGGCGCGGTGCTGACGCGGGTTGCCGCGAGCCACGTCCGCGTCGGCACGTTTCAATATTTCGCGGCCCGCGGCGAGACCGAGGGCGTGCGGCGGCTCGCCGACCACGTGATTGCGAGGCATTACCCGCACGCAGCCAACGTCGAGCATCCCTATCACGCGCTTCTTAAGAACGTGGTCGCCCGCCAGGCTGACCTCGTCGCGCGCTGGCTCCTGGTCGGCTTCATCCATGGCGTGATGAATACCGACAACACCTCGATCTCGGGCGAGACCATCGATTACGGCCCATGCGCGTTCATGGACCACTACGACCCCGCGCAGGTCTTCAGCTCGATCGACGAGATGGGCCGATATGCCTATGCCAACCAGCCGCGGATCGCGCTCTGGAACCTGACGCGGCTTGCCGAGTGCCTGCTGCCGCTGTTTTCAGACGATCAGGAAAAGGCGATCGCAGAAGCCCAGGAAATCCTCGGCGAGTTCATCGAAAAATTCACCGCGGCCTATCAGGCCGGCCTGCGAAACAAGATCGGCCTGTTCACGATGCGCGACGGCGATGAGGCCCTCGTGCAGGACCTGCTCGATGCCATGGCCAGGAACCAGGCCGACTTCACGCTGACCTTCCGGCGGTTGTGCGAGGCTGCGGGTGATGCCGCCGCTGATGCAGGCGTCCGCGCGCTGTTCGCCGAGCCTTCCGCCTATGACGAATGGGCGGCGCGCTGGCGGCAACGCGCGAGCGAAGAACCGCAATCGCCGGCCGAGCGGCAGGCAGCGATGCTATCCGTCAATCCCGCCTTCATCCCGCGCAACCATCGTGTCGAGGCCGTGATCCAGGCCGCGACGCTCAACGACGACTATGCGCCCTTCGAGGAGCTTCTCGCGGTGCTGTCGAAGCCCTACCAGGACCAGCCCCAATTCGCTGACTATGCCGAGCCGCCGCAGCCGGATCAGCGCGTGCTGCAGACGTTTTGCGGGACGTGATGCGTTAAAGCATGGTGGGTTCAGGTTGAAGCGAAGTGGTTATTTCTCCCTCGCCCCGCTCTTCGCGGGGAGAGGGTTGGGGTGAGGGGCTGCTTCCACGATGACGCTGAGAGATGTGTTCGCGGAGAGTCCCCCTCACCCGAAGCCTTCGGCTTCGACCTCTCCCCGCAAGCGGGGCGAGGTGACTAGAGACTGCCCGCGCCGCACCAACTCAAAACCCTCACGATGTAATTAACTCGCCGTCCACCATCGCATCGGCTTCCGCAGGCGGGCGCGTCCCGAATTAAGAGACGGTCAATCCGCAACGCACCAATCTAGCGGTTTGCCGGGAGATATTGCCGTGGACGCGTTGGTATTTGAATTCATGGGGCTCGCGATGCTCGCGCTGTGCGTCGTCGTGTTGGCCGTTCCGTCCGGGCGCCGGCCTTTGCGCCGCGTGCGCCACTACTGACGACTTCAAAAAGGACCATTCGGAGGTCGCCCCCTGAGCGGGTGAGTCGCCGCGATCCGGCCTTGCGGACGCCGCGATCTAGTCCAAATGCAAGGGCCGAATTCGGTCCTGGACCCTTGACATGCCAGCGCTTTCGGACGAACGCCTGTCGGACGCGTTATGGATCGTTCATGGATCTGATTACAACCACTTCGGAACTCGCCGCAGTCTGCTCCCGTCTCGCCCGACACCCGGTCATCACCGTCGATACGGAATTTCTGCGTGAGACCACCTATTATCCCCTGCTCTGCGTCGTTCAGATGGCAAGCCCTGAGGAAGCGGTCGTGGTCGACACGCTGGCCGAGGGCATCGACCTAAAACCGTTCTTCGAGCTGATGGTCGATGAAGCGGTGCTCAAGGTGTTCCACGCCGCACGCCAGGATATCGAAATCGTCTGGCATCGCACCGGCATCGTTCCGCATCCGATCTTCGACACCCAGGTTGCGGCCATGGTGCTGGGTTACGGCGATTCCATCGCTTATGACCAGCTCGTCGAGCGCATCACCGGCCACCGGCCCGACAAGACCCATCGTTTCACCGACTGGTCGCGGCGGCCGCTGAGCAAGGAACAGGTGCACTATGCGGTTTCCGACGTCACCCATCTGCGCGACGTGTTCGCAGCGCTCGATGCCGACCTCAAGAAGCGCGGCCGCAGCGATTGGGTGAGCGAGGAGATGGAAGTGCTGACCTCGCCGAAGACCTACGACTTTCATCCCGAACGGGCCTGGGAACGGTTGAAGACGCGGGTGCGCAAGCCGAAGGAGCTCGCGGTGCTGATGGAAGTCGCGGCGTGGCGCGAGCAGGAGGCGCAAGGCCGCGACGTTCCGCGCGGCCGCGTCCTGAAGGACGACGCGGTCGGCGATATCGCCACCCATGCGCCGACCAGCCTCGAGCGGCTCGCCAATCTGCGTTCGCTGCCGAAGGGCTTTGACCGGTCGAAATGGGGCGCCGACATCATCGCCGCCGTGCAACGCGGGCTGGCGCGCGATCCGGCGACGCTGCCGAAGATCGAAAAGCAGCGCAACAATTCAAATGGTGCGGCGACCGTCGAGCTTCTGAAGGTCTTGCTGCGCATGACCTCGGAGCGCCACGCCGTCGCCAGCAAGGTGATCGCGACCGTCGACGATCTCGAGCAGATCGCCGCCGACGACGATGCCGACGTCGCCGCGCTGCGCGGCTGGCGCCGTGAATTGTTTGGCGAGGCCGCGCTGTCGCTCAAGCAAGGCAGACTCGCGCTTGCCATCGAGCGGGGCCGCGTCGTAAGGGTCGACCGCGCCTAATCGCTCCGGCGCCTACCATTTGACCTCGAGGCCAGCCGTCCCCTGGTGCGATTGCAGGGCGGAGCGGAATTTGCCGTCATAGTTGAGGTAAAGGCGCAGCGTGTTGCTCAGGCTGAGCGAGGCGGAGGCGCCGGCGTCGGCGCCGAGCTGGCTTTCGCCGATGCCCTGCACCGCGATGCTCTGCCGGCCGAGGCTGACGAGGATCGAACCAAAATTCTGTTCAACATTGTCGACGAATTTGCCGTAGGCCGACAGATCGAGGATCTTGCGGTCAAGGATCCAGTAGTGACCGACCTCGGCGCCGATCAGCACGCGCGAGCGCTCCACCGTGGCGCCGCTTGCCATCACGGGACCAAAGCCGCCTACTTCCTGGAACGATCCGGTCGAGGCGCGCACATACTCGAATGCCGCCTTCGGCACGATGCGGCTCTGATCGATATTCCAGTAATAGCTGAGCTCGGTCAGCGCGCCGTCGACCAGGGCGTTGTAGCCCGCGGTCGCAAGTCCCTGCCCGGTGTCCCTGTTCGAATTGACCTTGCCGAAGCCGTGGACCACCGCAACCGCCCAGGTCCAAGGCCCTTTGTCGATGGAGGCGTTAAAGCCAAGCTGCGTGAGGTCGAGGCTCGCCGATTGAAACGCCAGCGGCACGTCGATCGCGGTACGGCTCTGATCGACGGAAAATCCTACATTGACGCCGGGCGCTACGCGCGCGCCGATACCCGCGACACCGCCCCAAGTCTGGCGGTGATCGCCGACATAGACGCCCTGTGCGCCGGTCGTGGCCGAGATGCCGTAGGCCTCACCCCAAGCGCGAAACTGCGGGCTCTCTGCGGCTTCCGAGGCGCCGCCGCCGCCTGGGTTGGTTCGAGAGTTGCGATTGAAGCCGCCCGTCGCCTGGTTTCCAAGTCGCTCGAGGTAACTGCTAACGAGATTCGTCGCTGCGGCGCCCGACGACACGTCGGAATTGATATCGGTTGGTACCGGCAGTGGAGGCGGTGGCGGCGGCGGTCCCGCAGCAATCTGCGCCTGTGCCAACGTTGACGCTGTCGAAACGGCCAGGAGGAGGAAAACGAGCTTTGCAAGCCTGCGGAAGACCACGCTCTTCTTGGCTCGCGAAGGCCGCGATGAGCAGCACATGAATGCTTATTTCCAAAAGGAGCGCCAGCTCCGCAAAAGGTACAAAATCTTATCGGATTTGCCCTTAGTTCTCCCCGAGGGTCAATCGGTCTTGGTGCGCTGCAAATGGCAAATCGCGTACATTGTGGTTCCAGCGCCACAGTTCTGGTTGTCTGATCTAACGCGTGCTCGATTCCTGAGCGGTGTCCAACGCTTGCTAACCTGCAATTTTCGTGTTGCAATCTCTATCGCAATCGGATCTTGGCCGTTCGACTGTGCGTTTCGCGACTTTGAAATATCAGATTCGGAAATTGGGCAGACTTCCGGAAGCCCGTTTGCGGCGTGGCACGCGAAAAGCGTGGCCGCGTCTTTTTTATGTCTAGACCAGAAGACAGGCGATGGCGTTGCACAAGGGCACCGTCAAATGGTTCAACCCGACCAAGGGTTATGGCTTCATCAAACCGATGGCCGGCGAGAAGGATGTGTTCGTCCACATCTCGGCGGTCGAGCGCGCCGGGCTCACCACCTTGAACGAGAACCAGGTGGTTGAATATGACCTCGTGGAAAATCGCGGCAAGACTGCCGCGGAAAACCTCAAGGTCTCCTAACTTTCGATCGACGCAGGAGAGCCATCATTGCACCCCCGGCCATTGCCGGGGGATTTTGTCGTTGGAGCCTTAGCTCCTCAGGTCGCGGCGGGCGAGATCAGAAAATTGCCCGAGCCTGCGGTTTGCTCGATTTTGCAGATCTCGCCCTCGAGCCGGATTTTGCCGCTGGCGAGTAGCCGCAGCGCATCGGGATAGATCCGGTGTTCGACTTCGAGGATGCGTTCCGACAGCGTTTCCACGGTGTCGTGATCGCTCACGGGCACCGCGCCCTGCATCACGACCGGACCTGCGTCCGTCTCGGGGATGACGAAATGGACCGTGGCACCTGAAATTTTCACGCCGGCCCGCAGCGCCTGGCCATGCGGGTCGAGACCCGGGAACGATGGCAGCAAGGAGGGATGGATGTTGAGCATCCGCCCATACCAGCGCTTGGCGAATTCGGCCGTGAACAGACGCATGAAGCCGCCAAGACAAATCAGCTCGATGCCGTGCTGGTCGAGGGTAGACTGCAAGACCGCTTCGAAGCCTGCGCGATTCTTGCCGAACGAGTTGCTTTCAATGACGACCGTCGGAATGCCGCTTGCCTTCGCCTTCTCCAGACCGGGCGCGTCGGCACGATTGGAAATCACGAGCACGATCTCGGCCGGAAAGTCTGCAGGGCGGGCGGCCTCGATCAGCGCGACCATGTTCGACCCACGTCCGGAGATCAGGATGGCAACCCGGCGTTTCATCGCTTCACCGCGCTAGATCAAGGTGACCGTTATAGATCACACGATGCTCGCCGGAGGCCTTGGTCACCTCCCCCAGCAGCGTGACGCTCTCGCCGCTGTCCTTGAAGACGTCGGAGACCTGCTCGATCGCGTCCGGCTGCACGATCGCAATCATGCCGATGCCGCAATTGAAGGTGCGCAGCAGTTCAAGCTCGGCGACGCCGGCCTGCTCCGCCAGCCATTTGAACACGGGCAACACCGGCAAGCGCGCGAGGTCGATCCCGACACCAAGGTGGTTTGGCAGCACGCGCGGGATATTGTCGGTGAAACCGCCGCCGGTGATGTGGGCGAGCCCCTTGACCGCACCGGTTTCGCGGATCGCGCGCAGGCACGATTTCACGTAAAGCCGGGTCGGCGTCAGCAGCGCGCCGCCGAGCGTCATCACCGGCGAGAACGGCGCCGGTGCCTCGAAGGGAAGACCTGATCGCTCGACGATCTCGCGCACCAGCGAGAAGCCGTTGGAGTGAACGCCGGACGAAGCAAGTCCGATCACAGCGTCGCCGACCGCGATATCGGGTCGCGGCAGCAGCGCGCCGCGCTCGGCGGCGCCGACCGCAAAGCCGGCGAGATCGTAGTCGCCTTCCTTGTAAAGACCCGGCATTTCCGCCGTCTCGCCGCCGATCAGCGCGCAGCCGGATTCGCGGCAGCCCTCGGCAATACCGGCGACGATCGCGGCGGTGGCCTCGGGGTCGAGCTTGCCACAAGCAAAGTAGTCCAGGAAGAACAGCGGCTCGGCACCCTGCACGACGAGGTCGTTGACCGACATCGCGACCAGATCGATGCCGATGCCGCCGTGCAAGCCGGTCTCGATCGCGATCTTGACCTTGGTGCCGACCCCGTCGGTGGCGGCGACCAGAACCGGGTCCTTGAAGCCCGCGGCCTTTAGATCGAACAGCCCGCCAAAGCCGCCTATCTCCGCGTCGCTACCGGCGCGGGCGGTCGCGCGCACCATCGGCTTGATGAGGTCGACGAGCCGATTGCCCGCATCGATATCGACGCCCGAATCCGCGTAAGTGAGCCCGTTTTTGCGCTCGGCCATGCCAAATTCCGCTGATATTAGCGGCTGGTTACGTCGGAATCCGCTTCCACGCAATGGCTCGCAAGCGCAAAGCCCATGTACTATGTAGATAACGACCGGTTCAGCCATTAAACGAGCCGGGTCTTTTGCGCCGGGAAGCGCCTTGTGAGCATTCCGAACATCATTACGCTGGGCCGCATCCTGCTGGTCCCGATCATCGTCTGGGCGATTGCGTCAAGCGAAATGGAGATCGCATTTGCGATCTTCGTCATCGCCGGCGTCAGCGACGCGGTCGACGGCTTCCTTGCCAAGCGCTTCAATATGACCAGCGAGCTGGGCGCCCTGCTCGATCCCCTGGCGGACAAGGCGCTGCTGGTCTCGATCTATGTGGCGCTTGGGATCTGGGGTGCGATACCGCGTTGGATCGTCATCCTCGTGGTTTCCCGCGACATCATGATCGTTGCCGCCGTGATCGTCTCGTGGTTGTTCGGCAAGCCGGTTCCGATGAAACCGTTGATGGTATCGAAGCTCAATACGGTGGCCCAGGTGGCATTTGCGGCGCTGGTGCTTGCGGCGCTCGGCTTCGGCTTCAAACCCAGGCCCTATGATCTGATCCTGATGGGATTCGTTACCGTCTTTTCCCTGGTGTCGGTGTCGCTTTATCTCGTGGAATGGGTGCGGCACATGAGTACGATCGAAACAAGGTAGAGATTTTTGCTTTGATGCGTTTTCTTCAGGCGAACCGGTGTTCGCTTCGCTTGAAAACGCTACGGATCAAGCGCCGGCTGGTCCCGGCATGGAGCTTTGCGTGACAGGCCGCGTACAACCTCGTCAGTTGGCATTTGCGCTGCCGCATGCTGAAAGCCTGACGCGCGACAATTTCCTTGAGGGGCCGGCCAATGCTGCAGGCGTCGCGCTGGTCGACGCGTGGCCGGAATGGCCGAACCCGATCATGCTGCTGGTGGGCCCAGAAGGCTCCGGCAAAAGCCATCTCGCCGCCATCTGGGCCGAGCAGGCCGGCGCGCGCTCGACCGCGGCGCACGCGCTTTTCCCCGCCTCGGTACCGGCGGCGCTGGCGACCGGCGCGCTCGTTGTCGAGGACCTGAAGTCAGCGGATTTCGATGAGCGCGCGTTGTTTCACCTGATGAACCTCGCACGCGAAGACGAGGCCTACGTCCTGATTACCGCGCGCGTTCCGCCCGCTGCGCTTGAGATCGAACTGCGGGATCTTAGATCGCGCCTACGCGCGGCGCCTGTGGTCTCACTGTTGCCGCCGGACGATCACCTGTTCCGCGCGCTGATCGTCAAGTTCTGCGCCGACCGCCAATTGGCCGTCGACGAGGCCGTGGTTGGCTATCTCGCCACCCGGATAGAGCGGTCTTATGCAGCCGTGCGCCAGATTGTGGAACTCCTCGACAGCGAAGCACTGCGGCTCGGCCGGCCCGTGACGCGCGCGCTCGCCGCGGAACTGCTGCGCAGGGATTGATTGTTAGGCAATCCCGGCCTTAACGGTGCGGCTTGCCGGAACGTCAATGTCATGGAAACGTCATTGCGGTAACACATGCTTTGGGTGGCATTCGTTGGATGGTGGTGCTTTCGCGCACCCAGATGGATCGAAACTTGATGGAATCCGTACAAGCTATTGAAATAAAAGAAAAAGAAGCCGATTTCGAAGTTACCCCTTCGATCGCCGCGAGCCCCGAACGGTTCATCAACCGCGAGCTGTCCTGGCTGCATTTCAATCGCCGGGTGCTTGAGGAATCGGTCAATCCCGGGCATCCCGTGCTCGAGCGGGTGCGGTTTCTGTCGATTTCGGCCAATAACCTTGATGAATTTTTTATGGTCCGGGTGGCCGGCATTAAGGCGCAGGTGCGCGAAGGGATCGCCGAGCGCAGTCCGGATGGCCGCAGCCCCGCCGAACAGCTCGTCCTCGTCAATGAAACGGTCTCGCAACTCGCAAGCGATCAGCAGGCGATCTGGCGCGAGCTACGCGGCATTCTGGCCAACGTCGGTATCGTGCTGGTGGATGGCCGCGATGTCACCAAGGCCGAACGGGCGTGGATCGAGGATCATTTCCTCCACAACATCTTCCCGCTATTGACGCCGCTTGCGATCGACCCGGCGCATCCCTTCCCATTTATCCCGAGCCTCGGCTTCACCATTGCGCTGCATTTGACGCGCACCTCCGACGGCAAGCCGATGAATGCGCTGATCCGCATGCCCGGCAAGATCGACCGCTTCATCCGCATTCCCGCGGGCAAGGATGGCGTGGTGCGGTTGATTACGCTCGAGCAGGCGACCGCGTTGTTTATCGGCCGGCTGTTTCCCGGCTACACCGTCAATGGCCAGGGCGCCTTCCGCATCATCCGCGATTCCGAGCTCGAAATCGAGGAAGAGGCGGAAGACCTGGTGCGGCTGTTTGAGACCGCACTGAAGCGGCGCCGCCGCGGATCGGTGATCCGGCTCGAAATCGACGCCAAGATGCCGGAAGAGCTGTGCACCTTCGTGCAGCAGGCGCTTTCAACTTCGGATGACGAGGTTTTCCTGGTCGACGGCGTACTTGCCATGAACGAGTTGTCACAACTGACCCGGCTCGACCGGCCCGATCTCGAATTCGTGCCTTACGTTCCACGCCACCCCGAGCGCGTGCGCGACCACGGCGGCGATATTTTCGCGGCAATCCGGCAGAAGGACCTGATCGTCCATCATCCGTATGAATCCTTTGACGTCGTCGTGCAATTCCTGCAGCAGGCAGCGCGTGACCCCGACGTCGTCGCCATCAAGCAGACGCTCTACCGTACCTCCAACAACTCGCCGATCGTGCGGGCGCTGGCGGAAGCGGCCGAAGCCGGAAAGTCGGTGACCGCGCTGATCGAGCTCAAGGCGCGCTTCGACGAGGAAGCCAACATCCGCTGGGCGCGCGACCTCGAACGCGCCGGCGTGCAGGTCGTGTACGGGTTTCTCGAACTGAAGACCCACGCCAAGCTGTCGATGGTGGTTCGCCGCGAGGGCGGCAATCTCACGACCTACGTCCACACCGGCACCGGCAACTATCATCCGGTGACCGCGCGCATCTACACCGACTTGTCCTACTTCACGTCCGATCCGACCATTGGACGGGACGCGGCGCGGGTGTTCAACTACATCACCGGTTATGCCGAGCCGAGCGATATCGAGAAGATGGCGGTGTCGCCGCTGACGCTGCGCAAGCGCATGATCGAACATATCCGCGGCGAAACCAACCATGCCCGCCACGGCAGGTCCGGTGCGATCTGGATGAAGATGAATTCGCTGGTCGACCCCGACATCATCGACGCGCTCTATGAGGCATCGCAAGCCGGCGTCTCGATCGAACTCGTGGTGCGCGGAATCTGCTGCCTGCGGCCCGGCCTGCCCGGACTATCGGAAAATATCCGCGTCAAATCGGTGATCGGCCGCTTCCTCGAACACGGCCGTATCTACTGCTTCGGCATGGGACAGGGCCTGCCAAGCACCAAAGCAGCTGTGTATATCTCCTCGGCCGACATGATGCCGCGCAACCTCGACCGCCGCGTGGAGGTGCTCTGTCCGCTGCAGAATCCCACGGTACATCAGCAGGTTCTCGAACAAATCATGGTCGCCAACCTGAAGGACAATGAGCAGAGCTGGCAGTTGTTGCCGGATGGGTCGTCAACGCGTATGAAGGCCGCGAAAGGCGAAGAGCCTTTCAACCTGCACAATTATTTCATGACGAATCCGAGTCTCTCAGGCCGTGGAAAGTCGCTTAAGGAATCCTCGCCGCGCCGCCTCACGCGCCGTACCGAACGTCATCACCCCACCTAGGGAATTTTTGCGGTGAAGCGGCCGCGCAAGCACGCTTCCAGCGTCGCGGTCATCGACATCGGCTCGAACTCGGTTCGTCTCGTCGTCTATGAGCGGATGTCGCGAAGCCTGGTGTCGGTCTTCAACGAGAAGACACTGTGCGGTCTCGGCCGCGAGGTTCAAACTACGGGCCTGTTGGCGCCGGATGCGGTCGCCAGGGCCTTGACCTCGCTCAGGCGGTTTCGCGCGCTGTGCAAGGTACAGAAGGTCGGCCGCGTCCATGCGATCGCCACCGCCGCGTGCCGCGACGCGACCAACGGTCCCGACTTCATCGCCAAAGCGGAGCGTATCTGCGGCATAAAGATAGAAATTCTGTCCGGACCGCGCGAAGCGAAGCTATCGGCGCTCGGCGTTATCTCGGGCATTCACAAACCGGATGGCATCGTCGGGGATCTCGGCGGCGGCTCGCTCGAGCTGATCGATGTGCGCGGCAATGGCGTCCGCAGCGGCGTCACGCTGCCGCTCGGCACCCTCGCCTTGCAGGACTTGTCGCACAAATCGCTCAAGCGCGCCGAGCGCATCGTCAAGAATGAACTGTCCGATCTGACGCAGCTCAAGAGCGGCCGCGCCCGTTCGTTTTATGCCGTCGGAGGCACCTGGCGCGCGCTGGCGCGCATCCACATCATCCAGAGCGGCTATCCGCTCGGCGTGATGCATGGCTATTCGATACCGGCAGCCGACGCGCTCGATTTCGCGCGGCGGCTGCGGCGTCTTGCGGCTGCCGACATGCTCGCCGATATCGAGGCCATCGCCGAGGCGCGGCGGCCGTTGCTGACTTATGCGGCGCTGGTGCTCGAATACGTCATCCGCGTCGCCCAGCCGAAGACCATCGTGTTTTCGACCTTCGGCGTGCGCGAAGGCCTGCTCTACTCGATGCTGCCGGAGGCCGAGCGCGTGATGGACGGGTTCCTGTGCGGCGCGCAGACGCTGAACGAGCTATTGTCGCGATCCGCACGCCACGCCCAGGAATTGATTGGATGGACCGATCGGCTGGTCCGGGTGGTGGGATTGCGGGAAAGCGAGGAAGACCGCCGCCTGCGCCATGCCGCCTGCCTGTTGTCGGATATCGGCTGGCGGGTGCATCCCGACCATCGCGGCGAACAGACGTTGAGCCTCATCACTAATGGAAATTTCGGCTCGATCAGCCATCAGGGCCGGGCCTTCGTCGGACTCTCGGTATTCTTCCGCTATGCGGGCCTGAGCGAGGAGAATGAACCACCGGCGGTGATGCGGGACCTTCTGTCGCCAGCCCAACTCGAGCGCGCCCGCGTGCTCGGCGCAGCGTTTCGCGTCGCGCATCTGATCTCGGCAGCGCGGCCGGGCGTGTTGCCGGCGACCCATTTTCGCAGCCAAGACCGCAAGCTGATGCTGATGTTCGAGCACAAAATGGTCGATCTGGTCGCCGATCGCGTCGGCAGCCGCTTCAGGCAGCTCGCGCGGCTGGTCGGCCGCACGGGATCGATCGTGCGACGTTAAGGCAGGTCGGCCTGCCGCGCCGCCTCGACCGCAGCCGAGGGGGCGTATTTGGCGGCGCTCAGCGAGCGCTTCCGCCAGATCGATCCCGCGACCAGCACCACGATCGCGCCCAGCACGGATGCAATCGATCCCATCAGATCGCCGTCGAGGCTGAAATGCGAACTGCCGAACAGCGCCGACTGGACATCGACATTGAGCACCATCTGGCCGTCAAGCAGATGCTTCAGCAAGGGCTCGACAGCCGGATCGCTTGCGATCACGTCGCCCGCGATCCAACCGAGCAGCATGGCGCCAAACCAGATCAGCAGCGGAAAGCGGTCGAGCACCAGCATGATCAGCGCGGCTCCCGCGATGATAATGGGAATGCTGATGGCAAGGCCGAGGATCAGAAGCGAAAGCTTCCCGTTGGCAGCAGCCGCCACCGCGATCACATTGTCGAGGCTCATCACGATGTCGGCGATCACGACGATGCGGATCGCATGCCACAGTGTGGTGCCGGCGGCAATTTCGTCGCCCTCGTCTTCCGGCACCAGAAGCTTGGCCGCGATGACCAGCAGCGCAATTCCACCCATCAACTTCAGGTAGGGCAGCGACATCAACGTCGCGACGATGCCGGTGAACGCGATCAAGAGCACCACGGCGATGCCGGCGCCGATTACCATGCCCCACAGGCGATGGCGGCCGTGCAGGCCGCGGCAGGCCATCGCGATGACGAGCGCGTTGTCGCCGGACAGCAGCACGTTGATCCAGATGATCTTGCCAACCGCAAGCCAGAACGTCGGCCTCTGGATATCGGCGTGAAGCTGAGTGAAGAACGCGCCGACATTGGCGGGATCGGCGACCTGCAACAGCAAATTCACGGCTTGGCCCCCTGCCCCAGCGGCTCTCGTCAGCCGGTGTCAATCAGCCGACGATTTCGTTACCCGAAAAAAACTGCGTGATCTCGACCGCCGCGGTCTCGGGAGCATCCGACCCGTGCACCGAGTTTTCGCCGATCGACTTGGCGAAAAGTTTGCGGATCGTGCCATCAGCCGCCTTGGCAGGATCGGTGGCGCCCATCACGTCGCGGTGCTTGAGCACGGCGCCCTCGCCTTCGAGCACCTGGACCACGACCGGGCCGGAGGTCATGAAATCCACTAGCTCGCCGAAGAACGGACGCGCCTTGTGCACGGCGTAGAAGGTTTCGGCCTGCTCGCGCGTCATGCGAATGCGCTTCTGGGCGACGATGCGAAGGCCTGCTTGCTCGATCACCGCGTTGATCGCGCCGGTGATATTGCGCGCGGTCGCGTCGGGCTTGATGATCGAGAAGGTGCGTTCAATCGCCATGATTTCGTCCTTGAATAGCGGGGTTTAAGAATTGCGGCGCTTATATCGGCGCCATCGGCGGACGGCAAGCGATCCGGACTCTCGCCGGCGCCGCGGGCGTTGAGGCTAACGCCGGGAATTACAGTAATTTCACGATTATGAACCCACCCTGCAACGGCCGTCGCGGTTGCATTCAGCTTGGCAGGCGTAGGCTGCTATCGACCGAACGCCTCTTACGTCGGAGGCGCCACCGGGCAGCAGATTCACCGATGGCGCGGCATCCGCGCTTTCACCCTTGAGGAGACAACCATGTTACGCAAACTTTCGCTTGTCGCAGTCGCCGCGGCGTCGCTGGGCGCGGCTGCGTTGGCACCGACCTCCGCCTCCGCGTGGGGCTATGGTTACCACGGCGGATGGCACCACCACTTCTGGGGTCCGCGCGTCTTTGTCGGCGGTCCGGTTTACCTTGGCGGTTACGGATATGGCGGCTGCTATGTGCGGCGGTTGGTCCCGACCCCCTGGGGACCCCGTTGGCGGCTGGTCAACCGCTGCTATTAAGTCTCGCGGTTCAACAAGCCCCGGCCCCTTGCCGGGGCTTGCTTTTGACAACCCTGTGTCACGTATTTTTTACGATAGAGGCATGCAATCATCGCCCGACGGGAAACCATTTCTGCAGGTGTGACTTGGTTCGCCAACAAGTCGCCTGGGAAATTGCAACGGAACCCGTCATGAACGGCCGAATCGTTGACGACCGCGAAGCGATCGACGGCTAGACCAGCCGATCGATCTGCGACGCCGTGGGCGAGCGGCTACAGCAGAGACTGCGTCCGGAGCAGCTGGCGCCGTCCCCTCGGCTCCAGCGCCTGCTGGAGGAGTTGCGCAGGCGCGACAGCGGGAGCCGCCCGGCCGTGCCTAACTAGCTTGCATCACATCTCCAGCCCGGTGGCCCGCGTTTTTCGCGCATAAAGCGGTTGCGTTTGGCGGCTCGCGCGGTGACAACCGCGCATGCTTTCCATCAACGAAATATCGATCCGTCTTGCCGGACGCCTTCTGATTGACCATGGCACCGCCCAAATCATACCGGGCGCGCGGGTCGGTCTGGTTGGGCGTAACGGCACCGGCAAATCGACGCTATTCAAGGCGATCCGCGGCGAATTGCCGACCGAGAGCGGAACCATCACGATCCCGCCGCGCTGGCGCGTGGGCAGTCTCGCCCAGGAGGCACCCAACGGTCCGGAAAGCCTCATCGAGATAGTGCTGAAGGCGGACCTTGAACGCGACGCGCTGTTGCGCGAAGCCGACGTCGCGCACGAGCCGCACCGGATCGCGGAAATCCAAACCCGGCTGGTCGACATCGACGCCCATTCCGCGCCCGCACGCGCCGCCGCGATCCTCAGCGGCCTCGGTTTTTCGGCCGACGATCAGGGGCGGCCCTGTTCGGAATTCTCAGGCGGATGGCGAATGCGCGTCGCGCTCGCCGCAACCCTGTTCGCGGCTCCCGACCTTCTGCTGCTGGATGAGCCGACCAACTATCTCGATCTCGAAGGCACGCTCTGGCTCGAGGACCACCTGGCCAATTATCCGCGCACCGTGATTGTCATCAGCCACGACCGTGATCTGCTGGACACTTCGGTGGACCAGATCCTGCATCTGGACCGGGGCAAGCTCGCGCTCTACCGCGGCAGCTATTCTTCCTTCGAAGAACAGCGAGCCACGCGTGAAATGCTCGATGCCAAGCATGCCAAGCGGCAGGACGCGGAACGCAAGCGTTTGCAGGCCTTCGTCGATCGCTTCAAGGCCAAGGCCTCGAAGGCGCGCCAGGCCCAGTCGCGCGTGAAAATGCTCGAACGGATGAAGCCGGTCGCAGCGCTGGTGACGCAGGACGTGCGCGAGATCTCCTTCCCGGCACCCGAGAAAATGTTGTCGCCGCCGATCATCGCGCTCGACAATGTGTCGGTCGGCTATGACCCCAAAAGCCCGGTCTTGAACCGCGTCACCCTGCGGATCGACAATGACGACCGGATCGCGCTGCTGGGGGCTAACGGCAACGGCAAATCGACCCTCGTCAAGCTGCTCGCCAACCGCCTGCAGCCGTTCGCGGGCGCGGTCACGCGCGCGGATAAGCTGTCCATCGCCTATTTTGCGCAGCATCAGCTCGACGAACTGGATGAAGAAGGCTCGCCTTACGATCACATCCGCAGGCTGATGCCGGATATGCCCGAGGCCAAGGTGCGCGGTCGCGCCGGTGCGATCGGATTTTCAGGCAAGGCCGCCGATACATCCGTCAAAAGCCTGTCGGGTGGCGAAAAAGCACGGCTGCTGTTGGGGCTTGCGACCTTCTTCGGTCCCAACATGATCATCCTCGACGAACCGACCAATCACCTGGACATCGACAGCCGCGCCGCGCTTGCGGAGGCGATCAACGAATTTCCGGGGGCGGTCATCATGGTCTCGCACGACCGCTATCTGATCGAGGCCTGTGCCGAACGGCTGTGGGTGGTCGCCGATCACGCGGTCACCGCTTACGACGGCGATCTCGACGATTACCGGCGCATGGTGCTGTCGGCGCGCGGCATGCGCGCGAGTTCGCGCGAGCGCACCGGCAACGAGCGCGAAAAATCTCAGCGTGACAAAGCCGAAAAACGCAACCCGCTGAAACAGAAGATTTCGGAAGCCGAGGCCGAGATCGAGCGCATCAACGGCATTATCTCGAAAATCGATGCCGCGCTCGCTTTGCCCGATCTATTTACTCGCGATCCGAAGCAGGCCGCACAACTCGCCAAAGCGCGCGCCGGTGCAGCGGAGGCGCTGCGGCGGGCCGAAGAAGCATGGCTGGAGGCAAGCAGCCAATACGAGGTGGCGACGAGTTGAGCCGGTTCATGCCCGCTCGCGTGGTGCAGGACTAGGTCGCCGCAGGCTTCTTCTTCGCTTTTGGCTTTGCAACCTTCGGCTGCGCCACCGGCTCGGCCCCGCGCTCGACCGACGTCAGGCGCCCGGCGGTGAAGGTGTAGATGCCGGCGCGCGGTCCACGCGACCAGTTGACGACGGCAACGCGGTCACCGCGAGCGTTATTGGAGATATTGACGTTGTCGGGTGCGCCGACGCCGCGCACGACGTCGCATTCGGTGTGGCCGAGCGCCACCGTCCCGCTCTGAACAGGCGGCGCGCCGGCGGCCCCGTCGCTCAGGGCATTGGCGTCGGCGGGCGCCATCCCCGGACAACCGCCATCGGCGCTGACGAGGTCTTCGGCGGTGACGGCCTTGTCCGGCGTGAGCGGCGGCGTTTCAATCGACACGTTCTTGATAAACAGCCGGCCGGGGCGAGAGAACCATTCCGCATCTTTCGACAGAAGGTCCGACTGAAACAAATTGGACGCGCCGCCGCAGCCCGTGACAAGCGGGGCCAGCACCAGCAGCGCCAACAGCTGCTTCCAATGGGCTTCTTTATCGCTCACAAATTGAGTTCCGACCCCAAGACGACCCGAAGACAGTGCTGTAAACGTTTGTCCCAACATCACTTTGCGGCACGACCGTGGCTTACGGCCGAGGTCATCGACGAAAACCACAGATTATCATTAATTGCCGCACAGCGCTAATCCCGCCGCTGCCAGCGGCCCTGCTCGTCGGCCTGCCAATAGGTCACTTCGAAACCGCGCGATTTGCACTCGCTCCAGGCGCCGCGGGCGGCCGCCAGCGCGTCTTCGTCGTCGCCGTTGAAAACCAGCACCATGCGTTCGTAGGAGCCGCAATCGGCCGGCAACGCTGCACTGTCGATCAGAAACCGGACATTCGCGCCGTTCGGATTGCCCTCTTCGACCACGAGCACCACGGGCTGGTCCTGCGCGTCGCCGGCACGCCAGGTCGCATGCGGCAAGAATGAATCGTCGCGATAGGTCCACAAATGTGCGTCGAGCGCCTCAGTGCGCTCCTGCGAGGTCGATTGCACGACGACGCGCCAGCCGCGCTCCAGCGATTTCTCAAGCATCGGCGGCAACACGCTCTCAAGCGACATGTTTTGCAGGTGGTAGAACAGGACTTCGGTCATCTTTCGTAGTATTCCGCAACTAGTCGCTCGAGCAGGCGAACCCCGTAACCGGATCCCCAGCTCTGGTTGATCTCGGTCTTCGGCGCACCCATCGCCGTTCCCGCGATATCAAGATGCGCCCACGGCGTGTTGTCAACGAAGCGTTGCAGAAACTGTGCCGCCGTAATCGAGCCGCCGTTGCGCGTGCCGGTGTTCTTCATGTCGGCAAACTGCGAATCGATCAGCTTGTCATATTCGGGACCGAGCGGCATGCGCCAAACGCGCTCGCCGGTTTCAAGCCCGACCTTGATCAGGCGTTCCGCCAGTTCGTCGTTGTTGGAGAACAAACCGGCATATTCGGTGCCGAGCGCCACCATGATCGCGCCGGTCAACGTCGCAAGATCGACCATGAATTTTGGCTTGAACTTCTTCGTCACATACCAGAGCACGTCCGCCAGCACCAGGCGGCCTTCGGCGTCGGTGTTGATGATCTCGATGGTCTGGCCCGACATCGAGGTCACGATGTCGCCGGGGCGCTGCGCATTGCCGTCCGGCATGTTCTCGACAAGTCCGATGGCGCCGACGGCGTTGACCTTCGCCTTCCGCGCGGCCAGTGCGTGCATCAGGCCGACGACGCAAGCCGCACCGCCCATATCGCCCTTCATGTCCTCCATGTTGGCGGCACCCTTGATGGAAATGCCGCCGGTATCGAAACAGACGCCCTTGCCGATGAAGGCGACAGGTTGATCGCCGCGCTTGCCGCCGTTCCACCGTAGAATCACGGTGCGGCCGGGCCGGGTCGAGCCTTGCGCCACGCCGAGCAGCGCGCCCATTCCAAGCTTCGTCATCGCCTTGACGTCGAGGACGTCGACGACGACGCCGAGCTTGCGCAACTGGGCTGCGCGGCGCGCGAACTCGACCGGGAAGAGCACGTTCGGCGGCTCGTTGACGAGTTCGCGCGCCATGATGACGCCGTCGACGGTATGGGCGTTCGGGGCAAACGCCTTACGCGCCGCGGTCGAATCATCAACCGCGATCGCCACGTCGGCACGCAGCGCTTCTTCCTCGCCGTCTTTCTTCCTGGTCTTGTAACGATCGAATTTATAGGCGCGAAGCCGCACGCCGACGGCGATCGCGGCCGCGGATTCCGGCTTCATGGCACCGTCAGGCAATTCCGCGATAACAGTCAACGTATCGTTGCCCGGACGGAGCTTGCCGGCGGCTGTGCCGCCGAATTTGAGGAAATCCTTGTCTTTGAGATCGGAGAGTTTGCCGACACCGATCACAATCAAGCTCTGAATCTTGATTCCTTCCGGCGCCAGAATATCGAGCGTCGAGCCGCTCTTTCCCTTGAATTGACTGGTCGCGGCCGCCCGCTTGACGAGATTATCCGCCCCGCCCAGCGCCTTGCGGGTGGCGGGGCCGAACTTGAGCGCATCGTCGCAGAACACGACCAGAATGCCGCGGGGCGCGGTAGAAAATGGGACAAAGCCGACCTTGACGGCGTCGGACATAGGTAATTCCTCCAAAAATCAGGGCTTTAGCTCGCTACCGGTCGCCGCGGCATGGCTCGAACGGCCACTATGACCCGGCAGCCGCCGCGCTGCCAAGCGCCGGCGTGGCAGGACCGCCACAACGCGCGAATTATTAACCGCAGGTTGAGCGCGCCATGGCGCAGCCATTTTGTTGACGGATCAAAGGGATGGTAGTGAGTAACTGAGCCGCTGGGCCGATGATGGCGCGACTAAGGGGGATCCCCCGTCAGGGATTGGTCGGAAAGCCGGCGTTCAGTTGCGAGGTGGGGATCGTGCGGTAGCCGATGGGGTCGATCGACAGGTACATTTTCCGCACGACGCTCGCGTCGTTTGCGCTGGTCTTGGTCAGCCTCACCGGCGTGATCTGGATTACGCAGGCGTTGCGCGGCATCGACCTGATGACGAGCCAGGGTCAGACGATTCTCACCTTCCTCGGCGTTACGAGCCTCGTCATTCCGGCGCTGGTATTGATCATCTCGCCGATCGCGCTGATGATCGCGGTGTCGCATACCCTCAACAAGCTTGCGACCGACTCGGAAATCATCGTGATGAACGCGGCGGGTTTCTCCCCGTTTCGCCTGTTTCGCCCGTTCTTGTACGCGACCTGCGTGGTGGCGCTATTGGTTGCTTTTATCGCCGCCTATCTCGCGCCGGATGGCATGCGGCGGCTGAAGCAATGGGACGCCGACATCACCGCCGACGTGCTCGCCAACATTTTGCAGCCCGGCCGCTTCGCGCAGCTCGATCAAAACCTGACGATTCGGATTCGCGAGCGGCAGCCCGGTGGCCTGCTTTCCGGAATCTTCATCGACGACCGCCGCGATCCCAACGAGCGCGTCAGCATCATCGCCGATCATGGCACGGTGGTGAAGAACGAGGGCGGCTCGTTTCTGATTCTGGAAGACGGCAATCTCGAGCGCTTCGAAGTCGGCAAACGCGATCCGGCACTGGTCGCGTTCGGCCGTTATGCGTTCGACATGTCGAAATTCTCCAATCAAGGCCACGATGTCGCGCTGGGTATCCGCGAGCGTTATCTTTGGGAACTGCTGTCGCCGGCCGTGGACGATCCGGGCTACAAGGATGGCCCCGGGCAGTTTCGCGCCGAGCTGCATGACCGCTTCATGGCGCCGATCTATCCGTTCGCCTTTGCCGCGCTCACGTTCGCCTTTCTCGGCGCGCCGCGCACCACGCGCCAGAGCCGTAACTTCTCGATCGGCAGCTCCATCCTGGCCGTGTTCACGCTGCGCATGGCCGGCTTCGCCTGCTCGGTCATGGCGGTCAAGTCGCCGCTGGCTCCGCTCGTCCAATACCTGATGCTGTTGGGAGCGATCGGTGCCGGCCTGTGGCTCATCATCGGCGGCATCGTGGTGGAACCGCCGCCCGCGCTGATGGAGGCCATCAACAAATCCAATGCGCATCTCATGCGGCTGTTTGGACGGCTGGCCCCAGCATGAGCATGATGACCAACACGCTCGGACGCTATTTCGCCGGCCGCTTCGTGGTTTCGGCGCTCGGCGTGTTCGCCAGCATCTTCGTCCTGCTGGTGCTGGTCGACTACATCGAGATGGTCAGGAAGACCTCGGGGCTGGTTTCAGCTTCCCCGATCGCAGTCGCGGAGACCTCGCTGTACCGCGTGCCGCAGTTGCTCGAAAAGATGATGCCGTTCTGCATTCTGATCGGCGCGATGACCTGCTATCTCGCCCTTTCGCGCCGGTTGGAGCTTGTGGTCGCGCGCGCTGCCGGCGTTTCCGCCTGGCAGTTCATCGCGCCGGCGCTGGCAAGCGCCATCCTGCTCGGAATCGTGGCGACGATCGCCTATAATCCGATGTCGGCGAATCTGCGTGAAGTGTCCAAACGGATGGAGGCCGAACTGTTCGGCTCCGCTCCCGGCGGCGGCGTGCAGGATGCGTCAGGTTTTTGGATCAACCAGATCAACAGCGACGGCCAGGTCATCATCAACGCTGCGCGAAGCGAAAAGCAGGGTGTACGCCTGACCGGATTGACGCTGTTCCGATTCGATACCGATTATCAGTTCAAGGAACGGA
>Ga0209153_1000016_pt1 | contig 86297 bp, 77 predicted proteins | sample GraSoiAngelo_120_FD_185877 | JGI IMG/M metagenome (GOLD analysis project Ga0209153, IMG submission 185877) | Grasslands soil microbial communities from the Angelo Coastal Reserve, California, USA - 14_0919_09_20cm (SPAdes) (version 2) | ecosystem: Environmental > Terrestrial > Soil > Grasslands ... | reverse complement strand
TCAAGCGGATCGCGAACGCATATACCCGGCGGTCTTTAGTTTTTCAATTCCAGAATTAACCCGCAGCGCGAACATCAAGCTTAACGAGCGAGTTTCGTTGCGGGTGAAGCGCAAAATTCTATCGTCCTCGCCGTCATGCCGGATTGGCCGATGCGCGCCCCGCAGAGGCCATGCGTACCGCATGATCAGGGGTCGCCGCTTGTATCCAGCGGCGGCCCCGCCCCGCTCAATCCTGTTTGGATGAATGGCGCAATGACGCGGCGACGGAACTTGATGCTCTCGATTGTGACGGCAGGATGTTGGGTGATCTTGCTCGCAATAGTTTTGAATTCTTTTTTTGCGGCCAGCAACCTCGCCAAACAAATTCGGAGCAAGGATCGGCAAAGTGCTCAGGGTCGATGGTAATCGCCTCTACAACCGCGGTACGCTACGCAAAACTTTCTCGATTACTCCCGAGTCTCGGCTCGATCTCGCCGCCAGCTCGCCCGAAATCACAATCACACTGTAGGTGCATCAACTAGCCGCGATGCATATGGTCTGGCTTTCGCCTCATTCCGGGTCCCCCCATGTTGCCCGGGATGGGGCGATTGTTTGACTGATCCCATGACTTGAACCGGATCGGCCGGCGCACCATCATGCGCATGCTACTGATCGCGGCGCTGGCCCGCGGAATGGCAGGCGACAACGGAAGCCCTGATCCTGGTCGCGACGTACGGCGGGCCGACGATATTCGCTCGGATCGGTATTATGCAGGCGATCAACCGCCACAAAGCCTGTCGAGTTCGATCCGAAGCGCAAAAACCCGAGAAAACGCAAACTGAAGGGGGATGAATGAAAAGTTAAAGGTTAGTTAACATTTGACTGATACCGTGCGCGTGCATGACCAGACGAGGTCATTGTGCAAACAGTCGAAACAAGCAGTTCCCGTGAAGCCCGGCGCTGTCGCTACGCCCAATATAACGGACGGGCAGCAGAGCTGAGTTTGAACGGGTCAAGATTTTTCGGCATGGTCCGATCCGTCCAGGAAGACCGATCCTGCAGCCCACAACGATGGATTGTCACGATCGTACCAACGGTGGAGAAGCCCTCTCTCGTTGGTTGGCGGTATAGGAAGCTGGCGCGAGATCGATGACGGATCAGCGCAGCGTCGCGTTAGCGGAGCTTTTTCCTTCGGTGTCCCGTTCCCGCCTTGAGCCGGGAAGCTTGCGCCTGCCCAACAGTTGCGCTCTGATGCATTCTGGTCTTGGGAGATCAGCCCATGCGAGTTTTAGCGATCAACGTCCTCGATCGGGAGCGCATTTACGCCGGCCGCGGTGTGGAGCTCGTTCAACGAGGGCATAGCAGCGGTTCCGGCGGACAGCTTAGTCGAAGGAGACCATAGCATCGCGGTCGCGGTCGTGGCGGCGAACAGAGCGACAGCTGCGAAAGCAAAAATCATCAGACGCTTCATGGGCAGCCTCCCAGTCGAATGCGCCCCTACATCGACCCTGCGAGCCTCCTGTCCAAAGTCGGCCGTTCTAGGACTCTATGGCGGCTTTTCTTGCGCGGATCTGCGGCTCCCTCCCGGAAGGAATCCACCACCATTTGGCGCCAGCGCGATTGACTCAACCGGCGCGTGAGCGTCGGATAGGCCGCTAGGGGAATTATGCGTTTAACGGTAGCTGGACTTTGCGCGTTGGCCGTCTTTTCCGGGTGTTGCCTCGCAAACGGGCGTGGTTCCAAACGGTCAAGGTGGCTATTTGATCGCGAAACAAGCGGCGACCGGATTTCCAGGTCTTGGAAATCTCAAAGCTGAAGCCATGGGTGAACCCAATCAATATTGCGCCAACCAAGATCGCGAGTTTTTGCTAACAGACGCGCGACGGAAACGCAGCCGCCCTCTGTGCGCGGCAATTACCCCAGAACAGAAATCAGTTTCCAGTGCGTCGCGCCGCAGCTCCCTAGATGGTGAAGCAATGAAGTACGCGACGGAAGATTGAGCGTCGCTGTCCACGTTGAGATTGAAAACGCGGCACCCTACGCAAACCCGACTCGATTGATCCGGAGATTCGGCTGTATCTCGCCGCTAGCTCGCCCCGAATCGCAAATGCATCTTCGCGTTGGCATCGCCTTACCCTTTTGGCGGATGCTCCACACTTCGCCTCATTGCGTTGGCTCCAGCGCCGGAATGGGGCGATCTCGCGTCAGCGGTCCCGGCCTCGTCTAAGTGTGATCAATTTTCGCCGAACGCCATGGACTTGAAATTGGGCATCCCGCGTCGCTTGCTTTCCGGGCGAACAATGCGGGCATGATGAGGGCTGTCGTTCCGCAGTTACCACATCAGGGCTACGGATGTTGCGGAGATTGGTGGAATTGCGAAGATTGTTTAGGCGGACGAGCGCCTTCTGCGCCTCGAAGACGCAATGGAATGTAGGGCCCGTTCCATACCTTCTCACCCGCAGGACTGCGCACGAAGTCGGCAGCGTTCTGATCGCACCAATCGTGCCTAATCTATTTCGTCAGGCGGAGTCCAGAGGCACGGAGCCGCTAGGTCTCCGTCGGGCGGCGTCGCAACGCCTGAAGCGGGACGTATATTCCTGTTCCGAAGGACTCTTCGGCGGTCGCCTCGAATCGCGTGTGATCTGATATGGAGGCAAGTGTTCGGATCGATCGTTAAGGGCGAACAAGAACATTGTTGGCCAGTTCGGCGTTGCAAGCAAATCGCTTGTCAGGATCCGACAGCTGCGGCCGGGACAAAGGACACGGCTCTGCTGCATCATTGGCGATGAGGTTAGAACGTGCGTACCGTTTCACGTGAAGAGCTTTATCAACAGGTCTGGTCAAGGCCGATGACCAAGGTGGCTACCGAGTACGGTGTCACAGGGACCGCGCTCAAAAAGACGTGCAGTCGTCACAAAATCCCGACTCCCGAGCGGGGGTACTGGGCGAAGCTCGAGACTGGTAAACCAGTTCGCAAGACATCACTACCGAAGCTGGCCGGCACGTGCTTCGATCAAATCAGGATCGCAGGGAGTGCAGCCCAGAACCTACCGGAAGAGGTGCGAAAGGCAAAGGCAGATGCGCGTGTGCGGCTCGAACAGCTTGCCGCGCGTGAACCGGCGGCCGCCAACGAATCCGAAAGCGGACCCGAAGAGCCCTCGATCCTCAGTGCTACGCGCCGCGCAATCTCCCGGGCTCGTACGGACGATCGAGGCTTCGCAAGCGCTCAAGGGCGTGGCATTGTCGCTCTAAAGATATCTCCAGGATCAATTGAACGAGCCTTTCGGCTTCTAACCCGGCTTTTTGCACTGGCGGAGACTGATGGGTACCGGCCGAAGATCAGCGACACTGGCCTCGTCCTGGCAAGGGACGACGTATCCATCGCATTTGGACTTGAGGAGCGGCCGCAGAAGACCCTGCACGAACCAACAGCCTCGGAGCTGAAGCGCAGGGATGACCATCTTCGTTGGGGCTCCACGAGACCAGCGTGGCCAAAGTACGATTATTCGCCTTCCGGACGACTAGCCATTGTCATTTACGCCAATTCGTATTCCGGACTCCGTCGGACATATTCAGCCGGCCAGACTCAGTCAGTTGAAGCAATTCTGCCGGACGTCATAGCCGGACTGGCCGAACATTCAGCGCTTGTCAGGGAGCGTCAGCGCGCCGACCAAGAGCAGGCGCGTCAGCAAAGGGAAGCGGAAGCCCGTCGCCTGCGCGAAGAGGCGTTCAATAAACTGCAAAAGCGGCGTATGGAGTTTGTGGACTCTATCCATGAGCAGCTCGTTCAGCGATCGAAACTGTCCGTGGTGCTTGCTCATCTGGAGAACTTCACTGGAGACGAGGCAAGCTTTGCGGGTGAAATCTCCGCATGGATACGCCGACGTGTCCAGCAAATCGATGCACTTACGAGCCCCCAGTTTCTCGACATCTCGGCCAGATCGGCCAAAGTCGATTTTTCAGAGGCAACGGGTGAAAACGCTGTGGAGCCTGCTCCCTATTTTAATTTCCAGCCACCTGTCACGCTTCAGTTCTGGTCAATCGACAACGAGAAAGAGCTAGCGACTTCGATCACAGCTCTGGAGTGGGCTATTCAAGCAGGCGCGCTGTCAAATATGCAGGACGGGGATGACCCTCGATCTGAGCTGTCGCCTTCGGGCGATACCGGGCTCTGAGGACGCCTTGCCCTCGCAGAGTGCCCAATTAGCGGGGGTATTCTGGAGAATGTGAATAGGACTCACCGTTTGACCCCTGATCGGCGTCAAGGTTGTCCCCGCGTAGATCGCTCAAGCGCGTGAACAAGGCAAAGCGTGGGATATCCATCATCATGTGCGGAAACTCGCGCCACGCTTACCTTTACAAACTGAGGACGGCTTTCATGTGCTCCTCGTATCGGAGCATCGCCTCCGCTTCTCATCCAAATGTGCGTACCGGTCGTATATCGTTTCAAGAGCGCCGCGCGCGCTGACGTGGTTGAGAAGCATTCACCTCGGCTTCGCAGTTCGCGAGCCACTTGGCCTTGGCCTCGTTTAAGGGGATGGACTGCGGCCGTAGCGTCCCGGACGTTTTCGGCGAGGATCTGACGCGCTTCTCCCTAGCCTGCCCCAGCAGACCAAAGACCTTCGGCTCAAAGCGACCTATGGCGTGCCTGGTCCCGCTGCCGAGCAAGAGGATGAAGGTTTGGCCCCGCCCGAGCTGATGCGAACGCCGAAGTGTTTGAGGTTCGTGTCCCAGAGCGTTGATGCGGTCAGCAATGCCGGTCTGTCCAACACTCGGTCTGACTTGCTCACATTGGCTGAAACCAGATTTTCCTTGATCTCCCGGTGCACACGTCGCGCACACGCCGCCTTCTAACTAATTGAAAAAATTGAACTCTCGCTCCAATCCATCATCGGGGCCACGGAAAAGCGATGAGACAACATGTTGATTTTACTGATTCTCCTAGCGGCAGTGCTTGCCGAGACGTCGCATAGGGTGTGATCTATAGCTTATCCGCCAAATATCAAATAGCCCGTATTCAATGGCCGGTCAGGATGGCGGTGGACCGGACAACAAGAATATCGAAAACAACCCCATGCACAGTAGCTCAAGTTACACCGCAAGCGTAATCATAGTTCGGAGTGTTGGCTCACAGTAGTTGGCCGGCTTCTGCAACAGCGCGATCCCGCATCGGATCTTCGGCTGCCTGCGTCTCTCACCGGATTTTGACTAGCGGCAAGATCAGCGTGGATCGCCGCGCCAATCCCCACGGCGCGTCCGGCAAGCCAAACTGGACTCGAAGCCATAGAGCACGATCAAGTCGGGCTCTCCACGAGGTCAGAACGTAAAAGGGTTAGATCCGAGGCGGACCGGTATACTGTCTTTCTCGGCGTCACTCGCCATTTGCCGGAGCCCATTGGCGTGGCTGCAATGGAGCCAATCGCTAATGAGCGCGGAGGAACCCGCGAACAATGGGATTGACGCGGTCTGGAAATTCCCAAAGCGGGAATCCCCCGGCCTCACCCACGATTGCGCGCTGGCAGTTCGGTAGGATCGCAGCGAGCTGAGCCGCCACCGCAAGAAAGTCGTTGAGATCGTGCTCGCCGTTCATGATCAGCGTCGGCACCTTGCATACGGCAAGTGCGTCGTCGATCGAGGCAATCGGCATCGTCAAACGTTGATCGAGCCAGGGGCCGCCCTGGAAATCCTCGATGATTCTGCGCTGCTCAGCCGAACGACACTCTCGCGGCCGACTGCGCATGACCGAAAACCATTCCGAGTCATTCCACCAGATCTCTCGCGCTGCCGCCATTCCTCCTTCACGGGCCGCCGTGGCGACCCGAGCGATAATATTGGCCACCGCTGGAAGCGGCCGCCCAGGATACACCGGCGCTTCGAGAACCAGCGAGGAAAAGAGTTCGGGATGCCGCGCTGCCAGCAATAATCCTGCGGCCGCGCCAATATGCGTCCCCCAGAAGTGGAACGGCGCACTCGCGGTGATTCGCGCAACGCCATCAATAGCTGAAGCAAACTCCTCCAGACCGTACGGCCCCGGCGCTCGCGCCGACAGGCCGTGGCCCGGCAGATCGATGAGGATCAGTCTGTAATGCTCCGAAAATTCACCCACCTGCGCCGAAAAAAACCTCCGATCCTGCGAAACTCCGTGCACCATGACTATCCAAGGCGCGCTGGGTCCAGCGTCCACAACCAGTTCGCGAAAAACGCTGTGACCATCCACGATTTCGGTCTCTCGCTGCGAAACGACCCGACTGCCAAAGATATTGCCGCGAAGAGCGGCGCGCGAATGCAGCATAAGGCAGAGTACGTATCAATGCCATTGATCGATGTGGTTTGAATGACGCGATCCATGAGCCTGCCACAGCATTATCATCGGCGCCGCAGCGGCTCTTGATGATTGCAACCGCGCTGACGGCTCAACTGGATACCAGGCTCAACTCCTTATCAAGCGCGCCGGCAAGGTCATTCATCGAGAGGGCCGCACGTTCGATCGAAAGCAGGCAGCCTCTGCTTGGCTCGAAAAACGCGAGAAGGAGCTTGCCAAGCCCGGCGCACACGATCGCCTCCCGGGGACGCTCACCGCGCGTGCTGATCTCTAAGTTTTGCTCCTCCTCAACATGCTGGATGCAACACCAGCGCTCATCCTTCGCGATCCGCAGCAATTACTGGGCAGGCTTCAACCGCAGCCGCTGCGTGACCTTGGCGCCGAAACCGACATGGAAGTCGGTCTCGCTGACCCACATCCGATGCAGAATGCTTGCCAGCTTCCGCGCAACAGCGGTGATCGCGCACAGCATGCTTGACCGCTTGGCGATCCGCAGCCGCCAGGCCCGCTTGTCCGAAATTGCTGGTGTTTGTTCCGCGGATTAAGTCGGCACGTCGGTTTCGCGCGCAAAAGTGGGTCCTCTTATCGACCTGAGGCAGCATGCGCTGCTGAAAAATGTGCCTCGCTCACGGAGATGTACTTCAAGATATCGCCGGACCCGGCGACTCATTTTTTTCTTTTTTCAACATCCCCTCATGCAGGCCGGGTTTTTGACGTCGGGACGTGGATCGCCGACAAACATGCCACGGTTCGGCATTTTGATCGAGCTAAGCGTCTTGGCGTCGAGCGTCGCGTCAGCGGGAAGCAATCCATTGAGACTGAGGATGTAGGCCGAGACCGCATAGACATCGTCATTGCTTAACGATTCCGGCGCGTTTTGCGGCATGGCGCGGCGGATATAATCGAACAATGTCGGGGCGTAGGGCCAGTAACTGCCGACGGTCTTCACCGGCTTCGGCGTCGCCAGCGTGCCCTGGCCGCCGACCAGTCGATCGCCGATACCGCCCTCGCCCCTTGCGCCGTGACATGCGGCGCACTGCTGATCGAATATTTCACGGCCGTGGCTAACGCTGCCGCTTCCCGGCGGCAGGTTGTCGCCCTCGCGATCGATATCAATATTCCAGCCCGCGATCTCCGCTGGGGTCGCAACACGCCCGATGCCGTAAGGGCTTTGCGCCTGCGCGGGTGCTAAGCATACAAGCGTAAATGCAGTGAAGATTGCGATGCGAGACTCACGCGAGGGCATTGGTCACCTCGCCGTCAGCTGCGATATGCCAAGGCCAGATCGCGTTGTTGTGGTAATAATAATCTTCGCCGCGAACCGCGAGAAGCTCAGCCAGCGTCGGTTGGACGTAAGCGGTTTCATCGATGGCACGGCTTTGAATGACAACGGGTTTGCCGTCCCAATGCCATGGAAGCCGAAATCGGGTCAGCGCCCGCGTCAGCACCGGTTCCTGCAGCCGCGCTTCCTGCCAGGTTTTGCCATCATCGACCGAGACATCGACGCGCTTGACTTTGCCGCGGCCGCTCCAGGCGATTCCGCTGATTTCGTGAAACCCGGGCGCGCTAAGCTGCTGGCCGCCCGAAGGCCGCGTGATGATCGATTTAGCTTCCATATAAAATGTGAACTCGCGCGCCGAGCCGTCCGGCATCAGGTCGGTATATTTCGAGGTCTCCTCGCGCGAATAGGTCGGCTCGGCGGCAACGCGCAGACGGCGCAGCCACTTCACGCTCATGTTGCCTTCGAATCCAGGCAGCAGGAGCCGCAGCGGATAGCCTTGCTGCGGGCGCAGCCGCTCGCCGTTCTGGCTGTACACCAGCATCGCATCATCGAGGCATTTTTCGATCGGAACGCTGCGCGTTAATGCAGCCGCGTCGGCGCCTTCGGCGACGACCCATTTCGCGCCGGCTTGCAATCCTGCTTCCTGCAGCACGAGTTTTAGGCTGACGCCGGTCCATTCGGCACAGCTCAACAGACCAACGAGATCGGAAGCCGTCTTGCCGTACGGTTTCTTGTAGTTCGGATTGCCAGAGCATTCGAGGAAATAGATGTGTGACTCCGAAGGAAAGCGCCGGATGTCATCCATGTCAAAGATCAGAGGCTTGTTGACTAGACCATGGAGCATCAGCCGGTGCTGTGCCGGATCGATGGTGGGGACGCCGGCGTGGTGACGCTCATAGAACAGGCCGTTCGGTGTAATGATGCCGTCCAGATCCTGCAGCGGCGTCCGTCCGGACGCGGATAAATATTGCGGCAGATCCTTCGCAATATTCTTGACGACAGCCTTCTCGAACGACGAAGGCGTTCCGTACGGCTGACTGCCCATGGGATCGCCGGGCGTCTTCATCCACTCCGGCACATTGGGCGGCAGGTTCTCTGCAGTATCCGTTGCCGCCGATGCTTTGCGGCCGACAAGACCGCCCGCGACGACGACGCCACTCACCAATGCGCCACCCTCACGCAGAAAACGCCGGCGGGTTCTCATATCCTCGTTGATGTCGGTTGGCTCGCTCATGGTACGTAATCCGCTCGAAATCGGTACACCCAATAACCCGATGAAGTTAGCCATGTTCCAGGAGCAATGCGTCCTCACAGTAGTCCGCCGCACCAGGCTCGGCTTGCCGCGAACTGCTGGCCTGTCGCAATCTTGCCGATTCCGTGGCGTGGATAGCAACGCACCTGCCAACTCTTCGCCTGAACATGGCGCACGGAAAGGCCGCATCGTTACCGATGCGACCTTCTCTATTCGCGGACCAGTTGGACAGCTTTTATCTCCGTCTTGGTTCTGGTTCACTCGCATGCGAGCCATACGCGCCGCTCTTGCTCAGCCGCATCAGGGTCCTGTTGTCGAGGCCCGCCGCCGGCGTCGGCCTGCCGCCGTTCAGGACGTCATTGTTGGGATAGTAAAACGCGAACAGACCTGGCTCCTGGATAGCCGCCTGCGCGAATACCGGCGTTGCGAATATGAGCGACAGAATGGCTGCCGCGCTGAAGATTTTGAGTTTGGTCATGGCTTGTCTGCTTCCGTGAATCGATGGGCAGCGAGATTTGAGAATTCTCGCCTTCTCTGCCCCTGAATGCTCAGAGGCGTCACCACGGAGGTAAGCCAAAGCTCTGCTGGTCCCACTAAATTGAGCTTCAGGAAGCTAAATTGATTTTATGTCGATAGCTTGCATTGGCGATTCGCAATCTCATGCGGCCCATGAGCAAATTGAGGCGGCCATGACCCATTGCCGGCCGTCTCAATATGTTCTTGTGCATTCCTCGCGGCAAACCGAAGATCATCATACGCGTCGGCTGCTGCGGATATCCACTTGTTTGAAGTATCAAGTCTAGCGGCTGAAATCAGCGGCTAAGCCGCTTCCCTTTCCATCACCGGTGGCGCGTCACATGGTGACGTTGCCAATGACGTTCCACGAACGCGTTGCCGTTCCGCCAGTCGTTTCGATAGTAGCCACCATCGGTGTACGGATTGCCGGGCCCGAGGTTTTGGCAATTTGCGTTCGGGTAGAACTGTGCGCAATAGCCGGGGTCTTCGATAACGGCTTGCGCCAGCGCGGGAGTGATGGAAGCTGCTGCCGTAAGAGCGGCGGCGCCGATCAATGCGAATTTCATCTCTTCTCCTGATTCATCTGCTGGATGATGTGAAGAGACATGGGAACGCATATCGGTTCTGCCAACGACCTTCTCCGGTTGAAGATTCTAAATTTCAATTTAGTGGCACGATGGCTGGACGGGCCTAGATCGAGTTCAGTTACGCAAAACGCTCTCATCAAGTCATGGAGCTTCGTCATGTCCAAGACCTCAGCAAAGATTGCCGTTGCATTCTTCATTTTTCTGGCAGCGCCAGCCGCTTCATTTGCAATGATGGCCGGTGAAGCGGGAGCCGGAAACCTGGCAATCAGCGGAATTCCGCCAGGACCCGCAGCCGCCGGTGGAGTCAACAATGTATTGAACGATCCGAGCGGCATCGAAAACGCCTCCAAGATACCCTCGCTGGCGCCGCCGCACATCACCGTCCCGGTCGTTCCGAAGTTCAAGTGAGGCAACGAGGACTCGCGATTTTCGCGTGGCCATGCCGCCGGGCAATCGTAAACATAATCCAACTCATCAGGAGGCTTAACGCATGAAGCACGCGACGATCACGGATGCGGCTTTGATTGGCGATGCCAATTTGAAGTCTGCCGCGAAACCTCGAGGACGACCGATACATAAAATGCTGGTGTCGTTTTCAGCCGCCTATTTCGTCGGCGCGCTGGTCACCGATCTTGCCTATTGGCAGGTTCCCGACGTCGTGTGGGAAAGGTTCTCGATCTGGCTGATCGCCGCGGGCCTGGTCATGGCTGGCCTTGCCGCCGTCGCCTACGCGGTCGACCTTGCCGGCGGCAGACAAATCGATAGGCCAGCTTGGCCCCGCATTATTGGCTACGCGCTCGCCGTCTCGCTCTCGCTGGTCAACGCCTTCGTTCACAGCCGCGACGGCTACACCGCAGTGGTGCCGACAGGTCTGATGCTTTCCGCGCTCGTCGTCGCCGTTCTCTTGTTGACGGCCGGGGTTGCTTCGGCCCTGGCAAATCACCATCGGGCTGGAGGTTAATATGATGCATGCCCTTAAAAATGCAGGCTCCGCAAGGCTAGTGCGTCGTTTCGCTTTTCTCTCTGTCGCTGTCGCTGCGCTTACACTCGCTGGCTGCGACGATAACGGCGGCGACCCGAGAGTGCAGATCGGCGCCCATCCCGTGCTGCCCCAGCTGCAGCAGTATTTGATGCCTCCGATACGAATCGCAAAGGCGGTCGGATGGGGAAAAGACGAAACTCCCGCCGTGCCGCAAGGACTGCAGGTCAAGGCATTGGCGACCGGCTTTGAGCATCCGCGCTCCCTCTACGTCCTCCCCAACGGTGACGTGCTGGTGGTCGAGAGCAATGGTCCAAAAGCGCCAATTTACCGGCCGAAGGACGTTATCACCGGCTGGGTACAGTGGTTCGCCGGCGCCAAAGCAAAGGATGCCAACCGCATCACGCTCATACGCGATACCAATGGCGATGGCGTTCCCGACCTGCGCACCGTCTTTCTGGACCACCTCAACTCGCCGTTTGGCGTCGCCCTGGTTGGCCACGATCTTTACGTCGCCGACACCGATGCCATCGTCCGCTATCCCTATCAGGATGGACAGACCAGCATCACCGCGCCGGGCACCAAGCTTACCGATCTTCCCGGCGGGCCGATCGATCATCACTGGACAAAGGCCCTGTTGGCCAGTCCGGACGGCTCCAAGCTCTATGTCGGGGTCGGATCAAACAGCAACATCGGCGAAAACGGAATTGGCGCGGAATATGAACGCGCCGCGATCTGGGAGGTCGACCGCGCATCAGGTGCGCATCGCATCTTCGCCAGCGGCGTGCGCAATCCCACCGGGCTGCAGTGGGAGCCCGAGACCGGCAAACTCTGGGCCATCGCCAACGAGCGCGACGAGATCGGGCCGGACCTGGTCCCGGATTATCTGACCTCGGTGCAGGATGGAGGCTTCTACGGCTGGCCCTATAGCTATTATGGCCAACACCTCGATCCCCGCATCATGCCGCAGCGGCCCGATCTGGTGGCCACAGCGATTGCGCCCGATTACGCGCTCAGCTCGCACGTCGCGCCATTGGGATTGGCGATGTACAGCGGCACCGAGCTTCCCGCCAACTACCGCAGCGGCGCATTTGTCGGCGAACACGGAAGCTGGGATCGAACGCCACTCAACGGCTACAAAGTGGTGTTCGTGCCGTTCAGCGGCGGAAAGCCCAGCGGAGCGGCGCAGGATGTGGTCACAGGTTTCCTCGATGCCGACAACCACGCGCGTGGAAGGCCGGTCGGTCTGGCAGTTGATAAGGCCGGCGCATTGCTGATCGCCGACGATGTCGGAAACACCGTTTGGCGCGTGTCATCAGCGCACCCCAGTTCTTCACCGAAGCCGGGCACCTAGCAGTCCACATGATTCCAATAAAAAAGCCCGGCGCAGGCCGGGCTTTTTGCTTTGCCGGAAGGTATCACTGACCGGCGGGTGCCGAGATCACATGGCCCTCACTGTAGTCGGACAAGTCATGTTGTTCGAAAGGCGAAATCAGGAAATCGTTCGCCTTGCGGAACTGTTCGGTCGCATGCACGCGCCCGCGATCCGATTTGAGGGCGTGGCGCTCGGCTGCCGCGGCGATCTGAACCGTCGACCCGACAATCAGCAACGCGCCGAGAACGGTTGGAACTGTCTTTCGCATTGTATTCTCCTTTGAATAGTTGATCGGACACGCACGCTGCGGCGCGAGCCACTGCATCCCGCCATTGCGCCGTATGTCTGTCCAAGAAATAGTGGCGCGCGACGCTCTCGCTGGACCCAATGGGGTCACTATCGCGTCATTCCTGTTAGCAATTTCTCCATTCTAAATTAGGCATTTTCCAATAACGCGACGAAGCGAGCGCGCGGAATAACGCCTCGCGTCTTTCACTTCGCGGCTTTCAAAATCCTGTCTTCCGATTTCTTCAGGTTGGCAGCGCTCCGTTGTAGCGCCTGTTTCTCTTCGGATGACATCTCCGGTTCGAATATCCGGACTGCGCCATTTCGGCCGACAACGCTTGGCAGTGAGAGCGTAACGCCGAAATTGTCGTTGTAGCTCCCTATTGGCAATACCGCCCGCTCATCGCGAAGAACGATCTCCGCGATCCGTGCCGCCACGATACCGATGCCAAACTGGCTCGCGTCATTGCCTTCGATGATGGTGATATTGGCATACCGCACGCTATTTTCGACTTGCTCGCGCACGTTATCGAGGATCTCGCCGCGCTCTCTGACAAGTGAGCTGATAGGCACACCGGCAATGCGGGCGCTCGACCAGAGGAACACCTGCGACACACCGTGTTCCCCAACAACCTGCGCCTCGACCTGATTGGCATCGACCTCGAAATGTTCTGCCAGGTGAACTCGGAATCGCAAGCTGTCCAGGAAGGTACCCGTGCTCAGGACGCGGTCATGCCCCGCGCTGATGCGGGCAACATCGGCGAGAGGATCTGGCGGATCGGTCACAACCAAAATGACAGCACGCGGTGCGGCGCGGACGATGCGCGGAACAATGTCGCGATAGATTTCGGCATTGGTATCCAAAAGGCGCAATCGACCTTGGGGATCGTTACGGTCCGTGGCACCGCCGGCCTTTTCGTTGATGCCGGCAGTAATCATCACCAATGCTGCATTCGCCAGATCGTCGTAGTCCCCGTCGATGACTGTCGTCTTCGGGCAAAGCGGTGCTCCATAGCGAAGATCGGTCGCGACCGCCTTGGCGCGTTTGCGCGTTCGATCCACAATGACGACGTTCCGTGCACTGCCGCGGACCACGACCGCGAGCGCACATGCACAGCCAACTCTTCCGGCGCCGACGATTCCAATCTTCATGATCAAGTCCCTTTCGCAAAATCACATGACGTCAGCATAGTCTTTGCCGGCCGGCGTCTTGGGCAACCGCCCCAAAGCGAATTCGGTAAGGATGCGTGAACACCTCGAATCCGTCGGCGCGCGCGATGGCCGCAAGAGTAATACCTGCCGCATCCGCCATGCGAACGGCCAGCGCCGTCGGCGCTGATACCGACACCATTGCGGTCGCACCGATGGCTGCGGTTTTCTGCACCATCTCCACTGACACGCGACTGGTGAGAAGTATCATCCCCTCCCCGGCCGCGACCGACGCGCGCGCCAGCGCACCCGAGAGCTTATCGAGCGCGTTGTGACGGCCAACGTCCTCGCGCAGGGCAACGATGCCTCCGCTGACATCCCAAAACGCGGCTGCGTGAACCGCGCGCGTCTCGATGTTAAGCTTTTGGCGCGATGATATGTTCCGCATCGCCGTCATAATCTGCTCGGACCAGAATTGCCGGCCGGGGCCGACGACGGCCGCGGGACGCACGGCTACCGCAACTGAATCGATGCCGCATAATCCGCAGCCCGTTGGTCCCGCGATATGCCGCCGTCGCTCCTGCAGGCGATCGGCCTTCGGCTTGCTGAGCCACATCCGCAGTTCGATACCGTCATCAAGACCCACGACGTCCAGCGAATCTATATCAGCCGGAGAGCTGATGACGCCCTCGCTCAGGCTAAAGCCAATCGCAAAATCCTCCAGGTCCTGCGGTGTCGTCATCATCACTGCATAGGTCCCACCGTTATAGGTGAGCGCCACCGCGGTCTCTTCCGGGATCGAGCGAGCGCCGGAACTGAGACCGGCATGGCGCCATATCTGGCGATCAACGACCCGGGCTGCTTCCATCATGGAGAGTAGACGTCGCGAAGTGATGTGGCTTTCTCAACTAAAAACGAATTTAGCTTTCGAAAAACCGCGCCGCTGCGCGCTTCCCTGAGGCGCCCGGCCGTTGATCTCACGCGCGCTCACCTTTTGTTTGAACGCACCGGGTTTGCAATGTCGGATCATTGAAAGCGAATTTACTAGAGACGGTGGACGAGAATGTCCATCTCCAGCCCATAGCGACGTCGGCGTTTGTCTTGCTCAGACACGTCGACAGCTGACGAAGGTCCTGCGGCGGAACGTCCGCCCATTCCAATGGAGAAATATCATGAGAGGACGATTGATGACGGTTTTGGCAACCGTACTGCTTGCCGGCAGCCTCGTTGCCACTGGGGCACAAGCCCGCGGCGGCGGTGGCGGCGGCGGTGGTGGTGGACATGGTGGTGGTGGCGGCGGTGGACATGGTGGTGGCGGCTTTGGTGCCGGCCAAATGGGCGGCTTTGGCGGAGGGCATATCGGTGGCTTCGGCGGAGGTCACATGGGAGGTTTTGGCGGAGCCCACATCGGCGGCATTGGCGGAGGCCACATCGCCGGCATCCGCGGTGATCACTTCGGCGCTGGAAGGCGTCATTTCGCCGGACGTGGTTTTTACGACTACGGCCTCGATTGTCCGTATTACCTGTCCTACAACCCGCCTTACACCTGCACCTACTAAACGTTACGCCGATCCGAAAGCCGCCGACGCGCGGCTTTCGCGGCTTCAATGGGCTCACCTGGAACGTTGGCCACCAGCGCCGGCGCTTCCGGGTGGGCCCAACTCATTCGGCGGCAAGCACAGCGTCCGCTTACCCAAGCAACGCCAATTCGACAGCCAACTCCGACTGAATTCGAATTTAAAGTCCTAAACCTCAATTTAATGGCTCCCCCGCACCCCACGCTTATCCTCTGGTCATCCGCTCGAGTTTCGAACGGCAGAAGATATCCACGATTTCACGACGGAGCGATTACCATGGGCATCGAGGGACAATTCGCAGGCCTCGCAGTTCGAACCCGGCATCAACCGGCATTTGTCAGAGGTGGACGCGGTAAGGGGTATCTCTCCGACATCGGGCGTTTCGCCATGCTCGAAAGGGATCAGGAATATCAGCTCGCCAAGCGTTGGCGCGAGCACGGCGATCGAAATGCTGCGGATCAGCTGGTCACAAGTCATCTGAGGCTCGCCGCCAAGATCGCCATGGGCTACCGTGGATACGGTCTCCCCGTTGCGGAAATGATCTCGGAAGGCAATGTTGGCCTGATGCAGGCATTGAACCGCTTTGAGCCCGAAAAGGGCTTTCGCTTCGCCACCTACGCGATGTGGTGGATCAGGGCCTGCATACAGGATTACATTCTGCGTTCGTGGTCACTTGTGAAAATCGGCACGACCACAAACCAGAAGAGGCTTTTTTTCAAGCTGCGCTCGGCGAAAAGCAAAATCGCTGCACTCGAAAGCGGCGACCTTCGTCCCGATCAGGTGACCTTGATCGCACAGAGTCTCGATGTCACGGACCAGGACGTTGTCGACATGAATCGGCGCCTCGGCGGTGACAAATCGATCAATGCGCCAATTCACGATGACGGCGACGCGAATGAATGGCAGGATTATCTCGTTGATCAGTCCCCCTCTCCGGAAGCCATCGTCGTCGAACAGGATGAGGCCGAACGCCATCGCAAGGCGCTGAGCGCCGCGATCGACGTGCTGGACGGCCGGGAACGGAGCATCTTCGAGGCACGTCATTTGGCCGATGAACCGCTGACGCTTGAGGAGCTTGCAATAAAGTTCAAGGTATCACGGGAGCGCATCCGGCAAATCGAAGCGCGCGCGTTCGAGAAAGTACGGAAAGCCGCCAAGGCCCGCGCCACACCGGCGCCGGCGGCGATGTCGGCGGTGTTGGCGGCCTCGCACACCTGAACCAACATCCGATCGGCGAGAATCGCGCTTAACAACCCTAGGCTGTTGCAACTGATCGACCCCGCTTGGCCTCTAGGCGAAGCGGGGCTTCATGTGTCGTGGAGCTCGTTCGCCTGCCCAAGCTTGCGTCGGGCTTTTTCGCGACCGGCGATATGCAATCATTGCCTATTTGGCTTTACTTGCTGGCCGTCTCCAGCAATCTGCGCAGCACCTCGTGGTTGGGCGAAGGGTGCAGCAGAACCGGGGTCGATTTGTAGGAAGGCGTGCCGGATTTTGCGTCGTAATGGTCCAGTGCAACCAGGACATTCGCTTCCGGATAGTAGGCCGCAATCGAGCCCTGCGCGATTTTGTAGGCGACCGCCGTCAGGTTGCGCATGACCCGTTTGTTCGCCTTCGATCCCGCATCGGCTACGACCGTGATGTCAACGAGATCGCCGTGCTTCAGGCCGCGGCTTGCGAGGTCACGCTCGTTGACGAAAACCACGTCACGCCGGCCGGCAATTCCGCGATAACGATCATTCATGCCGTAGATCGTCGTGTTGTACTGATCGTGGCTTCTGATCGTCGTGAGCGTGAGAGCTTCGCGATCCCCGACGCGAGGGTCCTCATCTATGCCGGGATAGACCAGGAAATTGGCCTTTTTCGTCGGTGTCCGCCACTCGCGCTCCGATGCCGCGACATAGAGCCGAAATCCGCCGGGTTTCTTGATGCGGGCATTGAAGTCGGCGAAGTCCGGAAACACCGCCTCGATGCGATCGCGGATCTTGCCGTAATCGGAAATCAGGTCCGCCCAATTAACCCGGGTGTGCGGCAAAGTGGCCAGCGCCATCCCTGCGATGATGGCCGGCTCTGATTTCAGGTGCTCGGAGGCGGGTTTCAGGCCGCCACGCGAGGCGTGGACCATCGACATGGAATCTTCCACGGTAACCGACTGGGGGCCGGTGGCCTGAATATCGATCTCGGTACGTCCAAGACAGGGAAGGATGATGGATTGCTTCGCCAACAGCAAATGCGAGCGATTGAGTTTGGTCGCGATATGCACCGCGAGATCCAGGTTCCGCATCGCCTTGAACGTCACTTCCGGATCGGACATCGCAACCGCAAGATTGCCGCCGAGACAGACCAGGGCCTTCGAGCGGCCATCCCGGATCGCCTCGATAGCCTCGAGCGCATTGTGGCCCTTGTTGCGTGGCGGTTCGAATCCGAATACGCGGGCCAGTCCATTCAGAAGCTCGTCATTCGGAACCTCGGTGATGCCAACCGTGCGGTCTCCCTGCACATTGGAGTGGCCGCGCAACGGAGAAATGCCGGCGCCCTGGCGCCCGATGTTGCCGCGGAGCATCAACAGATTGGCGATCTGCTGCACATTGCCTGTACCATGGCGATGCTGGGTGATCCCCATCCCGTAGTTGAGGATGACGCGCTCCGCTTTGGCATAGATGTTGGCGGCGTACTCGATATCCGATCGCGACAGGCCGGAAGCTTCCTCGATCGCATCCCAGGAGGTCGCGTCAAGGTCCGTCAGCAGCTCAGAGAGTCCGGTCGTGTGATTTGCAATGAATTCGCGGTCGAGAACACCCGCGCCGCCTTCGGCGAGGCTTTTGGCATCGAGTGCCACGATGGTCTTCATGATACCCTTCAGCACAGCGATGTCGCCGCCGACCTTCACCAGATAATAGGTCGAGGCGATCGGCGTCGAACCCAAGGTCAGCATCTCGACCGGGTGTTGCGGCGAGGTGAACCGCTCCAGCCCGCGCTCGCGCAGCGGGTTGAAGACGATGATCGGCGCGCCTCGCTTGGACACCTCGCGAAGCGTGGTCAGCATGCGTGGGTGATTGGTCCCGGGATTGTGGCCGATGCAAAAGACCGCGTCGCAATGGTCGAAATCCTCGAGCGTCACTGTTCCCTTGCCGACGCCGATCGATTCTGGCAGGCCGACGCTCGTCGCTTCATGACACATGTTTGAGCAATCGGGGAAGTTATTGGTTCCGAACTCCCGCGCGAACAGCTGATAGAGAAAAGCGGCTTCGTTGGATGCGCGGCCCGACGTATAAAACTCGGCCATATCGGGATGCGGCAACGCACGGAGCGCCGCGCCGATCGTCTTCAACGCCTCGTCCCACGAAATCGGCAGATATCGATCGCTTGCCCGGTCGTAGGCCATCGGATGGGTGAGACGCCCCTCATTCTCAAGATCGAAATCGCTCCATTTCCAGAGTTGGCTGACCGTATGCGCGGCAAAGAACTCCGGCGTCGTGCGTTTGGCCGTCGCCTCCCATGAGACTGCTTTGGCGCCGTTCTCGCAGAACTCAAACGGCGAGGTGTGCTTCGGATCGGGCCAGGCGCAGCCCGGGCAATCGAACCCGTGCGGCTGGTTCATGGTGAGCAGGCCGTGCGCCTCCTTGACGATGGCCTTCTGGCCGCGGACGGCATCCGCAACGGCTTTCAGCGCGCCCCACCCGGCGGCAGCGCCCTCGTAATCGCCGACGCCTACGACATCGTCTTCGCTCATCGAGCTCTCCATGATCGCGATACTTGTCAATGTTCTTCATCAGGGATGATCCGAGAGACATCGGCAGCGAACGAGAGCCGCTCAATTAAAAGTATTGTTAGACACCAAGGGTGCGCGGAATTGGGTCGCGCAACCGGCGCATCGAGGCACGACTTTAATCCGTGCCAGGACAATAAATGCGTATTTAATTGAACAGGCCGGGCGAGCGGTCCACCTTCCGGCGAAGAAAAAATAGCCGAAGCAAAACGAGAACCTCCATGCGTGTCCTACTTGCTACATCGATCCTCGCTAGCATTCTGATTTTGAGCAGCATCGCCGCCAAGGCAGGGCCGATGGAGACAGCTCCGTTGCCCGCCGCCGCCCCGACAACCGTTCACGTTCAACCGCGAGCGAAGGGTTTCATTCCGCATTCTGCAGCGAGCCGTGCCGAGCAAAGAAGGCTCTCAAGGTTCGACGCAAGGCAGGAGAAGCGAGACAAGGCGCTGGACAAGGAATTGAGCAGCTGCGGCTGCTGATTTTCCGAAGCTTCGAGCCACGCTACTGAGGGATTGACCGATGTTCGTTAGCATCGCACCAGGCGAGATCGTTACAAAGCAGAGAATGCGAGTCCAAGGCGCGTTGATTGCCGCGATCCTCCTCCCAGCGCTCTTCGTGTGCAACGTTGCCAGAGCGCAAGTTACCGGAATGGTCAGCCCGACACCGAGCATGGGGGCAACCTCACCGCTTGGCATAACGACCGGCTCGTCGGTGCCTCCGACCGGCATTCCCTTTGGCTCGACCGAAGTCGCATCACCCGGAGTTAGCCCGGCCCCTATTGTAACGGGCACGATTTCAATGCCGAGCGGCAGTGCGACATGCTCGACCTTAGGGACTTCGCCATCTGGGATGTACGGCTCGAGCGCAACCTACGACGGCGGCGGAATCGCAGCTGGGACAGCAGCTCCCGCTACTGCGGCATCGCCGGAAATGTCGACCTCTTCGGCAATGACGACATCATCGGGGATGTCAGCGACGTCGGGAATGTCAACAACCTCAGGCATGCTGCAAACTTCGGGCATGTCGGGAATGTGCGGCTCGGGTTCAAGCGGCATCGCCTCTTCTTCGACTCCGACCTCAACGTCACCGACCGCGCCAGGTGGCGGCGCTCGAACCGGAATCCCGTTGGGGTCTACCGAGATCGGCAACCTTGGGGTCAGTTCCGCGGCTGCCGTACCAACGATGGGCGTTTTACCCACTGTGGGCACCGTGGGGCCAGTGCCAACGATGCCCACCGTTACATCTCCGCCCACCCTTTTATCTCCAACGACAAGCACCGCTTCCGGGAGCACTCTTCCGGGGCACAATCTGAGCGGATCAACACTAGCGCCGACGGGTGCAGGCTCATGACTAAAGAGCCGAGCCTGACCATCAGAACCACCGGAGCGGCGATCATTCCGCGCGGCTAACAACTGAAGCAATTTCCCATCTGGGAGCGAAATCCGCCATGAAAAAGAGAGTTATCGTCACCGCTGCCTTACTAATTGCTGCTATTGCGGCCGGCGGTGTTTATTTGACGCATTTCCAGCCGTTGGAGAGGGCCGCTGCTGCGCCGGCTCCGCCACCCGCGGTGCCGATCGTCGCCGGGACGGTCGATCAGCATGACGTGCCGATCTATCTTAGCGGTGTCGGCACGGTGATCGCGTACAACACCGACGTCGTTCGCGCCCAGATCCAGGGGCAGATCATCAGCATCAATTTCACGGAAGGCCAGACCGTGCACGCGGGGGACCTGCTCGCGCAGATCGACCCGCGCCCCTATCAAGCCTTGATCGACCAATACACCGCAAACCTGGAACGCGATCAAGCCCAGCTCGTCAACGCCCAGGCCAATCTCACGCGCTACACCACGTTGGGAGAAAAAGGCTGGGCCACGCCGCAATTGCTCGAGACCCAGAAGGCGCAAGTCGGACAGCTGCAGGCCGCCATCAAGGCCGACCAGGCGCTGATTGATGCGGCGAAAGTGCAACTCAGCTTCACGCGGCTGACATCGCCTATCGATGGCGTAGTGGGGATTCGTCAGATCGATGTCGGCAATATCATCAGCCCATCGAGCACGAACGGACTTGTCGTCGTGACGCAGATCAATCCGATTTCGCTGATCTTCACTCTGCCGGAAACGGTGTTGCCGCGAATCCAGCAGCAGCAGGAAAAAACCAAGGCTCCCCTAGCGGTTCTCGCCTACAGCCAGGACGATACGACCCTGCTGGATCAAGGCGTGCTCGGCCTGGTCAACAACGAAATCCTGCAGACAACGGGTTCGATCCAGCTCAAGGCGAATTTTGCCAACCAGCAGCACAAGCTCTGGCCCGGCGAACTCGTCAACGCGCGGCTGCTTGTCGATACAAGGCAAAACGGCCTGACCGTCGCCGCATCGGCTGTGCAACAGGGCCCGAATGGGGCCTATGTCTACGTCGTCAATCCCAACGATACGGTCGAGACCCGGCCGGTCAAGGTCGCGCAGATCAGCGGCGGCCAAGCCCTCATCGATTCCGGCCTCACGGCTAACGAGCAGGTCGTGGTCGACGGACAATACAAGCTGCAGCCAGGCACGCGCGTCACGATGCTGCACGGCAAGGCAGCACAGGAAGCCATCGCACAAAGCGCGCAGCAGGCACCGATCCCATGAACATATCCGCACCGTTTATCCACCGGCCGATTGCCACCGCACTTCTGATGGTCGGACTTTTGGTCGGCGGATTGGTCGCATATCCGCTGTTGCCGGTGGCGGCCCTGCCGAATGTCAATTACCCGACCCTTCAGATCACGGCCCAGTTGCCGGGCGCCGATCCGCAGACCATGGCGTCTTCGGTGGCGACGCCTCTCGAATTGCAATTCGGTGAGATCCCGGGTCTGACCCAGATGACGTCGGCGAGCGCCCTCGGCTACACCCAGATCACGCTCCAGTTCGATTTGAACCGCCAAATCGACGGAACGGTGAGCGATACACTATCGGCGATCAATGCCGCGACCCCATACCTTCCGACAGGCATGCCGTATCCGCCGACGATCCGCAAGGTCAATCCGGCCGACACGCCGATCCTGGTGCTCGGCCTGACCTCGGACACGTTGCCATTGACCACCGTTGACGCGTACGCGGAAAATATCCTGCTGCAAAAGATATCGCAGATATCCGGAGTTGGTCTCGTGGGTATCGGCGGTCAGCAGAAGCCCGCCGTTCGCGTGCAACTCGATCCGGAAGCGCTGGCGGCCCGCGGCATCAACCTCGAGGACGTGCGGACGGCGCTTGGCCAAGCCAATGTCGATCTTGCGAAAGGCACGCTCAACAGCCCGCGCCAGACCTACACGCTTAACACCAACGATCAACTGCTGAAGGCCGACGATTACGCCAATCTGGTGATCGCCTATCGCAATGGATCGCCGGTCCGCATACGCGATGTCGGCCGGGCCATAAGCGCGCCGGAGAACGATCTGATCGCGGGCTGGTTCAACCAGAAGCGCGCGGTGATCCTGGCGATCCAGCGCCAGCCCGGCGCCAACGTCATCAATACCGTGAACCGGATCAAGGCAATGATGCCGGTCCTTCAGGCCTCGATCCCGCCGGCGGTCAAGGTCAACATCATCTCCGATCGCACCGAGACCATCCGGGCTTCGGTCAGCGACGTGCAATTCACGTTGATGCTGACGGTGGCGCTGGTGGTGATGGTAATCTTTCTCTTCCTGCGAAATTTCTGGGCTACGGTGATTCCGGCGGTCACTGTTCCTCTGTCGCTGATCGGCACCTTCGCCGTGCTTTACGAGCTCGGCTATAGCCTCGATAACCTCTCGCTGATGGCCCTGTCGATCGCGGTCGGCTTCGTGGTTGATGACGCCGTCGTCGTGATCGAGAACATCGTGCGCCATATGGAGGAAGGCGCCTCGCCGTTCGAGGCGTCGCTGAAAGGTGCCGGCGAGATTGGCTTCACCATCGTGTCGATCACGCTGTCGCTGATCGCCGTCTTCATTCCGCTGTTTCTAATGGGCGGATATGTGGGTCTGTTGTTCCGCGAATTTGCCGTCACCGTCAGCGTTTCCCTGGTGCTGTCGCTGCTGATCTCGCTCACGCTCACGCCGATGATGTGCGCGTACCTGCTGAAGCCGGAGGGCAAGCAACACGGATGGCTCTACCGGGTTTCCGAACGCGGCTTCGATGGTCTCCTCAACCTCTATGAGGCGGGCCTCAAGATCGTGCTGCGTCACCGCTTCGTTACCCTTATGACGATGTTCGGCACCATTGCGCTGACCGGATATCTGTACATGGTCATCCCCAAAGGCTTCTTTCCGGAACAGGACACTGGATTGATCATCGGCCTCTCCGAGGCGGCACAGGATATCTCCTTTCAGGCCATGGCCGAGCGCCAGCAAGCGTTGCTCAATGCCCTGATGCGGGACCCCGCGGTCGCCTCGGTCGGTTCCGCGGTCGGCGCCGGCGGTGGCAACACGACGGTCAATGACGGCCGCGTTTACATTGCTCTCAAGCCGAAGAATCAGCGCGGCAGCATGAACGACGTGCTTGAGCGGTTGCGGACCAACCTCGCCAAGATCCAGGGAATCACGCTCTACATGCAAGCCGCGCAGGACATTACGATCGGCGGCCGTGTATCCAAGACGATGTATCAGTACACGCTAAACGACGCCGATCCCGGTGAGCTCAACCATTGGGCAGGGCTATTCCTCGACAAGATCAAGGCCATCCCCGGCATCACTGATGTCGCTACTGATCAGCTCAACGCCGGGCCACTGCTCGACATCACGATCAAGCGCGAAGTCGCCTCGAGCTACGGGATCTTGCCCTACACGATCGACAACACGCTAGATGACGCCTTCGGGCAGCGGATCGTCTCGACCATGTACACGACCTTGAACCAGTATCACGTCGTGATGGAGGTCGACCCCAAATTTCAGTACTCGCCCGAAGCGATCAACGGCATCTATGTCAAGTCGTCGAGCGGACAACAGGTACCGTTATCGACGCTGGTCGATACAGTGGTGAAGGTCGCGCCGCTCGTGGTCAACCATCAGGGTCAGTTCCCATCGGTGACGATCTCCTTCAACCTGCTGCCGGGCACCGCAATCGGACAGGCGACAAGCGCAATCCAGAAGATTGAGAAAGACCTCGGTAAGCCACTCTCGCTACAGACCAGCTTTCAGGGCAACGCCCAGGCATTCGGACAGTCGCTGTCGAGCACGCCGATCCTCATCGCCGCCGCGCTCTTCGTCATCTATATCATCCTTGGCGTGCTATATGAGAGCCTGATTCACCCGATCACGATCATCTCGACCTTGCCGTCGGCTGGCCTCGGCGCCCTGTTGCTGCTGATGGCGGTTCACTATGATCTCAGCGTGATTGCGATCGTTGGGATCATACTGCTCATCGGCATCGTCAAAAAGAACGGGATCATGCTGGTCGATTTTGCCCAGCACGTCGAGCATGAACAGGGGTTGACGGCCGAGGAGTCCATCTATCGAGCCTGCATCATGCGCTTCAGGCCGATCCTGATGACCACGATGGCGGCGCTGCTTGGCGGCGTTCCGATGATGCTCGGCAGCGGTGTAGGATCGGAGATTCGTCAGCCGCTCGGTTACGCCATCGTCGGCGGCCTCGCACTGTCGCAGGTTCTCACGCTCTATACGACGCCAGTCGTCTATATCTATCTCGATCGCTTGCAGACATGGCTGTTTGGGGAAAAGAAGCAAGCGGCCTCAGGCGATGTCGTACAGGCGCCCGCCGAATGACCGGTGTTTGACGGGGGCACTGTCCTGATGGCTTGATGCAAGGCGACCTGTATCGAATTGAGTAGTCATTATCATTGACGCGAAGCGACGCGACGCCGCTTTACTTCCGGAATACGCCAACTCAATACCAAGTGAATTCTCTAAACTCCAATTTAGTGGCCCTCCAATCAGCCGCTGTTTAACTTCACGGTTAGCAATCCAAAGTTGATCCGGGACGCCATGAGTTCTCCTCCTGCAATCCACATCGTCAGCCCGGCTGAATTCGATCAGACAACTGCGCAGACGCCGGGCTCCGAACGTCGCGCCGCCATCGCGCCGGCGCTCGGCATCGCGTCGGCAATTTGGGGCGGCCTGTTCGAGGTAGCGCCGGGATCGCGCACGGGCGTCCATCATCATGGAGAGCAGGAGACGATCGCCTATGTCCTATCCGGCGTCTGCGAAATCCGCTGGGGCGAGCGAGGAGACTCGGTCGCGCGTGCGAAGGCCGGCGATTTCATTCATGTCCCCGCCTTCCTGCCGCATATGGAAATCAATCCTTCGAGAGAGGAACCGTTTCGATGGGTCGTCGTGCGCAGCACCGCGACACCCATCGTTGTCAACCTTCCGGACGACACCTGGCCGTAAGCCGGATGTCTTCGCGAGGGGCAGCAGGACAACACCGGGCCGTAAGCCTGATGTCTTCCTGCAAGTAGTTTTCACGGGCCATGAACCAACGGAGCAATCATGGACGAGCAAGAATCCGATACTGAGCTCGGCAAAATTGAGGTCACCCGCCGCACGGTGATCGAGACCGGAGCCACAGCGCTGCTGTTGACCACGCTGCCGCGTGCCGCTCTTGCCGCCGGTCCGGTCGAAGACAATGAGCCACCCCCGCCCCCTGTGAGGGTCGACCTTCGGATCAACGGCCACCTCTATTCGCTGACGCTTGATCCCCGCACAACAGTGTTGGATGCCTTGCGTGAGCACCTCGCGCTGACGGGCTCGAAGAAGGGTTGCGATCACGGCCAATGCGGTGCCTGTACAGTGCTGATCGAAGGACGCCGCGTCAACTCATGCCTGACGCTTGCGGTGATGCACGACGGCCAATCGATCACAACGATTGAGGGGCTCGCCGCCGGCGAGAATCTGCATCCCGTCCAGACTGCTTTTGTCGAGCGTGACGGCTTTCAATGCGGTTACTGCACCTCCGGCCAGATTTGCTCCGCCATCGGCATGCTGGCCGAGAGCCGGCAGGGCATGCCGAGCTATGTGACGGAAGACCTGATGCGAGCGGAGGCTGAACTCACCGATGTGGAGATTCGGGAGAGGATGAGCGGCAACGTCTGCCGCTGCGCGGCCTACCCCAACATCGTGGCCGCCATTAAGCAAGCTGCGGGGATCCCGACATGAAAGCCTTCACCTATCAGCGCGCCGATACGACGGCCCATGCCGCCGCGGCTACCGCAAAACCCGGCGCAAAAATCATTGCCGGCGGCACCAATTTGCTTGACCTGATGAAGTTGCAGGTCGAGACGCCCTCGCAGCTGATCGATATCAACCACCTCCCACTCGACAAGGTCGAAGAAACATCCGAAGGAGGCTTGCGCATTGGTGCGCTGGTCCGCAACAGCGATCTCGCGGCCGATCCCCGCGTGCGGCAGCGTTACGGCGTCCTGAGCCGTGCATTGCTGGCGGGCGCCAGCGCGCAGCTGCGCAACAAGGCAACGACCGGCGGCAATCTGCTGCAGCGAACCCGCTGTTACTATTTCTATGACATTACAAAACCCTGTAACAAGCGCAGCCCCGGCGCCGGCTGTGCGGCACTCGAAGGCTTCAACCGCATTCACGCCATCCTTGGCACGAGCGAGCAATGCATCGCGACGCATCCGTCGGACATGGCGGTGGCGATGCGGGCGCTCGACGCCATTGTAGAGACGGTCGATCGCAAGGGCGACACCAGGACCATTCCGATCGCCGAGTTTCATCGTCTTCCGGGCGACACTCCCGAGATCGAAACATCGCTCAAGCCAGGCGAAATCATCACCGCGGTGGCGCTGCCTCCGCCGCCTCGCGGCGTGCAGGTCTACCGCAAGGTCCGCGATCGCGCCTCGTACGCCTTTGCCCTGGTTTCAGTCGCCGCCATCGTTGATAGCGCGCGCGGCCGGATCCGCTCGGCGCGTCTGGCGTTCGGCGGGCTGGCGCACAAGCCCTGGCGATCGCCGCAAGCGGAGCAAGAATTGGTCAACGCCGCCGTGGGCACGAGCACTTTCAATGCAGCGGCAAACGCGGTTCTCGATGGCGCGCGTGGATTCGGCGACAACGATTTCAAGATACCGCTGACGCGCCGCACCCTGCACAGTGTTCTGGCAGAGACGACCGGGACCTAAGGGAGATACAGATGGAAATGAACTCACCCGTCGGCCCAAATGCACTCGATGCCCCGGGGATCGTCGGCAAGCCGATCGATCGCGTGGACGGCCGATTAAAGGTTACCGGCGGCGCGCGTTACGCCTACGAAATGCAGCAGAAAACCGTGCTGTACGGCTTTGTGGTCGAAGCCTCGATCGGAAAAGGAACGATCCGATCGATCGATACGCGAGCGGCGGAGAAGGCGCCCGGCGTCGTGCTGGTTCTCACCCATCGCAACGCGCCCACGCAGGGCACCGGCAATCACCGCGAAGCGCACCCGGTGCTTACTGGACCGCAAGTGACACGGTACGGCCAGCCTGTCGCCTTCGTGGTTGCTGAGAGCTTTGAAGAGGCCAGGGCGGCCGCTTACCTGGTGGATGTGAAATATGATTGGTCGAGCGGGAAATACGCGCTCCGTGCCAACGTCGACGAAGGGCGCATCCCCAAGCCAAGTGACGCACCCGCCGCCGACAGCGCAGTAGGCGATTTTGCGGCTGCGTTCGCCGGCGCGCCCGTGCAGATTGACGTGACCTATACCACCCCATTGCAAAGTCACGCGATGATGGAGCCGCATGCCACGCTTGCGATGTGGGACGACAACAAACTGATCCTGCACACTGCCAACCAGATGCTCAACCAGGGTCAGCAGGTCATCGCGACAACCCTGAAAATCCCCTTAGAGAATATACGCCTGATCAGCCCGTTCATCGGCGGCGGATTCGGCGGCAAACTCTGGGTCAATGCCGATGCCATCCTGGCGGCGATCGCTGCGCGGCAGCTCAAGCGGCCTGTAAAAATCGCGCTGACGCGACAGCAGATTTTTCACGTCACGACGCATCGCTCCGACACGATTCAGCGCATCCGCCTGGGCACCGATCGCGAGGGCCGTATCCTCGCGATCGGCCACGACGTGTTCTCCGGCAATCTACCCAGCGAGCAAACCTACGAGGGCGCCGCTCTCCAAACTCGCACGCTTTACGCAGGGCCCAATCGGCTGACCCGGCATCGTCTGGTGCCCCTCGACATTCCGGTTGCGTCGTCGATGCGCGCGCCCGGCGAGGCCGTGGGACTCATGGCGCTGGAATGCGCGATGGATGAACTGGCCGAGAAGCTCGACCTCGACCCGATCGAACTGCGCATGCGCAACGAGCCAAGCGAGGACCCGGAAAAGCACATTCCCTATTCCAGCCGTCATTTGGTCGCGTGCATGCAGGAGGGTGCGCGCCGCTTTGGATGGGACAAGCGCAACCCGAAACCGGGCCAGGTCCGTGACGGACGCTGGCTCGTTGGAATTGGCATGGCCGCGGCAACCCGCGGCAACCCGCTCCGGCTCTCCAAAGCCAATGTCCGATTGGATCCCGACGGCAATGCCACCGTGCGAATGGCGATGACCGATATCGGCACCGGCACCTATACAATCCTGGCGCAGATCACAGCCGAGATGCTCGGACTGCCGATGGAACGCGTCGTAGTCGAACTCGGTGATACCAGCTTTCCGGAAGCTGCGGGCTCCGGCGGTTCGTTCGGCGCCGGCAGTTCGGGCTCGGCGCTGTTCGAGGCTTGCGACGCATTGCGCGAAAAGCTCGCGCGGATCGCCGGCATGGATCCGGCAACCGCGCGCTTTGCCGACGGCAATATCGCGTCGGGAGAAAAGTCCGTGCGGCTGACGGACCTTGTCGGCACAGGCCTTGACGCCGATGGCGAAATCCAGCCAGGACGCAACAACAGGGACTTTTCGCAACAATCCTACGGCGCACATTTCGTCGAAGTTGGCGTCGACGCGGATACGGGCGAGGTGCGTGTGCGGCGGATGCTCGGTGTGTTCACTGCCGGCCGCGTCCTCAATGCAAAAACGGCGAGGTCGCAGGCGATCGGTGGAATGGTGTTCGGAGTGGGCGCGGCACTGCATGAAGGGATGACCCTCGATCCCCGCTTCGGCTATTTCGTCAATCGGGACCTCGCCGAATATCTCGTACCAGTGCACGCCGATATTCCGGCCATCGAGGCCATTTTTCTTGCCGAGCTGGACAACGAATCCAATCCGCTGAAGAGCAAGGGTATCGGCGAACTCGGAATCTGCGGCGCCGGGGCCTCGATTGCGAATGCTGTCTACAACGCATGCGGCGTCAGGATTCGGGACTACCCGATCACGCTCGACAAGTTGCTTACCGGCCTGCCGGTGCGTGCATGATCGGGACAGAAGTTGAAAGCCGCCGGCGCCGCAGAATCGTAGTTGCCGGGATGGCAATTGCCGCCGTCGCCATCCTGGCGAGCAGTCTTGCGAGCTCGCGCAGTGTGGCCGCTGGGCCGGAAGAGATGCCCTCGCCTCATACGACCGAATATGTACCGAGCATCAGCGACCTGATGATCGCGACGATTCAACCCCGACACGAGTGGCTCTGGCGCGCGGAGCAGAATGGGAATTGGGAATTTGCAGCCTACGAGCTTGGAAATCTGCGCGGCGCATTCAGGCGTCTGGGGCAAGCCCATCCAACTGAGCACGACACCTCCTTTCCAGACATGATTGCCTCCGTTACCGAGCAGCCATTCAACGAGCTCGACAGCGCGATCCAAGCTAAAGACACTGCGGCATACGCTAAGGCCTACGCCGATCTGACGGACGCATGCAATTCATGCCACCAGGCTCTCAACCACGGCGTGGTCGAAATTCGCGTACCGAACCGGCCGTCGGCGTCGGATCTCAATACCAATCGCGCGTCACGGAATTGACGTGCCGCGATAGCCCGTCCGATCCGCACATTCTGAATGTTAATTTAATGGCTCACGACAGTCGTGAAGCTATCTCTTAGTTAGCCCCAGTCGATTTTGGATAGGAGAGGAATCATGTTTTCGAGACGGGATGTGCTAGCGGTATCCGCTGCAGGCGCCGTGATGAGTGCAGGCGCGGCGCGCGCAGCCTCCTTCGGTAATCCGGACCAGCCGCCGCAAGGCGCGATCAACGCCAAAGGTCCTGGAAATCTCAAGGACCCCGGCCCGCAAAACCCCGCCATCGGCAACCAATTTCCTTCGACACAGTTTCCGCCGGCGACCGACGTCGGCGGCTTGCCGATGAACTGGGCTTCATTCAACAATGCGCCCAAGCGCGTCCAGAATGGCGGCTGGGCACGCCAAGTGACGCAGCGAGACTTCGCGATCTCGGACACGATTACGGGCGTCAACATGCGGCTGACGGCGGGCGGAATCAGGGAATTGCACTGGCACCAGGCCGCCGAGTGGGCGATCATGACTTACGGCAGTTGCCGTGTGACGGTTCTCGATGCCGTAGGCCGGCCATATGTCGCCGACGTCAATGAGGGCGACCTCTGGTATTTCCCGGCCGGCCAGCCCCATTCGCTGCAGGGTCTCGGCCCGGACGGTTGTGAATTTGTGATCTGCTTCGACGATGGCGACGCCAGCGAGTTCAATACGCTGCTGGTGACAGACTGGTTCGCCCATACGCCCCCAGAAGTGCTCGCCAAGAATTTTGGTGTTCCGGCAGAGAGTTTCGCCAAGATCCCCCTGCAAAATCTCTGGATCTTCCAGGGAAAACTACCCGGCGAGTTGGAATCTGACCGTACTGCCATCAGCAAAACCGCGGGTGTTCCACCGCATCCCTTCATCTTTCGGCTTGGCGCGGTTGCGCCGACGAAACAATCCAAAGCCGGCGACGTGCGGATCGCCGACAGCGGCAACTTCACCGTCTCGACGAGAATTGCGGCCGCGCTGGTAACTGTCCGCCCTGGCGGGGTGCGCGAGATGCACTGGCATCCCAATGCCGACGAATGGCAGTATTACATCAAGGGCAAGGCGCGCATGACGGTGTTCAATACCGGCCCGAACGCGCTGACGATGGATTTCAATTCCGGAGACATCGGCTACGTCAAGAAAAACTTGGGGCATTACGTTGAGAACGTCGGCGACACCGACATGACCTTTATCGCGGTGTTCAGGGCTCCCCGCTATGAAGAGGTCTCTTTGTCCGACTGGCTGACCCATACGCCGCCGGCATTGGTGGCCCAGCATTTGAATATCGACGAAGCGACCATCGCGAAATGGCCGGACAATGCCCCGGGCGTCATGCCCGACGCGTAGATCACGGACCAGCAGATATGGATGCGCTCCACAACGTTAGACTTGGCATGACAGCAGAGAAGACCGTGACTGTGACCTGCGAAATGACAGTCGGTCATTTCGTGGCCTGCATGCCGCAGGTCTACGCTACGCCGATAATGATCCTGCATATGGAAATGGCATCGGGTGCCGCGATCGCTTCGCATCTGCCGAAGGGTTTCGTCAGCGTCGGCATGGACGTGAAGGTCCGTCACCTCGCGGCGACACCTGTGGGCCATACGGTCCGCGCCATTTCTCGCGTCGTCCAGATCACCCCCAAAAGTGTGATGTTCGAGGTCGAGGCTTGGGACAGCGATCGCAAGATAGGCGACGGCACCCATCGCCGCGGCATTGTCAACGTGCTGGAGTTCGAGAAGCGGTTCGGTGTCAGGCAACCCGCCATCAGTGCCGGTTGATACAATACGAATCGTCGCCAGCAAGGCCACTCCCCCTGTCGCGGATTTGCACGAAACTCAATGATACCCGGCCGTCGTGTTGGCTTTGCCTCTGAAGACGCTGTAGCTGACGACCGTGTAGAGCAACATCAGTGGAAAGACGATCAACCCGCAACCCCAAAACATGAAGGCAAGGCTGGATGGCGGAGCGGCGGCTTGTTGGACGGTGATGACAGAGGGGATCATGTAAGGCCAGAAGGAGAGCGCGAGCGTGCCGAATGCCGCTACGAAGACCATCGCGACCATATAGAATGGCAAGTAATCGTCGTGGTTGAGGATACTGAGCGCGAGCACGGTTGCAGCGCCCGCGCCGATCACGGGGAACACGAACAGATAAGGCCGATCGATCCAGCGATGCAGGATTGGAAGGTGTTCGGCCAGCGCGTAAGCGAACACAGCCACGAGGAACGCCAGGACACCGATCGCGAGCATGGGAATCTGGCGGCGTGCGACGTCGCGAACCTCGGCCTCACATTTTCTGACCAGCCAGCAGGCGCCGAGCAGGGCGTAGCCAAAGCAAAGCCCGACGCCGCATAGCACAGCGAACGGCGTGAGCCAGCCGACCTCACCGCCCGAATATTCGCCGTTCGTGAACGGCAACCCTTCTACCAGGGCTCCGACAGTCATCCCCTGTATAAAGGTCGCAATCAGCGATCCGCCGGCAAAGCTCAAATCCCAGATCCAGCGCAGTCGCTGTGTCTTGTAGCGAAACTCGAATGCTACGCCGCGCAAGATCAGACCTAGCAGCATGACGATGACAGGTAGATAGTATGCCGACAGCAAATTCGCATAGACAACCGGAAACGCTCCCCACAGAATGACGGCGGTGACCACCAGCCAGGTTTCGTTGCCGTCCCAGATCGGCGCGACCGCGCCCAACATCGCGCCACGCCTGGCCTCGCCGCTCGCCAGGCCGGACAGCAAGCCGACGCCGAGATCGAGACCATCGAGCAGCACGTAGAGAAGAATGCTGATGGCCAAAAGCGAGGCCCAGAACATGACCATGATTATTCTCCGGCAATGACGTGGCTGGGTTCTGCAATCGGCTCATCATCGGCCAGTGACATCGGCCGGTTCGGAACCACGATATGCGGAAGCTCGAACGGCTTTCTCGCCGGACCTGCGCGAATCAGCCGGTAGATGTAAAATGTGCCAAACAAGAAGATGAAGGCGTAGACCCCGCAGAAGATCGCGAGCGAAATCGTCGCCTGCCGCGTCGTCAGAAATGGCGTCATGGCATCCGCGGTTCGCAACACGCCGAAGACAACCCAAGGCTGACGGCCGACTTCGGCGGTGAACCAGCCGGTAATGATGGCAATGAAGGGAAGCGGAAAGCTGAAGAACGTCAGCCAAAGCATGAAGCGATTATACGCCAGGCGATGCTTGTAACTCAGATAGCTGCCGAGCCAGGCGAGCCCCAGCATCACCAGCCCGCATCCCACCATGATCCGGAAGGCGAAGAACGGGACGACCACCGGCGGCCAATTCGCCGGAGGAATACTGTTAAGCCCCGTTTCCGCCGCGGTGAGACTGTCGGAATCGATCAGGCTGCCGAACGGTGGCGGTAGCGTAATCGCGAACAGATTGCGCCGATGTTCCACATCAGGCCAGGCGAACAGCACTTCGGAACCTGGCTTCTCGTCGTTCCAGCGTCCTTCGATGGCAGCCATCTTGGAAGGCTGATAGGTGTTGACGTATTCACCCGCCAGATGTCCGAACAGAAGCTGGATCGGCATCAGCACGGCGGCGAGACCAAGCCCCATGCGCAGCATGATACGCGCCTCGGCGTGATATAGCTTCCGCAGCATGTACCACGCGCCGGTCGCAGCAACGCAGAAAGCGCCGGTCAGGTAAGAGGCGAGCAGCATGTGTGGAAATCGCGACCACACCACCGAATTGAAGAGGATCTTGCTCCAATCGTTCGGAACGAAGACGCCGTTTTGCAGAACGTAGCCGGACGGCACTTGCATCCAGCTGTTGTTGACCATGATCCAGAACGCCGAAAACGTGGTCCCCAGCGCGACCATCGCGGTTGAAAACAGATAGAACCATGGCGGCACGCGGCTGCGGCCAAAAATGAGGACGCCGAAGAAGCTGGCCTCGAGCATGAAGGCCGTGAAGGTCTCATACATCAGCAGCGGGCCTTGGATCGGCCCGGACATTTTGGACAGTACGCTCCAGTTGGTGCCGAACTGAAAAGCCATTACGATCCCGGACACGACACCCAATCCGAAGGCTACACCGAATATCTTCAGCCAAAATTCGAAGATCACGCGGTAGACCGGGCGGCCGGTCGCAAGACATAAGGCTTCGAGGACAGTGAGCCAGGCGGCCAGCCCGATCGTGAAGGATGGAAAGATGATGTGGAAGGTGATGGTGAAGGCGAATTGAATTCGCGACAGGAGAAGCGCCGTCATATCCATTTGCAATTCTCCCGATCTAAGACGAGGTCATGCTGCGACATTGCGTGACGGCGGCGCCATGAATTCGGGGCCGACTGGATCGGTAATTGTTTCGCGCAGGATCCGATCAATCTCGGCCTTGGTCGAGGCATCGAGCGACCAGCCGGTCACCCCGTCGACGGGCCGCAGCTGATCGGGGCGCCGCGCGCCCCATAGGGCCGTGCTGATACCCTGGTCGAGCATCCAGCGCACCGCCAGGTGAATGACGCGCTTGCCGAAGCGTTGCCGAGCAAGCTGATCGAGCTTCTCCACAGCGGCCAGATATTGCGCGAACCGCGGCTCGCGGAATTTGGGGTCGTTGCGCCTTAGATCGTCGCCATCGAAAATCGTATTCGCCTGCATTCGTCCGGACAGCAGCCCCCGGCACAGCGCGCCATATCCGAGCGTCGCAATCTTGTTTTTGCGGCAATAGGGCAGAAGGTCAGTTTCGATATCCCGTTCGAACAGATTGTAGGGCGGCTGCAACACGTGAAGCGGCGCAACGCGACGAAATCGCTCCATCTGGAGCACCGAAAAGTTGCTCACTCCGATGGCGCGGATCTTCCCCTGCTCAAATAGCGTGAGCATCGCTTCCGCGGTTTCCTCGATCGTCACCAATGGATCGGGCCAGTGAACCTGATAGATGTCGATGTAATCGGTTCGAAGCCTCCGCAACGAATCCTCAACCTCCCGCATGATACGGGCGCGGCTGGCGTTGCGAGATACTTTTCCGTCTTCCCATTGCAGTCCGGCCTTGGTTGCAATCATCACATCCGAACGCAGCCGGCCTTCGGCGATCGCCTTGCCCACGATCTCCTCAGAGCGGCCAAATCCATAGACCGGAGCGGTGTCGACAATGTTGATGCCATGCTCGAATGCGGCGCGAATGGTGGCGATAGACTCAGCCTCGTCGGTGCCGCCCCACATCCATCCGCCAATAGCCCAAGTGCCGATCGCAACCGGTGATACCTTGAGCGACGCACCGGGAATATCGATAAGCTCCATTCTCGTTTCGATACTTTCTGCTTGATCGGCCATGATCCTGTTCCTTCTTCGAGTGCGTGCGCCTTAAGGCGCGTGAGTGGCGGACAAGTCCCCTCTCAATTGGCGTCCAGCGGGGGCACGGCGGAAAGTCCCGCCTCTTCCGCAGCGATAAGCCCCAACGCCGTCCAGTCGAGTTCGCCGTAGCCACGCGCGATCCCCGTGATCAACCGGTCCCGGACCACGCTAACCGATGGCATCGGGGCACCTGCTTTCTCGGCCTCCGCGAGCGCGAGGCGCACATCCTTGAGCACGAGGGGCAAGACAAATCCCGCGGCGTAGTTTTGTCTGGCGATCTTGTCGCCGTAGATCTTGTGCGCGCGTCCGCCGAACATTGTGCTTGTCATGAGGTCGACGAAGGGCTGCGGATCCAGCCCACGCTTTCGGATAACGGCGACGACCTCTCCCAGCATTTCCAGCGCCGTCGCGCTCATCATATTGCCGAGCAGTTTGACGAGGTTTGCATCTTGCGGATCGGCACCGATCACAAACGTCCTTTGCCCGAGAGCATCGAGGATTGGTCGGCAACGTTCGACATCGGCCGACGCGCCGGCGGCGACGACGAACAACTGCCGCGCCTTGGCGGCGTCCGGATTCCCGAACACTGGTGCTGCGACATAGCCTTGTCCGTGCCGCGCGTGCTCGCTTGCCAGGAGCGATGCTGCCGCCGTGCTGATCGTGCTCATCGATAAATGGATCGCGCCGGGCATCAGACCCGCAGCAAGACCGCCGAGATCATCATCACGGCGACCGAACACGACTTCGTGCACGGCATCGTCGTCCGGCAGCATGCTGATGACGAGCTCGCAATCGAGCAGATCGCCGATGTCGGTCGTCGGCCTGAGACCGAGCGTCTCAAGTTTGCTAATTTGATCCGGACGCCGGACATACGCGATCACCCGTCGTCCGGCAGCCGCGAGGTTCGCGGCCATTGCCGTTCCCATGTGCCCCAGGCCGACAAAGCCGATTTCACCTATGAGCGGCGGCCGACCGACCGATTCAGAGCCGCCCCGGCGCTCGAGAGGTGGGCTCTCGGGCAGACTTCCGAAGGCGAGAGGAGAACAGGATTCGTGCTTGGACATGGTGGCTCCTGGCCGACTGCAAGCGCACCTGCCGGTGCGCGTTTTGCGACGGACACATCCCGCTATCTGGTGATGAGCGGATTTTGCGCTTGTCCCAGCTTGCCGCGCTCTTGAGGTTTCTTGCGCGGATCTTCACAAAGACCTTCGCGCAACCTCGGCGCTCGCCCGGCCAAGGACCCTGCAGGCGCGCTTGGAATAAAATCGAATTTAGTTGTCTGAACGCCAATTTAATGGCGCCGAAACTCCATCCGCTTACTCTGACGCTACGTGCCCCAAAGGGCAGACGCAGACGAGGTCTTTCCATTTGCGAGCGACGATGACGGCTTTGATAACGGCGTGACCCCACCATCATTCCCATGCGCTCCACGAGAAAATGCCGGCCGAGGACGAAAGCCAATGCCCGTACCAGGAACAATAATGGGTGATATTGGCGTCGGCCTTCCCGGGTTTCTTCCCTCATCTGGACCGATCGTCCAAATCACGCCGCCCGATATCGCGCGTCGCCGACTGGCGAGTTGGGGTGTCATACAAGCGGACACGGTAAAGGTTACCCGACGCGAGACATTCGAGGACGCCTTTCAAGCTGGACGCCATTTGCTGATCGCTTACGAACGCGCAGAACGGGATGATGGAGAAACACATATCGAAGGCTTGCCGAAATCGACTCTGCGCGAGTTCAATTGCAAGCTCAGCTTTGTGCCCGCCGGGCATCGGTTCTATGGATGGCAGAGGCCGCGGGTGCTGACGCGCGTCACTTATTTCTACATCGATTCGCAAGATCGGTCGTTTGGTCTGGATCCCCCCAAGATCAGTCCCCGCTTGTTCTTCTTCGATCAGGCCGTCTGGGACACGGCGCTCAAACTCAAGGCCGAGGTCGGCAATTCCGATCCAGGCAGCGGCCAGTACGCAGAGGCCTTAAGTCTCGTGCTGATGCATGAGCTCCTTCGATTGGAGCGAACTGCATCTGCTGCGGCAAGGCCGGTTCGTGGCGGCTTGCCCGCGTGGCAACAGAAGCGCGTGGTAGAATTCATCGAGGAGCATCTTGCGGAAGACATTTCGTTGACAGCTCTCGCCGAGCTCGTTGATCTCAGCCTCTACCATTTTGCGCGCGCCTTCACGCAATCGTTCGGCGCGCCTCCGCATCGCTACCATATGGCGCGCCGGATGGATCTCGCCAAAAACCTTTTGCAGATGCCGACGCTCTCGGTGACGCAGATCGGAAGCCGGATCGGCTTTCGCGAAACGAGCTCGTTTACGAGGGCGTTTCGAAACTTTACCGGACTTACGCCGACCGAATATCGGCGTCAGCGAGAGGGTTAGCTTTGCGAAGCCACAGGAGGTAAAGATGCGCAATGATCTTCAATATGGTCGCAAGGACGCGGCGAAGCGCTGCGCCATCTGTAGCGAAAGGTTTGGTCTCATCCGGCACTACTCCTGGCGAACTGCCCTCTGTTCAAAGAGGTGCGTCGATCGCTTCAGGTCCCGCGAGGCGGTCGACCGCAGATGGTTATTTCGACCTTGCGCCGCCAGACAAACAGTTGCGGTTGGAATTATACGACTTCGAAGCGAGGAGGCTGCGAAGTGAACGTTCTATGCCAGCTGCTCCTGTTGAGCTGTCTTGTCGCCTATTGGCGGAGCCAGCCACGCAAACCACACTAGGAGGCGCCATATGAGATTCATCCTGGTGAATGGCAGGACCCCTTGCCGGCAATCTTCATGCACGCTGTGTGGCAAGCAGATCGGCGGGAGCTATCTGCGAGAGATCGCAACGCGGCTCCCCTATTGCGATCCTGATTGCTACGCCGATCATTGTGAAGGCGCAGTTCTGGCCATCGAAAATCATGCGAGTGCGTCATACGCGAGTCTCGCCATATCGAGGGACTAAGCGATGGTGCACCGGTCAACTGCGCGAACGCTGCGGCGTTCTCAAACTGCCTTGGACGTTCGACGCTGTTTCTTTCGTCGTCGATTGGCAGTTTGCGAAGAAGTTCGATGCCTACGCGGGCCTCATGTTCTCACAGGTCAATGGCGGCCTGGCGAACGGTTTCCTCCATCCCAACACGATCGATCCCACGGTCGGCCTTCGCTTCCGTTTCTGAAAAGTCAATCAATGGACCGGAGGGCGACCGGCACGATCAATCCGAGCTACACCTAAATGGAGAGCCCACAATCAACCTTTGGCGCGCGCCATTGAGCGTCGACATCGTTGCCACCAATGCCGTTCGGTTTGGCCAAACGCCCCACGAGCTGGTCATTCGGTAACGCAGGATCGGCCTGCTCCAATACTGTTACATTCGATGTGGTGTAAAAGGCCGGAACCACCAAGGGTACGCTAAGCGCAATGCCGAGCGTTACCGCAATTGTGATCGAGTCCTGTTTTGTGAGATTCAACATGTTGAACTCTATTTAGAATCTGTATGATCTGGCGCGCCGCGTGAAAGCTTGGCGGCGCGCCCGTGCAACATCGAACGTCAATCGTTATATTTCGGTCCGCCGTGATAGCGGTACGCATTGGTCGCGTCCGTCTCTGTCGCCGCGGCACGATCAGCATTGAACGCGTAGACTGCTTGCCGGTCTGAGGGCGCGGCCGTTTCTGCAAACGCCTGTCCTGAGATCGTCATCAGCATCACCATTGATGCGGCTAAAGCGAGATTTATCGTCATGGCTCTGTTTCCTTTTGGTGTCGTCCTCAGATTGCGGACCGCATCACAGCGTAGGGAATGCCGATGCAGTCGACGTTGATATGGACCTCCAATCCGCTGCTGCCATTAAATTCTGGTTCAAAAAGCACCTAGGTGCGTCCAACACTGCACGCAGATCAAGGGTGTTGGCGAAGGCCCGATGCAAAGGGTTGTTGTATAAAAAAGGATTTATTGGTCTCGAAAGGGCCCGCCGCCTATCTGGCTGAGACGGCAAACGGGAATAGCGGCAATGAAATTTATTACCGCAAGACGGGATGTATTGAGAACATTCGCCTTGACGATGGCGACAAGCGCGATTGGTGTTGCCTCGACGGCAGCCAGGCCCGCGGCAATGGCAGTGGGATCCACGTTGATGCCTTCTGGGGCCGTGCATCTTGAAGCGTTGAGAGAACGTTTGGCGCAGGTGCCGCGCCGTCGCAATTTCAAGACCGTACCGATGATCCTAAGCCATGCGGAGCAATGGGATCATGAAGCTTTGACCGACGTTCTCTCTTACGGGGCTGCGCAAAGACAGGTCTGGGACAATACCGACATCGAAGGCCCATGGCTCAACCTGATGCGTAATGCGCTCAACTCGCAGATCTGGTCGTTCAACCATCCGGATTTCCTCGCGGTTTCCGTGACCCACGGGACGGCGCAGCTCGCGCTTTACGATCAAGCCATGTGGGACAAATATCAACTCACGAAACTGGCCGGCGAGAACTTCAAGACCAACACGCTGATTTTCGAGCACAAGGCGGTGGCTACCGGTCCGGCAAATTACGAGGATCCCGCGGGGCTCTTCTCCGGGGATGATAATTCCATACCAGCGCTGATGCGGCGTGGCGTGGTTTTCATGTCCTGCCACAACGCGATCTGGGAACAAGCAGCAGCCCTTATCAAGCTCGACATCAATCCTGACAGGCTCTCTCACGCCGCGCTCGCGGCAGAATTGACCGACCATCTGGTGGATGGCGCTGTTCTGATCCCCGGCGCCGCTGGCACACTGCCCGAGTTGCAGCAGGCCGGCTTTCACTACGCAACGTAACACCGATGACTGCGCTGCTCAGGCCAAACCCCCCGCTCATTTGTAAGAACGCTTATCTAAGGCAATCAGGAGAAGTCGCATGGCCATGATCGAATGGAACACCTATCGCCAGCAGCTGACCGTCCGGATTGGCGAAATTGCCAAACTCAGCCCTGACACGATTAGGGGCTATCAGGCGCTGACTGCCGCGGGCCAAAAGGCTAACCTGCTCGGGCCAAAGATCCGTGAGCTCATTTCGCTTGCGGTCGCAGTCACCGTCCGGTGCGACGGCTGTATCACCGTGCACGCCGAAGCGGCGGCGCGTCACGGCGCCTCGCGGGAAGAGATTGCTGAAGCACTTGGCGTCGCGACAGCCGTCAACGCCGGTGCCGCCCTCGTCTATTCTACGCGCGTACTAGACGCCTACGAGCAGGTGACGGCTGCTTGACGACCCTCCGCTGACCGTTCGCTAGTTCCTTTCTGGATGGGTTGCGCCCGAGCTGAAGTTAGCACTTGAACACACCCGACTAGCGCCGGATCATAGCCGCTCTGTTGAGCCGGCTCCCGCCGATCACATTGGCACCGGCGCATACGGGCACGCAATCTCGACGACACACCCAGCCCCTGGGCGAATGGTGAATCGAAAGCCGTGCAACTTCACGATTGCCGCTACTAAGTTCAGGCCAAGACCCAAGCCCGATGTGTGTCTTATCTTGTCCGACCGGTAGAAACGCCTCAAGACGGCGTCGCGCTCGTGTTCGCTTATGCCAGAACCAGTGTCCTTGACGCGCACGATGATTTCACCATTGCAGCAACCCAATTCGATTTCGACTCGCCCGCCGGCCGGGGTATATTTGACGGCATTGTCGACAAGGTTGGCGACAGCCTCGATCAAAAGATCTCGGTCACCATAAACACTTACTTCTCGCGGCGATTGAACGACGAGGTTGATGCCTTTGTCTTCCGCTATCGGCTCATACATGTCACCCACTTCGCGCACGAGGTCCGATAGCGCGACTTTTCCGAAGGCAGCCGACCGCTGGCTCTTCTCGATTTCCGCTAGTCGCAAGATGGCGGTGATGATAGAGAGCGATTGATCGAGCGCGTCTATCGTCTTGTCCGCAACCACCTGCAGCTGCTGCATTGTGCCGGCGCCGGTGCGACCGCGCTCAAGCATGAGCCTCGCCCGCGTAAGTGGCGTGCGCAGGTCGTGTGCGATGTCATGGCCGACGCCCGCGAGGGAGTGGATAAGAGTTTCCATCTCGTCGAGCATGCCATTGACGATCACCGCAAGTTTGGAGAAGGGATCGTCCGTGTCGTCATGCGGGAGCCGTTCGCGCAGGTTGCCGGCGACGATGCGTTGCACCCGTTCGTTGACCTCCATGATGCGCTTTCGGGCACGAGCGCTCAGCATCACGCCGACCGCAACGCAAAGAAGCACCGCGGGAAAGAGCCCGAGTGCGAGCGCCGAACCAACGACGCGTGCGATCTCCTCGATTTCATCGGCATTTCGTCCGATCACCAGCAGGTTGCCATCGGGCAAACGTCGCGCGATCAGGCGGACCGCCTGTTGCTCTCGGCCGCTTCCGTCGATCCGGCCGACCACGGCGTTTTGTGCCGTGCCGTCTATCTTGAGACTGGGTGGCTCGCTTTCCACGTTGCCTGCGATCCTGTCGCCATCTGAGCCAAACAATCCCACGAGCCGAATGCGAGCCGGATCTTGTCTTAGACTCTCGTTGATTGAGTCGAGCCTCTGCCTGGGCGACAAGCCGGCAAAGATGCCCATCTGCAAGCCAATCACGCCGTCGGATCGCACAGACAGGTCATGCTTGGTTTTCAGGTAGACAAACCCGAGCAATGCAACGGTAAATGCTGCAAATACGCCGGCCACCAGGACAGTCCACCGCAGCGTTGTCGAGCGCGTGAACTCGGGCAATTGCATCTGGGCGTAGCGACGAACGATCGCAGAGGCGCTCCACTCTTCTCCGGGGCTTGTGGAAAAGTCGTGAGGCTTGGAACGAAGCAGGCATGACTTCGCCGACATAGGATCCGTCCTTCGCGTTTGGCTCGTCCGGCTCGCACCTGCCGGCAATCCCTGGGTCCCAGCTCCAGGCGCCAGCCTAGTCTGATCAACGCAAACGGCTCGATCCTACGGAAGTTGTTTCGAATGTCGTGTTGGTTTTGGTCGCCCCATACTTTGGTTTTACAGCGGGAGAATTCATTCCGGACACACTGATGGCGGGCAAAACAGCCATCGCGGCGTTGCACGAGACAATGCACCTAGCTTTGACGGTCTCAGCTGCCAGCGCCGCCTCGGCGCAGGGCACTCTCGACGCATTTGATCAAGGCGGGTGCACCAAAGGGCTTGGCAAGGAAACCGATGGCTCCGGCCTTCAACGCGCGGTCGCGGACGGTCTCTTCAGGGAAGGCCGTGATAAAGATGACCGGCGCGTTGTAACCTTGGGCTCGCATCTGCAGTAGAAGGTCCAACCCGCTCATACCCGACATCTGCACATCCGCAACGACGCACGACGAATCCTGCAAGTGGGTTGACTGCAGGAACTCCTCGGCCGACGCAAATGTATGGACTAAATATCCAAGCGAGCTGAGAAGGTTGTCGGTCGCGTCACGGACTGCTGCATCGTCGTCAATGACTGAAATTACCGCGAGCATTGACAAGACGACTTTCCAGACGTGGGAGCAAGGCGCTTGCCTTAGCACTGCCCCAGCCGAAGAGTGAGGCGTCAATCAGGATCGTGAAATCATACTTAGGTTTGTACACGCGAAAACACGAACGAACTAAAGACCGACGCTATTTCGCGCCTTTGAATGCGGTCAAGTACTTGACGATGGCACCGACATCCTCCGTGGCGATCGGCGCCTTATAATTATTAATCATCTTGTTGACTTCCGCCGCCCAGGCTTGCTTCGATAGTAACGGTTGATTGAGCACCATGTCAGCTGAGTGACAAGCGATGCAGTTATTGTTGATCACGTCCGAACCGGGGCCGTCAGGGAACATTTTGTCGCTGTCAGGGAGGTCGAGCTTCACCGACTTCAATTCGAATGGTGTAGCGGCATGCGCGGCGTGCGGAATCGACGCTACACCCAGCAGAACGACGGCCGGCAGCAGATTGCGAAACATCGTGAATACTCCGTCAAACCGCGATGGCATCAATCGATTCCATGACGTTGCGCATGAAGCCGGCCGGATTCCAATTCGGCACGTCGGGTTGCGCGACACCGTTGCTGTTGGTGCAGCGGACCAACAGACTGTACTCACCTGCGCCAGGCAGCGTTAATTGCGTCTGCCACTGCCTAAATCCATATTTGCCTTCGTCTTTCCCCAGTTGCGCCTGATGCCAGCTTTTGCCGCGGTCGATGGAAAAGTCGACGCTCGCCACGCCGCAATCGCCGCCGAACGCAATGCCGCGCAACGTCATTGGTGCAGCGGCCTTCACCTTGGTGCCTGACGCAATATTAGTGACGAAGGATCGCGGCACCATTCGGTTGATCGGGATCATCTTCACGCCTGTTTCGCCGGGCTTGGTGCTGGCGTGCGGCGTGTCGGGAATGGTGTAGGCGACTTTTGTCCAGTAATTGGTGTCCGGTTGGTCCAGCACTTCAATGTCATTCAGCATCTTGACCCAGTAGGTCGCATACCAGCCGGGCACGACCAGCCGCAGGGGAAATCCGTTCACCAAAGGCAGCTGCTCGCCATTCATGGCATAGGCGATCATCACCTCGCCATCGCGCGCGTGGTCGATGTCCAATGACTTCATGAAGTGTGGTGCATCCGCCACCACGGGCTCGTCCAGTCCTTTAAATCGCACCTGCACGGCGCCCGGCTTCACGCCAGCCTTATCCAGCACGTCCTTGAGACGGACCCCGGTCCAGAGCGCATTGCACATCGCGCCGTTCGCCCATTCCCCGCCGGGCACGCGAGGCTGAAAGAATCCTCGCGAGTTGCCGGAGCACTGGTTCACGGCGGCCAACTGAACGCTCGGCAATCCGTGAAGGATGTCATTGAGCGACAGCGACAATGTTTGGTTGACATGGCCGCGCACCGTAAGGCTGAACTTGCCAATATCAATATCGGTCGGGATGACCGCCCAGTGCCAGCGTACATAGAACTGGTCGTTGGGAGTGAATACACCCTTGTCGAAAACCTCAAACGGGGTTTCCAGGAGCGGTGGACGGGTCCGCTGCAGGATCATCGGCCCTTTCTGCGGAAAGCTGGTGGTGACCTGCCTCGCCCCGGGACCGCCGGGCAGCGGCAGATCAATCATACTTTGCGCCCATGCCGGCTTTGACAGAGCCACGCCTGCGGCGCTTGCTGCGGCAAGCAGTTGCCGTCGCGTCATCGTGCGATAAAAAGCGCCATTCTCTGCCATTTGAACCTCCGCGGCATCTGTCGCATGAACCGAGGACCGACTGTGGAATCGATGAGACTGCGGATTTTTCGTTTAAACGTCGTTGCGAGCCTAGCCTGACCAGCGCGAATGGCCCGATCCTACGAAGGTTGCTTCGAATGTCGTGTTGGTTTGCGGGACCCCATACCTTGGTTTTAGTCGTGGCTGCGGACACACCGGCTTCTGGAATGAGCTTCGAACGTAGCGCGCAAAACATGCGCTAGGGTTTGGTGCGACGAATTCGCATCGTTTCGGCCATTCCCACTAGATCGGCCACCGACCTCGCACCCATCTTTTTCATGAGGTGCCCACGATGAATCTTCACCGTAATCTCGGCAATTCCGAGTTCGGCGGCAATCTGTTTGTTCATGAGGCCAGATGATATCAAAACCAGGATCTCCCGTTCGCGAGGAGTCAAGGTTTCAAAATGGGTCTGCAGGTTTGCGAGGATCTTGGCGGCTTCGCGTCTCTTCCGATCCCGTTCGATCGCCACCATCACGGCGTCCAGCATGTCCTGATCGCGAAACGGTTTGGTCAGGAAATCGACAGCCCCGCCCTTCATGGCCCTGACGGTCATCGGAATGTCGCCATGGCCGGTCATGAAGATAACGGGAATATGAATGTTCGCCTTGGCTAGTTCACCTTGGAAGTCCAGACCGCTCAATCCTGGTAATCTGATGTCAAGGACAAGGCAGCTGGCGACATCTGGAAGCTTGCTTTGCAGCATTTCGGATGCCGATCCGAACACCTCAACTTCCAGTCCCACCGATTGAAAGAGATTGCTAAGCGCTCCGCGCACTAATTCGTCGTCTTCGACAACGAAGACGACGGGCTCCCTGGTGGGTTCATGCGATGATTTGGGGCGCGGGGTCACGACGCCTCCTCTTGATGCGAGGGCAGGACGAATTGAAACGTCGCACCGGGCCCCTCATTGCGGTGAGCTGACATCCGTCCTCCGTGAGCCTCCACGATCGAACGGCAGATCGAGAGTCCCATGCCCATGCCGCTGGACTTGGTGGTGAAGAACGCATTGAACAGCCGGTCCGCATTTTCGGCGGAGATCCCGACACCGCAATCCGTCACACTCAGGAACACTCGGTTTGCCTCGTCCTGGCCTGATCGGATCACCAGTTCGCGCGGCTGATCCATCATTGGCTGCATGGCTTCGATACCGTTTATCACCAAATTGATGATCACCTGTTGCAGCTGGACCCGGTCACCCAAGATTATGGGTAGAGCGGGTGTCAAGTCCATTCGCAATGACACCTGGTTGCTGGCTAGCTCACGCTGCACCAGCGCGATGACGTCCCTCACGACGTCATTGACGTCGAGCGGCACCTTCTCAGTATCGGACTTTTTCGCAAGCGCGCGGACACGCCGGATCACCTCACTTGCCCGGTTGCCGCCGTTGATAACCCATTCCACCGAACGGCGCGCAGCGGGCAGGTCGGGAGTTTCGCGATCGAGCCAGCGCAAACAGGCCTCAGCGTTGGCGATAATGGCGGCGAGCGGCTGGTTCACCTCATGGGCGATGGAGGCGGTCAGTTCGCCCAGGGTAGTCACGCGTGTAACGTGTGCGAGTTCTGCCTGTGCTTCGCGCAGAGCCTTTTCGGCGTGATCTGCGCGGATCGCCGCCGTAATATTGGTGCCGGTGCCCCGATAGCCGAGAAAATTTCCCTTTGCGTCGTGAAGTGGCTTGCCGCTGGTTCGGACGTACACTGGAGATCCACCGCTATTTACGGTGTAGACGAAATCGCGAAATGGCTGATGGGCGTCGATCAACGCCCGAAGCGCCCGCCATTTCTCGGGTTCCGATTCGATATCAGTTGCAATGTCCCAGCGAGACATGCCGGCCAGACCTGAGGGCACAAAGCCGATATCATTGATGTGTTCCGATATGCGGGTGACCCGATGGTCCGGTCCGGCCTCCCAGAACCAATCGGAGGCCGTTTCAGCATAGTCGCGAAAGCGCTGCTCACTCTCGCGAAGCGCCTCCTCGGCCCGCTTGCGGTCCTCGATGTCGGTAGATGACCCATACCATTTGACAATGTTGCCCTGCTCATCGCGCAGCGGCACGCCTCGAAACAAGAACCAGCGATATTCACCATCGAAGCGCCGGAGCCGAGCTACAAGCTCGCCGGGGATACCGGACTCCCGTATTGCGCTCCATTTCACCAACATTCCCTTCTTGTCATCAGGATGAAAAGCGCGAGGCCAGCCGGTTTCGATTTGATCCAATGAGAGACCGGTATAGTCGAGGGCCGGTTGATTCAGAAAGTCGGGAACGCCGTCTGGTCCGGCGCGCCAGACCAGCGTCGGGATTGTATCGATGACTAGCCGAAGCCTATCCTCGGATTTCTTGATTTCGTCAAAAGCTCTTTGCAGCGCCTCCTGCGCGAGGTGCTGCTCGGTGACATCGACGTGGGTGCCAACGAGCTCGATTACTTCGCCTTCGCCATTGACGAGAGGATGTCCCACCGAATGAACGTATCGTGTCGGACCGTCTGGAAGATCTATGCGAAAATCGACTTCAAAGTCCGTTTTCTCCCGTACCGCCTGGTGCACCATTTGGGTAAACCGGCCCCTGTCTTCCGATAGAATTCGCTCTTGGAAGGATCGCGGTGACAGAGAGTCCTTTTCTGGATCGAACCCAAACAGATGGTACACTTCGGGCGACCGATAAACGAATTCTTGAAGGCGCGCATCCCAGGCCCAACTGCTCGTACGACTCAGACGCTGGGCTTCGGCCAAATAGGCCTCGCTGCGTCGCAGTTTCCGTTCCGTTTCCCTCGCAACCGTCACGTCCGTCACTGCACCAAGATACTCGATGTTGCCTGACTCATCTCTTTCGGCCCGAGCGACGGCATGAACATATTTCAGCGAACCATCCTGCATCAGCAACCGATACTCTTGATCATAGTCGTTTCCATCAATGGAACACCGATCAATCTCCTTTTGCACGGCAGCACGATCTTCAGGATGCGCGCGCGCAAGAACCATATCAACGTTGACTGCGGAGGCCTCGTCATATCCAAAAATCCTGTAAGTTTCCGTTGACCAGGTATTCTCGCCGGTGGTGACGCGCCATCCGAAGGTGCCGGTAAGGCTCAATCGCTGTGCTTGGGCCAAATACGCTTCGCTCTGACGGAGAGCGTTTTCGGTCTGCTTGCGGTCCTCAATGTCGGTGGCCGACCCGTACCATTCGACGATGCTGCCCGCTTCGTCCCGCAGCGGCTCGACACGAAGTAAAAACCAGCGATATCGACCGTCGAAGCGCTGGAGCCGTCCTTCCGTCTCGCCTCGCGCGCCGGAATTCCGTATCTCGCGCCACATCCCCGCCAGGTTTGCCATCTCGTCCGGATGGACCGTGCGAACCCAGCCCTCCAGGCAGCGTTCTAATGAGAGACCGGTATAATCCAGCGTTTGCTGATTAAAGAATTCTGGCCGTCCGTTGAGTCTAGAACGCCAGACCAGCGTCGGGATCGTGTCGATCACCAGTCGAAGACGGTCCTCGGATTTCTTGATTTCATCAAACGCCTTTTCCAGCGTTCGCTTTGCAGCGACTTGTTCGGTGACATCCACATGCGTACCGATGACTTCGGCAACATTTCCGTCGCCACCGACGACGGGGTGTCCCACCGAATGCACGTGCCTTGTCGATTTGTCGGGAAGAGATATCCTAAAATCAATCTCGAAGTCCGCTTTATCCCGGATAGCCTGCGGCACTACCTCGACAATCCGACGCAGATCTTCGGGGAAGATACGATCTCGGAAGGTCTGAAGTGATGGTGCGTCCTCTTCGGGATCGAACCCAAACAACTGGTACACTTCGGCCGAACGATATATGAAATCTTGACGGCGCACATCAAAGGCCCAACTGCTGGTATGACTCAAACGCTGGGCTTCGGCCAAATAGGCTTCGCTGCGTCGGAGCTTACGCTCCGTCTCCTTTGCAACCGTAACATCCGTCACCGCCCCGACAAACTCGACGTTGCCCCACGCGTCTCTTTCAGCACGAGCGACGGCGTGAACGTATTTCGCCGAGCCATTCGGCATCAGCAATCGATATTCATGGTCGAACTCTTTTCCGTCGCGAGACCCGCGATCGATGGTCTTTTGCACGGCAGCGCGATCTTCCGGATGGGTGCGCTGGACAATAAACTCCAGGGTCGGTTTCGTCGTCCGATCACATCCGAAGATTCGGAAAGTCTGGTCTGACCAGATGATCTCTCCACTGGCGACGTTCCATCCAAAGCTGCCGGTGCCGCTCAATCTCTGAGCTTCGGTCAAATACACTTCGCTATGCAACAGGGCGGCTTTTGCTCTTCTCTGTGCCGATATCATGGATGAAACAACGAAAGATGTAATGGAAAACAGGAATAGACGCGGCACCTCCGAAATGCCCACAGCAAATAAATCGTGCTTCCAGGTAAAGGAGTTGATTGGGGGTGCCAGGTAATAATGGAACGCCAACAGTGCGAGTGCGATCGCCAGTAGCGCCGGGCCGAAGCCGCCAAACCATGCAGCAAAGATAACCGCGCAAAGCATCGTCGTTGCGATCGCCTCGGCATTCAGTAAGCGTGTGATAAGTTCCGCAGTAATGACCGCAACCGCAACCGACAAGACCGCCACTGCATGGTAAAAAATCGTGGCCGGCATCGGGCTTCGATGTGGAAAATCAGGTTTTTTCATTCTGCTTGCTCGTCCCGCTAAAGGTACTGAGACTGCAATGCTGCCGGGACAACCGCGCGGCTGAAATTCCGGAAGTTCGTGATCTGGCTAGGCATCACTCCCAGAACATTCCGGATGTCCGGCAAGCAAGCATAGAGCATTTTTAAGAAATCCGGCAATTCGATTGCCCCTCGGCAGGCACCGAATCTGCTGGTTCCGCACGGCAGAAGCCGCTCAAAACCCTACTCAAATCGGGCGCAAGGTCGAACCAAGCGCCGCAATCTCGCACAAGCATTTTGGCTGGCAGTGCGCACTCTATGGGTTGGCCACGCGCAATCGATGCAAGCGACCTCGATTCCCGCGGTCGCTTCGCACCCATCATCAAGGAGCCGAACCATGAAGATAAGATACATACTGGCAGCATCGCTGCTCACGCTCACGATGTCAGCTACAGCTCAGGCAAAAACCATTGAACATAGCGCTTTCCCGCAAGCATACGGAGACGAGGGCCGCGAGGTTGCTGCTCCGACCTGGAGCGCCGCCTGCATGACCGACCATGGCCCAAGCGAATGCGACGAACCTATGTGGGTCTACGGCAGCCCGCGCGCGCTTTCGCGGTACCGGAACGCGTTCTGACTTCGACGGCAAATCAAGCACTGCGGCAGGTCGCCATCCAGCTAAACTTTAATTCAGTTCAACCCAAACGTCTGTTTAATGGAGCTACCAGTGGGCCAGACGTATTCTTACGACAGGCAGCCCGGCCGCGTGTTTCCTCCCTGGTGCGGTATCGCATCGCTGCCAAAGCGGACGGCTTCGCGCAGCCTTATCTCCCTCCCTCACTAAGGCAGGCGGGAGCTGTCCGCCTCTTTTTGCAAAAGCTGCCGAAAAAAGCCGCGAGGCAGATTTTCGAGACTTCGGGGGTTGGTCACCCCTCATTCGCGGGACGTGCGAGCGGCGACGCCCGCGGCAATCGCTCGAGTTGCGCGGACGGTCGCCGCTATCGCCTCAGAGCATCGGGACCGAAACGCTGCCCGACGTCGGGACGCACCTCATCGAGGTGCAATCCACTTGATCGCCGCCAATCGCAAGGAGAAATGCATGAATATCGACGTTAAGATAAATATCGACCTTGCGGGAGTTGGAATTCCCGACAGCAAGCTCGCTCGCGAAATAACGGAGCTGGTACGGGATACCGAGACGCCACTTCTGTTTCACCATTCGAGCCGTGTTTATTACTGGGGCGCTCTGGCGGGCAAGCATCACGAATTGAAATTCGATCCGGAGCTGCTTTATGCTGGCGCGATGTTCCACGACATGGGGTTGACCCATCAGCACAGCAGCGCGGACGAGCGCTTCGAAGTTGACGGCGCCAATGCCGCCCGTGACTTCCTGCGCAGCCACGGCATCGGACAATACGATATCGACACCGTCTGGACCGCGATCGCCCTGCACACGACGCCTGGCATACCGCAGCACATGCATCCCGTCGTAGCTCTGGTGACGGCCGGCGTCGAAATGGACGTGCTTGGCCTGGCCTATTCCGAATACAGCGACGCGGAGCGCGAGGCCGTGGCGCATGCCCACCCGCGTTCTGAGCATTTCAAGGAAGATATCATCCAAGCGTTTTACGACGGCATCAAGCACAAGCCGGAGACAACGTTCGGCAATGTGAAGGCCGACGTGCTCGCGGACAAGGATCCGCACTTCACCCGCGGCAATTTCTGCAGAGTGATCCGGGGCTCCGCCTGGCGCGGGTAGACCTCTCCAAGTTTTCGAGAAGTCACGGCCACCGGCAGCGCGGTCACACAGCGTTTTGATCAGAACCCGCGTGGACGACGGCATCAGCCTTTGCCCGCGGCCGGATTGACGAGTGCGGCGTGCAGATGAACCGGTCATGAAGGATTTCCACCAATGTTCGACTACGACGGGAGTTTTCAATCTGCCATTGCCGCTCTGAAGCGCGAGCGGCGCTATCGCGTCTTCGCCGACCTGGAGCGCAAAATGGGACAGTTCCCCCATGCTTTCTGGAATAGTCCGAACGGCAAGCACGATGTCGTGTTCTGGTGCTCCAACGACTATCTCGGCATGGGCCAGCACCCAAAAGTGATCGAAGCGATGTGCGCGGCCGCGCTCAGGATGGGTGCAGGTGCGGGTGGGACGCGCAACATCTCTGGTACGAATCGCGCGCTGGTGGAGCTCGAGGCCGAGCTGGCGGAGCTGCATGGCAAGGAATCGGCGCTCGTTTTCACGTCGGGCTATGTGTCCAACCATACGGGAATTGCGACGATCGCGCGGCTCCTTCCGGACTGCCTGATCCTGTCAGACGCGCTCAACCACAATTCGATGATCGAAGGCGTGCGTGCCGCCGGCTGCGCTAAGCAGATCTGGCGCCACAATGATCTTGAGCACCTGGAGGCGTTGCTCTCTCGCGCGCCGCCCGACCGGCCCAAGCTGATCGTCTTCGAGAGCCTCTATTCGATGGACGGCGACGTCGCGCCAGTCGGAGCGATCTGCGACCTTGGAGAGCGCTATGGCGCGATGACCTATCTCGACGAGGTACATGCCGTCGGTATGTACGGGTCGCGCGGTACCGGCATCGCCGAGCGGGACGGGGTAATGGCGCGCATCGACGTCATCGAAGGAACGCTTGCCAAGGCTTTCGGTACGCTTGGAGGCTATATCGCTGGTGCCCTCGTGGACGCCGTCCGCAGCCATGCTCCCGGATTTATCTTCACGACGGCGTTGCCACCCGCGGTGGCCGCGGCTGCGACAGCCTCGATCGCCCATCTCAAAATATCGGGCGCGGAGCGTGCGGGCCAGCGCGCCGCGGTGGCGGCGACCAAGGCGGCTTTGCGGGAAGCCGGCCTGCCGGTGCTGGCGACGGAGACGCATATCGTGCCTGTCATGATCGGCGATCCCGATCTGTGCAAGCAGGCGAGCGATCTTTTGCTCGAGGAGCACGGGATCTACGTCCAGCCGATCAACTATCCCACAGTCCCCCGCGGCACCGAGCGATTGCGGATTACCCCCACCCCGGCGCATGACGCTCGGCTGGTCGGACAGTTGGCTGATGCGTTGGTTGCGGTATGGCGGAAGCTCGATCTTCCGCTCGGAGGCGACTATCAGCCCGCCGAGCAGCGTGCTCACACGGTCGCGGCCGGCGGCTAGCCCGGCCGGGCCGTCAGCCGGCTCGTTGTAAGCTCGCCTGAGATCGTCCGCCAACGGCCGCCATGTTGATCGACTTACGGCCGATCGCGGGACGTAAAGCCATCGGTCAGCGTCTGCATGAAGGCCACAAGCGCATCCTCTTCTGCGTCAGACAGGCCTAGGTTCCCGACTTTGCTCGTGTTCATGTTGGCGGTCGACTCCGGCGCGGGCCAGCATGTCGTGCCTTCACCGGCGTCGCCGGGTTTGCATCGGGGTAGCACGTCACGCGTGTTGTAGAAATGCACGATCTCTTTCAGGCTGGTGAAGTATCCATTATGCCCGTAAGCCTTCACGAAGGCCGGATAGGGCCGCTTGTCGACATTGCGCAATGTCGGCACCTGCATTCGCGCTTGGTTGTCAGGCGCGAGCTTCAGCCATCGTTGGTCGACGGCGGAGGGCTGGCTCAGCAGATGCCCTTGCTTGACAAAGGTGCCGACGCCGCCATCGACAAATGACGTGCCTTGCGGATTGGCGGCATAACCCAATGCGTCAGGCCGATTTTCCTCATAGTAAGGAAGCCTCGGGTTGGCCGGAGTGCCGATGTTGCTGGCGGTGAAATCGGTGAATAGCGGGTCTTCGCCGGGACCGCCATCTCGGTGACACTCGTTGCATCGTGCCTTGCCACGGAACAGGTCGTAGCCTTGCTGCTCCTGCGGTGTGAATTGTGCCTTTTTCGCGAGTACCGCGTCGAATTTCGAGGTGAACGACGTCACCTCGGCTGACGCTTCATAGCCGGCGATCGACTGCGCCATCTGGTCGAAGGTGGTGCCGGCCCGGCCGCGATCAATCGGGCTCAGACGAACCGGCAACGGCTGACTGGCGGTGGGCGGCCCAGGCTGGTTACAGACCTCCTCTACGTCACCCGGCCATGTGATCGCAAAGCTCTGCGTGCCCCACACGCTCTCGAACATCGCGCGATAAGGCCGCTGCGAGGCCCGATAGACCGCGCAGGCGATATCAGGCAGGCCCATTTCCACCGGATTGGTCGGCGGACCTTCCGCTTGCTCGGCTGCTGGGTTTCCCAACCGGCGTCCGGTGGCGCGCATGTCCCAGAAATTGCCCCCGACAAGGTCGCCCTGCCCGGGATTGTAATGCAATACGGGCGATAGTGGTGCGTAGGCGTGCGATTGCGGTTTGCGATCGCTAAATCGTGTTCGCACCGAACCGGGATAGGCGCCGGTGGCGCGGTTCAATTCTGATACCGGACCGGTAAACCCTGTCTCGGGCATGTGGCAGAAGGCGCAAGCCTCGTTGCGGTTTACCGACAAATCCTTGTCGTACAGCATCAACTTGCCGAGCAACTCGATCTGCTGGATCTGATTGTCCGGGGGCGCCGCAAGCCGCTTGATTGTCTGCGCTTCGATGCGGTCAATCTCGGCTTCGAGCTGCGCAATTTCCTGGAGTGCCCGAGGAGAGAGCCTCGAGTTGGCCTGCTCCGCGTTTGGCGGATCCGCGCCCAGCATGGAGACAAAGATCGCTGCTACGATCGTCAAAAGCGTGCGATGTGTTTTCACTCCGGATCCTCTGCGAACCAGCGCTAAGTGGCGCGCGCAAAGCTAACGTGTTGTCCTGATCGCTTTAAGACGAGGTGCCCGATATAACATTAAATTCTATTTTACGATTTCCTCAAACTGACAGCACTCGGAGGTGTCGCCTCTCCCAGAATTGAGGATATCGCGTTTAACCGCGTGCAGTAGCTCAACTAGTGCGCACCCGACCGCGCTACGCTAGATAAAGCAACCAGACATCAACACCCGCGACAGATGTCGAGGTGCTTGTCGAGCTCTTCATCCTCCTTCTGCTGCTCGGCATCGAAATCCGACATCTTGCCTTGCTCGGCTTGCTCCGCTGCAGAGCGGGGCGCAAACTGCTGCGCCCGCGGCTGCAAATGGCCGATCGGCGCACTGGGCACTGCGGTCGTGGGGCCAACGATCGTTTGGGCCCTAACCGCAGCGCTGCCGCTAGCCACGAGCATAGTGCCGAGAGTTAGAGCGAGAACAATTGAGCGCATGGATTGCTCCATTAGTTGAGCGCAAGGTCAGGTGCCATCGTCCGTGGCCCTAACCCAACATAGACGGCCCGACGTCGACTTCCATTAAATAGGATTTCATCCTTTCGGCTTTGCCGATCGCGCTCGTTTGGACGAGTATCTGGCTCGATAACTGCGCCTCGAATGTCACAGTGGCTGCTTTGCCGCGATTCAGATTTTCGCAGCTAGCGCAACGCGGCTCGGTTGCGGGTCGGGGCAAATGATATCGATCCGTCCGCCCGGTCCGGCGTGTATCGCGAGCCGAAAACCGTGCAGCTTTACAATCGCAGCCACCAGATTGAGGCCAAGGCCCACGCCCGGCGTGTTTCTCATCTTGTCAGAACGATAGAAGCGCCGTAGCACGACTTCTCGCTCCTGCTCACTAATCCCGGATCCGGTATCAGTGACGCGCACGATGGTCTCGTTGTCGCAGCGTATCAGCTCGATCCTCACCTTGCCGCCGTCGGGCGTGAACTTGATGGCGTTGTCGACGATGTTAGCGACGGCCTCGAATAGCAGATCGCGGTCTCCGAGCACGCTGAGCGGCTCACTGGCGTGGACCCGCAAGTCGATGTTCCTGTTTTCCGCGATCGGTTCGTAGATGTCGCAGACCTCACGCAGCATTTCGTGCAGATGGACGCTACCAAAGCCCGCGGAACGCCGGCTATTTTCGATCTCGGCGAGACGCAACAGTGCAGTTATGATCGTTAGCGACTGATCGATTCCTGCGATCGCCTTGTCCACCACCGCCTGGAGCTGCTCCAGGTTGGTGGCGTTGGTCCGGCCGCGCTCGAGGGCAAGCCGCGCGCGTGTAAGCGGCGTGCGCAGATCGTGCGCGATGTCGTTGCCGACGCCGGCAAGCGCGTGGATCATCGTTTCCATTTCGTCGAGCATGCCATTGACGATCGCGGCGAGCCTCGAAAAGGGTTCATCGACATTGCGGTGCGGAAGCCGCTCCCGCAGATTGCCGGCGATGATGCGCTGAACCCGTTGATTGACTTCCTCGACGCGCTTCTGGGCGCGCATGCTCAGCCATGCGCCGGCCAGCAGGCAAAGGCAAAAGGCCGGCAGCAGACCCAGCGCCAGCGCTTGACCGACGACATGGGAGATTTCGCCGGCCTCATCGATATTTCGTCCGAGGACGAGGACGTCGCCATTTCGCATGCGCCTCGCGATCGCACGGACAGTCTGAAGTTCGCTACCTTTTCGGTCTGTCCTGATGACATCGGTGCCCTGCGCGGGTGCGTCGATCCGCAGATGCGGTGGCAGGCTTTCCAGATTACCGGTTATCCGGTGACCGTCGGCCGCAAATATCGCCACGACCTGTACCCGCCGGGGATCCTGCCTCAACTTCTCATCGATTGCCTCCAGCCGGCGTTCAGGCGACAGGCCGGCAATGCTGTCCAGTTCCACGGTGATTACACGGTCAGATCGGGCCGTCAGATAGTCATCGATCTTCCAGTAGATGAAGCCAAATAAGACGATGATGAAAACCGCGAGCACGCCGGCCACCGCAAGCGCCCAGTGAAAGGTGGTCGAACGTATGAATTGCGCCTGACGCATCGGATCTCGCTGCCCGGATGGCTTGGTCGACGTCAACGGCGGCACATCGCAGCCGGCCATCAAAACCCTATGGTCCCGCGCGAAGAATGAAACCGGAGCCGCGGACATTGTGGATCATGGGAGCTTCGCCGGGTCCGTCTACCTTGTGGCGCAGTCGCCCCATGTGTACGTCAACAAGGTTGGTCGCCGGAATAAACTTGTAATTCCAGACTTCCTCCAGAAGCATGGCTCGCGTCAGCAGCTGATCGCTTCGCTGCATCATGTATTCAAGCAGGCGAAATTCTCGCGGCAGAAGATCGATCACGCGATCGCCGCGCTTTGCGGTGCGCTCGATCAAATCGAGTTCCAGCGGCCCTACTCGCAACGTCGTCTCGCGCGATTCCGCCGGCCGGCGCAACAAGGCCTCCACCCTGGCCATAAGTTCTACAAGCGCAAACGGCTTGGTGAGGTAGTCGTCGCCACCCATCCGTAATCCGCGTACGCGGTCATCGACGGCACCAAGGGCACTCAACACCAGCACTGGAGTGCGCACCTGTTCTTTTCGCAGCGCCTCGATGACGGTAAGACCGTCCATTCCCGGCAATAACCGGTCGACGATCATCGCGTCCGGCTTCAAGGATCGCGCCTTGTCGAGACCTTCGATGCCGTTGGCCGACCATTCGACTTCAAAACCGCGATCGGCCAGCTCGGCTGTGATTTCCTCAGCCGTCTCGCTGTCGTCCTCGATCAGCAGCACTTTTGTCATCAATCGATTCCCGACTGCGGCGAAAACGTTCGCAGGGCTGGAGGCCGCCGCCCCTGGGATGTTACGCTTGCCCGAGACCAATGCCATGTCAACGACCTGCAACTGCCATGGGTTTCATCCTCAAAAGGCCGGACGGCGCCGCCAGCCTCACTCGGGCAGGTGGCGTGGCGTGCGCCGTCCGCTCTGCGGCCATATGACCACCGCGTTTGGGGGCAAGTGCGGTGCGGCCGCCCGTAATAAAATAGCCTCCCTCGAGGGGCCGCACCATTAAATAGCATTTTAGAATTAGCCAAGTAGCTGAAGGCCTAAGCACCGCGTTTGGAAGGTGCGGCCAGACGCAGGACCCTCATCCCGCATCGACGAAAGCCAAACCCTGGACCGCAAACGAGCAGACTGCGGTAGCAGTGGACAACGCGAAAAGCGGTCTGTGAATGGGTCCTTGCCGTTCACATTGGACTAGATCGATCGAGTCGGCTTTGGCCGGGTCAAAAGCCTCCCCGATCAGCTGCTGGGTGGATTTCGTGTGACCGAAAGAGCGTCGCTCGCCGGGAAGGTATCGCGCAGCTCCTCATCGAGTCGTCGGTCCATCCAATGCCAATCCACCCTCTCGGGGTGTTGGTCTCGTTGCAGCAGCTCTCTTTCGTGCAGCTGTGTTACGGACGCTTGCGATCGGCTCGGGGAGGTTTTCATGGGTAAAGCAATCCGTGCTGGTCCAGGTTGGTAGTTTCGACGAGAGGCTTGCGCGTTCCGGTTGTCGCCAGAGATCTCATCGAACGACCCGTTCGAGGTGCGATAGATAGACTCTGTCGAACAGTTGTGTCTCAAGCCTTGGCTTCAGCCATCCCGGCTGCACTCGAAGAGAAACCAGGTGCGCTTCTCGGATTCGTCGATCCAGTTCTCTAGCAGACTTGCTGTCGCAACATCCCCCGCCTTGTCACATAGCGAATGCACCGCCCGCATGTTCTGCGTCAGCATCGCATTGCCGTCCCGGAGTTCAGTTATCATGTCGAGCGGTTTCACGTATTCAGCTTCGTTGTCCGCGATGCGCTGAAAACGCGAGATCTGCCCGATGGAGCGAAGCGTTGTGCCGCCGATCTTTCGCGCTCGCTCGGCGATGGTATCCGTCATCGCGAAAATCTGTTCGCCTTGCTCATCGAGCATCAAATGATAGTCGCGGAAATGCGAGCCAGACATATGCCAGTGGAAATTCTTGGTTTTTAGATACAGCGCGAACACGTCCGAGAGAAGCAGTGTCAACGCTTCCGAGATATCGTTAACCGCTTGTTCCGAAAGTGTTGTGGGTGTCGCGAGCGATGCTACGTGCAACATACGGATTGACCTCGGTTGATCTTTCTCGGGTGCCTTTGAACTCCAGGCACAAGTGAAGAGTTTCCAGACTTGCTATGTACCCAAGCTACAAATCCTTATTGGTCCTGGGTTTTCAATTAAATAGTAATTTAGCCCAGCAAGTTCGTGGCACGAGAATGACGTTCCGCGTCAGCAGCCCGCCGGCGATATGCCCGGCGTTGCCATAGCGCCCGTGGCATTGGCCGGTGTCATCGTGGCGGGCGCTGCAACGTTCATCGTTGTGCCCTCGGCGCATGCCGACGTGTTCGGCGTCGGCACTACATTCATCGTCGGGTCAATGCTGGTGCCCCCAGGCGGCGTGATATCTGGCGGGATCGTTCCGGGTGGCGGGATTGCTGGAATATCCGGTGTCGACAGCGGCAACGCCGCGCCATTGCTCGGCGGGCCTCCCGGCGTAGAGCTGCATACTGTCGTCGACGGGCTGCCAAGCGGGGCCGTTGGTGACACGTTTCCGGTCGTGGTAATGGCGATTGGCGTAGGAATGGTTCCCAACGGTGATGCTGTTGTCATCGCGGCCGGAAACGTCGTCGCAGCTGATGATGTCATCGTAACTGTGATTCCCGGCATGGATGTCGAGACGGTGCTCTGTACCGTCGAATGCACTGGCACAGGCATTGGAGTAATGGAAGGCGACGGCAAAGCTGGTACTGCGGGCGGCGGCGGCACCGGTACGTTCGAGCCGGCAAAATCGGTCATGAATGATGTAGCTGGTTGTGCCGACAGCGTCAGGTACGGAGCTGTCGCATTTCCACTTGTCGACGTAGAATATCTCGGCGACACCGCCGAGGTCGTCGGTGCGGCGGAAACCGGTGGCATCGTTCCGCTGGTGCCGACCATTGCGGACATGGATGCAACTGGCACCGCTGGAGTTGCAGGCGCGATTTGCCCCGTCGGCGTCGAACAGGTTACGACGGTCCCTGGCGTTGTGGGATCGGAAGCCAGCGGCACCGGCGCCAATGTCGTGTCGGCAGTGCCAGGCTGGGTTGTCGCCGAGAACGGGCTCGGGCCATTGAGCGGGGAAGTCACAATCGTCCCTGGCGTCGATGAAATCCCCATGGCTGTGGTGCCCATGGTGGAGACCTGCGCCAGGCTGGCGTTGCAGGCCAGCAGTACAACGGCTGCCGTGAATAGTAAGCGTCGCATCGCGATTACTTCCTCGACGCTGATCTAGCTTGTCTGCGGTTTGCGCGCCGCGACCTTGCTGCCTTCCGCGAGGTTGATCATTGGATTCAGGATGACCTGATCGCCCGGCTTGACGCCGTCGTGCACTTCGACCTCCGTGCCGAAGTCACGCGCGATCGTGATCTTCTGCAGATGAGCCGCGCCATTCTTGACGACCGCGACATGCAGGCCATTCTGGTCGAATACAACCGCGTCGGCCGGTATGATCATCGATGGCGTCTTGCGCGGGATAAAGAGCTCGACCGTGCAATAGATCCCGGGACTGAGCGCGCCGTCCGGATTGGGAACGTCGATCTCGGTCAGCAGCGTTCGGCTGCCGGGCTGTAACGCGCTCGCTATGCGCGTCACCTTGCCCGGAAAGCTCCGATCTGGAATCTCGGGAACACGGACCACCGCTTCGACGCCAGGTCCAAGTCCGAAAGCCTCGTCTTGGGGGACGAACACCTGGGTGCGGATCACATTGGGATGCATCAGCGTGAACATGAAGGTCGATCCGGACGTGACCAAGCTGCCGTTGTCGATGTTGCGCTGCGTGATCACGCCGTCGAACGGCGCCACCACGCGCTGGTAGGCCTTCTCCTGTTCGAGGACTCGAATCTGGGCTTCCTGCGCGGCAATATTGGACTGAGCCACTGCGACCGCTGCTTGCTGCGCCTGCAGGGTCAACCGATCGTTGTCGCCCTGCTGGAGCGTGAGCCATCCCTGCTTGACCAGCTTGCTATCACGCCCATTGGTGACTTCGGCGAGCTCACGGCTTGCTTGTGTTTGCTGCAATGTCGCCTGGTTCTGGGCCAGCGTCGCCTTGGCTTGCGTAATCTGGTGGTCGAGTTCGGGGGCGGTGATATCCGCCAACAGCGCTCCCGCCTTGACCCGATCGCCGATATCGACGTAGCGCTTCTCGATGTAGCCGTTGGTGCGCGCGAAGATGTTCGCTGCCTCAAAGGCCGTCGTGGTGGCCGGCAAAGTGACGCTTATCTTGCTGTCGCTGGCACGGACGGTGGCCACGCGAACGTCGGGAACAAGCGCCCGGCTCTGCTGGGAGGTGGCAGCGACCTCAAGCTCGGTCTGGTAGTGGCGCCAGCCGCCTAGCGCAAGGCCACCTGCGAGCAACAGCAGCGTGCTCGCGCCGAACAGCACACCTCCGCGGCGACTTCGCCGCTTGGGCACTGCGCTCGGTAGCGTAACAACGCGATCGGCTTTAGGATCATGCCGATCCTGGACCTCTTCATTTTTTGGTTGCACACGAATCTCGGTCATCCCTCAATTTCCTCGAATACGCCATGGTGAGGCTTTCCGTCGTTGCCCTTGCGCAGCATAGCGAACAGGTAGGGCACGATCAGCAACGTTGTCGGTGTCGCGAACAAGAGGCCGCCAATGACCGCGCGCGCAAGCGCCGCGTTCTGCTCCTCGCCGGCGCCGCCGATCGCCATCGGGATCATGCCGACGATCATTGCGGCAGCGGTCATCAGCACGGGACGGATTCGGGTGCGGCCGGCGCTCAGCGCAGCCTCGAAGGCGGAGTGACCTTTCAACTGTTGCTCGCGCGCGAAGGTCACGAGCAGAATGGAGTTCGCGGAAGCGACGCCGACTGCCATGATCGCCCCCATCAGCGAAGGCACGTTCAGCGTGGTGCCGGTGATGAACAGCATCGTGACAATGCCGCAAAGTGTCGCCGGCAGCGCCAGGATCACCACGAATGGGTCGCCAAAAGTCTGGTAGTTCACCACCATCAAGAGATAGACAAAGACCGCGGCGAATAAGAGCCCAATGCCCAGATTCCGGAATGAGTCATTCATGCTCTGGATTTGGCCGATCACCTGAATTGCATTGCCCGGCTTCAGATCCTTCTGCACCTCTGTCGTGATCTTGCTGATATCGGCTGCTACGCTACCGAGGTCGCGGCCCTGCACGCTGGCATAGACCTCGAAAACCGGCTGGATGTTGGTCTGGTTGGAATTGGTCGCGACCCTCTCCCGCTTGAAGGTCGCGACATTGCTGAGCATGCCTGGAACCGTTTGGCCGCTCACGGCGACCGAGGTGGAAACCGGCGTGTTTGCGAGCGCATTCAGCGAGTTGACTTTGTATTCCGGCGTCTGCACAGCCAGATAATACGGAATCCCGGAGGTCGGATCGGTCCAGAAGTTGGGCGAAACCTGCTCCGACGAACTCAGGCTGACATTGATGTTGGTGGCCACAGTGCTTGCATTGAGGCCAAGCTGCGCGGCACGGGTCCGATCGATCTGGGCGTAGAAGGCCGGCGCGTCGACTTCCTGCTGCAGATGCGCGTCGACGATGCCGGGTATGGCGGCAAGCCGTTGCTGGAGCTCTCTTGCAACCGAAAGGTTGTTCTTGTCATAGCCTACCGTCCGGACGTCGATCTGCGCCGGCAGCCCGAAATTGAGGATCTGCGTCACCATATCGGCGGCCTGGAAATAGAACACGTCCTCCGAGAACGCAGCCGGCAGCACCTTGCGCAATTTCTTGACGTACTCGGCGGTCGGCTTGTGGCCATCCTTGAGCGCCACCTGGATGACGCCATCGTTGATTCCGATCGTCGAGCCGTCGGCGAATGCCAGATTGTAGGCTCGCGCCGGCAACCCGATATTGTCTACGATCAACGAGCGCTCCTTTTCCGGAATGACTTCGCGAATCTTGTCCTCGACCGCCTGGAAAATCGCCTCGGTGCTTTCGATGCGGGTTCCGGCGGGAGCACGAACGTGAAGCTGGATCTGGCCGCCGTCGATGAGCGGGAAAAAGTCCCGGCCGACGGACAAGAACATCACCGCGCCGAGACCAATGATGAAGATTGCGACGATCGGAACGATGGCCCGCCGGCGAAGCAGCATTGCCAGCAATTTCGCGTATCCATCACGCAGGCGCTCAAAGTTGCGCTCGAAGGCTGCGGTTAGTCGCGAGGAGACGCTTCTAGGAGCTCCGTCCGTCGTGTGACGATGTTCGCCCTTGAGGAGCAGGCCGATCGTGATCGGAGTGAGGGTCCGCGACAATCCATAGGAAGCCAGCATCGCAAATACAACGGCCAGTCCAAGCGGCGTGAAGAGATACTTGGCGGGACCCACGAGGAACACCACCGAGGTGAACACGCAGCTGATGGCAAGCGTCGAAACCAGCGTCGGCACTGCAATTTCGGCGGCGCCGTGCAGGGTCGCCTCGGAAAGCGACATGCCTTCTTCGGTCCACAGACGGTGAGTGTTCTCGATGGTCACGGTCGAATCGTCGACCAATATTCCGACCGCCAGCGCAAGGCCGCCGAGCGTCATGGTGTTCAGAGTTTCGCCAAGAAAATACAGCCCCACGAGCGACGACAGGATCGCCAGCGGAATTGAAATCATCACCACCAGTGTCGATCGCCAGGAGCCTAGAAAGACCAGGATCATCAGTGCGGTCAGACCTGCCGCGATGGCACCCTCGCGCAAAACCCCGCTGATCGAATTTGTGACGAAGATCGACTGATCGAATAGTTCGGTGATCTTGAGTCCTTCCGGTGCGGAGGCGCGGATGGCCTGCAGGGCGTATTTCACGCCGTTGACGACCGCCAGTGTCGAGGCATTGCCGTTCTTGATCACGCTGAGCAAGACCGAGCGGCGGCCGTCCTCGCGCACGATGTTCTGTTGCACCATCGACCCGTCGCGAACCTGTGCCACATCCTTCAGCAGGACGGTGGCGCCATTTGCGAACTTGACGGGCATCAGGTTGAGATCGTTGATCGACGCCGGAGTGGCGTTGGTTCGCACCGTGTATTGAGTCTCGCCAATCTTCGCCGTCCCTGACGGAAGCGTCAGGTTCTGCGTATTGACGGCATTCACGATGTCGAGCGGCGTCAGCCCCCGGGACAGCAGCTTGTCCGGATCGATATCGACCATGATCTGACGATATTTGCCACCCGCCGGCGTCGGTAGCGTGACGCCCGGGACAGGCGCCAATTGCTGACGAACGCGATAGATGCCGAAATCGTAGAGCTGCTGCTCGTTCAGGCTGTCCGAATTGAGACTGAGCTGCAGGACCGGAACGCTCGATGCATTGAACTGCACGACGATCGGCGGCTGGATGCCGGGTGGCATCAGCGCGCGGATGGAGTTCGTCGCCGACACAATCTGCGCGATCGCGAGGTCGAGATTGACGTTCGGCTGGAAGTAGATCTTCTGGATCGACAGACCATTGAGGGTCTGCGCCTCCATGTTCTTGATGCCGTTGACGTTGGCACTGATGGAATATTGACTATAGGTGGTGACGCGTTGTTCCATTTCCGGCGTTGTGAGACCGGTGTATTGCCAAATCACCGTCACCACAGGAATGCGGATTTCCGGAAAAATATCGGTCGGCATCGATCGGATCGCGGCAATGCCAAGAAACAGGATCAGCGCCGCCAGCACATAGAATGTATGCGGAAATCGGAGCGCGAAACGAACAATTCCCATGATCTATCCTCTACTCGCGCACCGTTTCGCCAAATCGCGAAGCACGCCGCTCCCGGGGAGGCTTCACGTTCCGCGCCAGTTCATGTTCAGTTCGTTGAATGATGCGACAGCGCATCGTCCGTATCCGCGGAATGCGGCGCTGCGTTTTGCTGCGAGACCGACGCTGCTCCAGCCTGCGGCTGCATCGGAAAAGCGATCGGTGGCGACGCTCGGTCGCCGAGAGCATGCCTCATCACGGCTATCTCGTGCTGCTGTGTCGCGACGATCTGCTGGGCCAGTCGGCGAAGCTGTTCGTTGTGGCCGTATTTTAGTTCGGCGTGCGCCATGTCGACTGCGCCCTGATGGTGCGGCACCATCATCTCGACAAACTCGCGATCGACGTCGCCGTTCGGCTTGATCATCATGTCCGCCATCATCTTCTTCATGGCGGCATTGTTCTCCGACAGGAACGGCTGCTCCTCCGCATGATCCGACGAGTCCGCCACATAGTGGATCGACCTCGCTTCGCGGAGGTGATGTGTCGTGGTCGGATCCTTCGCCAACGCTAACGACGACGCCGCGACTGACGCCGTGGTCGCCATCGAGATCACGCGTTTGCGCACAAAGGAGCGCGAGAACAGAACCATCCTTACCTCCGGACATAGCAAGTCATTGGGTTGCGGAAAACTTCCCACCGCCCAGCCTGAGCTTCCTCGATATCTTCTTGGAAGGGTTACCCCAACGAAACTCCCGGCAGCGCTATGAGCTCCGGGAGCATCTGAAATATGAAGTCCAGACGCTCTCTTCTCAATTAAAAAGCAATTTAGAAATTTGAAGTCGTTTTTTGAATGTCCGAAGCATTCACCTCGCGCGCTGTTGATACCGCGTGAGGAAACGTGCCTTTAATAGGTCGATCGCTTCTCCACTTCCCGGGAGGAGCCAACAGTGTTGGTTCTTCATATCCAAATGGAGAAATCGAATGACCAAGCGTACACTTCTTTCGGCTGCCATGATCGCCGCAGCCATGATTGCAACTCCCGCCATGGCTCGCGAGAGCCATGTCGGCTCGCGGCACGTCGCAACGGACGCCTATGCGAGCACCGGGCCTTACGTTGACGGAAGCGCCTGCGTTCGGGCTCCGGCGGTGGGCGCATTTGCGACTGAGCCCTGGGACAACGGTCCGCCGTGCGAACCCGCGACGGTTTATTGATCCGCCCGCGTCGGGACGCGGCCTAGCCGTTCGCTGCTACCTCGAAGAGGTCGGGCTGGAAACAAGATTCCGCCAGCCCGACCTTTCTTGTTTGGGTCATGCTACCTGCCACCAGCGATGACTGCCTGGCGAAGTCCGAATGTGGAATTTTGGCTAGCAGATGAGTGAGATAGCCGGACCGAATAAAATTCAATTTAGTGGTATAGCCTTTATGGCCAACCTACATCCGCTCGCTAAGTGATCACCGCAACCTGCGAAGCACTTAGCACGCAGCAATCGGGTGATGCGGCTTGTTCAACGGCACGCACGCCAGGAGCGCTGGGAAGCAACGGATTGGGTCAGAAGAGATGCACACTCAGAGGAAATACCGACGCGGTGACTTGAGACCAGCGATGATAGCCGCAATTGTCGCAATTGGGGGTATAGCAGCCATCCTCTTTGGCGACCTCGAACCAAGCAACGCTTCGCAGAATAGCGGCACCGCGAGGATGATCACGGCCGCCGCGGTGTCCAGGGCCGGCGCGGTCGAGATTCCGTCGGAGCTGTCCGCAGCCCCGCCCGCTTCCTAATCGCACCTGGAGCCTGGAAGGCCCCGTCGACCCGGAGCACACCAGGTTTCGGCCCAGCAGGATAGAGAAAGGCCAATGCAAATCACCGTCGTCGCCCTGATGTGCCACGCGCTGGCCAATATCAGTCAGCCCGTCTGCCGCGAGGAAATCGTTGTCAAGGACGAGATGCCCATGCAGGCCTGCTTACTCTCCCAGGCCGCGCTCGCCGACTGGAAAGCGCATTCGATCTATGCCGGCGAACAATGGAGGATCGGCAGAATCAAATGCGTCCCCGGTGACTATGTCATCAAAGGGGCGGCCTGACGCCGGTCCAATCATCCGTCTAATTATCGCAAGATAAGGCAATCCGCGTTCGGGTGCCCGCGTCCGGGTGCGTCGTATCGCGGCGCCCGCGCAGTCCCGACGCGCGGTGATAGGTAACGCGCACGCACAAGTTAGGCAAACGCGATAGCGAGCAAGCCAGAGCAGAGGAGGAAAAGACCGGAAACAGTTACGGCGAGGAAACTGTAAGAAGCGAATTCTTCACGTGTCATGATACACCACCCACCGTTCGGCGAAATCTAGCTGTTCCTTGCAATCGGCTCTTTCCAGACGAGCAGTGAGACTAGAACGAGTGAGATTGATGCTCAATTGTACGTGGGTACGCATCCGATACCGAAAGGGATAGGAGAATCATACGGAAGTTTGTGATGTTTGCCTTTCAGGTCCCGTCATCCTGGACGTTCAGGCTGGTCCACTCCTGCTGAGTGCTCATCTGGACCGCGGAACACCCGGTTCCACCCGATAGCCAGCGAAACATAACTAGACGATGCGGTCCCGCTTCGGATTTGCCGTCGACAGCTTGTGCATTTCAGGTCGAGACCCAGCGACAGCGGCGCGAGGCAGCTCTCGCGAAAACAACGTAACGTTCACCCCTGATAAAACGGCTTCCGAATCCGGACTTGGTCCAGCCTGGATCAGGCCATCATGGCGCATCGAGACCTCCGAGAACGGAGAGGCGGCCGCACGGTCAAGTAAGGCCCGGAGTTTCGGATGTAGGCCCTCGTTACGCGATGCTGCGAGAACGCTGAATTGATGGAGAAAGGTCATTACTGAGGTCCTATGCTACTCCCGCAGTTAGTAGTTTGCGGCGTCCTGCAACACCTTGGGCATAGAGAAGAGATAGCGCTTCGGGCGAATGAGACGATTAAATACGAATTTATTCTACGGTCTGAGTTGCCAGAATTCGCGTGTCACGCAGAATGTCATCACTGAGGGGCCCGCAGCGAAGCTGAGCGGCGATCACATGCGCAACGATTGAGGCAAGACCGGCACAATCGCAGCAATAGAATCAAAGGCATTGCCAAGCCGGTGGCTACATTTCTGCCACGCCCGGGTCTCGCGAACGCAAGCCTGTCAACAGATGACGCTGGAACAGACGACGTTGCGAAACAGTGACACCGCCGCAGGCGTCGTGTTGCCGGGATCTCGATCACTCGTAAACAGGAATGACTTCATGGCCAAACGCCCTACCCTCACCACCGACAGCGGTATGCCGGTTTCCGACAACCAGAACAGCATCACGGCGGGCCCGCGTGGCCCAGTGCTGATGCAAGACTTCGTTCTGTTCGAGAAGCTTGCCCACCAAAACCGCGAGCGCATTCCCGAACGCAGCCAGCACGCCAAGGGCTCGGGCGCCTATGGCACCCTGACCATCACGCACGACATCACGAAATACACCAAGGCCAAGGTGTTGCAGAAGGGCAAAACGACCGAAGCTTTCCTGCGCTTTTCGACGGTGGCGGGCGAGCGCGGCGCCGCCGAGGCCGAGCGCGATGTACGCGGCTTCGCGCTGCGCTTCTATACCGAAGAAGGCAACTGGGACTTGGTCGGCAACAATACGCCGATTTTCTTCGTACGCGACGCGCTGAAGTTCCCTGACTTCATTCACACCCAGAAGCGGCATCCTAGAACCAACATGCGCTCGCCGACCGCGATGTGGGATTTCTGGTCGCTTTCGCCCGAGAGCCTGCACCAGGTCACCATCCTGATGTCGGACCGCGGCTTGCCGCAGAGCTATCGCAATATCGACGGCTTCGGCTCTCATACCTACTCGTTCATCAACGCCAAAAACGAGCGGCACTGGGTAAAATTCCATTTCAAGACCATGCAGGGCATCAAGAACTGGACCAACGCCGAGGCCGCCGAGAAGGTCGCCTACGACCGCGAGACCCATCAGCGCGATCTGTTCGAGTCGATCGAGCGCGGCGATTTCCCGAGATGGAAGTTCTCGGTGCAGATCATGCCGGAGAGCGACGTCGGCAAGCATTGGTACAACCCGTTCGACCTCACCAAAGTATGGCCGCACAACGACTATCCGCTGATCGAGGTCGGCATTCTCGAGTTGAACCGCAATCCCGACAATTATTTCGCTGAGGTCGAGCAGGCCGCGCTCTCGCCCGCCAATATCGTACCCGGCATCAGTCATTCGCCGGACAAGATGCTGCAGGCTCGGATCTTCTCCTATGCTGATGCGCACCGCTATCGCGTTGGTGTCAATGCGGACCAGCTTCCAGTCAACAAGCCACGCTGTCCCGTGCACACTTACAACGTTGACGGTGCCATGCGGCTCGCCGGCAACCCGAATCCTGATGCCTATTACGAGCCGAACTCGTTCAACGGCCCGGTGCAGGACGAGCGCTTCCGCGAGCCGCCACTGAAGATCTCCGGCGATGCCGACCGCTACAATCACCGCGACGGCGACGACGACTATCGTCAGCCCGGCGACTTGTTCCGGCTCATGACGGCCGACCAGAAGGAGCAGCTGTTTCAGAACTACAAGGCAGCGATGCAAGGCGTGCCGGTCGAGATCGTCAAGCGGCAGATCGTCCACTGCTACAGGGCTGATCCCGAATACGGAGCTGGCATCGCCAAGGCGATGGGCATCGATTTCACGCCGCGGATGGTCGCCGCGGAGTAACGCTGCCCATTTCGGCGGGCCTGCGGCCGCTCCTCCCGTGCCGCCGGCCCCCTCAACAATTCAATGCGCGCGGCGCACGTTCATCTCTGGAGATCAGGAATGTCCAACCGAATCGCAGCCAAGCTCCTCGCGGAGTTCATCGGCACCTTCGCGTTAATATTCATCGGCGCCGGCGCCGCGGCCGTGGTCGGCGGCGGTGCCGGCCTGGCCGGTGTCGCCGCGATTGCCTTCGCCCACGGTTTGACCGTGATGGCTTTCGCTTTCGCCTACGGTCCCGTGTCGGGCGGACACTTCAATCCCTCCGTCACCACCGCCGTGTTCGCCGCTGGCGCCATGCGCGCCGGCGAGGCAGCCGGCTACATCCTCAGCCAACTCGTTGGTGGTCTCCTTGGCGCGCTCTTGTTGGGGGCCGTACTGGGCGGCGCGGAGACCGGCCTTGGCACGCCGATGCTCGCGCACAACCTTTCTCTCGGCGCGACGACGCTCACAGTCACCCCTTGGGCCGGCTACGTGATAGAGGCGGTGCTCGGCTTCTTCCTGTCCACTGTCGTACTCGGCACCGCGGTTGCAGGCCGCGCCGGCAATCTCGCGCCGCTGGCGATCGGCATGACCCTGGTCCTCAACATCATCATGGGTGGGCCCCTCACAGGCGCTGCCTTCAACCCTGCGCGGGCACTTGGCCCGATGGTCGCGACCGGCAATTTCAGCGATGCCTGGCTGTATCTGACAGCCCCGATCGTTGGCGCCATCGTCGCTGCCATTCTGCACACCGGCCTCGCCCGGCTCGCGCAAGAGCGGATGGCGACGGCCGGCACCAGCGCGGCCGCCCGAACGCCCGCCGAATGAAGCTTCTTTAATCAAGATTGCGATGGCTCGGGGCTTCGCCGATTATCCTGCAGCATGAATGGGCAAGCCTTACCCTTTGGATCTTCGGAAGCGTGTGGTTGCAGCGGTTGTGACCGGCGGGTTGTCCTGCAATCAGGCCGCCAAGCACTTCGGGGTTGCCGTCAGCACGGCGATTGGATGGGTGCGGCGGCAGCGAGAGACCGGCAGCGTTGCGCCGGGGAAAATGGGCGGGCATCGACAGAAAGCGATTTCTGGTGAACACCGTGCCATCGGTTTGAAATCGATCTTCTATGGTACCGCATTCGATGCGGCGGACGAAGGTTACTCAAATCTATCGCAAGACTGGCAATCTTCGTGCTGTCCAGCTTCTACTCGGTCATACGAAGCTGGGGAGCACCGTCCGTTATCTCGGAATTGAGGTAGACGATGTTCTACACATCGCCGAGCAAATCGAGCCCACATCTAGTCATCGAATCCCGCCTATCCCCAGTGGTCGCTTGCGCGCCAAAAAACGGACGTTCCCCGAAAATCAGGTGTTCGACCCAATCCCTTCCCGCATTTTGACCGGATTGGCTGTTTCTCCCTCGCCTCTTCGCCGCAAAGTGCTAGAATTTAAGTAAATCTGACCTGAAAGACCGAATGACACCGCGCGAGCTCATCGCTTTCGTCGGCGCCTCGGCTTCAGTTCGCCGGAACGCGAAAAGAGCGCAGCTCTGCCATCGGCACACGGGAGGACACCATGCTCGACAAAGCCCTGGACGGAAAAATGTCTGACCTGCTCAACGCGCTCGACAAAGCGCTGTCTGCTGGCGAGGTTGAACGCGCCGTCGATCTCTTTCAGACGGACTGCTACTGGCGCGACCTCGTGACCTTCACCTGGAACATCAAGACAATGGAGGGCAAGGAACAGGTTCGCGACATGCTCAAGGCGCGGCTCTCCGATACGAAGCCGTCGAACTGGAAAATTGCGGACGGAGAGGACGCTTCCGAGACAGATGGAATTATAGAGAGCTGGATACAATTCGAAACGGAGGTCGCGCGTGGCTTTGGCCACATGCGCCTGAAAGACGGTCGGATCTGGACGTTGCTGACGACCATGAGCGAACTCAAGGGATACGAAGAGCCAATGGGCTTCGACCGTCCGATGGGGGCGAAACACGGCGCCGAACGCAATCGAAAGACATGGAAGGAAGAACGCGAGGCGGAAGCCCAAGAACTCGGCTACTCGCGTCAACCCTATTGTGTTATCGTTGGTGGCGGTCAGGGCGGCATCGCACTCGGAGCCCGCCTGCGCCAACTCAATGTGCCGACAATCATCATCGAAAAAAACGAAAGTCCCGGCGACAGCTGGCGCAAGCGTTACAAGTCACTCTGCCTGCATGATCCGGTTTGGTATGATCATCTGCCCTATCTGCCGTTTCCCCGGAACTGGCCGGTTTTCTCACCGAAGGACAAGATCGGGGACTGGCTTGAAATGTATACAAAGGTGATGGAGCTTAACTACTGGGGCTCAACCGAATGCAAGAAGGCATCTTACGACGAGAAGAGCCGCGAATGGACCGTCATCGTGCAGCGCGACGGCAAGGAAATCGTGCTTAGGCCAAAACAGCTCGTGCTTGCGACGGGAATGTCAGCCAAGGCCAACATCCCGAACTTCGAAGGCATGGATGTTTTCAAGGGCGATCAGCACCATTCGTCACAGCATCCGGGGCCGGACAAATACAAGAACAAGAAAGCCGTGGTCATCGGCTCGAACAATTCCGCCCACGATATTTGTGCCGCGCTTTGGGAAGTCGGAGCGGACGTCACCATGGTTCAGCGCTCGACGACCCATGTTGTGAAGTCGGACTCGCTGATGGAGCTCGGATTGGCCTCGCTTTACTCCGAGCAGGCGGTCCAATCTGGAATGACGACGGCCAAAGCCGACCTGATCTTTGCTTCTCTGCCTTACAAGATTCTGCACGAGTTCCAGATTCCGGTTTATAACGCGATCAGGGAACGCGATGCCGATTACTACAAACGTCTCGAGAAGGCAGGATTCCTGCTCGATTACGGTGACGACGATTCAGGTTTGTTCATGAAATACCTGCGGCGTGGATCCGGATACTACATCGACGTCGGCGCTTCGGAATTAGTAGCCAATGGCAGCATCAAGCTAAAGAGCGGCGTCGATGTCAAAAAACTCACGGAACATTCCGTCATCTTGAGCGATGGCACCGAGCTGCCAGCTGATCTCGTCGTTTACGCCACTGGCTACGGTTCGATGAACGGCTTTGCCGCGGATTTGATCTCCAGGGAAGTTGCCGACCGGGTAGGCAAGGTCTGGGGACTAGGCTCGAATACGACCAAGGATCCGGGCCCTTGGGAAGGCGAGCAGCGAAACATGTGGAAGCCGACGCAACAGGAGGGGCTTTGGTTCCACGGCGGTAACCTGCACCAGTCACGCCACTACTCCCAGTTTCTGTCCCTTCAGTTGAAGGCGCGAATGGAACGTATTCCCACACCAGTCTACGGTCTTCAGAAGGTCCATCATCTGAGCTGATAGTCTATTCGATTGCTTTAAGCATGGTCCGGACACGGCCGCTGACATCAGCTTTTCGCGAAGGTCCATTTCGCGCCACGAGCGGTCATTCGCCAACTGATAGGCCTCCGGCCGAGAACTTGCCGATCTCGACTTGCTCTTAACCGTGCAGGTCTTAGCGCAGTTCCTCAATTCCCTGTTGCAGCCGAGGCAGGATAACTGCCGGCCTCTGCGTTGACGGGCTATGGGAATGCGCTCCGGGTGCAGGTGAGTTCGCACGTCCACGGTTTTAACGCGCCCTGGTGTTGGCTAGTGTGCGGACGATGAACAGGGGAATTACATGAGATTGTCTGATGTTTTCGCACGAATAGTCGCGCTGATTGGCGCCGCCGCGCTGTTGTGGCGCCGGTTGCAGGGTGCAGCGCCCGAGCCGGCCTGGGGCAGCGCGCCGGTGGTCCCAGCTGCAAAGCCGCAGGGCAGCATCCCGACGCTCAAGATGCCGACGGCCCAGGGGTGGACCGACGGGCACACGCCGGTGGCTGCGCCGGGGCTCAAGGTCAATGCATTTGCGACCGGCCTGAAACACCCGCGCTGGATCGAGGTGCTGCCCAATGGCGATGTCCTCGTTGCCGAGTCGAATCAGGTCGCCGGACCGATCAGGAGCGTGTTCAGCTACGCGATGCAGGCGACGATGAGACGGGCCCGTGCCCTCGGCGTCAGCGCGAACCGCATCACGTTGTTGCGCGACACCGATGGCGACGGCGTCGCCGAAAAGCGCGAGATCTTCATTGAGGGACTGAACCAGCCGTTCGGCATGGCGTTGCTGGGCGACACATTCTATGTCGGCAACACCGACGGCGTGGTGGCCTTCCCCTATGTGGCGGGCGCGGACCGCATCACCGGGCCGGGGCGGAAACTCGTCACCTTCAAGCCTGACGGGCATTGGACGCGGAGCCTGCTGCCGAGCCCCGACGGCCGGAAACTCTATGCCGGGGTCGGCTCGCTTACCAATATCGCCGACAACGGCATGGAAGCAGAGGAAGGCCGGGCTGCGATCTACGAGCTCGATCTGGCCAATGGCATAAGCCGCATTTTTGCCGGCGGCCTGCGCAACGCGGTGGGCATGGCATGGGAGCCCACGACCGGCGTGCTCTGGACGGTGGTCAACGAGCGCGACGGCCTCGGCGACGAGACCCCTCCCGACTATCTGACCTCGGTCCGCGATGGGGGGTTCTACGGCTGGCCCTATTGCTACTGGGGGCAGACGGTGGACGATCGGGTACCGCAGGATCTGGCCGCGGTCGCAAAGGCCATCACGCCGGACTACGCGCTGGGCGGGCACACCGCGTCGCTGGGTCTATGCTGGCTGCCGGCCGGCACGCTTCCGGGCTTTCCCGACGGTATGGCCATCGGGCAGCACGGCTCCTGGAATCGCAGCACGCTGAGTGGCTACAAGGTCGTCTTCGTGCCGTTCGTGAACGGGCGCCCGGTCGGGCCGCCGCGGGATATTTTGACCGGATTCCTCGCACCGGACGAGCGGGTGTCCTATGGACGACCGGTAGGAGTAACACTCGGTCCGGACGGCTCCGTTCTAGTGGCGGACGATGTTGGCGATGTGATCTGGCGCGTAACGAGCGAGCGGCAGGGCTGAGCGACCGTGACAGCCTATGCCGAAGAAGTAAGTGTCCACTTGCAAAGCCCATCTCCGCCAAAAATATGAGGCGCGTATCGACCGTGTCCGTTCGGCGCCAAAGGACTAAACCGCTCGCGCGGTAGGGCACGGCGGCGGGCGGACAGCCAAAACGGTGGCGCAACGGGGCGTCCTGTCTTGAGATCGAGGGGTTTCGACAACCTCACTCAAGACAGGAGCATCCCCATGACCGACGAGGCCATGTGTACCCGCCCTTTGATGCATAAACGAAAGCGGCTGGATTGCAGTTCGGCATGACTGCCGTCCTTGTCCCGTCGGTACTCACTCCAACTTTAGATTTAGAATGAAGGCCTCGAGGTCCCCCATGAAGCGTTGCTCAAACGCTATGGCACGATGGGGCATATGGCCAGAATCGTCATAACGGACGATTTCGGCACGCGGATGGTCATGCGCGAGGCGAGCCTCGTGGCCCTCCAACAAAGCAGCCCCGAACCTGGGATCGGCTTGAATAATCTTGATCGGGCATGAAAATTTTCGCTCGGTCGAAATAGCTGCAAGAACAGAGGTCGCAACATTTCCATTTCCCCAGCAGCGCCCGTCTTGTCGTTGTAGCGCCGAAGCATGACTTAATAAATGGCGGGAGCCGAAATGATCGCTGCCTATCCCGCCCATGGGCGTTGGAGAGTTTGAAAGGAATGCAAGATATGCATCGAGCGCTGCTCTCTCTTGCTGCCACGCAGCCTGACGAGAACTTATAATCGAAAAGAGTTTTGGGAATATTGATTTTTCCCACTCGCTTGGTTCTCCAAGATACCACGGTGGATCCTCAAGGAAGACGGCGCGCACATTTGCATGACCACTCTGTGCCAGCACACCGGCGACACAGCCGCCGAGAGAGTGCCCAACGATCACCGCTGGTCGCGCGATTTCTGCCAGGACAGTCTCCGCGTCTGAGACGTAATCCGCGAGCTGGTAGCTTGGTGCCCGGTCCGAGTGCCCGTGTCCCCGAAAATCCAAGGCCCAAACTCTATGTCGATTCTTTAGTCGCTCCGCGATTTCCTCCCACGTGTCTCGACTTAGCGACAGTCCGTGCAAGAATAGAATTGGTTCAGTATCCGCTGGGCCATAAACCGATACAGCGAGTTTAACGCCGTTGTTGTTCAGCGTGATGTCGGTCACCGAAATCTCCCAGTACGAAATACGATCAGCTCTGGAGTGCCGAGGATTCCCCGGCTCAAAAATACCTGCCGTCCCGCGATCTCAGCGCCTGATTTGTCGAAATTTGTCGGACAGGCCGTCGAGATAGCCGACCCAGCTTGCGTTGATCGGCTGATCTTGGACCAGTGCATGAAACCGGATCATCATGCAGACGAGAAACAGCGGCTTGATGAAAGCGGCGCGCAACGTCGATGCCAGCAGTGCTGCGACCACAACGGTGACCAGTGCGCCGTTTTCTCGTATTGGCTCCGGCAACACCATCGTCGCCAGGCCGGCGGGGACCAGCAGCAGCAACCAAAACAGGATGCTCAATGCCCGTTCGAGGATGAGCATCCAGATCGATGTTTCCAGAATCGGCCTGGCGTTCTGGCAGTAATAGACCAAGCCGTCCCGAACATTTCGCCACGGATCGTCCCCGCCTCGCGCAAGGTCATAGGAAAGCACCACCTTGTCCAAATAGCGCGTTGCAGCGGCAAGAATGGCGTTCACCAGACCGACGATCGTGCCTACTCCCGGAGTTGGCAGCCATTCACCGAGTGTGTCGAGCGTATTGTGAAATGCTTTCAAGACGCCCCGAACAAGTGCGCCCAGCCCGAACAGAGCCGCGACTTCGCCGAATCTCGCCACCACGATCCGGCGACCATAGGTGAATTGCCCCTCGTTACCGTTGCCAACGTGACCTTGCGTGATCAACTCCGTCAGGACGGCAACATGGCCACACGCGATCATGTGAAACGCATATCGCAGGACTGCTCCCCAGATCCATCCGCCGGCGAGGAGAACACCAAGAAGCCAGCAGACGCCGAACGTCATGGCGACGTGCATGCCGAGCCATGCCGCGCCCCCGGCGCCGATCGCAATCCAGACGACGCACGCTACGGCTGATGCCAGCAAAACTCCCCACCGCGCAAGAGCATAAGGCAGGGTTTCGACCAGCAATCTCAGTGCCGTCGCCAGACCATGATCACGAACGAGCAACGGATATGAATGGACGATTCCCTGAGATCGCCCGCCGGCGCGGCCTTCGGCCGAACCGTCGCCGCCTCTAGCACCGTCATTGGCCAAACTCATGTGAGACACTTGCTTTCTCGTTCGTTGCCGTGATCGCTATTGCGGTATCAATTCTACGCGGCGATTCCTGGCGCGGCCATCGTCGCTGGCATTGCTGGCAATCGGCGCGAGCAGGCCGGCCCCGTAGCCTTTCAGGCGCGCCGGGTTGATCCCATAAGTCGTGGTGAGATCGGCCACCACGGCGTCAGCCCGCGCCTGCGACAACTGCATGTTGAAATCGAATCCGCCGACATTGTCGGTGTGGCCGACAAGGTAAACCTTGCGTGTGGGATCGCTCTTCAGGAAAGCGGCGATCTGGTCGAGGGCCGCTCGCGAGTCCGGCTTCAGTTGCGCCTTATTGAAGTCGAACAGAATGCCGGAGAGAATCACCTGACCGGCGGTATCCAGCCGCTTGGCAATTTCCGTGGCCGATACCGCGACCATGCCGTTCTTCAGCTCTCCGCTCTGAACCGCATCCAGCCGGACCACAACCTGGCCCTTTTCAACCCTGAGCTCCGGGTTGTAACCATCGTCGAATTCGATGATGTAGAGCGCGATGTGGGTCTTCGCTGCACCATCCTCTTTCACCGCGGCGAGATAGCGCGATTGATCGGCGCTGTAGCCCACGATCTGGCCGCCAGGCCCCATGCTCTCAAAAAAGCGGCCTTGCGCCGGACCAAAATCCGGGCCTTTCGCTTCATAGAGCACGCGATAGCCGGCGGACGCGAGGTATTCCTTGTAGTTGCGGAAAACCTCTGCCGACGACGGACCTTTCGGGATCGTGTAGAGGAGCTGCGTGAGCCGTCCCTCGAGGTCCTGCTTCGCCTCTATTTCGGCCTCGTTGGTGCGGGAGTCGAAGCCGGTAATCTTGCCAATCGGTAGCGTGTACTCGGCAAAGCTTCTGGAATCGCACAGCGCGATCGAGGCGTTCTGAAAGCGCATCATGCCGTCGAAATCCCGGCAACCTGCTTTATCTGCGGCAACCGCTATTTGCGTGGTGAAAAGCAACAGTGCTGCGGTAACAAGGCCTGCGGAGCTGGCGACCAATTTCCGTCGACGAGAGATCATGGGACGTTCCGGTTGGTTGGTGGCAATCGTTGAATGAGCAAGTTGCTTGCGTTCATGCCAGGCGTCACAGCGCCAACACCCTGGGACTGGTAGGGTTTGATGAGTTGGCGCTGTGAGCTGGCGAAGCTGGCACGGGCAGCCGCGATATCGGTCAGGGAGGAGTGCCGATGTCGCAGCCTGCAATCATTGACCAGCCTGCAATTCGGCGTAGTTGCCGTCCTTGTCGCGCCTGTACACGACATAGTCGATCAAGGTGATGTCGCCCTTCGGTGTGTAGCTGATCTTGCCAAGCACGGTGTCCCAGCTTCCGGCCTTGATCACTGCTGCGACCTTCTTGGCGTCCGTGGTCTTGGCGCGGGCGACGGCCTGGCTCCAGATCTGGAATGCGGCGTAACTGTAGAGCGTGTAGCCGTCGGGATCGATGCCCTTGTCCTTGAACTTCTTCAAGATCGCGGCCGCCGTCACCTTCTTGCGCGGATCAGGCGAGAAGGTGAACAGCGAGCCGTCGGCAAGCGGACCTGCGATCGCCGCGAACTGCTTGTCGACCAGGGCGTCGCCACCCATCGACACGGCATCGACGCCCTGCTCGCGCATCTGGCGCAGGATCAACGCAGCCTCGGCATAGTAGCCACCGATATAGACGAAGTCGATCGCCTCCTTCTTGAAGCGGGATACCAGCGCGGCGAAATCCTTGTCGCCCTTGGTGTAGGCCTCATAGAGCTTTTCCTTCACGCCCGCCGCGTTGATGGCGCCTCGCGTCTCATCGGCGAGGCCTTTGCCGTAGGTCGTCTTGTCGTGGATGATCGCGACGTTCTTGGTCTTGTAGTTCTTGATGATATAGTTGGCGGCGACCATGCCTTGCTGGTCGTCCCGACCGCAGACGCGGAACGTATTCCACAACCCGCGCTCGGTGAATTGCGGGTTGGTCGAGCCGGGTGTGATCTGCAGCACGTTGCCCTCGGCATAGGCGTCCGACGCCGGGATCGAAGTCGATGAGCAGAAGTGCCCGACGACGAAGGGAATCCTCATACCCGCCATTTTCTCGGCAACCGACACTGCCTGCTTTGGATCGCAGGCGTCGTCGCCGACCTCCAGCTTGAGCTTCTTGCCGAGCACGCCGCCCCCTGCATTGATGTCGGCGATCGCGAGATCGGCGCCGTTCTTGAACTGCTGGCCGAAGCTCGCCTCCGATCCGGTCATCGGCCCGACGACAGCAACACTGATATCCTGGGCCATCGCGGCGCCGGACAGTGCCAGGCCGGCGCCAAACGCAAGGAAATATCGTGGCAACGAAAACGTCATCATATTCTCCTCGGAGGTCTTGGTGCCTCAATGCATCGCTATTGATGAATCGCCCCGAATGGGATGATCAACCCGGGGGCCGCCTTTTAGCCGCGCCGTGGATGTGAGGCTCGGACAGACGCGACGGGGAGTTTGGACAGACGCGACATCGGCCAAGAATTTGAACCAGCGTTGCCGCGCGCTCACCTGAGCGCTTGACCGAAGAGCAGGCAGTATTTTCAGGCCTTTCCCGGCCATCCACGTCCTTGCAGCGACGTCCGACTCGAATGCGCGTCAGTTATTCCGTGCTGCGGTCATCCGTGAACAGCAAAGGGGTCGATCGCATGTCCGAGCCCAAAAACGCCTGACCAGCCATCTGATAATTGGCTGGTGCTACAGTGATGTGCTGAGCGGCCGCATGGATATCGCGCACGCAACGTTCGAGCCCGCTGCTCACGTAGGGCGAAGCTGAGCCGCCCGCGCTGAACATAAGTTCGGTCGCCTCTTTGGCGGTGTTCGCGGCATGCGTCGACGCCAGCCATAGCGTAGCGCGCTGAGCAAGGCTGAGCGTGCTGCCTTCGCTGACGACCTGCCATGCCTCTTCGAGTGCACCATATAGGAAAGCCCGGCCCGAGCGCAGGAGTGCCTCGGCGCGTCCCAAATTGGCCTGCATGGTCACATCCTCACGAAGCAACTTTCGAGAGCGGGCAGCGAGCTTGGTTCCCGCAAGCTCGACCAGGATGTCGATCGCGTGGCGGGCGATGCCCAACGGCACGGCTGCGAGCAGAGCACCGAAGATTGCGATTGTCGGAAGCGCATAAAGCGGCCCTTGCTCCACTGGGGGTTCGCGAAGCGAAAGGGAGTGATTAGTTGGCACGAAAACATCCGCGACCGCATAGTCATGGCTGCCCGTGCCACGGAGCCCGATACTGTGCCAAGTATCGAGGATTTCGCACTCCGCGGCAGGAAAATGCAGGATGCGCGTGACTGGGGTGCCGTCAGCCGCAAGGCGAGGTTGATCCCCGTCCAAAATCCGGCAGCCGCCCACGATCCAGGCGGAGTGCTGGCAGCCGCTTCCGAGTGGCCATCGGCCTGTGACGCGGTAACCACCATCGACGACCATAGCGTTGCCTGACGGTCGCAAGCCTCCGGCTGCTCTGACGAGCGGATCGCTACCGTAAATCTCGAGCGCAGCTTCCTTCTGAAGATATCCGGCGAACGCGCCATATCCACCGGCGATTGCCATGCACCAACCTGCGGCACCATCAGCGCGCGAGATTTCTTCAACAACCCGCATGAGTGTGATCGGGTCGGCCTCTTCACCGCCTATGCCGCGCGGAATCCACAGGCGAAAGAGTCCCGACCGTGCCATCGCCTCCACCAACGGTGTAGGCAGCCTCCGCGACCGCTCGCTCTCTTCCACAGATGCCTGAACCAGCGGTGCAAGTGCCGCGGCCGCATCGAGGAACGATTGTAGCGTGGTGTCGGCCATTGATCCCGCCCGTCGCATTCCGGAGACCTTTCTCGGTTTGGCTCAAGCGCTCTTTATGTGCGAATCTTCCCGCATGGGACGATCACCCGGGAGCTGCCTTTTAGGCGCGTCGCGGGTGTGAGGCACGGACGGAGGCGACAGGGGGTTTGGACGGACCCGACATCGGTCAAGAATTTGATCCAGCGTTGCCGCGCGCACGCTGAGAGTCTGACCGAAAAAGCAGCCAGCATTTCCAGAGACTTTTCAAGCGCCTGAAAATGAATCGGTTTTCGTCATGACCGGGCATAGCCGTCCGAGGATGGCGTCGCTTCCGCTCGCCTATGTCCCGCCTGCGGGGCCGAAGCCCCTTCGGCGTGGCGAAGGCCCGGCCATCCACGTTATTGCAGCAGGGCGCATGCCCGGCCTGCAAAACGAGATCACCGTGGAGCGGGTCAACGGTCCCAATTGAACCGCCAGACGAGTTCACTGCTCAGCGTTTGAACGAAGCGCTTGGAATTCATCACACCGATGACCGCCCCGGTGGCGCTGTCCGCGATCGGGTCCGTATGCGAGCCGTAGTCGGCGAAGCGATACTCGGTCTTCCAGGTCAACCCAGGCAGCCAGCCCAGATTGTACTCGTAGCCGGTGCCGATGAACCAGCCGCCGTAGTTTTGTGCAGGCGTGAAAACGCCGGGAGGATCGCCGGCCAAGCTGAAAGAGTTGTAGTCAATCTGCTTGAAATACGCGTTGGTATAGCCGCCTGACACGTAAGCCAGGAAGCGATCTGTCGGCAGCCATCCCAACCGGGCGCCGACTGCCCAAGACCTATCGAGCTTCTCTTGCCCTACGAACCCAACGTCGGCGGGGTTAAGATTGCCTTTGATGCTACCCCAATCGGCATCAGCGAAGGCGCCGATGAGCATAGAACCACCGAGCGGCAAGAGACTATTGAATTGATAGTCGCACCCGCCTTGTACAGTCCCAAACCCCGCCCGCTGCTATCGGCAGTGCCAGCGCTGAAAGGTCCAGCGGGGGTCGATGTGCTTTGCTCGTGATCAAACATGCCATGGCCAAACCCGCCGCCGACGTAGCAGCCGGTCCAGCTGTAGACTGGTGCGGGAGTGGGAGGCGCCTTCAAGACGGGCCGTGCGTCCAGATCGGCGGCGAGCGCGGAAGTAGCGAAGCCGGCCAGACCTAGCACGGCAAAGGCGAGCTTCTTCATGGGAATCTCTCCACCAAATACGAAACCGTAACGGATGTGACGGCACAGATCACCGAATAGGCCAGTTTTCGCCTGAACACTGTCATCCGACGGCAACACGTAACATTCACAGGGAAGACTGGAGCGACCACCGCCTTGCTTCAGGCGACATCGGTTGAGCCGGCACCTGGTTGTCTGATGCAAATTGGGCCGCACGCTTGTGAGGGCCGCATGTTGAAATCAAATTCGCCGACATTCGTCGAGCGGACTAGGGAGTACAAAGGCTGTTGACCGGTCCTCGTCGCGCTGCTTCACGCACATCGGAGGGGGTCGCTCCATATTGCCGCCGAAAGGCACGGCAGAAATAGGACAAATCGCCGAAGCCGACCTCGAAGGCGATCGTGCCGACAGCACGCCCGGCGTAACGTGGATTGACCAGCAATCGGTGCGCGCGCGCGAGACGCTGCCCGAGCACGAACTGTGAAAATGTGGTCCCGTCGCTTTCGAACATCCGTTGTACGTGGCGCGGGGTGACGCCGTGCCGCCTCGCCACGGCTACAACCGTCAGATCGGCACGATTGAGATGGCCGATGACGTCGGCTTTGATCGCGCGCAGCCGAGCGGCGGGGACACCACGCCCGTTGGCAAGCACCGCTGCGTCATGCGTTGCGCCGAGCGCTACGGCGATCAGATCGTGGACATGCGCGGCGACGTGGTGGCACAGCTCGGGCGTGGCAAGCGCATAGTCCTCCTGCAGCGCGCCGATATAGCTCGTCAACAATTTCAACGCTTCGGTGGAGCGCGCAATGGGCCGCATCACGGCGCGATCGACGCTGCTCACCAGTGGCGCCAGCGCCGCTCGTGGAACGTGAAAGCAGAGAAGCTGCGCCGGCGCCGGGCAGACCATCGCAATCGGATCCGCCGAGCTGACCAACAGCGCGTCGCCGGCATTCGACGTGACCTCGCGTCCGCACTGCATCATCCTGGCGCCGTGCGAGCTCACCACTAGGGCGAGGCCGTCGTTGCCGTCAGCCAACTGTTCGGCGCCCCGTTCGTAGCAGAACGCCGACATGGACGCCGACGTGATGGACACGCCTGGCAGCACCCGCACCGTCACATCCGCATGCAGAGGATGGTCCGACAGCGGGGCGAGGTCGGCCTGCAGCACCAGCCGACCGTACAGGTCGCGCCATGCAGCCATGCGGTCCTGCTCGGCAAAATCCCCTAAGGAGAACCGCGAGAGTGCAACGTGGTCGGCCGTCGAGGTCATCGGATATTCTCTGGCTGTATCGACCGGTGTCGCCGAAAGGGGCGATCCGGTTCATGGCAAGAAACACACACGGTGCACGTCCTTCTAGTCCACGACGCGGCAGCGCCCAAAAGCATGAGGCATGCTCCAGCCGCGATCCGCCTTGCAAGGCGTGCAGACTGCTGCTGGACCCGCGTTGTATGTGAGCTAGCGATCGTCAAACAAGGTCGCTTGCGTCCAAAATCGATGTCACGCCAGCCCGGGCCGAGGGTCGTTTGAATCGCTAAAGCATGCACCCGCGCTGCTGACCATGCCGCCCGCTGGAGTACATCCAATGATTTCCACACTACCCTGCGGACCGGGACCGCAATCGACCTTGTCGGAATTGCCATCGGCATCATCGTGGGCATCAAGCAGGACTTCACGCTCGCGCCGGTCCGCGCGCACCTCAGCCTTCTCGGATTTGTCGTGCTGCTCATGGCGGTGCTCTGCTATCAACTGTTCCCACAGGCCACCGCGACATGCTCGCGGGAGTGCAAACGACCGTCGCGCTGATTGGTGCCGCGCTGTCCCAGCCGGCATCACCGCCGGACTGATTGGCGACCACGATCGCTTGATACGGATCACCATCATCGGCGGGCTGACCGTGCTCAGCGAGATGCTGCTGTTCGCATATATCGTGTTCCGGACCGCGGCGCCCAAGGGATTGCCCGGTCGAGGCCCGAAACGGCAAAGCCTGAGCTTCATGCGCATACTGATCCAAGCCACGGTCTGGCTTGTCCTCGTTGCGGACAGCAGCGCGTCCCTGGCCGAAGACACAGCGCCTTCGTGCGCCCAGATCAACGGCAAGGCGATGCTGCAGGCTGACCTTTTCTTTGGACGTGATATCGCCGCCCGCAGCCGCGTCTCGCGGGCACAATGGTCGGACTTCTTGGGCCGAGAGGTGACCCGACGTTTTCCTAACGGGCTGACCGTGTTCGCGGCGTTCGGAGAGTGGCGTGATACAGGCTCCAGACGAATCACGCGCGAGCCGTCCTTTGTCGTTCGCGTCATCGCTGCAGAAACTCCGGAGACCATGGAGGGCTTGACGCAGATCAGATCCGCCTACATGCAGCGCTTTCATCAGCAGTCGGTCGGGCTCACGCTTTCGACCACCTGCGCCTCGTTCTGATTGATCGCCGTAGCCGGCTTGGCAATGCACCAGGCCAGAGGGGAAAGCTTTTGTCCCAGCGTAATTGAGGCAGATGTTGCTCTTCAGCAGGCCGAACGGCGCAATTCCGTCGCTAACCAAGATGTGGATGCGCGTTAGGGTTAGATCGGAGATTAGATTGTTTCTCAGGAGTCGGCCTCTTCACCGCCTATGCCGCGCGGTGCAAGTGCCGCGGCCGCATCGATGAACGATGGCGGCGTGGTGTCGGCCATTGATCCCGCCCGTCGCATTCCGAAAGACCTTCTCGGTTTGGCCGAAGCGCTTCTTATGTGTGAATCTTCCCGCATGGGACGATCACCCGCGGGCTGCCTTTTAGGCGCGTCGCGGGTGTGAGGCACGGACGGAGGCGACAGGGAGTTTGGACAGACGCGCCATCGCTCAACAATTCGAACGAGCGTTGCCGCGCGCTCACCCTAAAGGGGAGCGATCAGCGGCTCCGGATCGAGTTTCACGATCATCCGCCCAATCCGTTCCCGGAAAATTGCCAATCGCTCCCGCTCCGCCCAATCCGCGGTCGAGTGGTGGATTTGGTATCACCGGCTGATCGTGGTTGCCGCGGGATTGCGCCCCGCGATCTGCGGCTGATTTGTGGTGGTTCTGCAACGCGCGGCTCGATTGTCGACGATGTCGCGTCCGTGCAAGCCGCTTGTCGTACCAGCCCATGCCTCGAGGTCCCGAAACACCTAAGCATCGGCTGGCAAGTTGCCGATGACGTTCAGGACATGCGGTCTGGGGAATTTCCTCTGGCGGTTCCGAGAAAAACGATGGCATCGAATTCACCAACTGGAGGCGAGATAATGCCCGCATCAAATCTTCTGCGAATCGGCGTCGTGCTTTGCCTGATCGGGCTTGGTATTGGCACCGCCTTGGCATGGGGCTGGCCCACGTCCGTCACAACCTGCTCGGATTCGCCGGATTGTCCCGTGTTAGACTCTTTTAAGTCTCCGTGACCGTTCCGTGAATAAGTTTCGAAGAAAGCCGACCTTATCGGCGCACTAGTCGCGGAGCTCGCTCGCCGCAGCGACATCACAGTTAAGGTGGTCGGCTCGATGTCACACATGGAAACGGGAGGTCACGTCGATGTCGCTCGCCACCAATGAGCCATGGGACCAGCACCTGATTCGCTACGGTATGCCGTTCGCGCCGCATCTGATCGCCAAGGCGCGTGGCGCGCTGCTATGGGACAGCGAGGGTCGTGAGATCCTGGACTTCACCTCCGGCCAAATGTGCTCGACCATCGGTCATAATCATCCACGCATCGTCCAAGCGATCCACGAGGCCTGCGAGGGTGCGCTGCATCTGTTCAGCGGCATGTTGAGCCCGTCCGTCGTAGAATTGTCGCGGCGGCTGGCACGCATGCTGCCGCCCCACCTGTCGCGCTCGCTGTTCCTCTCGACCGGCGCCGAGGCGAACGAGGCCGCAATTAAGCTCGCCAAGGTGCATACGGGGCGCTTCGAGATCGTAGGCTTTACTGGCGCATGGCACGGAATGACCTCGGGTGCCCAGTCGGTGAACTATGTTGCTGGCCGTAAGGGGTACGGCCCGATGATGCCGGGATCGCTGGTACTGCCCGCTCCGAACGCCTATCACTGCCCAGTGCGCCATTGCCGAGACACTTGCGACGGCACGTGCTTGGCGGTTGGGTTCGAAATGGTCGATGCCCAGTCCACGGGCTCGTTGGCGGCGCTGATTGCTGAGCCAATCGAAAGCTCGGGCGGCGTCATCGTTCCGCCGGACGGTTATTGGCGGCAGGTCAAGGAGCAGTGCGAGAACAGGGGCATGCTGCTGATCTTCGACGAGGCCCAGACCGCCTTCGGCCGACTCGGCCGCGACTTCGCCTTTCAGCACTTCGGCGTTGAGCCCGATATCCTGACCCTGTCGAAGACACTCGGTGGTGGATTGCCGCTGTCGGCGGCAGTAACCTCCGACGAGATCGAGGCTGATTGCCACGCCAAGGACTACGTCCATGTCACTTCGCATGTATCGGATCCTCTGCCTGCCCATGTCGGGCTAGCAGTGCTGGACGTGCTTGCCGAGGAAAACCTGAATATCCGTGCGCTCGAAATGGGAGAGGCCTTGACCGCCGGACTGCGGTGGCTCCAGGACCGGCACGGGATCATCGGCGATGTGCGGGGCTTTGGGCTGTTGCAAGGGGTCGAACTCGTCAAGGATCGCGTGACTCGCGCGCCCGACGTGGAAACCAGTCGTGCGATCACCCGGCGTTGCATGGAGCTGGGCTTGTCCATGAACATCGTTTCGGTCGGGGCAATGGCGGCGATCTGGCGTATCGCCCCACCGCTTACCGTCACCCGCGCCGAAATCGATCGTGGTCTCGAAATCCTCGATCAGGCCATTACTGAAGTGCTGGCCGGAGATGTGCCCGCATCGGTCTGATGGAGAATGTCGCCATACCCTCTGACTTGGCCGGTCCGCGGTCCGAGAGATCGCTCCACAATCGTGACGGTATGCTGTTGAAAGCGTTTGCGCGTCAGCCGCGCCGGGAGGCGGCGCGGATGTCCGAAGGCGTCGCACCATAGTGCCGGCGGAACGTGCGATTGAAGTAGGACAGATCGCCGAATCCCGATTCGAACGCGATCGTTCCGATGGAGTTGTCGATATGGCGCGGATCGGTCAAGAGGCGATGCGCGCGCGCGAGGCGCTGACCGAGCACGAATTCCGAGAAAGTCGAGCCCACGCTTTCGAACAGCCTCTGGATATGACGCGGTGTGAGTTTCAGGCGCGCCGCCACGGCAGTCAGTGTCAGGTCGCTGTAGCTAAGATTCGCAGTGATGTCGGCCTTGACCGCGGCGAACCGCGCGGCCGCTAGGCCTCGATCTTCGGCGACCGCCGTCCCATCCCGGTTCGCGCCGATGATCAGCGACCCAAGGTCGACCAAATGAGTGACAACAGCGCCGAGCAGCTCGGGTGTCGCGAGTCGATAGCCGTCGTCCAGCTCGCTGATGTAAAGCGCGAGCAACCGCAGGGCTTCCGTGTTGGGCGGCAACGAACACATCAGCATGTTCTCGGGATTGGAGACCAGCGGTGCGAGCTCCTTGCGAGGCAGCCGGAGGCCGACGAAGCGGGTTGGCGATGGTGGGACGGCCATGCTGCCGATCTCCGCGCTCGACATCAGCACGGCTTCACCCGGGCCGAGCTTGATCTCCCGACCGC
>Ga0209153_1000015_pt1 | contig 87319 bp, 67 predicted proteins | sample GraSoiAngelo_120_FD_185877 | JGI IMG/M metagenome (GOLD analysis project Ga0209153, IMG submission 185877) | Grasslands soil microbial communities from the Angelo Coastal Reserve, California, USA - 14_0919_09_20cm (SPAdes) (version 2) | ecosystem: Environmental > Terrestrial > Soil > Grasslands ... | reverse complement strand
CGCTCTTTGAGTGGAAAGCCGGTGATCCACAGAAATTTCCATTGCGACTTGTCGATCAGATTGAGCGCTTCGCCGAGTTGCAGTCGCAATTGTCCGGCAACGAGCGCGGCGGCTTCTGTCCCTTTGATTTGCTCCTTCGCCGAAACCGCGACGACCAGGTCGCCGGGCTTGGCCCCGCAAGCCTCGGCGAGCTTCTTCATGTTTTCCGCGCCAATGATTTTGTCAACGGTTGACGACAAACCTTCTGGCGTCACCTTCACGAAATACGCTCCGCGCGCTTTCAGCGCTTTCGCTTTTTCCGCCAAGTCGTCCAGCTGCTTGCGCGAGTAGCCCGCAGCGCCCGGCGCCGCCAGCGCAAAGACGCTGCCTTCAATCTGCAGCTTCTGTTTCGCTTCTTGGGGGAAGCAATGCGTCACTTCGTGCAATTCCATGGAGAAGCGCAGGTCCGGCTTGTCGCTGCCGTATTTGCGAATTACGTCCTTGTGCAGCATGTGCGGAAACGGAGCAGTCACTTGAATTCCCGCGGCGGCGCAGGCTCGCACCATCACCGTTTCGATGACCTGAAAAATGTCCTCCTGCCGCGGGAAGGACATCTCTAGGTCAAGCTGCGTGAATTCCGGCTGGCGGTCGGCGCGCAAATCTTCGTCGCGGAAGCACTTCACGATCTGGAAGTATTTGTCGAGCCCCGCGATCATCAGGATTTGCTTAAAAATCTGCGGCGATTGCGGCAGCGCGTAAAACTGCCCATGATGAATGCGGCTCGGCACGAGATAGTCGCGTGCGCCTTCCGGTGTCGAGCGCGTGAGCATGGGCGTTTCCACTTCGAGGAAGCCCAGCTCGTCCATCGTTTTGCGCATTTCCAGAATGATTTTGTGGCGCAGCGCCAGGTTGCGATGCGGCTTTGGCCGGCGCAAATCGAGATAGCGGAAGCGCAGCCGCGTCTCTTCCGCAGCGTTAATTTCGTCTTCGATGGCAAACGGCGGCGTCTTGGCGTTGTTCAGGATGTGCAGCTTCGTTGCCACCAACTCGATTTCACCGCTGGCCAATTGGGGATTGGCTTTCTGCCGCTTGACGACTTGGCCTTCGACCGCCACCACGAATTCGCTGCGCACCTGCTCGGCTTTCGCATGCGCAGCGGCCTGCGTTTCTTTGTTGAACACCACCTGCACGATGCCAGTTCGGTCGCGCACGTCGAGAAAAAGCAGATTGCCCAAGTCGCGGCGCCGATGGACCCAGCCCATCACGATGGCGTGGCGGCCCTCGTCCTTGGCGCGCAGTTCACCGCAGTACTGTGTGCGCTTCAAGTTGCCAAGAAAATCGAGCACCGCATTATCCTCTCTGGATTCCGATTTCGCGCTGTAGCTCAGCCTTCAGGCCAGGCCTGAGGGTTTTCCTTGGTCACGCAGCGATGAGCAAGCCACCTCACCGCCAAACGCGGCCCCCCCTACAAGTTCTTCTTCAAATACTCCAGCAAATTCCCTTCTGCGAACTTTGCCTGCTCGCCCGTGGCCAGCGTCTTCAGCGTCCATTCGCCGCTCGAGACTTCATTATCGCCGAGAATGAGCGCATAACGAGCGCGCAATTTGACGGCCTGGCCGAGCGCCTTGCCGAATTTTTGCTCCACGGGCGGCAGCTCGACGGTGAAGCCTGCAGCGCGCAAATTCTTAGCGGCGCGAATCGCCGTCGCGTAAGCTTTCTCGCCCATCCATGCAATGTAAACGTCGCGTCCCTGCGGTGCGGGCGTTTTGCCGGCTTCTTGCAGCGACAGAATCAGGCGATCCTGGCCGATGGCGAAGCCCGTCGCGCGTGTCGGCGGCCCGCCCAGCAACTCCATCAGCCCGTCATAGCGGCCGCCGCCGCACACCGCGTTCTGCGAACCCAATCCCTTGGCAGTGATCTCGAACGTGGTCCGCGAATAGTAGTCCAGCCCGCGCACCAGGCGGAAGTTCTGCGTATAGGCGATACCGCGCAAGGCGAGCTGGCGCTTCACCTGGTCGTAATTCTCGCGGCATGTGTCACACAAATGCTGCGAAATTCGAGGCAGCTTCTCGATGACCTCGTGCTCGCTCTCGAGTTTCGAGTCGAGCACGCGCAGCGGATTCGTTTCCATGCGACGCTGGCTGTCCGGTCCGAGCTTGTCCTTCACTTTCCGGAGTTCTGCGCGAAGCAGTTCGATGTATTTCGGCCGGCAATTTTTGTCCCCGATGGAGTTGATGTGCAACTGAGTCCCTTCCAGGCCCAGCCGGTCGAAAAGGGTCATCACCATTTCGATGAGTTCCGCGTCGATCGCCGGGGAGTCGCTCCCGCCCAGCACTTCCGCGTCAATCTGGTAAAACTGACGATAGCGTCCTTTTTGAGGCCGCTCGCGGCGAAACATCGGGCCAATGGTGTATAGCTTCACCGGCTGCGGCCATTGCTGCATGTCATTCTCGATATACGCTCGGCACACGGCGGCAGTGGCTTCAGGTCGGAGGCTTACCGAAGTCTCATTGCGGTCCTCAAACGTGTACATCTCTTTGGAAACGACATCAGTTTCAAGGCCGATCGAGCGCGCAAACAAGTCCGTTTCTTCAAAGATCGGTAAGCGAATTTCACCGAAGCCGTACAAAGTGAAGACTTCTTGCGCGGTTTGCTCGACGCGACTCCACAGCGTCGTCTCGGGAGGCAGTAGGTCTCGCGTACCCTTGATGGCTTGGAACTTGCGACGTTCTTCTTTTTTCGCTGCGCCCTCACTCACTAAAAAAGCTCCCTAAAAGCGGATTCCTTGCCCCGCTCGGAATGACACTTTGTTACTGGAATTTCAATTACAGGCCACCAGTCACCAGTCACCAGTCACCTCTTGCCGATAAACATTCTTATACTCGACGTAGCGCTTGGCGTATGCGTCGATGGTGTGCTTATCGATCTCGCGCAGCGGGCGTTTCACTTTTCCCGGCGAGCCCATCACCAGGCTGCCCGGAGGAATCACCGTACGTTCCGTGAGCAGTGTTCCTGCCGCCACGATGCTGCCGCTGCCCACCAGCACGCCATTCAAGATGACCGCGCCCATGCCAACCAGGCAGCGCGACTCGATGGTGCAGCCGTGCAGCGTCACGGAATGCCCGATGGTCACGTCGTCGCCCAAGATCAGCGGATACTCGTCGCGCATCACATGGCAAATCGAGCCGTCCTGAATATTCGTTCGTGCGCCGATGCGAACGTAGTGCACGTCGCCGCGAATCACCGAGCACGGCCACACGCTCGAATCTTCCCCAATTACTACGTCGCCGATGACCACGGCCGCCGGGTCAATGTACGCCGATGCCGCGATTTGCGGGCTTTTGCCGCGATACGGCCGGATGTCAGGCGGTCGAGCCAAAGGAATTCAGAGTCCTCTTTTATGTACAAACGCTTTTCATCGTTATTCCCGGTGCTGCAGCTCAGGCCTTTAGGCCAGAGGAATCTCCGTTCCCGCGAAAGCCAAGGAAAGCGCGATGCTGCCTGCAAATTTCAAAACCTGCGCCTGCACAAATTCCCTGCACCGTGAATCAAGCCAAGATAACATCCGCACCCTGAACTAACAAGAAAGTGCGCCGGCAGGTGGTGTCCTAATTTGAAGAACTCGCTAAAATTAAGCACACTTCATTGGCTCGCAGTCTTTGTTTGCGCTCTCAGTTTGTATTCGCCTTGGGGGCCTTCTGGTTTGTGTTCCACAAAGATTACGACCCGGGTAGGGGTCGGGTGTATTCCAAGCAAGTTTTGGTGCTCTGGGGAGATGATTGCGTCGAACCCACGTGAAGATAGTTCTCCGACCAGAGCAGTTGCAGCTGTACGACTGGGTTCATCGCTGGTGCACCAGACAACTACACCAGTTGGTAAGCGCGGATTCGTGCCAAGTGGAACCGGCCCCTCGCGCATAACGGTCATCCCTAATGGTTCAGGTACATCCCACTTAGCTGCATGCAGCATCGCTGCAATATCAGATGCGAAACTCGTGGCCTCTATATCCTGCGTGTTATACGCCACTAATGCTGGTTCCTTGGCGAAGCGAGTCAGGTGCGATGCAGCGCCGGATTGCGCGTGCGAATCCAGTTTTCTCCATGCCACTTTACTTTCCAATTCAACGCGAGCTAACCGTTCATCTTCTGTGGCTTTCTTTAGATGTGCAGATTCATTTTCTAAATTGGCAATTCGTTCGCGTGCGGTTGCTTCTTTAATATCGGATATTTTCTCTTGTACATCCGATAACTCCTTAGCGCGTACGAACGCCAGCCTTTGGCTGAATACGATGGCACCAGCAGCGACAAATGTGATTAACAGCGCCCATAGAACCGCCGCATTCCAGAAATCAACCTTCGAAGTTAGCTCACTCGCGCGTGATGCCAAGGATTCTAGTTCCGACATATTCCCTACCTCTGAAAAAGCAGTGTGGTCGGTTCTACTGCTCTACTACTTTGGGCTTGGAGTATTCCTGTGGCTTACTAACCCACGGAAAAAGTGTAACACACAAATACTTCTTGACAAGACCTAATTACTGTAATACATTAATAGTTAGAGGAAGAGCGCATATGGCGAACGTCTTAAGCATTGACAAACAAGTTGCGGTAATTAGCGCGTTGGCTGAAGGCTCTGGAATCCGGCAGATTGAGCGCATAACAGGCGTCCATCGCGATACGATCATGCGGCTTGGCGTTCACATTGGCCAAGGTTGTGCTACTCTGCTGGACCATAAAATGCGCAACCTGTCCTGCCAGCATCTCCAGTTCGATGAAATTTGGGGATTCATCGGCAAGAAGGAACGTCACATGCGCCCGGAGGATAACCCTGAACTTGGTGACGCGTGGACGTTTTGCGCGATAGATTCCGAGACAAAGCTAGTGCCATCATTCAAAGTGGGAAAGCGTGACCTAATGACAGCCAATGCATTTGTATCTGACGTAGCCTCACGGATGAAGAACCGCGTGCAAATCTCCAGCGATGCCCTGAGAGCCTACGTGGAGGCAATCGAGGTAGCATTCGGCGCTAACGTTGACTTCGCTCAAATCATCAAGACTTACGTCACGGATGATTCACACCTTCCCGAGCGGAGGTTCAGTGCACCGGAAATCGTTATCACGGAAAAGAAGTCCGTCACTGGATTCCCCGATATGGCGTTGGCGTCCACTAGCTATGTTGAGCCATTGAATGGAACGACCCGCCTGCATATGCGTCGTTTGACTCGCCTTACTTATGCATTCAGCAAGAAGCTGGAGAATTTCGAGGCTGCTGTCGCGCTGCACTTCGCGTACTACAATCTTGTAAAGGGTCATGGAACCTTGCGCTGCACTCCTGCAATGGCAGCGGGTGTTGAGAAGAGTTTTTGGAGCGTTGGCGATCTGATAGAGGCTGCGGTGTGAATCAGATTCAAGAACTACGGGAGATAATTCAGCGTTTGCATGGTGCTGACGCTACGCATATTGAGAGCGTGCATGTGAAAGAGACGTTTCAGGGAAAGACCGTTTGGGAAGGTATCGTGGAAGTTTTCGCATTGCACGGCCATCCGAAGGCTACTAGGGCATACGCTTGGGCGCACGATACGGACGACCCGACAAAACCTAGGCGGCATGTCACGGTCTTGCACGTTGAGCCTATCACGTCGGCAGCGGCGGCAGTCAGAGCAGCAATCGTTCAGGAGTTTAGAAGCCTTGAGCCAACAGAAGAAAGCTAGGAAAGCGGGACGGCCAAAGCTGCCCAAGGGTAAGGCTATGGGACGCATCGTGCCCGTTCGCTTTGCACCGGACGTTTTGCGAGTGATGGAAGCAAAGGCAAAGGCGGTGAATCAGAGTCTTTCGGAATGGATACGGAGCACGTTAAATGCCGCACTCAACGGAAAACGACCGTGAGGAAAATCAAATTAGGACACTACCCGCCGGCAGGTGCCCGTCACTTTCGACTGGCTTCTAGGAGCAGAATGTTGTGCCCTTCCGGATCGTGAAGGGCAGCCCAATGAGGCTCCGTCCGTACGAACCGATTCGGGCCGATGGCGTTGATTGCCGCTTGCAGATCGGGCACCTCGAAGAAAAGCACCGCCTTATCGCGAGAGGGGTAGGACTCCGAACCTTTGGTTTCCAGGCAGACAAACCCAGCGCCGAAGTCAAACTTGGCATGGTGACCGGGCTGTTCCTCCGAGATGCGCAGGCCCAGTAGGTCGAGGTAAAACGTCCTGGCACGCTCTAAATCTTCAAAATAGAGCTCGACGCCCACAAATTGAGCACAAATATCGCTCATAGGCCTCCTGGACCGGCCCAACCGTTCTGAGTGGAAAGCCGCGTCAATCGATTTGAACCGAGGGGCCGCTGGCCGTCGCGGCAACTTCTTCCAGGCGTCTCGCCACCGCGCGCGCCACCGTGTAAAGGCTTTTCGCCCCAGCGCCGTGCTCCCCGAGCGCCGCAACCGGCTTCCCCGTATCGCCGCCAACGCGAATCCGCGGATCAATTTCAATTTCGCCCAGCACCGGCACACCATACGCAGTCGCCGTTTTCGAGCCTTCGCCGTGGCCGAAGATGTCCACGGGCTTGCCGCAATGCGGGCACACAAACGTACTCATGTTTTCGACAACACCCAGCACTTCCACATTCACCTGACGGAACATTTCAATGGCTTTGCGCACGTCCGCGAGCGCTACAATCGATGGCGTAGTGACCACCACCGCTCCGGTCACTGCCACGGTCTGAATCAACGTCAACTGCACATCGCCCGTGCCCGGCGGCAGATCGATAATCAGGTAATCCAGCTCGCCCCATTCCACGCTGCGCAGAAACTGCGTGATCACGTTGTGCAGCATCGGTCCGCGCCAGATCATCGGCTTGTCGCCCGGATTCAGCAGGCCCATCGAAATCATTTTCAAGCCCTGCGATTCGACCGGGATGATGTGCCGGTCGGCGGTGGCCTGCGGCTCCTTCGTGGTGCCCAGCATGATCGGCACGTTGGGGCCATAAACATCGGCGTCCAGCAATCCGACTTTATGCCCTAGCGTCGCCAGCGCGAGCGCGAGGTTCACCGCGACGGTGGTTTTGCCTACCCCGCCCTTGCCGCTGGCAATCGCGACAAGGTTTTTCACGCCGGGAATCGGCTGGCGTTCGGGCATCTGCTGCGGTGCTGGGCCTGGCGGCATGGTTTACGCTTTTCTCCTCAATACTTAAAGCCTTGTCATTCCGAGCGTAGCGAGGAATCGTGCCTTTATCCAACGCGGCGTCCACTCGATGGATTCGCCATAACTCATCACGCGATTTTCGAATTTCGATTTCCCAGTTTCGGCTTTCGAATTTCCATTTTCTAATTTCGAATTTCGATTCTTCACGCCCCGTGGCATTTCTTGTATTTTTTACCCGACCCGCACGGGCAAGGATCATTGCGCCCGACTTTCGCGCCCGCGCGCACCGGTTTTGGGGCTTCCGCCTGCGCCGGACCCGTTTGATACTGCAAATTCTGTTGCTGCCGCTGATGGCGGCGTTCCATTTCCCGCGCAAATCCGGGCAAGTTTTCCGGTGGCTCTTCGCTTGCACGCGCAGCCGCGCTGGCAACTGCCGCTGCAGCGGCGCTGGGAGGCTGCCGCGGCGGCTCGCGGCGCGGCTCGCGCGCTTGCGCCGGCTCGCCCTGCTGCAATTGAATGTGGTACAGATAGCGGATCGTCTCGTTGTCGATCCGCGCCATCATGTCTTCGAACAGCACGAACGCTTCCTTCTTGAACTCGACCAGCGGATCTTTCTGCCCATAGCCGCGCAACCCGATGCCTTCTTTCAAATGGTCGAGCGAGAGCAAGTGGTCCTTCCATTGCGAATCGACCACGTCGAGGATGATGCGGCGCTCGAGCCAGCGCATCAGATCGGTCCCGAATTGCTTTTCTTTTTCCTCGTACCGCTTGGTGACCGCCGCCGCCGCAGCGTTCAGAAGTTCATCGTGGCCCAGCGAGCCCGAATCTGCGCCGGCCGCCTTCATGTCGAGCCCAAACTGCGCGTTCGCTTCCGCAAGGAACTGCGCGGTGTTCCACTGAGCGGGATGCTGCTCGCGGGGGCAGTAGGTTTCCACCAGTTCGCGCACCAGGTCTTCCGCAATTTGCAACACGTAATCGCGCTGATCTTTTCCTTCCAGAGCAGAGCGGCGAATCGCGTAAATCGTCTCGCGCTGCTTATTCATCACATCGTCGTACTCCAGCAAATGTTTGCGGGCTTCAAAATTCTGCGCTTCCACGGATTTCTGCGCTTCTTCGATGCGTTTCGAAACCATACGCGATTCGATGGGCACGCCTTCGGTCATGCCCAGGCGGTACATCAACTGCTTCACGCGCTCGCCGCCGAAAATTCGCGCCAAATCGTCTTCGAGCGAAATGAAGAAGCGCGACGAGCCAGGATCGCCCTGGCGGCCGGCGCGCCCGCGCAACTGATTGTCGATGCGCCGCGCTTCGTGGCGCTCCGTGCCGAGAATGTGCAGCCCGCCGAGCGCCACCACTTCATCGTGTTCCGCTTTGCACTGCGCGGCGAACTGGTCGTACACCGGCTTCCATTGGTCGGATGGAACCTGGAAGATCTTGCCCTCGTGCTGGAACAACACCATTTGCACGGCGGGTTGCGCACCGTTGCCGTTGGAAGAATCCGCGCTAATGACCGCGGGCGCTGCTGCGGACGGAATCGCTAGCTTGTTTTTCAGGAAGTGCTCGCGCGTCAGAAATTCCGGATTGCCGCCAAGCAGAATGTCCGTGCCGCGGCCAGCCATGTTCGTGGCCACGGTGACCGCGCCTTTGCGCCCTGCTTGCGCGACGATGCGCGATTCGCGCTCGTGCTGCTTTGCGTTCAAGACCTGGTGCGGAATGCCGGCTTTTTTCAGCAGTTCAGAAACGTTTTCTGATTTTTCGATCGAAATCGTGCCCACCAGCACGGGCTGCCCGCGCTCGTGATAATGCCGGATGCCATTTGCAAAGGAATTATCTTCCTGGAGGATGCCGTTGACCACCGCGTGAAGCTTTTCTTTTTCCGTGCGATAAATCACGTCGGGAGCTTCGATGCGGATCAACGGCCGGTTCGTCGGAACCACCGTCACATCCAAGCCGTAAATCTTGTTGAATTCCGGCGCTTCGGTCTCCGCCGTTCCGGTCATGCCCGAAAGCTTTTTATACATGCGGAAATAATTCTGAAAGGTGATGGTCGCGAGCGTCTGGTTCTCGCGCTCGATCTTCACGTTTTCCTTGGCTTCCACGGCCTGGTGCAAACCGTCGGACCAGCGGCGCCCAGGCATTTGGCGGCCCGTAAATTCATCGACGATGATGACTTCGCCGTCTTTCACCACATAATCGACATCTTTCTTGTACAGCGTGTGCGCGCGCAGCGCCTGATAAACGTGGTGAATCGTTTCCATGTGCTGCGGATCGTACAAATTGCCGAGCCCCAGCAGGCGCTCGCACTTGCTCACGCCTTCTTCGGTCAGCGTCGCGGTGCGGTGTTTTTCGTCGATGGTGTAGTCAATTTCCTGAATCAGCTTGGGAATGATTTTGTCGATTTTGACGTACTTGTCGGTGGACTCTTCGGACGGGCCGGAAATAATCAGCGGCGTGCGCGCCTCGTCGATCAAGATGGAGTCCACCTCGTCGACGATGGCGAAGTGGTGCCCGCGCTGGACACAGTGACTGAGATCGTACTTCATGTTGTCGCGCAGGTAATCGAACCCGAATTCGTTGTTCGTGCCGTAGGTGATGTCCGCGCCGTACGCGGCGCGGCGCTGGTCGTCGTCCAAATCGTGCACAATCACGCCAACGGTCAAGCCCAGCGCTTTGTAAAGCGGGCTCATCCATTCCGCGTCGCGCCGCGCCAGGTAATCATTTACCGTGACGATGTGCACGCCGCACCCGGCCAGCGCATTCAACACCGCAGGGAGCGTGGCGACGAGCGTTTTGCCTTCGCCGGTTTTCATTTCGGCGATTTTGCCTTCGTGCAGCACGATGCCGCCGATGAGCTGCACATCGAAATGCCGCATGTTCAGGAAGCGGCGGCCCGCTTCGCGCGCCAGGGCGAACGTGGGCACGATGGCTGGCTCGATGGCCGCCTGCAATTTCTCTTTGTAGGATTTATCTTCGGGATCGGTGTTTTTCAGGCGCTCCTGGACCTGCTTGCGCAGCTCCGCATAGCGCGTTGTGAGGTCTTCCGCGTTGAGCGCCTGGATTTCCGGCTCGCTCGCGTTGATGGCCGCGATGACCGGTTGCAATTTTTTGATGTCGCGTTCGTGCTTGGTGCCGATAAACCAAGCGATGACATCATCTAAAAACTTGGTTAAGTCCATGAGCGGATCTTGCCGTCTCCTGACGGTCTTTCAGGGATCGCCGATCTCCGATCGGTTCTCTTAGAGGTACGTCCGCGAAGGCGGTTTTCTTACCTCAAGTGCAATCAGTCTATTCTAACTGGTTGTACGCGGAAGCGCCAAGAAAGGGGCCAAGGGATGTTGATGAACAAAAGTCGAACGAAGAGAAAATCAAAATGCGCACCGCGAGAACGGTAGGGTGCGGCACCGGTGCGCCTGGGCCCTAGTTTTCTTGGCTGTCATTTAGGGACTTCCGTTTCCGACGCGTGGTGGGAAAGGTGACCGGCGAGGAGGCGGCGGTACTTGCTGCGCTCTTCGAGGTCCATGTCCACGATTTCGAAGGCCATATCCTCGGCGCGATAATCGCGCATCATGGCGATAGCTTGCATATGACGCATGCCGACTTGCAGCCGGAGCTGCACGGGCGTTCCAGGCGCCAGGTGGCGGCTGACGGTCGCCAGCCCGCCGCTTAGGCTGGCCGTTTTGATTTCCAGCGAGCAGTTTTCTTTGAGGTTCATGCTGATGGCCCGCACGGGCTTTTGCAACCTGACTCGTTGGTGCCGCCGTTGGCGCACAAATTGCGATTGCTCGGGCACGTCCAGAGGAGCGAGCATTAAGTCTTCGCTGTCGATACCGCTCTTGGGCCAGAAATCCCCCGCCCATTCCGGGTCCAACCTTTCGAGGGCCTGCATGGCCGCGATGCGCAGCTCCTGCGGGTACGCCCAACTGACGATTCTCTTTGTTTCGACAATGCGCTTCAGATTCGTCAGCGTATCCGGGGCGTAGATTCGCCCCAGGGCTTCAATGGCCTTGACGCGCAAGAATTCCGCGGCCTCGTTCGGCAAATCGCCTTCGCCGATAGTCAGCAATCGGCCGAGCGCTTCTCGGTCGCCCGTCAGGCCCATTTCGTCGACCACCAGGGGCATAACGAGCGAATCCACATGATCCAGCAATTCCATCAGGATGCGGCATCTTGTTGCCGCGCCGCTGGCAGAAATCTGCCGCACCACGCGGTCTTGCGCTGCGCTGGAGAAATCTTTCATGCGGCTGGGCAGAAAGACCATTAAGCATTGCGGATCGAGCCGACTCAGCAGCCCCACCATCTCGGCGGCTTCCTTCGGCGGTCCGCCGCGTACCGTGCCCCGCACATATTGCACAGCTTCCTCGCCGAGGTCGGCGGCGAAATTCGCTACGTGTTCGGATTCATCGCGCAAACTGCAGCGGTTGAAGCGTATGGCGAGTTGCTCCATCGTAGTTTGCGGCAACATTTTCAGCATTTTCGTCAGTCCTGCCGCCAGCGGCCGCGCGCGCAAGGCTTCGTCCACAAATTCCGGTATGCGCTCCTCAATTCCCATCTTGATGCGGAGGCTGCTGGCAATGCCGGGCCTCTGCGCTTCCACACTTGTGAGCGCATCGAGCGCCTGTTCCATCGCCGGGAAATGGCGGCTGGTTGCTGCTTGCTGGCTCAGCCGGACGAATGCCGCACTCACCAGTCCCTGAATTTCGCCATCCTGCTCGACGCTAAGCCGCAGCCCCACGCGCCGTAGCGCCACCTTGAGCAACTCGGGATCAGCATTGGCATAAAACTCCGATAGCTCGGCCAGTCCCACGGCGGTTTTCTTGCGCGCTTCCGGATTTTCGCTCTCGATGCAGGTGGCGTAATTTCTCAGAATGTCCACGCCCTCGACAATGTGACCTTTTGTAATTCGCTCCCTGACGTAGGACTGCACGTTGTGCGGCGGAATGCACCAGGCCTCGTGGGAGAGTAGGATCTGATGCTTTCCGCGCTCCGGAACCGCCGCCCAAAACTGGCGATCGAGGATTTCGCGGCGCGACTCGAAAAGTATTCCCGCCTCGGTCATTTTGTCCTCATGCTCACCAAGGATTTTGCGAAGATTTTCGACCTCTTGGTGCAAGCGGTCCAGCATCTGGCGAACCGCGTTGACTTTCACTTCCCCGCGCTCAAAGCGTTCCAGCGCAAAACGGATCGCCAGGTGTTCCGCGAGCTGCACGAGGACATATTCATCCGGCTTGGCATTGGGCGCTTGTGCCGCGAGCGTGGTGAGCGCTTGCTGCAGCGCCTCCTGCACTTTGGCTGGCATTTGTGCCACCTGCTTTTGCAAATCTCTTGGGCCCGTGCCCCCGCGTCCTTCGCTGACGGTCATGCGCCCTAAATTCCTCACAGCCCCAAGCACATTTAAGATTTCATCCTCAGGCGGCTTGGCAGCGCTGGATATGCTGGGTGCCGCGGTTGTGCCGGCCCTGCTCGGGTCCTTCTTGTCTCTGGCACGTGGTTCGCTTCCGGCCTCAGCAGAGCTCTTCGAACCTTGTGCTGCGGCAATCAATTCCAGCAGTGTTTTCGGATCATTGAGCCATTCCTTCACATGTGCTTGATCGTTTCCCAAGGAAGCTGTGGCCAGTTGCGCCGCAATCGTGGATTCCTTAAGGCGAGAATCCGCAGCTACGAAGAAAATCTCATTGATGCGGATTCCCTGTGCGCCTGCCAGGGCCGCTTTCAATTCTTGGGCAAGTTCAGAAAGCTTGGTTTTGCCTGTGGGAAACGCCTGCACGAAGCGAGCTAGTTCTTGCTGTGTGACACTCCTGAAGAACTGAATGCTCGCGAGCCCTGCCGCGGAGAGCAACTGAGCAAATTGCCTTTCCGTCGCGTCTTCCAGCGCCACACCATCCAGCAGGAGCCGGGAACCTGCTGCTCCCAACAACAGGCCACCCTCGGGTGGGATAGCCGTCACGAGCTCCTCAAAAGCAATCCAGAGTTGCTGTATTGTTCGAGAATGCTCGAAACCGTACAGGCGGGCATACCTCAGCAGGATGTTCAAGCTTTTTACGAAGGCGCGCCCTGCTGCTGTCTTCGGATCCGATTTCATCGGCTCTGTTGGTTTACGAGACAGGACTCCTTGTTTAGTACCGTAGTTCCAGCCGGTGTTTCCTCGCAATGGTACGGCAGTTCCTGGTGTCTCCCACGTCACGAAGCCCTTCGGACGGGCATGGCCGCTGCCCCAACGAACGGGTTATGCAGGGAGGAACAGGTAGGGAAGGGCGGCCCGTTGGCCGAAAGCTATTGATGGATAAGGAGTTACGTCCTCACGACCGCCACTCGCCCGCGGCGGCGGCTGCGATTGGTGACCTGCGCAATCAGGGGCAAACCACCCAGTTCCAGCAGCAGTTTGCGGAGGCGGTAGCGCTCTTCCAGATCCATATCCACGAATTCAAAAGCCATTGCCTGCGGGCGCGCTCCGCGCACGAGCGCCTGGGCCTTTATGTGCCGCGAGAACTTCAAGCTCAGCAGCGATCCGGGCGCCAGATGGCGCTCTCCAGTGCCGATGCCGCCGCCCATATTCAATTCCGGGATGCTCAATCGGAAGTTTTCTCGCAAATTGGTTGTTACGGCCACCAGGTTGCGTGACAGTTTTACGCGGGCATAACGCCTTTGCCGGATCACCGAGGCGTTGGCTTCCGGATCCGCTGGTTCGAGCGTCATTTCCTTGCGGTCGATCCCGCACGCGGCCACGACTTGCATTCCAACAGCCTTGTCTATATGAAGCAGGGCTTGCGCCGCGGCAATCCTCATTTCGTTGGGATAGACCCACCGCCATACCTGCTTGCTCTCCAGAATGTGCTGGAGCAACGCGTTCGTCGCGGTCGCACGCAGCCGTCCCAGGGCCTCGATGACCTTCACTCGAGCAAAACCCATGGTGTCATCTTCTTGCAGCAGCGCAATGAGCTTGGAGATGCATTTGGCCTGTCCGCTCATGCCCATTTCATCGATAGCCAACGGACGAATCAAAGGATCAAGCGAATCGTAAATGGCGACAAGCAGCTGCGCCCGTTGCTCGGGGGGCGCTCCGGAAAGCTGGCGAATAGTCCGGTCGTGAGATGAGCGGGGCCACTGCGACAACCTTACCGGCAACACCTTCTCAACGGTTTCCGGTGAGAGTTGGCTTAGCAACCCAATGGTTTCAGCTGCTTCTCCCGCGGGAGCCGTCTGCAGCGTTTCAACCAGCCGCTGTATGGCATCTTCTCCAAGATTGCGGATCACCGTGCAAAGCAGTTCGCAATCTTCCCGGAATCCGCAATGCCCAAAGCGGTTGGTTACGTAATGAATCGTGGCCTTGGGCATGAGTCCCAGAATATCCATCATGCCGTCGGCGATTTGGCCGGTGCGCATGGCCTCTTCGATGAATTCGGGCAGACGTTCTTCCGCGCCGATGCGCGGCCGCAAGCTTTGTGTTGATCCGGGCCGCTGCGCTTCCACGCTTTCCAGCGAAGCCAGCGCTTGTTGCATCGCCGGGTAGCAGCGCTTCGAAGCCGCTTCCTGGCTCAAGCGCACAAACGCCGCTCCGACCAGCGTTTGCAATTCCGGTTCGCGCTCAATGGCCAGTTGGTTGCCCACGCGCCGGATGGCTTCCATCAGCGCGCTGCCATCGCCACTGCCGTACAGCTCCCCCAAATCGGAAAGCCCGATCGCTGTGGTTCGTCGTGCTTCCGGCGCTTCCAGTCCGATACACGATGCGTATTTCATCAAGATTTCGTTCGCTGTTTTCAATTCACCGCGCCGCAGCATCTCTTCCAGGAATGCCCGCACGTTCCGGGGCGGCACGCACCATGCTTCGTCCGAGGTGAGCACTTCCTTTTTGTTTTCTTCCGGCACTTGCTCCCAGAATTCCTGGTCCAGCAGTTCCGTGTACGACTGCACGGAGAGCCCCGCCTGGGCCATCATCTGTTCCTGCGTCGAAAGGATTTTGCGCAGCGCTTCGATTTCCGTGTTCATGCGGTCCAGCAGCTGCTTCACCGCATTCACGCGCAACTCGCCGCGCTCGTAACTGTCCAGCGCGAAGCGAATGGCCACATGCTCTGCCAGCTTGAGAAGCATCGGTTTGTCGGGTTTGGCATCGGGAGCCTGCGCCGCCAGTCCCGCCAGCGCCTGCTGCAACGTGTATTGCGCGCGCACGGGCATGGCGCTCAAACGCGACTGGAACGTTGGCACGTCCATGCGTGAATCAGGATCCTTCCGCGCCTTCCCCAATTGCGCAAACAAGCCGAGCATCGAGCGGACCTCTTCCTCTTCAACTCGGTAGCCGCCTTCGCTGCCTCCACCAAGTCCCTGCCCACTCTTTTCGCCTCGTAGCAACGCCGATGCCGTCAGCCATTTACCCGGAATGCCGGTTCCCGTCCCTCCGCCACCCCCTCCGGCTCCTCCGTGCCCGGTGCCTCCTGCTGGACCCGTATCGCCTCCGGGGCCACTGCCGCCACCTCCTGGTTCTCCACTAACACCAGTCCCACCGCCTCCGGCCCCCCACAAGCCTCCGCCACCGGTGCCTGTGCCAGCGCTGCCAGAACCTCCTGATCCCGTGTCCCCTCTGCCTGTACCTGATCCACTACCCCCACTTCCGCCCATTCCCCCGCCGCCAAGGCCAAATCCTGGACCCGAACCTCCCGGGCCGTGCCCTGGTCCGCCCGCTCCTGCTCCCCCTCCGCCTGAACGGGCGCTTTCGGCTGCCAGAATCATCTGCAACATTTTGTTGGGATCTTCAAAGAATTCCCGGAACTTGTCGCCCTGAGCCCCAAGCGCCTTCGCCGTCAACTGCGCAGCCACTTTGATTCCCGCTACCGACGAGTCTTCCGCCACGTAGCGGATTTCATTCATCTTGATGCTCGTGTCTCCGCCCAGCGCGGTCTTGAGTTGTTCGGCTAATGCGGACGGCTTGGCGTTTCCGCTGGGAAACGCGCGCACGAAACGCGCAAATTGCGCTTGAGACACGGAAGTGGAAAAGTGAATGCTGGCGATTCCCGAGGAAGTCAGCAGTTGTGCGAAGCTTTTCTCGCCGGCGGATGAGCCCATGGGCACGCCGTCGAGCAAAATCTGGTGCCCCGAGGCGCCCAGCAGCACGCCGCTGCCGCCGCTGGCCTCCAGCGCCTGCCGTAGCTCTCTCCAGGCCGTTTCGAATTGCGCCGTCGTCTTGGCGTGGCCAAACTCGTACAACCGCGCGAACTTCAGCAGAATGTTCAAACTGCGGACAAACGCCCTCGCTCCGGTTTGTGTTTCAGGACTCATCCCTGTCGACCGTCTTGCTCCGGAATCTCACTGCTACCTATGCTTCTTTATTCTGCCTAATCCCTTCCTAATCCGTGGTTTCTTCCCGCTTTCCCACAGGACGCAGGGACACAATCTACATTAGTTTCTCGACTCCTGTGAAACAAGCCTCCCCGCGCGTCCTGTACCCATCTCAATAACAGATTTTGTTGCCGGTTTGGAAACATTTCTGTGCCCGAGCGGCAGTGGTCCGGCGCTGGCCTGGGAGTTGTGCCCATTCAACGAGTTTGGGCAACAAAATAGGGAGGGCCAACTGGCCTTCCCTTTTTGGCGGCCAGGCTAGCCAAATGGTCAACGCTTTACTTTGTCTTTGAATATGAAATGCCTTTCCAGTATAAAATCAAGCCGCCGCCTTATGCCCGACCAGCCCCCACCGGACCGCTTCAAAGCAGACATGCCGCAAATCCCCGGCGTTCCCGCGCACGGCTCGCAACCGGCGGCCTCCCACGATTCTGCTCTCAAACTTGGAATCGGCCTTATCGCGGTGCTGCTCGCTGTGTTCCTGGGAGCGCGCTGGGCGCTCCGCCCCCGGCCCACGGCGCCTAAAGCCCCCGATCAGCAGCCGCAAATCGACGTTCCTTCGCCTGCTCCGGACCCAAGCACTTTGCTGCCGCACGCCACCGACACCGCGCCGGGCATCGCGGAAGTCCAGGAAGTGGCCAAGCCCTGGTCCTCCAAGCCGTTTTTCATTCGCAACCGACTCAGCGGCGAAAACGTTCCCGCAATGCTCATTCGTTTGCCAACGGGCTCCGCTTCGCAAGCCAGCGGCTATTGGGCTTTTTCAATGAATGCCCCGTACGGGGACTGCAAGCTGGAGTACGTCACCGACCTGGCGAGGCTGAAATCCGATTACGGTTTTCGGTTCGCGAAACATCCCATGGTGGGCAATCCTTGCAGCGGCGCGCTTTTCGATCCCCTTAAGATAAGCACTCTTCCGGGGAATTTTTTTGTGCGCGGAGCGATTGTGCAGGGCTCGGATCTGCGCCCGCCCTTGGGCATCGAACTTCGCATTCGAGGCAAAGACATTCTGGCGATCCGCACGGAGTAGCTTGATGTTTGCCGTTCGCCGTTTGCGGTTTCAGCGGTTAGTTCTTAGTTGTTGGTTTTGGGTTACGGAGACCAGAAAAGAGAAAGACTTGTCAATTCTTATAGGATAGTGAATCTCCATAGCACAGTGAATCTCCGCATACTTGAATCTAAATTAGATAAATCCTCCAAAAGTATCGAAGTTTAGATTTTGGCCCCTCCAAGTTGGCCCGCAAGTCATAGAAAAATCTAAATCTTGCTGCCACAACCCAGTGGCGCTTGACCTGCAAATTGCTTCGCTGACCTGAACCTGAATCATCGCTTTCCAGCCGGATTTTGGTGTGCAGGTTCGAGGCTGCAAGGTGTCGAGGCGGGTGGATTGATTTCTCATTCAAGAGGGAGGGGAGCAATGAATTTTGAAAGAACAATAGGGACTGGGCATTGTCGCGACTCAGCCTATCGCCGGAAGGGCGCAGTTTTTGCGCTGTTGGCTTCGGCGGCGACGCTGTTTTTTTCTGTGGTCGCTTTTGGCCAGGGAACAACTGGGACGCTCCGGGGACAGGTGCTTGACCCAGCAGGCGCGGCCGTGGCGAATGCGCAGGTTACAGCCATTAATAAGGAAACGGGAGTCTCCACAAAGACGGTCACGACTTCCGCGGGAGCTTACAGTTTTCCGAGCCTTTTGCCAGGCAGGTATGCGGTGACGGTGGAGCTATCGGGATTCAAGAAATACGTGAAGAATGATGTTGCGGTGTTGGCGGATCGAGATAACGTAGCGGACGCGCAACTGGAGCTGGGGGTGGCCACCGAGACCATTGAAGTCAACGCGGGATCGGTACAAGTGCAGACCACCTCCTCCTCGCTGGCCCAGGAATTCAACGCCAGTGACGTGTCCAACCTTCCCCAAGCCGGTGGCACGCTGAACGGCAGCCCTTTGAATCTGGCAGTGCTGGCTCCGAACGTCGTGGCGCAGCCCGGAGGCGTAACCGGAGTAGGCGGATCGGTCGGTGGGACGCGTCCGCGCGAAAACAATTTCGTCATCGATGGCGTGGATGATAACAATCTCGGCGTAACCGGACCCAATTCGACGGTAATTCCGGACGCGGTTGCCGAGTTTAACCTGCAGACGAATCAATTTAGCGCCGAGTACGGCCATTCGTCGGGCGGTCAATTTACGTTGGTTACGAAAACCGGCACCAATAATTGGCACGGCTCCGGTGAGTGGTACAACCAGAACAAAAATTACAATTCTGTAGACCAGTTGACCAAGCAAGCCATCGCCGGCGGGACGATCCCTGGTGTGCCGGACTTTGACAACAACCGTTTCGGCGGAACTCTCGGCGGTCCCATTGTCAAAGATAAGCTATTCATTTTTGGCGCGTACGAATACACCACGCTGCATGGCGCGGGAAGCCCGACACCGCTCTTGGCGCCTACTGCAAGCGGCTTAAACACTCTGAAGTCTATGGCGGCGGATACAGCGGTCTCCAACATTCTGGCTAACTTCCCGGTAGCTCCCGCGAATGACGCGGGCACGATACCCGTCAATGGAGCGGGAGTTCCCATCGGAAATCTCACCATCATCAGTCCAGTGTTTCAGCGGGAGCATGACGCCCAGATGAATGCGGACTATACGATGGGGAAGCATCAATTTGGTGCGCGCTTCACTTTTAACCAGGAAAAGTTCATCTTGCCCGTGAACTCCACCCAGGCGGTCTTCAATCAGAATGAACCCATTCACAATCGCAAGATTGCTCTTACGGACACTTGGACCATCAACAGCCATTGGGTCAATGATTTGCGTTTGCAATACTCGTTCTTCTTCCTGGGATTGACGAACAATTGCAGCGTGTGTCCCGGGGATGTCACCATCGGAGACCTTGGTTTCAACACGATCGGTCCTTCGGACATTCAGCATCAGCAACAAAATACTTACCAGCTCCTTGACACTGCCTCCTGGTCGGTTGGCAAGCACACCTTCAAGTTCGGCGGGCAATATACGCATTTCATTTATCCGCAGTTTTTCCTGCCCCGGAGCAACGGAGACAACTGGTACCTGACGACGCAAACGTTCATCAACGATCTCGTTCCGGACATACCGAGCAGAACGCTGCGCGGCGCGGGTACCGGAAGCTTCTTGGGCACACAGAGTTTGTTTGCTGGATTTGCCCAGGATGATTTCAAGTTTAATCCGCGCTTGACCTTAAACCTTGGCGTGCGCTACGAATATTGGACCAACCCAGTGGGTTCCAACGCGCAAGCCCTCAATGCCATTTCGAGCGTTCCGGGTGTGATCACCTTCGGGCGGCCGAAGACGGACAAAAACAACATTGGCCCACGCATGGGGTTTGCTTACGACCCAACGGGCAAGGGCAAGACCTCGATTCGTGGTGGCGGCGGAATTTCCTACGGCTGGAAGTTCCAGAACTTCGCCTCCATCACTTTGCCGCCGCAATTGCAAAGCGAAATGGACGAAGCCTCAGCCTGCTCTTTGACTACTCCCCCGTTGTGGTGCACCAATGGCGGCACTGGTTTCCTGCAGAACGGCGGGCTGCCCGCAACGTACCTTGCCCCTGCTAATCAAGCGCAGACGCGCGGCCTAACCACTGCCTACATCGACGACACGGTCATGCCTAAGATCCTGACTTGGTCACTCGGCGTACAACACGAAGTCTATCGAAACGCCACCGTCGAGGTCCGTTATCTGGGCACGCGCGGTTTGGAACTGCCGGTTCAGTTCAGGCGCAATAAAGAAAGCGCCTTCGACGCGGGCGTTGCGCCGTTGCCAACGTTTCTGCAGTCATCCGATGTGCCGGCGACATGGAACGCCAGCACACCCACCGATGGGCCCTTTAATAGTTTCAACCCGAACATTTATGCCAATTTTCCTTGCACAGATGGGTCCGCGAAGACGTGCGGCTTCCGGGGGAATCTAACCTCTGATCCGCCGCTGGGAGGGAGCAAATATCATGCTGGATCGTTGAATTTCATGCAGCGGTCACGCTACGGGCTGACGTTCAACGCCAATTACACCTATTCCCACACGACAGACAGCTCGACGAACGAGTTCTTCACCAGTCTTCTCAACCCCCGGCGCGCTCAGGATACGAACCGGCTCGCAGACGATTGGGCAAGTTCGGATCTGGACGTTCGACACAAACTAGCTCTCTCGTGGGTCTATGATGTTCCGAAAGCCAAGACTGAGAGTAGCCTCCTGAAAGGCATCCTGAACGGCTACCAACTGGGCTCTGTGGTCCTGGCGCAGACCGGTCAGCCGGTCACACTCCAGTCCGGCATCGATTCGAATGGCAACGGCGATTCTGCCGGCGACCGCGTGGTGTTCAATCCTTTCGGAAGCGGCAGGACCGGTTCCGATGTTTACGCCGTATGCGAGTTGCCAGGTGGGGTGACCGGACTATCGAATGGCGGTCCAGGCGCATTCACCACGCCCACGGGCGTAGCCGCTGGTGGGGCTTGCTTCGATCCAAGCGATCCCTCCGGGAATACCGTCTTTCCTGCCATTGGTTATACACCGGTCAATGGGAATGCCAGATACTTGGTTACGGGCCCGGGCGCCAAGGCCACCGTGGGCAGGAACAGCCTCACAACACCGGGCTTCGGTGTGCTGAACCTTTCCGTCGGCAAAAAGACGTTTTTCGGAGAGGGGAAGTACCTACTGGTTAAGGCAGACGTTTTCAACGTGCTCAACCACCCCAGCTTCGCGCTCAGCAACGGCAACATCTTTAGCGTCGCTGGTGTCACCACCGCAACCACGACGCAAGGATTCGTACTGCCAACCGATCCGAACTTCCTGCAGCCTGACAAATTCTTCAGCGGCGGGGTTCGGTCCATGACCTTAGGACTGAAGTTCGTCTTCTGAACTTCGTTTTTCTATCTCATTTTCGGGAGGCGCTGCCAGACGCGCCTCCCATTTTTTTTCGCATGCACGTTAGCGGCGAAGAGCAGCGAACTGCAAATCCGAGAAGGCCTTCCGCAAGGTGCAATAAGGCAGCGCCTCAGCGGCTCGCCGCATCTATTTGATTGAGTGTTATTTAACCTGCAACGGATGCTCTAGCTGTCTACCAAACGGGCCGCCCCAGTCCTCCCGCCAATGTCATTACCGCCAACGCGGAGGGTAAATGCGCAAATACAAACTCGGCACGTTGGGATTTTTCCTGGCCATGTTTTTCCTGGCCGGCGGTTTCACCGTTTCTTGCTCGCGATTATTGCTGCCAAGCGATGCTGCCATCACCAAGGACATCAAGGGCAAAATGTCTTCCGACCCATTGCTCAAGAACGCTTCAGTAGGCGTCTCGACGCACGGCCATGTGGTCACTCTCACCGGGCAAGTGCCGGACGATTCGGCGCATTTGGCGGCCTACAAGATTGCTACAGAGGAGAAGGGCGTAACTATAATAAGGTAGACGATCAGATCAACGTGGCGATCGCGCCTCGGGAAAACGACCTTGAAGCATCGGCTACACCACCGGCTGGGGCCGAGCCCGCCTCCGCCGCGCCGACCGGGCGCGAAGCCCGCGGCTTCGCCGCCTGCACAACCGGTCACGGTGACCGTGCCGGAGAACACCATTGTGACGGTACGGACGATTGACTCCATAAGCTCAAGAAGTAATCACGCAGGCCAGTTTTTCAGGGCTTCGCTGGATGCGCCGGTCGTGGTGGATAACCGCGTGGTTGTGCCGGCCGGGACGTATGTCGATCTCAAACTCGTAGAGGCGAGATCGGCGGGCCATATGGCGGGCCGCAGCGAACTCCGGCTGGAGCTTTCCAGTATTTCGTTCCAAGGCAAGACATACGAGGTCGTCAGCAGTGAAGTGCGGAGAGCCGGAACTTCGCGAGGCAAGCAGACAGCCGAACGTGTCGGAGGTGGGGCCGTGCTGGGCGCATTGATTGGAGCCATTGCAGGAGGCGGCAAAGGCGCGGCGATTGGAGCCGCGGTAGGCGGCGGCGCAGGAACGGGCGCGCAGGTCTGGACCCACAGCCAGCAAGTGAGAATTCCCTCGGAAACGCGGCTGGACTTCAGGCTCGAGCAGCCGCTTGAGATTACTTACATTCCTGGCCAGTGGTCGCAACGCCATGCAAGCTCCTAGCCGGCATCTTCGTAATCAATTGGCCTCCGTAGGCGAGCCTCGAATCCTCCAGATTCGGGCGCTAGGAGTTTCCACAACGAACGAGCTTTTGGGGCTCCATCGATTTTCTCGCGTCTCCTATGCAATCTATTGACAAGGGAAGGCGGCAAAGATAAAGCTTTTTGCCGCCATGCATAAACAAACTTCGAACATTCCACCCTCTCTTTTGCGCCGCGAATTCTTAAAAAGCAGCGTAGTTCTTGCTGCCGCAGGGCTCGCGCCGCTCGGCAGAGCGGCGTCTAACTGCGAAGCCGATGCTCTCCCCGAGGCTTTCTCCAGCCTCAAGCCGCTCGGCTCGCGCGTTCATCCCATTACCACCGAAGAGTATCGTGGCAGGCTCGAGCACGCTCAGAAGCTGATGACCGATCTCGATCCGAAGTACCAGGCGCTCTTCGTGGCCCCCGGAACTTCTCTTTATTACTTCACGGGAATTCGCTGGAGCATGAGCGAGCGGCTTCTCGCGTTCCTGCTTCCACGCACGGGCGAACCCATCATCGTCGTGCCGGCTTTTGAAGAGAGCCGCATGCGCGAAAAGCTGCAATTCCCGGCGGAAGTCCACATCTGGCAGGAAGATCAAAGTCCGACGAAAATCGCCGCAGAGGCGCTGGCAGATCGTGGAATTCGCGCTGGACGGATCGGCGTGGAAGAAACCGTCCCGTTTACGTTCCTCGAGCATCTGCGCGCGGCCGCACCGGGACTCGAATATGTTTCCGCCGATCCGGTGACCATCGCTTGCCGCGGCCGCAAGTCGCCGCACGAACTGGAGCTCATGCGGCTGGCCTGCGAAGCCACGTTCGACGTTTTTCGCGCCGTCTTTGCGTCGGTCAAAGAAGGCATGTCGCAGGAGGACATCGGCGAGCTGGTGGGAGGTGGCTTTTCGAAAATGAGCTTGCACGGAGGCGCGCTTGTCTTGCTGGGGGCTTCGGCCGCGCTGCCGCACGGCACCATAAAGCCACAAAAACTGAAAGAAGGCGATGTCATTCTCATCGATGGCGGGTGTGCCGTCGAGGGTTATCAATCGGACGTGACGCGCACCGGAATCCTGGGCAAGCCTTCGGAAAAAATCACGCGGGCGTTTGAAATTGTTCGCGGAGCGCAAGATGCTGCTTTGGACGCGGCGCGTGCCGGCCGCTTGTCAGGCACAGTCGACGATGCTGCGCGGAAAGTCGTCACTGATGCCGGATTCGGTCCCGGCTACAGGACCTTCACGCATCGGCTCGGGCATGGGATCGGCCTCGACGGACACGAGCATCCTTATCTTGTGCGCGGCAGCAAAACCGTCCTCGAGCCGGGCATGACGTTTTCCAACGAGCCGGGGATTTACCTTCCTGGCGAATTCGGATTGCGCTGTGAAGATGACATGGTGATTACCGCGGACGGTCCCGCCCAACTTTTAACTCCGGGTTTTGCCTTGTCCCTGGAAAAACCGCTCGGCTGAGCCCTGCAGCAGCATGGGGGGTTCACCCGGTCCGCTCCTGCTGTTTCTCACCTCGTGATTTCAACAGTTCATGGGATTGTTGAAGCTAACGCGCAATCACTAGCATCGGTGCGCCCTTGTCCAGTCGGTGTGCCCTCCAGCCTGTTTCCCGGCGGGGCCCGGCAGATTACTTCCGTAAATTCGAGGTGTAACGTGATCCTGCTCCATGCTCGTGTGCACAATTCTGCAAGGCGCTTCGTACCGCTGCTGTTGCTTATGGGAACCACGCCGTTAGTGGTGTGGGCTCAAAGCAACGTTCCAAGTTACGCCATCAGTAGTTCCATCCACTACCGCGAGAGCGGCATCCCAGACGGCACTGGGGAAAACGACGGCTCTCCGGTTATCAACGCACGTGCCCTCCTCGGCAAAGACAGCAACACCACCGTGGAGCTCACCACCGGAAAGCTGGATTCCAGCACCACCCCTCCGGGCAGTTTCGCCTATGTACGACTCCGACCTCTCACCCCATCCGGCGTGGCGCTGTTTAGTCAATATTTCCGTAATCTCGCGAGGCCTACCGGATATTACAGCTTTACCTGGCCCTCTCTTTATCGCGGAGAGCAAATCCAGTTGCGCAGTTACGTGAGCGGCTTTCCCGAAGACGACCCGGTGACCGTGTATACGACGGTAAAGCTGCGGCCCGATCTGGCGGTGCAAGGCCTGACTTTCCCGGAAACGGCCATCGTCCAGCAGACGGTCAACATTCGCGCCCATATTGCCGAGTTGAATGGTGATAGTGGGGCCACCACCGCTTGTGTGCTGGGCATCGACGGCAACAGCGTGGACCAAGCGAATAACGTTTACGTGGACGCCGGAGGTGGCGTGACCTGCGAATTTTCGTACATCTTCAGCGGTGCGGGAACGCACTCGATTGACGTCAGCGCCGCAAATCCCGTTCCCGGGGACTGGGATCTCAGCAACAATACCGCCTCGGCCACCATCACGATTTCCACCGACAATGCGGAACATGGCTTTGCTTCCTTTGTCGACGCCAGTGCTCAAGCGAGCACGACGGTAACGGCTCAAGCAGCATATCAAGGCAATACGGTCTTTAATTATTCGAAGACCATCGGCAGTTCCGCGGAGGCCCAAGCTACTTATTCACAGATAGTGAGTTACGGCTGCACGGGCGCCACCAACGCCACCTCGTGGCAAGTTCCGGTGGACATTTCTTACACCGAAAGCATGGACGGAACGCAGAAGATCGCCTTCACGGACACAGGATTGAACGCCATTGGGACATCTGTTGCGGGTTCTTTTCCCATTTGCAACTCCACCGCCGCCAGCTTGGTCACGCAGAACGGCAGTACTTTCATCACTGACCATTTCGACTACATTGGTTCCCGCCAATATTTGGACAGCGCCGGAAACCCGCTTTTTTCTTTACAAGTTGTGACCGTGGAAAGACAAGCGGGCGCTGTCACTTACTTCTCGAGCGGCTATCAATGCTCCTGGTGGAAGAATTGCAGCAATCCTGCGGACTACTACGCCTGGAACACTTCCACACAGACAATATCGGGAACAGTGCTGCCGGTCGGAAGTACCTGGGAATCGAGCATTGCGTCCAAGGACGCCTCGGGCAACACCTTCGCTGGGATTTTGACCGTCCCGCTCAACAGCTCCGCACAGGCTCATGTTCAGCCAACCGCATGCGTAACTAGCGGCCCCGACAGCTTCGGCTATACCTATAACAATTGCACTTCGGCGAATGCGCAAACGAACGTGACTTCCGGCATCACCGCCTACTGAGTGGACGGCGAAAAGGCGGCGCGCCCGTAACAGGGGAAGCGTACCCGCTCATGCCGCAGCCTGTGCCTGGCAGAAATCCACGATGCGCTGCTCCGCCCAGAAGCGTTCGGCGCCGCCGTGTTTTGAAATGAAGCCGCAGTGGCCGCCGTGCTGCGGCGCAATAAACCGAATCGCAGGATTGTCGCTGATCCTTGCGCGAACGAAGGATGAATAGGGCACGAACGGATCGTCTTGCGCGGTGATCATCAGTAAGGGCGCGCAAATTTGCTCCGCCACGCGCTCGGCGCTAGCGTGCTCATAATAGTCCTGTGCATTCCGATAACCGAATTGCGGAGCGGTGATGACATCGTCGAATTCGCGCACCGTTCGAACGAGTCCGAGGCCATTGAGTTGGTAGCGCTCGGGAAACAATTTGTGTTTGCGCGCATAGCGCTTCATCAATCCGGAAACGAAGTGCCGCTGGTAGAAATAATTCTCCTTGCGCTCGAGCGCATCCGCGCAGGCTGCTAAATCCAACGCCGGACACACGGCGCAGACGCCTCGCAGCGCTCGCGGCACGGCAGAACTAAACTCTCCCGCCATTTTCGCGACGAGGTTTCCTCCCATCGAGTAGCCCGCGAAAAAGATCTGCTCGAACCCATCGCCGTTCGAAAGTTCCTCGAACACGGCGCGGTAATCCGCGCTCATCCCCGAATTGTAGAGGGTGGGAGTCAGCGCTTCACTCCTGCCGCAATTCCGCTGGTTCAGGCGCACCACGTGAAATCCGCAATGAAACGCTTTCTCCGCAATGCCGCGCATGTAATTGGAATCGCTCGAACCCTCGAGCCCATGCACCAAAACAAGAACCGGCGCGTCCTTCCTCTTTCCCGGCTGCCAATGGCAGTGCCCCAGCAGCCAGGAATCTCTTTCCACCTGGAAACGCCGCGCTTCAGGCGCTCGAATATCGAATCGCCGCGGCGCGAAAGCCGCCGCAATCGTCATTGCATGACCATTTCTCAGCAGCGGATGCGGCTCGAAAGGGGGAAGCGTGAGGTCCATCTAGAGACTTTATTTCAGGGATACGGACCGAGACAAGCCGAGCTCGCAGGCATTTGTGATGCTCACCTCGCTCTGATTCGATCGGCTAGAAACTATGATTATTTGTAGCTCCCGATCTACCTAATCTCATATTTCTGCGAGATCCAGTCATCTCGTTATGCCTAAACTGATGCTTTACTAGCACTTTATTTTTAGAGCTTATTGGTATATAAATTGCCCGATTACTCGCAAGCTCGATTTACAGAGAATTGAGCTCGCTCCGCGAGTGGTCGGTCCAGGTTTAATTTCCAAGAGGAAGTTAGGGCGAACTAATCCGCCAGCCGGGGGGTGTTTTTTGGGGCCCGTCCTTCGCTCCGGACTTTCGATTCCAGTCATGCAGGCGGGTTAGTGAGCCTCAGGCAGCCCCTGAAAAGGGGAGGATTGCAGCTCTGGCGCAATCGAGGGAGAAGAATCAAAAATGAGAAAAACTCTATATTTGTTAATCATCGGAGTCGTGCTGTTGGGCCTTGGGAGCAGCAACGCTTTTGGTCAGGCCACCGCCAGCGGGACAATTCAAGGGACGGTCACGGATTCCTCGGGTGCAGTTGTGCCGGGCGCGCAAGTGGTCGCCAAGAACAAATCCACCGATTTAAGCCGGACAACCGCTTCCTCCGATACAGGTGACTACCGCTTCGAATTGTTGCCCGTTGGCAACTATACAATAACCATCAGCAAGTCAGGTTTTGCCACTTTTGTTCAAACACTCGAAATTCTGGTTGGTCAGACAGCCACGGTAAACGCGCAGTTGAAGCCAGGCGTTGCCACGGAACTCATCGAAGTCACCGGCGCAGCGCCGCTGGTCGATCAGGCCAAAACGGATGTGAGCCAGAATATTACGCCGACGCAAGTCGAGGAACTCCCCATGGTCGGCCGGGACGTGGCCAATCTCGCCTACCTGGCACCCGGGGTGAAACCTGCCGATTCTTACGATCCCACAAAAAACCGTTACGCCATTTTGTCGGTCAACGGCAACGGCGGACGGGATGTCAACGTAACGGTCAACGGGATCGACAACAAGGACAATACCGTGGGCGGGCCGGTCATGCAGCTGCCCTTGGAAGCGGTGCAGGAGTTTCAAATCAGTACGCAGCGCTTTTCGGCTGTGAATGGCCGTTCGCAAGGCGCCGCCATCAACATGATCACCAAGTCCGGCACGAACCTCTTTCACGGTTCGTTCCTTGGTTATTTCCGAGCCACGGACCTAAACACCGATGAGCAGGATCCCAATGGCGATGGCACCACCTCTAAGTCTCACCCAGACTATACACGGCAGCAGTTTGGAGGATCCTTGGGTGGGCCATTTAAGAAGGACAAGCTCTTTGGCTTCTTTGCCCTCGAACGGGAGCGCGAGCACCAGGCACAGACAGTGGACCCGACTTCTTTCAGTGAACTTACCATCGCGAAGGCGAACGGGTTTGCGGATCAGCCGGCTGCTTCCATCGCGCGGCCCTTTTTTGAGTGGCGCTACAACGGCCGCACGGACTGGGTCATCAACAGCAAGAATAATGTGTACCTAAGCTACACCGCACAGGTCAATGACAGCTTGAACGACCAGACGGACGCCACCATGGACCTGACGGAAGGCAACTTCACCAGAAACCATATGATCGTGAGCAATCTGACGTGGAACTCGCTTTTTTCCAATACCACGGTCAACCAATTCACCTTTGGTTATCAGTATTGGAACAACCTCATTGACAGCAACCTCCGTGCTCCTAACATCATATTCCCTCATGCCTCGTTTGGTACCAATACGAACGTTCCTCAGCAGTCTTTCCAGAAGAAATGGCAGTTCAAGGACGACCTCTCGAAAACCGTTGGACGGCACACCTTCAAGTCCGGCGTGGACTATATTTATAATCCTGTGGAAGGCGGCTTTTTTGAGTTCAATCCCACGCTTCTAATTCGCTTTGGAGTCGACCCCAGCGTCGTCGTGGCGAATGCCAATAACGCCTATCCACAAGGGTTTGCCACCCCAGGCTTAGTTACGGAAATGTCCATCGCCAACGGCAACCCATACTTCTTGGTTGCCACCAAGCAATTAGGTCTCTATTTCCAAGACGATTGGAAAACCACCAATCGTCTGATCCTCAGCCTTGGACTTCGTTGGGACAAGGACTTCAACCTGATTGGCGGCTCGGATGTCAAGAATAGCCGCACCTATCAGGAACTGGTGGCGATCAACAGCCCCATTACGAATCCCTACATCAGCAAGGTTGCGCAGGACGACAACAAGGACTTCAGCCCGCGCGTCGGCCTCGCCTACGATTTGACCGGCAGGGGGAACCACATCCTGCGCGCCGGCTTTGGCCTGTACTTCGGAAACGTGTTCCAAAATATTCCGTTGTTTATGGAGCAGCAAGCCAACACCACGGTTTTTCAGACCTTATTCGACATCACAGACCCGGTCAATGACATCGTGCCGGGAACAAATCCCACCATACCGCTGGGTCAATGGCGCTATGGCGTCGATCCCATGCCGACGATTGCTGCTCCCTCCTCCCAGCTCAATCCGGGCAGCATCGGTCGTTTGATGGACCCCAACTATCGCAATCCGATGAGTGAGGAATTCAATGGCGGTTATAGCTGGGCGCTGAATCCGAATACGGCGATTGAGGTGGAGTACACGCACGTTCTCGGCCTTCATGAAAACAAGACCATCAACATCGACCAGAAAGTTCCAGTGGGCGGAGTCTGCTGCACGCGTCCGCTCGATGCAGCGTTTAAGGCGGCGGGCCAACCAGAACTGGGCAGCGTACGCAACGACGAGTCGATTAACCGGTCGCACTACGACGGCGCGAACTTCACCTTCCGCCAGCGCATGACTCATCGCTTCTCCATCAACGCGAACTATACGTTGGCTTGGGCGTACTCCTATGACGGCGGTGGTGGTACCTACCGCAACTATCCGAGGCTCGCGACCAATCCGTTTGCTCCCTACGAGTGGGGCCCGGACTTCAACGACGAACGGCACCACGTGACCGTGAGTGGAATCGTTGATTTGCCAAAGGGCTTCCAGCTTTCACCGATCCTGCAGTTCGGTTCCGCGCGTCCCTACAACCTTACGAACTCCTATAACACTTTGAATACAGGCGGGGGTACGGGGACTGCTGTGCTCGTCCCTACCGGCAACATAACTGACTATCTCTACGGCACACATTATATCGGCGCATTTGTTCAGGCATATTGCGCGGCAAATCCGGGTTCGACCTGCCAAGCAGATGGGACGGCACAAGCTAAGCTAAATCTGCAGAATTGTTTCTACGGAACGTGCGCGACGCGGTTTGGAATACCCCTATCAGCCCTGACCATCGCAAAATACGATCCGCTGCGCGGCGAGCCGTTCTTCCAGCTCGATATGCGCCTGGCGAAAAACATCAAGTTCGGCGATCGCATGAACCTGCAACTGCTCGCGCAGGCGTTCAATCTGACAAACCGCGCCAACTACGGCAACAACTTTGGTGTCGGTGGCGCCGCCAACATTGCCGATCCCGCGCACTTCGGCCATCCACAAGGCTTCATCAATCCGTCGAGCACCATCATCCCCCACGCACTTTGGGGTGAGCTCGGCTTCCGCTTCACTTTCTAAATTGCGAGCATTTGCGAATCTGGAACAAACCCTGGGCTGACTCGAGCGAGTCAGCCCAGGGTTTTTGACTGCGGAAGTCTCACAGGCTCTTTTCCGCGTGTTTTCTGTGGCATGCCTCGCTCCAGCCTTGCCTTCAACTTGACCCCAATTGCCTCGCACCCTAGAATGGAGCATTCACCGTGATGGATTTTTTCGATCTGGATGCGTTGCTTTAACGGCCCAGCGGGCACCCGCTGGGCTGCGCTGCATTATGGCGCCTTTTTCCAGGCGACCGATCCTTCTACGTGAGGTTGGAATGAACGATGGTTTGATTCCCGACGCGCTCACCTTTGACGACGTGGTGCTTTTGCCCGGCCGCTCGACGGTGTTGCCGACGGAAGTGGATACCACCACGCATTTTTCGCGCAAAGTGAAGTTGAATGTGCCGCTGGCGTCCGCGGCCATGGACACGGTTACGGAATCGCGTCTGGCCATAGCCATCGCCCGCCAAGGTGGTATCGGCATCGTGCATCGCAGCATGCCCGTTGAAAAACAAGCGGAAGAAGTAGACCGCGTGAAGCGCTCGGAAAGCGGCATGATCGTTGACCCGGTCACCATTTCTCCGGACATCACCATCCGGCAAGCGCTGGAAATCATGAACAAGTACAAAATTTCGGGCCTGCCCGTAACGCGCGGCTCGCGCCTGACCGGGATTATGACCAACCGCGATTTGCGTTTCGAAAAAAATCATTCGCAACTGGTTAGCTCGGTGATGACCAAAGAAAATTTGGTGACCGTCCCCGTAGGCACCACTTTGGAGGAAGCCGAGCGCATTCTGCAGAAGCATCGCATCGAAAAATTGCTCGTCGTGGATCAGGACTTCAACTTGAAGGGCCTGATCACCGTGAAAGACATTCAGAAAAAATTGGAATACCCGCGCGCCGCGAAGGACGAGCATGGAAGATTGCGCGTGGGTGCCGCCGTTGGCGCCACCGGCGATTTTCTCGAGCGCGCCGTAGAATTGTCCAAAGCCAAAGTCGACGTGCTCGCGATTGACACGGCGCACGGTCATTCCTCCCGCGTGCTGGAAGCCATCAAAGCCATCCGCCACCGCTTGCCGGACATTCCGCTCGTCGCCGGAAATGTTGCCACCTACGAAGGCGCCAAAGAATTGATTTCGCTGGGCGTGGATGGCTTGAAAGTCGGCATCGGACCGGGATCCATCTGCACCACGCGCGTGGTGACCGGCGCAGGCGTGCCGCAATTGACGGCCATCATGGAAGCCGCGCGCGCCGCGCGGGGCACCGACGTGCCGCTAATTGCCGACGGCGGGATCAAGTATTCCGGCGATATTTCGAAAGCGCTCGCGGCGGGCGCGTCGTGCGTAATGATTGGAAGCCTGTTCGCGGGAACGGAAGAGTCTCCGGGTGAAACCATTCTGTATCAGGGCCGCACGTTCAAGTCGTATCGCGGCATGGGCTCCACCGGAGCGATGGAAGCCGGCTCTGACCGCTACGCCACCGTGCAGGATACCGACGAACGCGGCAAGTCTGTGCCGGAAGGCGTGGAAGGGCGCGTTCCCTACAAAGGGCCGCTGGGCGCTCTGACCGATCAGCTTGTCGGCGGGCTGCGAAGCGGGATGGGTTACGTAGGCGCGAGCACGCTCAAGGAACTGCAAGAGAAGAGCCGCTTCATTCGCGTCACTGCTGCTGGATTGCGCGAGAGCCATGTGCACGACGTCATCATCACCAAGGAAGCGCCGAATTATCGCATGGAGTAGCGCCCTTTGCTCACGCTCGCGCGATCGCGCAGAGAATCGATTGAACATGGCCTTGTGTTTTAACGCTTCGCCTTCACTGTCTTTCGTTGTAACTTAGCCTTTTGGACGGCGAGAATTCTCCTTTCCTCTGCGGCGTTGCGCAGCACGGAGAATCGAAAATCGTGCCAACAAGAAGAGAAGGGAACTGAACGCGAATCGTGGACTCCCAACCCTGGCGCAACCCGCGTCCCGCACCCAGCTTCTCGGAAATGCCCGCGAAAACTCCCGCGCCGCGCGCCGTGCGATGGTTGTGGACCTGGGGACCTGCCATTGTGTGGTCGGGCGCGATCTTCATCATGTCGACCGACGCTTTTTCAGCCGAACACACGAAATGGTTCTTCGAACCGATTCTGCGCTGGCTGATTCCTGGCTTGGCGCAAAGCCAGTATGACTTCATGCATCACATCATTCGTAAGTGCGCGCATTTGACGGAATACTATGTATATTTCGTGCTGCTCTATCGCGCGGTGCGAGCTGGCCGAGCCGGCTGGCGTTGGGCCTGGGGAACCGCCGCGTTGCTGATTGCTGCGGCGTACTCTCTGACAGATGAATTTCATCAGTCGTTCGTGGCCAGCCGGACCGCTTCGCCTTACGATTCGCTGCTCGATACCACGGGTGCGTTTGTCGCATTGGTGGTGCTGTGGTTCTGGTTCCGGCCGCGGCGCAGCGCCTGGCGGAGTCGCCTTTGAAAGCACCGCCCCGAAAAGACGCAAAGGGGAAGCCCCATAAATTGCCCATAAATTGAATATAGCTTCTGCGATTCGGGAACGCGCTCTGACGCCTTTTTGCCCTTTTTCTCTTCCGCCGACGGAATAAACAGACGAAAAGGCAGTCCCCTTGTGTGGAGGGGATGGAACTATAATGTTCCTTGCTCGTTGGGCAACGAGCAGGTCCTGTCGGGGCATCTTTTTTGGCGGACCGGGACAGACTGGCCGGGTGGATAGCCGCCATTCCTGTAAATTTGCTACGTAAGGGGAAAGTATGAAACAGATTACAAGGTGTGCGCTGTTGATTGCGGCCGTCGGTTTTTTCCTGATCATCAATCCATTCTCGGCAGGCTTCATCTCGATTCACGCTCAGGATCAAAACATTCAGACCATTGAAGTTACGGCAAAAAAGTACGAGTTTTCGCCCTCGCCCATTCATGTGAAAGCCGGAACCAAAGTTCAGCTTAAGATTACCGCCGTGGACCACGATCACGGTTTCAAAATCGCGACGGTTCCCGAAGGCGTCTCGGACAATAAGCCCGGGTTAGTTTTTGCTTCGCCGCAGGAATGCTTCCAGCTAAAAAAGAAGCAAACAACAACGATTGAGTTCGTGGCCCAAACACCGGGCACCTACGCCTTTCGCTGCTGTCATGTTTGCGGTTTCGGCCACAAAGGCATGCACAGCGAGCTGATCGTCGAATAGCTTTCGCGGTAACGTGCTGCCAGTACGGCAAATGGGTTGCCCGAGAGCCGCGCGGCACGTCATCTTCACGAACTATTGAATCTCGCAAAATATTGCGACCGTGCCCTTTGGAGTCTGTGGTTCCGGCTCCCCGACCCTGTGCCAGCTCGCGCCGGACTTGTGAATACAGGCTCTTGTGGGCCTCAGATTCTTCCACGGTGTTCGAGCTTAGGGCGGGGCCTATCTCCAAAACAGGCTGCTGGCTCACGCCAGGCCTCGGTGCGGCCCGACCTCTCCGGAACCCACGCTCTTCCCGTGTAGTTTCCTCGGCCCGCATTCAACATACAAGTCAACCGTTATTGAACTTGCCGAAGCTCACGAAGTTGGAACTGCAGATCGTGGAAGCGCTTTGGAGCCGAGGTGCGTCCTCCATTCGCGAAATTCAAGAAGCGTTTCCGGAACGCCGCCGGCCCGCTTACACGACCGTTCAGACTACTGTGTACCGTATGGAACGCAAGAAAGTCGAACACGGACCCTCGTTCCTTGCGGCAATTCATGAGCAGCTCGGCCTTACGCTGCTCCCATCGAACGAGCAAACTGCTCGTGTTGAAGCCCTCGTCATCGATCACGCCGAACGACTCACCGGAAACCAGCACTAGGACGCAGCACGCCTAAACTGATTCCCTTAGCAGCTTATGTCTCTCTCTCTGCGCTCGCTTCCATGAATGTGTCATCCGTATAAAATGTGTCATGCTGACCGAAGCGAAGGATCTCTCTTCCTCTTCTTTCTCAGCATATATCGCCTGCGAAACCCTCGCGGAATCTGTGGCGGCGGGTCGTTAGCCCCTCGCTTTTACTAGAGGCTCTTTCGCGGTGCTGGCTTCCCAGGATTACCGCAAATTCCTGTTAACCGCGGCTGCCTTTCATTCGTATCTAAAAATAGACATCCTGGTGCGGGATTCGTTCGAAGAAGGAGGCCCGTGGTGCAGAGAAGTCCGCGACTCTGGTTAAGAGCGGGGTGTTTGCCGCTCTTGCTGATGATTTTTGCTGCGAGCTCGATGATGGCTGTCGCACGCTCCGCTCCGCTCCAGAAGAAAACCTCGCCAGCGGCGGTCACGCAGGAAAGCAAGGATATTGAAGCTGTTCGCTCCGAACTATTGGAGTTATTGCGGTTGAGTCCGAAGCTCACCATGGCGGTTTCAGCCGACCCCACTCTCCTCGCGGACGAAGCTTACGTGAGCCGCAATAACCCTGAGCTTGCTGAGTTTCTCCATAGCCACCCCGAGGTCGTCCGCAATCCAGAGTTTTACTTGTTTTTTCCCAATGATTTCCCGGGCAGGGGAGGCCGACAAGGGTTTCAGGCTACCGTATGGCCTGAACTTCGAGGCACCGAGAGAACGCCAATTGAAGTCCTGAACTCTCAAGTGATTGCTTTTCTCGTGTTCGTGTTGATCCTTGGCGCGCTACTTTGGATTTTTCGTATCGTGTTAGAGAACAAAAAATGGAACAAGCTCCACAAGATGCAAACGGAGCTCTTTAGCAAACTTCTGGACAGGTCCAGCACAAACGAAGAGCTGCTTGCCTCATTTCGCAGCAGCGCCGGAAAACCATTTTTCGACTGGGCTACTATCGAGTCCCGCCTGGGGAGCCCCCTGAGCCGGGTCTTCCTGCCACTGCAGTTCGGTATTGTGCTGACTTTGGGAGGGGGAGGGTTCCTCTTTCTGCGCCACAGTGGCCCACCAGAGCACGATGCTTGGCCTTTCCTTGTACTTGGAACTTTTGCGTTTACCTTGGGAATAGGTTTTATCATCTCAGCTGGCGTTTCCTACTTGCTGGCCCGGCATCTGGGAATGCTGCCTGGTTCGGCCAAGGCACATGAGACTGGCACAAGCGACTGATCGCCTGGCAACCTGAAGATGAAGACCACTTCCATCCCGTGGCAAGGCGCGATTCCCCAACTGGATGCCGCCGATGCGGCAGATAGCAGTGGTCTGTCCATGAATCATGAGGAATTTGCCTACTTTTATCAACGTACCGCCCGCCCGGTGTGGAGCTACCTCGTCCATGTCTCAGGCAACCCCGCTCTCGCGGACGATTTGTTGCAGGAAAGCTATCTGCGCTTTTTGTGTGCGGCGCGCCTGAGCGACGGTGAAGGGGCTTGTCGGCGCTATCTATTTCGCATTGCCACGAACCTTCTCCGTGATCATTGGCGCCGGCGCGCTCCCGCTTCGCTAGAGGGCCTCCCGGAAGAAGCCTGCGGGACAGATCAGGGCTCCGACATCGCCCAAATCGATTCTCAAAGAATGCTTGCTCGCGCTTTCCATCGCATGCGTCCTCTGGAGCGCCAATTGCTCTGGCTTGCTTATGCGGAAGGAGCAACGCATGCCGAAATCGCGGAGATTACCGGACTGCGTACGGCGGGTATTCGCATGCTGTTGTACCGTGCCCGGCGGAAGCTGGCCCGTCTCCTGAAACAACGCCCGGCAATTCCGCGGAAGGGATTATGAATTTGTTCTGCTGCACATCGGAAATGGCACTGGAAGCAACGCTCCGCCAAGGCCGCTGGCCGCACGCCTGCGATCCTGATCTGCGCGCTCACGTGGACGGCTGCCGCGATTGTCAGGAACTTGTTTTGATCGCGCAAGCTTTGCAAAGAGCGAGATCGAACCGGGAGCAGCCGGCCGGGCTCCACCTTGCCCGCGTCAGCGGGTCTCCCGGCTTGTTGTGGTGGCGTGCCCAATTGCGTCGCCGGAAGGAAGCGATCCAGCGTGTAAGCGAACCCGTGAGCTTGGCGGAAAAGGTCGGTTTTGTCGGGCTGCTTGCAGCGTTCTTGGTTGCAATCTGGCAATGGGGCCGGTTCGCCGACTTGCTGAGCCTTTTTCAAAGCTTTTCGAATTCCGGTCTTTCTGAACTGAAAGACTTCTGGGCTGCGTCATTCGGTGCGAGCTTCTGGATGACAGTCTTGGGAGTCGCAGCACTGGGTGCACTGGTTTTCTTTGCGACTCTTGCCGTTTTCCTGCTGAAAGACGAGACCTAACGCGGTTCAACAAAACGACGCCATCCGGGAACGGTGGTCAAGTGGCCCGTAGGGTGCGCGGAGGGTGCCGCATCCTTTCTCGGGCTTTCAAAACGTGCGGGTTATGGATTCTCCGCTTCCGACCTCGAACCTTCTAACCCCTGCCCCTTTTCCGCTATTCCAACCTCTAATCTCCAACTTCTAAGCTCTGCCTCTAGTGCGATCCGCAGCGCACTTGGACTTCCCCCGCAAGATCCGGATCCATGATGGCCGTGCGGCCGTTCTGTGCGGAACAAACTTGCGACGACGTCATTCCCAGCGCTCCTCGCAAGTCCGCTCCCGCAAGGTTGGCTCCGTCCGTTTTCGCTCCTCGCAAGACCGCGCCCGACAAACTGGCTCCGCGCAAATCCGCGTTGTTTAAATCGGCATCCAAAAAAATGGTTCCTTTACACACCGCTCCCGTCAGATTCGCATCTTCGAGCCGCGCTGAGGAAAGGTCCGTCTGCTCCAAGCTGGCAAAGGAAAGCACAGCATGTTCCAAGCGGGCATCGCGCATGTCGCTACGCGAAAAGTCCGCGCGCAAAAGTTGACTGTTTTTCAAATCCACTGCATAGAGCGACGCGCCGGAAACTCGGGCGTTCGAAAGCACAGCGTTTTCGAACGTGCCGTAGGAAAGGTCCGCGAAGCGCAAGTCGGCCGAGGCGAAGTTTGCGCCGGTGGCGTTGGCGGAAACCAGCGCAGCGCGATCCAGCCGGGCGCGGTCGAAAATTCCGGACCGCAGCAAAGTTTCTCGCAAATTCGCCCCTCTCAAGTCCGCTTCGGAAAGATAAATTCCTTCGAGATTGGCTCGCCACAATTTGGCGTTCACCAGAAACGCGCGATAGGCGCGAGCATAGCGCAGATTCATCTCGTTCAGTCGCGCGCCTGAAATTTTCGCAACATTTTCATCCGTCCAGGGAGTGCCCTTGGGAAGCGGCGTCGAGAGCGAAGCCTCAGTTAAGTCCGCGTACGGCCGGTAGCCTACAGATTGGAAAACCGTGGCCGCCCAGCGGCGGGGATCGGCGGCGGACGCGGCCACAGTGCTGGTTTTGTCGGAAGGCAACCCCCGGTTCACGCCAAGAGAAATGACAAATAGAATGCAGCCCACGGCGAGTGCGGCGCGCGTGGTTCCCAGAAGCATTCGAAGGATATTTCTGGATTTTGGCAGTCGGATATCGCCCGGCCGGAGCACGCGCGACACCACGAAAGGAACGCTCGTCGCTGTCGCCACCGCCAAGGTCACCAGAACAACGTGGAGCAACGTCCCACGAAAATCCTGGCGCGTGAGATAGCGCAACCAGAAGAAGAACAGCGTAACGGGGACGATCCAATACGCCAGGATCGTCGAAAGCACCGATTCGAACGCGGTCATGGCCGCGCGCGATTCGCCCTGCCAGCGGAAATGCCTCCGCACGAGCCCCATCAGGTACCACGGCCCGTCTTTTTCGAGGGTTTGTCCGTCCGGGAACACCGCGGGCAAGGCGGCCATGCTTCCCCACAAACGCAACAGCAGAAAATGGAAACGCAGCGAGAGGATGAGGAGAACGATGGGCCCGCCAAGAAAGAGTCCGGTCGTGGGCAGCACGTTGCCGAGCTTGGGGAAAGGAATCGCCGAGGAGTTCAGCAGCAGACGCACATCGGTGGTGTAAATCATGAGCACGCAGCAGAGCAAGCTCAGGCCCACGGTCAGGAAATAGAACCAGCGCGCCACTTTTGTGGCATCACCGATGGCTTTGGAGCTGTCCACCGCCGAAATCGACTCAGGAAGCACTGCGTCAAAAAGATTCGTTCCGCCGAGGCGCCCGAACCACAAGCCGTCGGCCCCGTACACATTCGCGCCCATTAAATTCGCGCCTCTTAATTCCGTTCCTAATAGATTCGCATTCTGCAAATTCGCGCGAACCAGGCTGGCTCCGCGCAAATTGGCCATCGAAAGGTCCGCGCCTGTCAAATTCACGCGATGCAAAACGGCGCCCTGTAAATTCACGCCGGTGAGATCGGCTTTGGCGAGATTGACGCCCGAGAGGTCGGCTTTGCCGCCGGTTTCTCCGCCTGATTCCACCCACTGTTTGTGTTGGTCAAGGAGTTCCGCCAGATCGATCAGAGAAATCCCGATCGCGCCTGCGCGGCCGCGAGGTTCCTCTGCGGCAGGAGGCGTCTGCGTGACGGGAGGTTTCTCGGCGACGGAAGGCGTCTCCTTCGCCGAAGGATCGATCGTGAATTCGGTTCTCAGTTCTGTTCTAAGTTCTTGGATTTCTTTGCTTGCGTGGATGTCCGTAGCCATTCGAGCACTTTCCCCCGCCGGATTTCCTTCGCCCATGCGCGCATCTGGCCGCGGATTCCCAGGGAATCCGCGAAACGCCAGCCCCCACTTTCGAGTTCACCAGGAAGTGCCGCAGGGCCCTCCAATCCTCTCTCAGCTGCACTGTGAAAATCGCCTGCCCCAAGGTACAGGTTGCGCCATGGGGTAACGGTTGGCAAGCCCGTAGCTAATATAGCCAGTAACCTTTGCGAAACTCGCGGCTGGCGCAGAAGAGATGGGACCAGTCACGCATAGCGCAGCGCCAGGATGGGGTCAACAGGTATCGCGCGTCGCGCGGGGATGTAACTGGCGAGCAGGGCCACGATAAGGAAAAGTAAAGGAACAGAAATGAATGCGATGGTGTCATGTGCACTGACGCCGGCATCGTTGCCGGAGTCGCGGGGATGGTGCCGCTCCTGCTTGCTTTCGGAAGTTTTTTGTTTGCGGACTAACCTTATGGGTCGTTAACCCTCCGGAGCGTTGTGGCGATCACGGGCCATCCCGAAACGAGGAATCCATTCATGTTGAACCTGCGGTTGAAGACGGCGCTAAAGTGCTTGGGATTCTTGATAACGGCAGGACTCGTCACCGGCATTGTTTACGAGCAAATAGGTAAGACACGAGATCGAAGGCGGCTCCCGCAAATTGGAAGGTCGGTGGACATGGGAGACCGGAACTTCAACATCTCCTGTTTGGGAACGGGTAGGCCGCCCGTTATCTTCGAGTCTGGCGGAGCAGGACCAGGACTCGGATGGCAGCCCTTGCAGGCCGAAGTTGCCAAGTTTACCCAGGCCTGCTGGTACGACCGCGCGGGCGAAGGCTGGAGCGACCTAGGTCCCTTCCCGCGAACCAGCGTTGCGATTGCCAAAGATCTTCATGAGCTCTTGGAACGAGCGGGCGTGCTGCCGCCGTATGTCTTCGCTGGCGCATCCATTGGCGGTATGAACTCGCGCGTCTACGGCAGCCTTTATCCCAAAGAAGTAGCGGGAATGGTGCTCATCGACTCCGCGCACGAAGATGAACTTGAACGCGCACCCAAGTTTTACCTAGCTCATGCAGTGCCGCGACTCCTCCGTCACCCTCTCTATGTTGCTTTAGAAACCGCCGCGTTTGTTGGCTTGATACGACTCATGGAACCTTCTCCAGCTAAAGAAAAGGACTCCTCGCAAATGACTCGCGAAGAGATCATTGCGGCTCTGAGGGCACAACCAAAGTCGTTTGTAGGGGACGCTGCAGCCGGCGTCGTCTTGCCTGAAAGCTACCAGGAAGCGAAAGCAGTCGTGAGGTTGCGGAATTTTCCTTTGATTGTTTTGACGGCGGGACAATCGTTCGATTTCCGAAATGCGGAATTGAACAGAGAAGCGGCAGCGTATCAGCAAGTTTGGATTCACGAAATCCAGCCAAAAGTCGTGAAGCTATCCACCCGCGGACGCCAGATCGTTGTCCCAAATGCCACGCACGGCACGATCCCCCGCGAAGTCACCCTCAGCTCGATACGCGAGGTAGTCAACGAAGCCCGCGGCGAAGCTTCGGGCCATTAGACAACCATGATTCTGAAGCAAGATGGCAACCAGGTGGCAGGAAGGGTAGGACCGAATGACGAGGAACCGCTGCCGTTTGAGGGCGGGAAGGTCGAAGGCAACGCTGTCCTGCGTGATTCCGAGCTTCCCGGCGACGCGTGCCTGCGTGAGCTTGCGAGCCTTTCGGGAAGCGCGCTCCGTTCGCATGTCTTTGTCAAGAGCGTCGAATTCCGGTTTGACTCGTCGGCCAGCTCGACGGCCCATTTCACGACTATGAGTATGGGATGTAATCCATATGGAGTCAGGCCCATTGTTTCCGGCGAAGACATCTCGTCGTTCCCTGTGGCGGGGCTACGATTCAGCCGGGATGGTACGGGAAGGTAAACCGCTTGCCTATTCCATCTGGGAAAATCAACGTACGGGACTGTCTAAAGTGTACCGTTGACGAACTACCTGCTCATAGTTGTCCGCGCCGGTTTAAAAAAGCAGCAGTTTCGCCGGTTTGATCGGCAGCAGTCGATGTGACTTTTCGGGTGCGGGCACATGAGGGCGGGACCGAGGGGGTGAGCACACGGTCTTGAGCTGGAGTTTTTTCCCTGCGCCGTGATTCAGTCCAAGTGGAAGACCTCCCGCGCCGTCAGCAGGAACGGGAACGCTAGAGCACTGGGCGTGGCTGGTGTCGAGCCGGACCAATTCGATCACCAGATAAAGTTTATCGGCAATGTTGACTTTACCCGCCACGCAATCGGCCTGGCCAGGCACGAAGGGGCGGCTTTGCTGGAGTCATGCAGCCGATAAACGCTGCGTGTCGTGGTCAACCAGCGGCAACACCTGCACACGACCCCGTACTCCTTCAGCGCGAACAACGTGTGATTGGCGCTCACAGACAAGAACGCGGACACGAGAATATCAGAACTTTAGAAAATTACTTCCGAGAGTTTTCATTTTTTTTCGGATATAGAGACTGCTATAGAGTTTTTTACCGCGTCCCCGCCGATGGGGCGCTGCTCACTAAACCGGCAGAATTGCTGCTCTTTTAGGCCGGTGCCGACACATAGTCGGCGAATCAGCGTTTGTCTGTGAGAATCCGCGGCTGGTGCTTAGAATAAAAACTGAGCCGGGGCGCTTCGCTGAGGGGCCAAGGCACCCCGGCTGATCCTGCCCGCCTCCGCAGGGTGCGAGCAAGAAACCCGGAAGAGATTTTTTCGCAGACTGCATAAGCAGACTGCTGAAAGTGTTTGGCCTTTCTTCAGGGGCGTTGCGCGACCTGGGCAGAAGCTCAGGCCACGCCGGCCTCTTCAGAATAAGGCAATCCGCGGGCACTAAAGATCCCGTCTTCAAGCACGCGCCTGCCGGACCTCCGCGTACACCTAGCCCGGAGACTTTGGTCGAGCGGAACGTGCGTGGCGAGCCGGTGGGACTTGCGGCTTCGCCGAAAAGAATCTATCGATCCTCGTCGCCGCGAAGGAATTCGTAGCGCTCAATCGCGGCTACCACTCCGACGGCGCCTTCATCGCGCGGTTCAGTGCGCTGCACGCGGCCGAGGCAGCGGACAACGAAATTACCGGCCATGGTAATTTCGTTGGGCAACGTCAGGAGAATCTCGACAGGCGAGCCTTCTTTGACGTCCTTGGAAAGATAGAAGTACACGCCGCGCGAGCTTACGTCGCGGGATTCCGTGCTGGTTTCGCCTACGGCGGCACCGGTGGTCCAGCGGACCGTTAGCGGCAGCCGCATGGCGAAGCGCTGGGTGGTGCGGCGTTCAGAACCCGTCAAGACAGTCCTCCTGACCGCCCTGAAAGTGTAGCTGGCAAAAGGTCCGGTGAACAATAGGACTGCCGATACAAAATCGATTCAATTCTGAGAAGTACGAATGTACTAGCACAATTTAGGACCCCGCGCTGAGGGGCGAGAAAGACGCGCAACTCTAGAATTTCGGGTTTTGCATGGTTAGGCGTAATCCACTGAAACAACATGACTTACGAGCGCCAGCTCCCGCTGCAGGCATGCCGCTCGGGAGAATCCCACACTTGTTAGGTCTCCTGGCCGAAGCGTTTGATGTCTTCTGGGCCTTCCCGGAGCTTCACGGCGGCGCGGCCTTGTACCAGTTCGCGAATTTGCTCGACGATGTCGGGATTGGCCAGCGTGGTGATGTCGCCGGTGTCCATGTGATTGGAAATGGCGGCAAGCACGCGGCGCATAATCTTGCCAGAGCGCGTCTTGGGCATGTCCGGCACGATGTGGATCTGCTTTGGCCGCGCAATCTTGCCGATCATGGTTTCGATCGTGATGGTTACTTTTTCCTGGATGGATTTCTTTGGCAAGAATCCGGGCTTCAGAGAAATATAAACGACCGGGACGCGGCCTTTCACTTCATCTACTGCGGGAACGACTGCTGCCTCGGCGACTTCCGGAACCGTGAGGCAGGCGGACTCGACTTCCTTGGTGCCAAGGCGGTGGCCGGCGACGTTAATCACGTCATCCACGCGGCCAAGGATGCGATAGTAGCCGTCCGCGGGAAGCACCGCCCCGTCTGCGGCGTAATACGGCCAATCGTGCCAATCCTTGCTGTGCGGGTTCTTGTTGTACTTCTTGTAATACTGATTGAGGAAGCGCTGGGGATCGCCCCAGATGGTTTGCATGATGCCGGGCCAGGGATTTCGAATGCAGATGTTTCCTGCGAGGTGCGAGCCCGGTTTAATTTCGTGGCCCTCTTCGTCCCAAATCACGGGATAGATTCCGAGCACGGGAGGGCCGGCGCTGCCGGGCTTCATGGGATCGAGAGCCGGTTTGGTGGAGCAGAGGAAGCCGCCGGTTTCCGTTTGCCACCAGGTATCGACGATGACGGCTTCACCTTTGCCCACGCATTCGTAATACCACTGCCAGACTTCGGGCTCGATGGGCTCCCCGACCGTAGTCATGTGCTTGAAGTGGTAGTTGTATTTCTTGGGTTCGTCGGCGCCGGCTTTGCGGAGCATGCGAATGGCGGTCGGGGAGGTGTGGAAAATGTTGACGCCGAGGCGTTCGGCGATGCGCCAGGGGCGGCCCACATCCGGGAATTGTGGCACGCCTTCGTAGAGAACGCTCGTGGCGGCGAGCGCGAGCGGTCCGTAAACAATGTAGGAGTGCCCGGTGATCCAGCCGATGTCGGCCATGCACCAGTAGACGTCCGTGGGATGAATGTCCTGATAGTATTTCGCGGTGCCGGTCACGTAGGCGAGATAACCGCCGGTGCGGTGCTGGCAGCCCTTGGGTTTGCCGGTCGTGCCGCTGGTATACATGAGAAAGAGCGGAGCTTCCGAATCCTGCGAAACAGGCTCGACGGTGTGGCCGCGATAGTCCTTCAAAACATCGTCGATAAAATAGTCGCGCTCCATGACCATGGGCGTTTCTGAGCTGTACTTGCCGGGGTAGCGCTTCCAGACCAGAACTTTGTCGATTTCCTGGCCTCCTTTTTGCGCCGTTTGCACGGCGATGTCCGCGCTGGCTTTGTGATCCACCCACTTGCCGTTTCGCCAATAACCGTCCGCGTAAATGAGGACGCGGCTGCCGGAATCGGCGGCGCGCAAGCCGCAAGCTTCGCCGCTGAATCCGCCAAAAACGACCGAATGGACGACCCCAAGCCGAGCACAAGCCAGCATGGTGATGGGCAGCTCGGCGATCATGGGCATGTGAATCGTCACGCGGTCGCCGGTTTTTAGGCCCGCGAAATCGCGGAGCAGCGCCGCGGTTTCATTCACGCGCTTGTAAAGCTCCTGGTAGGTAATGACGACGTGAGCTTCACCTTCGGGTTCGGGAACGAAAATGATCGCGGCCTTATTTTTGTACTTTGCGAGATGACGATCGACGCAGTTGTAGCAGGCATTGAGCTTTCCGCCGACGAACCATTTCCAGAAGGGCGGATGCTCGGTGTCGAGCGTGGTGTGCCAATACCTGTCCCAGTCGAGCAGTTCGGCGTAGTGCCGGAAACATTCCGGGAAATATTTCTCGTCGAACATGGCGACGAGATCGGGGTCGTTCAGATTGGCTTGGCCAATGAACTTTGCGGGCGGGCGGTAATAGCCCTCTTCTTTCCAGTGGACGGCAATCTGCGCCTCACTGACTTTGTGTTTGCCTTTATGGTCTTTCGAGATTTCTTTTGTAGTTAATTTTTGACGTGGTGTGGCCATGGTAGCAGCTCCGGTTGAAGATTGATTTGGTTTCAGCGCAACCTCTAGGGAAAGTGAAATTCTGGCAGGCCATTGGAAGGCGAGAGAAACCTCCTCTGTCTAAAAATGATGCTACTTCGCAGCCGCGCGAGTCAATCGCCCAGCCACCCCACCCACCCCACTTCGTTCCTTCCGCTCCTGCTTGAAATAGGTGATTGGGGGTGTTTGCAATCTTGGTTGGCTGGAGAATGAGCTGGAAGTCGTGATACAACCGCTGCTTGAACCTGCAGAGCGCTATCTTCCTGTTCTTCGCCGGGGCCCTCGGAGGCGGCATGAACGCCGTGGCCGGGGGCGGGAGCTTTATCGCCTTTCCCGCGCTACTGTTTACCGGCGTTCCGGCGATTCCCGCGAATGCCACGAACACACTTTCCTTGTGGGTAGGGACCACAGCCAGCGGCGGGGCCTATCCACAAAAACTGAATATTCCGAGGAACATCCTGATTCCTCTGGGGATCACCAGTTTGGCGGGGGGACTCTGCGGGGCGATTTTGCTCATTCACACCCCGGCACGAACTTTTCTTCGCGTGATTCCCTGGTTGCTGCTTGGCGCGACACTGCTTTTCGCGTTTGGCAAGCATCTCACGGGACGAATTTCCGCGGGTATTTCGCCTGGCGCAGGCAGCGGAGCAGTGATCGGCGCCTCGGTCTTTGAACTGCTGGTTGCCCTGTACGGCGGCTATTTTGGCGGCGGAATCGGGATCATGAACCTCGCCATGCTCTCAGCGCTGGGCATGACAGACATCCACGCCATGAACAAGCTGAAGGTGATGCTCGGGGCTTTGATCAACGGTGTCGCGACCGTGACGTTCATTGCGACGAAAGCCATTTTCTGGCCGCAGGCCATCGTGATGATATGCGGCTCGGTTCTTGGCGGAGTATCTACCGCGCACTATGCGCAGAAGCTGCCGCAGTCGTGGGTCAAAGGCTTCGTCATTTTCGTCGGAGCAGCCATGACCGCCGTTTTCTTCTGGCGCGGCTACCGGTGAATACTGTCGCGCCGAATGGGCCTTGCCAAGCAGGAAGCCGTGGGACTGCCCGTTGGAGTCTGCCTATGCCACCTGCACAAGCCTTTGGCAAAATAAAGGAACTGGCCCTGCTGGCAACCGCTAAAAACGATCATCTGCCGGAAGGCCACGGGGCTTTGGCTACCGCAAAACTTCACTAGGACCGGGATTTCGCTTTCGCGGAGCAGGAATTCAAAAAAGCAGTGGACCGCACGTTCAGGCGCGATTTCTTCCCGGGGTTTGATATAGTCGCCGATGTCATGAGCGCCGCAGCATTTCCTGCAAACTCAGAACCGGGCCCGACTCCACTGACGCGAAATCAGATTCGCGGGTTCTGGGCTTCCTGGGGAGGCTGGGCGCTGGACGGAATGGACTCGTTTATTTATGCGCTGGTGCTCGTGCCGTCTCTGCGGGAACTTCTGCCGCGCTCGGGTATTGCCGCGACGAAAGGCAACATCGGTTTTTACGGCGGATTGCTGTTTGCGCTGTTTTTGGTGGGCTGGGGGCTGGCGTTTTTGTGGGGGCCGGTCGGAGACAAGTTTGGGCGCGTTCGAACGCTCATGCTGACCATCGTGTGGTATTCCGTTTTTACGTTTCTGAGCGCGATCGTCACGGGCGTGTGGCAGCTGGCCATTTTGCGGTTGCTTGCGGGAATCGGGATTGGCGGCGAGTGGGCCATGGGCGGGACTTTCGTGGCTGAAGAATGGCCCGAGGAGAAGCGGCTTGCGGGCGCGGGATACCTGCACACGGGATATTACGTAGGAACCTTTCTTGCAGCGGCTCTCAACTTTCTAATCGGCAGTTATTTTGGAGCATCAGCTTGGCGCGTAATGTTTGCGGTGGGCGGGTTGCCCGCGCTGTTGCTGGCCTGGGTGCGGTACGGCGTGACCGAACCGGAGCGCTGGAAACAAAAAGAAAATGTCGTGCGCTCCTGGAAAATTTGGCGGCCCTTTTCGGCGCTTTTTTCAAAGGCGCTCTGCCGCCGGACGATCCTGAATTCGCTGTACATGCTGGCGTCGATTTGCGGATTGTGGGCAGGAACAGTTTACGTGCCCGCGGCAGTAACCACGCTGGCGGAGGCGGCCGGAAAGATTGGCCCGCCGGCCGCGCAGCTGGCTTCGCACGCAGCGATGTTGGTTTCGTTCGCGACGATTCTCGGCTGCCTGGCGATGCCGTGGCTCGCGGAAAAATTCGGCCGACGCGGCGCGCTGGGGTTCTATTTTGCGTTGATGCTTGCGTTCATTGCTGCAACGTTCGGGAAAGTCTTTTATCTCGGGGCGGCGGCGCTCCCGTGGTTTTTTGCGTGCCTTTTCTTCCTGGGATTCGGCGGGGCGAATTTTGCGGTGTACACGCTTTGGCTGCCGGAGCAGTATCCTACGGAGTGCCGTGCCAGCGCGTTTGCGTTTTCCACTTCGTTCGCGCGCTTTGCAGGGGCGGGAATAACCTTTCTCGTCGGCTTTGGCGTCGAGCGCTACGGCTCGCTGGGAGTTCCCGTAGCGCTGACGTCGATAGCCTTTGTGATTGGTTTATTGCTCGTTCCTTTTGGAGCAGAGACCCGCGGAGAATGCCTGCCCGCCTAGCGCCCCGCATCCGGTGAAACATGACCGAAGTACAATCCAAGATTTTTCCCATCGAAAGACTGCGCGAATTCTGCATCCGCGTGTTTCTGCATTTTGGCGTACCGAACAGTGATGCCGACCAAGCTGCGGACGTGCTAGCCTGCGCGGATTTGCGCGGCGTCGACTCGCACGGCGTGGCGCGGATGTGCAGCTATTGCGGGATGCTCAGCGAAGGCCACATCAATCCGAAGCCCAAAATCAAAATCGTGCGATCGACGGCGAGCACCGCGACGGTCGATGGCGACAACGGCCTAGGGCTGGTGGTTGGCCCGCAAGCGAATCGCATTGCGATGGACATGGCGGAAAAATGCGGCTCGGGCTGGGTGAGCCTCTGCAATACCAATCATTTTGGCATTGCCGGGTATTACGTTTTGAAGGCCCTGGAGCGCGATTTGATCGGCTGGGCAATGACCAATTCGACGAAGCTGGTGGCGCCGCTGTGGGGCGCGGAACGCATGCTGGGCACGAATCCCATTGCGATTGCGTTTCCAGGGAAAGAAGAACCGCCGATCGTGATTGACATGGCGACCAGTGCGGCGGCGTACGGAAAAATCGAACTTGCGCGCCGCCGAGGCGAGCCCATTCCAGAAGGCTGGGCCATCGATCGCCAGGGCCGCCGCACCAGGAATCCCAATGAGATGATTGACGGTGGAGCGATGCTGCCGCTCGGTTCGGAGCGCGAACGCGGCGGCCACAAGGGCTACGCGCTGGCGATGATGGTGGATATTCTTTGCGGCCCGCTGAGCGGGGCGAATTGGGGGCCGTTTGCGCCGCCGTTTGCATTGCGCCAGGAAATTCCGAAGCGCAGTGTGGGGAAGGGCATCGGACACTTTTTCGGGGCGATGCGCATTGACGGTTTTATGGACGCCGACGAATTCAAACGCCAGATCGACGAGTACATTCGCGTGTTTCGCGCGACGAAGCCTGCACCGGGCACGCGTGGCCCACTGATTCCGGGCGACCCGGAGCGCGAAGCGGAGCAGGTGCGGCGAAAAAAGGGCGTGCCATTGATTTTGCCGGTGGTCGAGGAGTTGCGGGTTATTTCGCAGAAGACCGGCATTCCGTTCGAGTGATTTCTTTCACCGCACTCTCTCTAGCAAAGACTCGGGCGATTGGGCGCGGATGGAAGCGTCGAGCAGTTGAATCGTGTGAACTACGGGCGTCTTCTGATGGCGCCGGGCAAGGGCGGCCTGGAGTTGGAGAATGCAGCCGGGGTTGCCGGTGGCAACGATGTTGGGTTTCAGTTGAGAAATGAGGTTTGCTTTGCGATCGCCGAGGGCGTTAGCAGCGTCGGGCTGCACAAGATTGTAAATTCCCGCGGAGCCGCAGCAGATGGCGGATTCGGGAATTTCCGTGAGTTCGAGACCGGGAATGCTCGAAAGCAAGGCGCGGGGTTGCGAGCGCACACCCTGCGCATGCTGCAAATGGCAGGAATCGTGAAACGCCACGCGTAATTTGAGGGGATGACGGCGCGTGCGAGGCTCAAGTTCGGCGAGAACTTCCGTAATGTCCTTGCATTTCGAGGAAAAAGCCTTTGCGCGTTCGGCGTAGTCGGGATCGTCGCGAAGCAGGTGGCCATATTCCTTCACATTGGAGCCGCATCCGGCGGCGTTGGTGATGATTGTTTCGACGTTGGCTTGCTCAAAGGCATCCATCGTTCTCTTCGCGAGGTCGAGGGCCGCCGATTCTTCTCCCGCGTGCACAAGCAACGCGCCGCAGCACGGTTGCGCTTGCGGGGCGATCACTTCGCAGCCTTCCGCGGCGAGAACGCGAGCCGTAGCCGCGTTGACGTGTGAGAAAAACTCGCGCTGCACGCAGCCGAGAAGCAGGCCCACGCGGCGGCGTTTTGTGCCCATGGCCCGAGTGACTTCTGGGACGGCTTCTTGCGGCGCAAGCTTGGGGAGCAGCGCCTCCATAGCCCGCCATTTTTTGGGCAGAAGCTTCGTCAGGCGCAACGCCCGCACGAATGCCTGCAAGCCGGACTTTTGATAAGCGAGGAGTGGCGTGCGCAAGCGGTGCAGACGCTCCGGCCGAGTGAACCGTTCAAAAAGAAAATGGCGATGGCGTTTCTCAGCGGCCGGGCGCGTGAAATTGCGTTCGATTTGCGCCCGTGTGGCTTCGATCAGCTTGCCGTAGTCCACGCCGGAAGGGCAGGCGGTCATGCAAGCCATGCAGCCGAGGCAGGTATCGAAGTGGCTGACCCATTTGGCGTTGATTTCCGCTGAGCCTTCCGAGGCGAGCTTCATCAAGTAGATGCGCCCACGCGGCGAATCCATCTCCTGGTTCCATAGGGCGTACGTTGGACAAACGGGGAGACAGAAGCCGCAGTGCACGCACTTGTCGATGATGGCCAGGGAAGGAGGGTGGCGGGTGTCAAAGGCGGAAGGAAGCGGATTGGCGATGGTTGTCATTGCAAAAAGCCCAAGATGAGCCGCCAAAGGAAAAAGTACTAGAGAGATGACCGCAAAGCAATGGCAGGCGAGGGTCGAGGACGTACTGTAGACAGAAAGTATATGCCCATCGGATTTCAGAGACCGTAAAGGAAGCGGGAGGGATTGAGCGTGTGGAAAGGATCGAGACGGGACCTGACGGCTTTCATGAGAGGAAGGGAGTCGCCCGGCGAGCCCCAGGCGTCGAAGGTGGGGAGTCCGGCGGGGCGGTGGAGGAGGACAAGAGAGCCTTGCCTTTGTTCGAGGCCGCTTCGAAGGCTGCTCAGCGCGCGGTGCAAATTGTTAGCAGGGCCTTCTAGGGCGAGCCAGCCGAGGCCGGTGGCGTACATCAGAGATTTCCAGTGGAGGTGCGAGGAATCGGCTGTGCCGCGGATGAGTCCGACGGTGTGTGCCAGATCCGCAGGCAGAGCGCTGATTTTGGCGATGGCGAAAGAAAAAGCCGCAAGGCTGACGGTCCTTCGAGACTCAGGGCCAACCTGAGCTACAGGGGCGTGCTGAGAGTCGGAATGAGACCATAGTTCCTGGCGGGCGTTCCAAACCGCGGGGGAAGATTGCGCAAATTTTGCGGACTGGCAAAGAGCGCGCAAGCGCGCTGCTTGCGCATCGAGGCCAGCTTCGGTGCCTTCGAAGAGGATGTCGATAGAGGGAGGTGTTTCCTGGCACAAGTGGGATTGAAGGGCGACGTGCGCGAGTTTAGAATCTTGGATAGTAAGAATTAGTTCCTGCGCTTCTTGGGGGCTGCTCACGGAAATCGTGAAGGAACGCGTGTGATGGGGGAGGGGATGAAGACGAAAGACAGCGCGCGTGATGACCCCAACAGTGCCCAGAGCGCCGGTGACGAGTTTGGGAAGATCGTAGCCCGCGACGTTTTTGACGACTTTGCCGCCGCTGCGAGCAAGCGTGCCGTCGGGGAGCGCAATGGTCACGCCGATGATGAGGTCGCGCAGCGCGCCGAAGCGCAACCGAAGCGCGCCACTGTCGTTCGTGGAGAGGATTCCGCCAATCGTTGCTCTTTCCGGCCACAGCGGATCGAGTGCAAGACGCTGGCCGTGCTGCGCGAGCGTTTCCTGTAAAGCTTTGATCGTGCAGCCCGCTTCGACGGTGGCGGTGAGGTCAGCCCAGGCGTGCTCGATGACCTTGTTAAGGCGAGCGGTGGAGAGGATGACGTCCGCGCGTGAGGGCGGATTGCCCCAGCCAAGCTTGGTACCGCCCCCTCGCGGGAGGACGGCGAGTTTGGATTCGTTCGCGAGACCGAGCGCCTCGGCTAGTTGTTGTTCGGTTGATGGTTCGAGGGCCAGTTGAGGCTGGACTCCACAAACGGTGTCGGCGGGTGTTGCCGGGCGTATTTGGTCGGCGCCCAGGACAGCGCGGAAATTGCTTTCGAGTGTGGCGGAGGTCGGAGTCATGTTTGGCAATCGCGCTAACGGCGTACACCGTAAAAGCGGCGTCCCTTCGGCTGCGCTCCGGACAAGCAAGCCGCCCTTCGGGGCTCAGGGTAAACCGCACGCCAAAACGGAGACATCAGAAGCGCTCCGCGAGCCCGGCGGATTCAAGGGGATGGGGAACGTATTCGCCGGGTTTCTCGCCACAAAGGCGCGGCGTCGGAAAAACTTTTGTGGGATTCGAGAGTTGCATGGGATCGAAGGCGCAGCGGACGCGCTGCATGGTGGCGAGGTCGGGCTCGGCAAACATTTTGGACATCATGCACTTCTTTTCTTCGCCCACGCCGTGTTCACCGGTAATGGAGCCTCCTGCAGCGATACAAAGCTCGAGAATTTTCATCGAGAGTGCGAGGGCGGCTTCTTCTTGACCGGGGATGCGGCGGTCGTACAGCACTAGCGGATGGAGATTGCCATCGCCAGCATGAAACACATTGGCGACGCGTAGGCCGTTTTTCTTGCTCAAGCGCTCAATTTCGCTCATCACTTGAGGAAGAGCCGTGCGGGGGATTACGCCGTCCTGGACGAGGTAGTTGGGCGAGATGCGGCCCACGGCCGCGAAGGCAGCTTTGCGGCCCTTCCAGACAAGGGCGCGCTCGGCCTCGGATTGCGCGACACGAATTTCCCAAGCCCCGTTTGAACGGCAAATTTCATCCACCTGCGTCATAAGCGCTTCGACTTCGGCAAGCGGGCCATCAAGCTCGACGAGAAGCAGGCCGCCGCAATCAGGATAGTTGGCGTGCACGGCAGCCTCGGCGGCCTGAATGGCGAGGTTGTCCATCATCTCGATGGCGGCGGGAAGCATGCCCAAAGCGATGATGCCGCTCACGGCTGCGCCAGCTTCGTTGGTGGAAGGAAAAGCAGCGAGCAGCGTGCGGACGCATTCGGGGCGCTTAACGATGCGAAGAATAATTTTCGTCGCGACGCCAAGCGTGCCTTCGGAGCCGACAAAAACGCCGGTGAGATCGTAGCCGGGAGTGTCGAGCGTCTTTCCGCCGAGATGGACGAGCGAGCCGTCGGGAAGAACGACCTCGAGGCCGAGCACATGCGTGGTGGTAAATCCGTATTTCAGGCAGTGCGCGCCGCCGGAATTTTCCGCCACGTTGCCACCGATGCTGCAAACCGATTGCGAAGAAGGATCGGGCGCGTAGAAATACTCCTGTGGCTGGACGCGGCCGGTCACATCGAGATTGATGACTCCGGGCTCGACCACCACGCGGGCGTTGGGAATGTCAACTTCCAGAATGCGATTCATGCGCGCAAGGCTGAGAACGATGCCGTTTTCCACCGGAAGCGCACCGCCACTTAGACCTGTACCGGAGCCGCGCGCCACAAACGGAATTTTTTCGCGATGGCTTACGCGGAGGATGGCCTGAACTTGTTCGGTCGAGGAAGGAAGCAAGACGGCGCGCGGAAGGACCCGGAAATTCGTGAGGCCATCACATTCGTAGGTATGGAGTTCCTCGGGGGAGGAGATAACACCGTGGTCGCCCACGATCGAGCGGAATTCGTCCAGGATGGAGGTGTTCATCATGGAGCCACGGTACATTTTATGCTTTTGTTAAGGAAGAGAGAAGCACAGGGAGCGGTGTGGTCGCAGAGGAAGGCCGCAGCAGTGCCTGCTTGTTGGAGGCGGGCTCCCGCCCCTACAGCCAAGGAAGACGCAACCCCTTGGCATGAACGGGGGCAAGGCGTACGCGTATACCATCGGTGGTTGCACCTAGCAGAGTAGCGGGTAAGCAGGTATTGACCCGGCCTGGGAATAGTGCTCTAGTTCGGCTAATGCGCGGCAGGCGTAGCGAAATGGCGAGGTGACGGATGATTCGCGAAGACATTCGGGCGAAATTCCCGGAACTGCTTGGCGTCCGGCGAATCCATGGCCGCGAAATTGATATCGAAGAGACGATCGTATCTCTCACCAGAGAACTGCGGCCGGCGATTGCCGCGGCGTTGGGGGCACGCCGTGAACTCCTGCAATCGAGCGGCCCCGTCACACGAAAATACGCCTGGCCGGCCTGGGATGAGAAATTCGAGGACCCTCTCAGCGGCCAATTGTGGACCTTTCGCCAGATTGTCCAAGGCATGATCGATAATTTTCTTGGTCGCGAGAGCGAATGGCGGTGGCGGCTGAACGACGAAACGCCCATCCCCCCAGACGCTCATCCCCTAAACAATCCCGGACTGGAGCTCACCGGGCCTTGGCATCCTCTGGATATGGCCTTCAATGCCTTGAATAGCGCCGCGCCGATGAACATGCCGGATTTTGAAGATGCCTCGCCGCCGCACTTTCAGCCGGACGGGACCGCGAAGAACCAGCCGGTGGGCATTTTTGCCGCGCTGCAAAATGCCAAGGAAATTCTGGAAGGGCGCTGGGAAGGTCGCGCGTACGAAGCGACCAAGAAGGGGCAGAAGCGAACCTATAAACTGCAGAAGCCAGCCGCGCAGTGGCCAAAACGCTTCGTGCGACCGCCGAGTATTCACGTGCAATACGATCACGTTGTTGTGGATGGCCAACCCGCGCCGGGGATAATTCCGATCGTAGTGCTTTGGGCGGTGAACCTTTACGAATCTCTGACGCGCGCTGGAACAGGCATCTACTTCTATATTCCAAAACTGCAGACTCCGCGGGAGGCGCTCATTGTTGAGAAGCTTCTTGCGAGGCTGGAAGGCTTGCTCGGCTTAGCCGCGGGCTCGTTCAAGATTAAGATGCTCTACGAAGAGGGAAACGCCGGCAGGACCTTGCCGGCGATTTGCTGGACTCTGCGACGCCGCTTGCTGGGCACGAATGTGGGCCGCTGGGACTATTTGGGCAGCCTGATCGAAATATGGAAGGACGATGCACAAGGCGTGTTTCCGGACCCGCAGACGATCGGGATGGCCTCGCCGAACATGATCGCCTATCAGCGCTACAATGCGCTGACCATGCTGCTGGCGGGAACCAAAAACGGCGAGCTGACGCAAGCCGCAGCGATCGGCGGGATGGCCGCCGTGATGATCTATCCGCAAAGCGATCCGTACGGCCGTGCGCGTTACAACCCCATCGCGCTGCGGGGAATGGTATTGGACAAATTGCGCGAGCGGTTGCTCGGCTTGATGTTCGTGCCGGGAAGTGGCTTGTCCCCCGAGCAGCCGCACACACTGGAGGAGCTTCTTTCGGGCCGGGTAAAAGGCCGGCTGTATGATGCCTACCGGCAAAGCTGGGTGGCCAGCCCCGAACCGGCCTACGTGGCAGCAGGCAATGCGCCGCTGCGCACGCCCATCGAGCAACTTCAGACACGGCTCGACGCGCCGGTTCAGACCGTCGATGTGCAAGGGAAACGCGTGCCAACCGTGGAAAGCGGTCTTGATCAGGCCGAGCGCGCGGTGCTGCAATCGCGCGGCTTGCTCGATGGGGCCGGCAAAATCACGCCGCGGGTGCTCCCTGCGGAAAGCATCGACGCGCCGGAGAAAATCTTGACGGTCGAACTCTGGAATGCGATTTACGGGGTCCCCAAAGGCGACATAACCATCGATCATATGCAGCATTCGTTTTACATGGCCGCGAATTACGGATTTCAGATCCTGAATGGAAATTTCGCTGCGGCAATCGATGATTACGAGCTGAACCTTCGCTTCATGAACGACCTGGCGACTTACCGGATCAATGTCTCCTGGCTCTGGACGCTGCTGCGCCATCGAGCGACGATCACCCAGGATGGGTATCTGAAGCGCGCGGCGCTCACCGAAAACGGCGTTATTCCCTCGGTCAAGGATTTCCCGGTCAAGGCGGGTATGCGCTTCACGCCCGAGCTGTTTCTGAAGGTTTGGGAGAACCACAACGAGTGGACCGCCGCGGCGAGCCGGGCCGTTTCGACCGCTCCAAAGCGCCGGTCATCATGGAGCTTCTAAAGAGGCAGCTGCTTTCGGGCCGCTACATCCAGCACAGCGCGCGCGTGTTGTTCGTTGCGGCCGAGGCCAGTGCGCAGGACCGCGGACAACTCTTCGATGCCATTTTCGACCTTTCGCGCGAGGAGATAGCCCGGCGGGTGCAAGCCGGCTCGCTCCCGAAAAAACTCCTTGCCGCGCACGACTACATTTTTGATATCTTCCCCGGTACCGAAGTCTCCACCCGGCCAGCGACCGCACGTTAAGGGTAAGGGAGGTTGCCGAGAACGCCGGATCTGCCATTCCGAAGGTGGTTTGCGCCTGAGGAAGCCCGCCTTGCTCGGCTCTGAGCCGCCGAAAAGAAGGTTCTTCGAGCCGGCCGCCTGCGGGTGAGCAGGAATGGCAAAGGGGGCGGCAATCCCGTTTGTGAGCGGCGGAAGCCGCCTAGAATCGAGGCAGATGCATGTTCCAGCAAAACCTTGTGCCCGCGGGTTCCCTGGGAATTACGGTTCTGATCTCGCTGGTTCCCCTGGCCGTGCTTCTGTTTTTGCTTGCCGGCGTTCGCATGACGGCCTGGTTGGCAACCCTGATCACCGGGGTGATCACCATCCCGGTTGGCGTTTTTCTATGGCACGCGCCGTTCCGGGCTACGCTGCAAGCCTACTGGTACGGGTCGCTGACCGGCGTGTGGGTGATTGATTGGATCACGTTCTGGGGCTTGATCATCTTCAATACGCTGGTCGTCACCGGCGATTTTGAGCGGTTCCAGAAATGGATGATTCATCATGCCACTGCCGACGTGCGCATTCAGACGCTGATGCTGGCCTGGGCTTTCGGCGCGCTGCTTGAGGGCGTGGTTGGGTTTGGCTTCCCCTGGGCGGTGGTGGCGCCAGTGCTCATCGCGCTGGGAATTGCTGATCTCGACGCCATTCGCGTGGCGGCGCTGGCTAATAACGCCCCGGTGTCTTTCGGGGCGCTGGGCGCGCCGATTCTAGCGCTTTCGGCGGTGACGTCGCTGCCTTTGCTGAGCCTCTCGGCTTCGGTGGGGCACATTGTAGCGGTGCTGGCACTGTTCCCCACGTGGGTCCTGCTCTACCTGGTCAGCGGCTGGGCGGGGATGGTGGAAGCGTGGCCGCTAGCCATCGTGGGCTCGCTCGCCTACATTGCCGGGCAGTGGCCCGTAGCACGTTATTGGGGGCCCTATTTGCCGGACATCAGCGGTTCGCTCCTTTCGTTCTGGGCGTTGTATGCCTTGGTGCAGGTTTGGAAGCCGAAAACGATTCGCGGCTTTGGCGGCGTTGCGCTGACGCAAACGCCGACAGCGGTGGCGGCGAATTCCGATTCGAAGGTCGGCGCGTTTCGCGCGTGGCTGCCGTACATCGTGTTGCTCGTGGTCGTTGGGATTTGGACCGGTCCGTGGTTGCCGGCATATTTCCACGTGAATCTCCCGAGCTACAGCCTGCAGAAGTGGAGCGTCAGCGCGATCTCCTCGGTCTCGCACAAGCCGTCAGCTTCTACTTTCAATTTCAACCCGCTCAGCGGCGGGACCTCCATCCTGGTTTCCTGGCTGGTGATTTTGCTGTGCCTGCGCCCGACCGGGGCGCAGCTAAAAGAGGTATTTCGGAAGACTTTTCGGCAGATGTGGGGCGCGCTGCTGGTCGGCTTTTTCATCTTCGGACTCGCGTATGCCTTCGTCTTTACGGGCATGGCCAATTCGCTGGCGTTTGGGCTTTCCAAGATCGGGCCGGCGTTTGTGATTCTGTGTCCGATTCTCGGCTGGATTGGCGTGGCCCTTTCCGGAAGCAATACTTCGACCAACGCAATGTTCGGCCCAGTGCAAGCCGTGACCGGGCGGCTGCTCAACTTGCCGGTGCTGCTGCTGCCGTCGCTCAATTCCGTGGGGGCGGAAGTGGGTAAGCCGGTGGCTCCGCAGACCGCCAGCGTGGGCGTTTCGACCACGCGATTTGTGAGAAGTGAAGGAGAAGTGATTCGCCATAATATGAGTTGGACGTTCGTGATGCTCGGGTACTTGGTGCTGGTCGGCCTGCTCTTCTATTTCTGCTTCCCGAAGGTGATGCAACTCTAGCGAGTTTCCATTTTGCAAGGCAGGACCCTTTCTGGGGATTTGCCCATGGTTCCGGCCAAATTGTCGGTTGCGCAGTTGCGAGGGATTGCGCGAAAATTGGTTTTCCGCCGGGATAAGCAAGTCCCCTGACTCAAAACCCGTGGGTGTTCGCTCCTTATCAGCGGGAAAAAGCAGCAATCACCAAGAAGGGCAAAGACCATGACGCAACAGATTGGAGAACTCAATCCCCCCCTACGGCTGATGTTGACACCGGGGCCATCTTCCATGGACCCCCGCGTGTACCGTGCGCTCGCGACGCCGCTGGTGGGCCACCTGGACCCCTGGTTCCGCGGGTCGATGGACGAAACGCAAATCCTGCTTCGCCAGATTTTTCAGACCGAGAGCCGCATCACGCTTCCGCTCTCAGCTTCCGGTTCGGGCGGAATTGAAGCCGCGGTCGTCAATGTCTTGGAAGAAGGCGATGAAGCCATCGTTGCCGTGAACGGCGTGTTTTCCGAGCGCATGTATGAGATTGGCAGCCGAGCCTCGTCCAAAGTGACAAGAGTTGAAGCGCCGTACGGCAAGCCGGTGGACCCCGAAGACGTCCGCCGTGCCGGCAAAGGCAGGAAGATCAAAATGGTCGGGCTGGCACACGGCGAAACGTCCACCGGCGTGCTGACAAAGATTGATGGCTTTCGCAAAGTGGCGGATGAATTGGGGGCCTTGCTCGTCGTGGACACGGTTGCGTCGCTTGCCGCCTTGCCATTGCATGTGGACCGCGAACGGATTGATGTGTGTTTCAGCGGTTCGCAGAAAGCCATCAGCGCGCCGCCGGGAATGTCCCCCATCACGGTGAGCTCTGCAGCCGAAGAAGTGTTTCGCCAGCGCAAGACCAAAGTGCAGAGCTGGTATTTCGATTTGACCACGGCGATGAATTATTGGGGCAAGGACCGGCTCTATCATCACACGCCGCCGATTTCGCTGATTTTTGCGCTGCGCGAAGCAATGCGCCTGGTCATGGAGGAAGGCTTGGAAGCGCGTTGGGAGCGCCATCGCGTGAACCAGCTTGCGCTCATCGCGGGTCTGGAAGCGATGGGACTGAAACTGCTGGTGGAGAAAACGGCGGATCGCCTGCCAACGGTCACCGCGGTGATGATTCCGAGCGGCATTGACGATGGGAAGCTGCGGAATCAGCTCCTCGACGAGTTCAATATCGAAATTGCCGGAGGCTTCGGGGCCCTCAAGGGCAAAATCTGGCGTGTCGGCCTGATGGGCTACTGTAGCCAGATGACCAATGTGCTGCTGTTCCTCGCGGCGCTGGAAAAGTGCTTGATCGATCAGGGATTCCGCGTGGGAAGCGGCGCGGGCGTGGGTGCAGCAGTGAAAAGCTATACGCACGCAGAGACTGCTGCTGCGGTTAGCCGCTGATGGCGAGAGCTGTTGTCAGAGTTTGTTTCACTGAAAACTTAGGACTGAAAACCTAGAACCAATCGAAAGGAGTAAGCGTGACGACACGGCCTGTGTTGGCCAATGCCGGTGCGATGAGCCAATTCATTGCCCCGTTTGAAGTGACTTCCAAACTGAGCGGACAAACCTACCAGTGCCGCTTCTCGCACATGTGGAACGGCATCGCCACGCGCCACGCGGACACCATCGACGCGAAATTCTTCGTCGACGGGGAGGCCCATGTTGTCGGGCTGGCGCACACTGCGTTTGTGAAATTTCGCGAAAAAGCCCGCCGCGACCTTACGGATCGCGAAGCCAGTTTTGTGGCTGCCGAGTATTTGCGCGAACGCCTCGAAGAAGACGATATCCGCCCGCTCTACGACGTTCCGGAGAGCGAAGTCCTTCGCCTCATCGAGCTAGTCGGCATCAAGTAATTCCCGCGAGAGCTGATTGGAAAGAAGCCGGCGGTGTTCAGTTACTTTTCTTGCCGCTCCTCAGTCTCCCGGCTCAGCGCGGAAGGCCTCGAGGATGGGGTGGCGAATGCCATCCCGGCGAATGAAGTACATCACGAGAAACATCAGCAGCGCGCCGCAGACCATCACGCCTACGGCGATTTGCAGGCCCACTTGCAGATCATGCTGGTCGGAGATTTTGCCCACCACATGCGGCCCCAGTCCGCCCAGCAATTGCGTCGCGAACATATACACGCCAACGGAAGTGGCATGCGCACGGCGCGGCATCATGTCGTGCAAGACTGCGGTGACCGGTCCGTGATACCAGGACATAAAAAAACTGGCGATGAAGAATCCCAGCAGAATAGTTGACTTTTCATCCGACTGAATCGCCAGCAAGAGAAAAGGCGCCGCTATAAGCAGTGCCACCGCAATGGCGATAATGCGCCCGTAGGTAAATGATCTTTGCAAGCGGTCCGCGACGTAACCGCCTGCGAGAACTCCCAGCACCAACGCAAAAAGCGTAATCAAGGCAAGGAAAACGGAAGCTTCGCGCAAACTGAAGTCCTTGTAGTTCACGGCGAAGTCCACACCCCAGGAAATCAGCGACACGCTCGAAAACGTGATGCACACGCCCGCCGCGATCAGGGAAACAAACGCGGGGACGCTCAGCAGGCGTCGGATGGGCACGACCTCCGAAAGGGGTCCTCGCGGCGGTTCTTCCAGTCCAATCAGCGCCAAGCCCGGGAAAATTCCCAGGATCGCAACGACAAAAAGCGTGGACTGCCAGCCGTAACGAGGCCCGACAATCCCGCCCAGGGCCAGCCCTGTCGCTCCCCCCAGCAACATGCCCGCGGCAAATATCGCTTGGGCAAACGCCCGTCGTTCCTGCGGAAACGCGCCGGATATCATGGATTGCGCCGCGGGAGCATACGCCGCTTCACCCAGGCCCACCAGGGCTCGGGCGATCAAAAAGTAAGAAAAAATCGAGAACAGGCCGCCGGCAAAAGAAGCCACGCTCCAGCAGACAATGCCGATGGCGATGATGGCTTTGCGGCTGAAGCGGTCGGCTAGGAAGCCAAAAGGAATGCTGGCAAGCGCCAGGACCACCAGGAGCCAGGTTTGCAAGTCTCCGAGCTGCGCATCGGTGACGTGGAAATGGTCGCGGAGGACGGGAACCAGCGGTACGACGACCCAACGCGCCGCAAAGTTGACAAAATTGATTAAAGCAAGTACAGCAAGGAGGCGAATCTGCTGGCTATTGAGCGGAGTGGGCTTTGTTGCCATGCCAAGTATGCTTTGGTGACCCGTATGCGACCTGGTGGAGCGGAAGGGAAAAGCTCTCGGAAGGCAGCCGGAACACCTGACGGGCCGCGTCCGCTCGACCTGGAAAGATTATAGTACGACCATGAATGCCGCCCCTTCAACGGATGCTACGGCCAGCCGCCTGACGGTGGTGCTCTCTTATGGCGTATTGCTTCTGCTGATCTACCTGGTTTTCCGCATCTCGGAACCGTTTTTGAGTGCACTGGCGTGGGCCGCCATTCTGGTGACTTTCTTTTACCCCATGCACAAGCGCCTCGCCAAGCGCTTTTCTTCCGCTCGCGCCTCGGTAATTAGCACCGTCGCCGTCACGATTTTTCTCATTGCCCCTGCGATCCTCATAAGTACGCTGTTCGTGCGGCAAGCCATTTCGATTTCGCGCGAGGTCCAGCATTCCATCACCGGGCAACAATCACCCGCGATCGCCAGCAGCTGGTCCCTTATTTCCAAGGGCTGGTCCTGGGTTGCTCATCACGTTCCAGGAATGGATCCCAACGCCGACCTTTTCCAGACGCTGGGACAGGCAATGGAAAAGGAGTCAGGGTTCCTTGCGGCAAGGCTCGGAACGATGGTGAAGAACATTGCCCGGTTTATTTTCGATTTGTTCGTAATGATTTTTGCGATGTTCTACTTTTTTCGCGATGGCGAGAAAATCCTGCGGGCCATGCGCAGTCTCGTGCCGCTCGATGCCGAACACCGCGACCCCTTGCTCGCCCAGGCCCGGGAGCTGATTTCCGCGAGCGTGATTACCAGCATGCTCGTTGCCGCGGTTCAGGGCGCCCTGGGTGGCATCGGCTTTGCCATCGTCGGTTTGCCTGCGCCAGTTTTCTGGGGTGTGCTGATGGCTTTCTTTTCTCTGATACCCATCGTGGGGTCGGGCTTGATTTTTGTGCCGGCGTCCATTTGGCTGGGGCTCACCGGGAATTGGGGTCGGGCGCTTTTGCTAGTGGCGATTTGTGCTGGAGTCTCGGCAATTGTGGACAATGTGCTGCGTCCCTTGTTGCTCGGCGGCCGGACGGAACTGAGTGGATTGGTCATCTTCATCAGCATCGTCGGTGGCTTAAATCTGTTTGGCATGCTTGGCCTCGTGCTTGGGCCGATCCTGGTGGCCATGGCCGCGGGAGTTTTGAGCGTTTACCAGGAGGGCAGAGAGCGTGCGCCGATAACCGCTGGATAACACTTACCCTATCCGCCCGTGGTCGCCCAGCGTGAGTGTGCTAGAGTAACCCGCTCGAAAGGATTTCATGACCACGAAGCCTGCACCGAAGCCCGTCGAGCTTCCTGCGGCAAAATTGCGCTGGAAGTGTGAACTTTCACGGATTCCCTTCGAAACTACGGCGCAGGCGGATCTGCGCGAAGGATTTATCGGGCAGGAGCGCGCTTTGCGCGCCTTGAAAATGGGTGTGGAACTCTCCGCTCCCGGCTACAACGTCTTTGTTTGCGGATTGGCCGGCACCAGCCGCGGCGGCACCATCGCGCACATGATTCAAGAGCTCCATCCGCCGACAAAAGAGTCTTTGGACCGCTGTTACGTTAACAATTTCAAATTCCCGGACCGGCCGCGGCTGCTCACCCTTCCACGCGGACAGGCCGACTCCTTCAAGAAGGACATGCAAGCGGGAATCGACTTCCTGCGCCGCCGCATTCCTCAAGTGTTTGAAGGCGAGCCGTTCCAGCGGCAAAAGGGAAGAATCGTTGAGCGCTTTACTGTCCGGGAAAAAGAGTTGATGGACGATTTTACGCGGCGCATCGCGCGCGACCAGTTTGCTCTCGGCCACATGCAGGTCGGCGCGGTAGCGCTGCCGGAAATCTTCCCTGTGCTCGAAGGGCAGATGATTCCTATCGAGGACATTTCCAAAATGGTCCACGAAGGAAAACTCGAAGGGACGGTTGCGGAAGAAATCGAGCGAAAGTACGAGCAATTCCGCCAGGAGTTTACGGTGGTTTACCGCAAGACGCTCACGCTATCGCGCGAACTCGCCAGCGAGTTGAGCTACCTGGAACAGGAAGCTGCTTCCGTGCTGGTGGATGGCGTCATCGAAGAATTGAAAGAAAAATATCCCGGCTCGAGTGTCGCGGAATACCTCGAAGAAGTACGGCATCATCTGCTGGACAATCTCGATCCGTTCAAGGAGCGCGAGGGGGAAGGCGAACAGGAAGAAGAGCCGCCCGACGGTCTGCCGAAAGGCCCGGGCGGACCGGAACGCGATCCATTTCGCGTGTATGGGGTCAACGTCATCCTCGCGCACAACCACGGGGAAACATCTCCGGTGATTTTTGAAACCACGCCGACTTACGCGAATCTTTTTGGCACGATTCAGCGGGCCTACGATGCGCGCGGCGGCTGGAGCAGCGACTTCATGGATTTGCGCGGCGGTTCGCTGCTTCGCGCGGACGGCGGCTTTCTCGTCATGTATGCGATGGAAGCGCTGTCGGAAACCGGCGTGTGGCGCGCGTTGAAACGCACGCTGAATCACAACCGCCTGGAAATTCAGCCACAGGAAATGTTTTATCCCTTCGGTGGGAGCGCGCTGAAACCCGAAGCCATCGACATTAACGTGAAAGTGATCCTTATCGGGGATCGCCAACTTTACGAACTGCTTTACGAATACGAAGAGGACTTTCGCAAAATTTTTAAAGTACGCGTGGAGTTCGACGAAGAAATGGCCATGAGCGACGACGTCATTGCGGAATATGCCGGGCGATTGCGCGCGCTTTCGGAAAAGGAAAATCTGTTCCCGTTCGACCGCGGTGCGTTCGCGGCAATGCTCGAATATGGAGTTCGCCAGGCCGGCCGCAGGAACAAAGTGACCGCACGCTTCGTGGACATCGCCGATTTGGCGCGCGAAGCGCATTACAGTGCCGCTGCCACGGGGGAGACCGTAGTTCGGGCCCATCACGTCCGCCTCGCTTTGTTTTCCAAAATCGAGCGGCACAACCTCATCGAAACGCGCATCCGCGAAATGATTGAGGAAGGGACCTTGCTCGTGGATGTATCCGGCACGCGGATTGGCCAGGTGAACGGTCTTAGCGTGCTCGAGATTGGCGGGTACTCGTTTGGCAAGCCGGTGCGCATTACCGCCACCGCGGCCCTGGGAAAAGCGGGCCTGATCAACGTCGAGCGTGAAGCCAATCTGAGTGGGCGTTTGCACGACAAGGGCGTGCAAATCATCGCGGGATATTTGCGCAGCCAGTTCGCGCAAGATAAACCTTTATCGCTGGCCGCCAGTATCTGCTTCGAGCAATCGTATTCGGGAGTGGACGGAGACAGCGCCAGCTCCACGGAAATTTACGCGTTGGTTTCGGCGCTGTCGGGGCTTCCTTTGCGCCAGGATATTGCCGTGACGGGATCGATCAATCAGCAAGGCGACATTCAAGCCATCGGCGGCGTGAACGAAAAAATCGAAGGCTACTTTGACGTCTGCCGCATCAAGGGCCTCACCGGCACGCAGGGGGTGATGATTCCGGAAGCCAATGTCGAAGACCTGATGCTGCGCGAAGATGTGCTGGACGCGGTGGCCTCGGGAAAATTTCACGTGTGGCCCGTGGCCAAAATCGAGCAGGGAATCGAAATTTTGACCAATGTTTCCGCCGGAAGCAGGAATGGCGTCGGCAAGTTTGACGCGGGCACCGTTTTTGCTCTGATGGATGAGCGCCTGAGCAAAATGGCCAAGACGCTCAAGGAATTCGAGTAAGCCTTAGGGGGGATTTCCGGCATGGCTCTTTTCGAATTTCGCTTTGAGGCCTTAGACTCACAATTCTTATTTACCCGTTTCCTTCTTTCATCCTCACCCCCGTCACCTTGATAGCGCAGCCGCAGCTGGCGCAAGATACGCTTGCCGGTGGTCCACACGCCGCTCGCCGCCTTTCACTTTCACTTCGATCGAATGGATTTGTCCATCATGGACAGGCGGCGTAAACGCAATGCTGTATTCGTGGCGAATCAGCTGGGCAATCTCCGCATAAGCGCGGTCAAAATCTTTTTGGTTCTTCGGGAAATAAACGCGCCCGCCGGTAAGTCGGGTGAGTTCACGCAAAGAATCGTCGGCGGCTCCAAAGCCTTGTTTCAACAAGGCGCGATCTTCTTTTTGCTCGTGCGTGAGCACTCTGTGTTTGACGGGTTTGCGAAAATCGCCCGAAAGCGAGACTGCCAGAACTCGAACATCGGAGGTCTCCAGCTTCTGCCGGATGGCCTGCCATTTTCCCTCCGGCGTAGTATCCACGCCCGTGGACAAAACCACGATGCTCTTCTTCCCGCGCAAATGGTCGAGCCAATCGATGGCTGACACCAGACTCGATGATAAATTCAGCTGGGCAAAGCCCAACATGAAGTTCAAATTCTCGAGGGCCAAGCGAGTCGTTGCTTTATCGGCCGTGAAATCTTGAAGCAGTTCCGGCTCCCTCGAATACCCTGCAATGGCAACACGGTCGTCGGCGGAAAGTCCGTTCAAGAGCTTATCTGCTGCACGCATGTGCTCCGCTCCGAGAAAAACAACCGCCGGGCCGGATTCCATGAACAGCAGGACTTGCGCGGGCTCCGTTACCGAAAGAAAATCTGTGATCGGCTGCTCCACGCCATTGTCGAAGACTCGGAAATCTTCGCGGCCCAGCCCATCGAAGAAATTTCCATCGCGGTCCGTAACAATCACGCCCACATTGACGCGGTCCACCGTGACGCGAATCGGAGGGCCCTGCTCTAGCGGAATTGTCTGGGCGGAGGTGCGAGGACAAGCGTGCAACAAAACACCAAGGAAAAATCCTGCGATCCAAAGGCGGAGCGGTTTCATCGTGGGACTATTAAGATGCTTGATCGACCTGCTTGAGCATTCAGTCGCATTCGAGACTAGCGACGCGGCGAAAAGGAAAAGCCCTATTCGCAGGTTGTTTCCGAAACGCCGAACAGGGCCGTTAAGGAAAAACTCGCACGCGAACCGCGCTTACGGCTTGTCCGTCGAAGGCGTCGTTGGCGTGTTAGACGCAGAGGGAGCGGGTGCCGCCGCGGGCGCAGGCGTGCCACCCTCCTTCGGCGTGGCCAGGTACCCGGTAATCTGGTTTCTGCCCACGTCAAACACCACGATTTCGTACGGCGCCATCCGCGAACTTTTCACGTAAAACTGCACCGGTTCTCCGGAAGTCTTGTCTTTCTTTTCGATGGTTTTGTCGTCGGCGATGACGTAGATGGTGTACTTGGATCGCTTCGGGTCCGTCTTGGTCAAGGTTACCTGTACCGGCCCGACGCGCTGCGCGTGCTTGGATTTCTGTATCGTAAATTCGTAATAGTTGCGGTCGCCGCGCCGGCGCAATTCCTCCAGGTCATCGCGATTATGCGCGATTAATCCGCTCATGACGTTCATGTCGCCCATGCTGCGATCCAGCTTGCCCTTGGTGGCCTCCAGATCGCTCTTGGTCGCCTCCAAGTCCTTCTTTGCACCGCCGACCTCGGTGGCCACCGCGCCAATCTGCTCCTGGCTCGCCTTGAGCTGGGTGGTCAGCTCTTGGTCGGCGGTTTGCTGTTCCTTGCGAATGTCCTCCGCGCGGCTCTTGGCCTTGGCCAGTTCCGACTGCGTCAAGCCCATTCTTTGCGTGGTGATTTCCACCTGGCTTTTCAGGTCCGCGATCCGCGAATTGGCCTGGTCCAATTGCGCGCTGAGAATCTTGTTTTGGTCCCGCTGTTTCGCCACGTCATCGCTGAGACGCGCCTGCGCCGTATAGCCGAAATAAACGGCCACGCCCAGCCCGGCAATCAGCAATCCGAACAATACGGAGATCCACCGCGGCGTCCCAGGGGTTTCATACCCATAGGACTCTTCCGGGCTTGGTATGTTTGGAGAAATGCTCATTCTTCCCTCTCTTTGATTAGGTATTACCCCGGCCTAAGGAAATTATGGCCTGCAAAAAGCCTCCTGTCCAATCCTGTATCCGCAGAGCTGGTGAAGATTTGACGCTTTCGGCGATGCTACCGTTTCCCTGACTTGCTCTTGTACTCTAGCGCAGGCCAGCGCGCGAGGACGGTTGTGGCCAGCCCGCCGCGCGGAGTGAATTCGCCGCGCACGATGCACCATTCGGGTTGCACGGCCGCGACGATGTCGCGAAGGATGCGGTTCACCGCGTTTTCGTAGAAGATGCCCAGGTTGCGGTACGCCAGCAGATACATTTTCAGCGCTTTCAGCTCAACGCACTCGTTCTTGGGCATGTACTGAATGGTGATCGCGCCGTAATCGGGCAGGCCCGTCTTGGGGCAAACTGAGGTGTATTCCGGAAACCGCGTGGTGATGACGTAGTTCGCGAACTGATTCGGCCAGGTTTCGAGCGTCGGCAATTTGGCGTCTATCCCGGCCCGGGCGTGTTCCCGTGTGTAATTGGGCATGCGTGCTCCTTGGGCTTTTCATTGTATCGTGCCAGGGGCAAGAGTCTGTTTCTCTCTGTCGACCTCACGGCGGCCGCGGTCGCTCTCCGTCCACCTCCAAACTCCTCGCAAACACAGCTTTAGGTAATCACTTTGTAATTGACTAACCGTCTATAATGCAGTTGTCTTTCAGGCGCTCGTTTGCGCCTCGAAGTTATGACGGTCGCCAGCACGGAACATCTCTCACTCGCGCAGCTTCCCAGCACCCTAGTTATTCTCTCATAACCGAAAAACGCCTTTTTGCCCTCCTTTATTTTCATGCACTTACGCACTGCCCAATTTGCAAGTCCTTCGTTTTGATGACGATCCAACAGTGGGGGTGCGTGCCCCTCGCAGTCGGCTTGCCTGGTTACTCCTTCACTCCCGGCGTCCGTATCTCCTTTTCTCTGGAGCCTGCTACACTCAGAGTCAGAAATCATTGAGGAGCCAGCTATGTCTGAAGCCGGAAAAGCGCCCGCGAGAGGTGCCACTCGCACCGAGTCGGATTCCATGGGGAAGATTGAGGTTCCTGCCGACCGCTATTACGGGGCTCAGACCGCGCGCTCGCTCGTCCACTTCGCCATTGGCAAAGACACCATGCCGCCCGAGCTGATCCGCGCTTTCGGCATCCTCAAGAAGGCTTGTGCGCTGGTGAACCAGGACCTGGGCAAGCTGCCGCGCGAAAAAGCGCAATTGATCGTGCAGGCCGCCGATGAAGTCATCTCTGGCAAGCTCAACGCGCATTTCCCTTTGCGCATCTGGCAGACCGGCAGCGGCACGCAGACGAACATGAACGTCAACGAAGTGATCTCGAACCGCGCCATCGAAATCGCGGGCGGCGTGATGGGTAGCAAGAAGCCCATCCACCCCAACGACGACGTCAACATGTCGCAATCCTCGAACGACACGTTTCCCGCGGCCATGCACATCGCCGCGGCGACCGAAACGGCGCGGCTGCTGCTGCCTGCGGTGAAGACGCTGCGGGACGCGCTCGACGCCAAGGCGAAGGAATTCGCGGGCATCGTGAAGATCGGCCGCACGCATTTGCAGGATGCCACGCCGCTTACTCTGGGCCAGGAATTTTCCGGCTATGTAGGCCTGCTGGAGCGCGACCTCGCGCGCGTCTCGCAGGCGCTGGACGGGCTCTACGACCTGGCCATCGGCGGCACCGCCGTCGGGACGGGCCTCAACACGCATCCCGAATTCGCCGAACGTGCCGCGCGCAAAATCTCCGAGCTGACCGGCCTGCCCTTCCGCTCTCATCCGAACAAGTTCGCCGCGCTCTCGGCGCACGACGAAATCGTGTTTGCGTCGGGCGCGCTGAAAACGCTCGCCGCTTCGCTCATGAAAATCGCCAACGACATTCGCTGGCTCGCTTCCGGGCCGCGCTGCGGCCTGGGCGAGTTGACGCTGCCCGAGAATGAGCCCGGCTCGTCCATTATGCCGGGCAAAGTGAATCCCACGCAGTCCGAAGCGCTCACCATGGTGGCCGTGCAAGTGATGGGCAACGACGCCGCCATCGGCTTCGCCGGCTCGCAGGGCAATTTCGAGCTAAACGTCTTCAAGCCCGTAATGATCTTCAATTATTTGCATTCCGTTGAGCTGCTCGCCGACGCTTGCCACAGCTTCGTCGAGCACTGCGTCCGCGGCATCGAAGCGAATCGCGAGACCATCGACCGGTATGTCCACAATTCGCTGATGCTGGTCACCGCGCTTGCTCCCAAGATTGGCTACGACAACGCCGCCAAAGTGGCGAAAACCGCGCATAAGGAACACACGAGCCTCCGCGAGGCGGCCATCAAGCTAGGCTTAGTTACCGCCGCCGAATTCGACGCCCTCGTCAAGCCCGAGGACATGACGCATCCGTAGGCAGGTTGCCATGGCTGCCACCAACACACCAACGAAAGGCCCGTTGTACTCGCCCTGTTGGCACCGGCGATCCTGGGCGGTTATGTTGCGGACCTGATGTTGGATTCTTTGGACGGCTTTCCGGAACAGGAGCGGCAGGCGCGGCTCAAACTGGTTCACGCCGCGCTTAGTGGTAGCTCGGGAAATAATAGCAAGCGGCCCAAGCGTTCTTCCAAGCGGGCGAGCTCTCCATTGTCGCGGCGTTAACGATACGATGACACATTTCTTGAAAGACATATTGCGGCAGCCGGAGGAGTTGCAGCGGGCCATCCTGCTTTTGGCGGGAGCGAATCGTGCCGGACGAGGCGCGCTCGACGCGGCTGCGGAAGCGATTCGCGGCGCGCGGCATGTGTATTTAACGGGAATTGGGAGCAGCTGGCATGCGGCGCTGAACGTTGGCGCGATGTTTCATCAACACGGGCATCCTGTGTACTTGCTCGATGCCGACGAGTTGCTGCGCTTTGCCGCGTTTCCCAAGGACTCCGCGATGATCATCATTTCGCGGAGCGGCAAGAGCACGGAGATTGTGCAGTTGGCTCGCAAGGCGCGGAAAGCGGGCGCGACGGTTATCGGCATCACGAATGCTCACGCCGCCATCGTCGTGCCCATCAAGTTCGATCACGCCATTTCCGTGAACACGTATACAACGCTCGCGCTGGCGACAGGAATGCTGGCGAATTTGGTGGTTGGTAGCACAGGCACTCTTGTTTACCCTGTAAGGGGCGGTGCTCCGCGCGATAGCGTTTCACAAGCCGCACAGGCAAGAGTGCTTGTGCTAGCCGATCTCGCTGAATCGCTTACGGGCGCCATCGCGGAAGCGGCGCGCGCGATTCCGCAATGCCAGGAACAGATTGCCAATTCGGCGTGGCTCAAGCCGCACAGCACGACGTACTTTCTAGCGCGCGGGTCGAGCCTGGGCAGCGCTTATGAAGCGCGGCTGATGTGGGAAGAAGGAGTGAAAACGCCCGCGACGGCCATGGGCACGGGCGGCTTCCGTCACGGCCCGCAGGAAGTCGTCGCCAGGGGTGCCCGGTTTGGCATGTGGATTGACGGCGCGCAAATGCGCGAACCGGACTTGGTGGTGGCGCGCGACCTGCGAAAGCTGGGCGCGAGCGTGATGCTCATCGGCCAAAAGCTTCCGGAGGATGCGGCGGATTTGGTATTTCAGCTTCCGGCGATTCCCTCGGAGTGGCAATACCTGATTGACATTATTCCGGCGCAGCTCGTTGTTGAGCGCTTGGCGCAGCTATCGGGTGTGGATTGCGATACGTTCCGGTTGTGTTCGTTCGTTGTGGAAGATGAGGGCGGTTTGCTGCCGAAAGAAAGCAGGAATTAACACGGAGAACCCAGAGGACACAGAGAAGAAAATGATTGGGGCGGTGGACATCGGAGGGACGAAGATTGCCGCGGGCATCGTGGACGATGCCGGCAAAGTCCTCGCGAAGATGGAAACGCCAACCGAAGCGGCGCGCGCGTACACCGACGGGCTGCGCCACATCGTGCGCATGCTGCGCGAAGCGGCGCGACAGGCCAACACCGAAGTTTCGGGCATCGGCATCGGCTCGACCGGCTGGGTTTATCCCCTCACCGGCGAATTTGGCGATGTGGACTTCCTTCCTGGCTGGAAGGACTGCAATCCGGTGAACGACTTGGCGCGCGAGTTTGGCGCGCGCGTGGCGCTTGAAAACGACGGCGATGCCGCGGCCCTGGGAGAAGCGTCATGGGGTGCGGGAAAAGGGAAGTCGCGGCTCGTTTACGTGACCGTGGGCACAGGAATTGGTGGCGGAATCATTCTGGACGGCCATCTGTATCGCGGCGCGGATCGAGCGCATCCTGAAGTTGGGCATCATGTGATTGACGCTTCCGGCCCGCCGTGCACCTGCGGCTTTCGCGGCTGCTGGGAAGCGCTGGCCACCGGCCCCGCGATGGCCGCGTGGTTCCATGCGAAAGCGAAGGCAGTTGATCCGCAGGCGAAAGCTCTCACGGCCAAGGAGATTTTTCAATGTGCCGAGGAAGGTCAAGCGCTCGCTCGCGAGGCGGTCATGCGCGAGGCGTATTATCTCGGCTTGGGCTTGGCCAACCTGATCAATTTGTTTGTGCCGGAGCGGATCGTGATGGGCGGCAGCATCATGAAAAGCATGCGCCTCGAAGATATCCGCAACGTGATTGCGCAGGGCTGTCGCTTCGTTCCTTATGAGCAGACGGAGCTGGCGCTGGCCTCGCTCGGCGAAGACGCCAACCTGATTGGCGCCGCCCAGGTTTGGTACCATCGCTTCGCGAAAACTGCCGCTGGAGTTTCCTGAACGAGTGGAGGATGAGTTGATGATTCGCCGCAATGCTGCGCTTTGGCTCTTATTGGGTCTGACCTTGCTCGTTGCCCAGCGAGCACCAGCCCAGACGACGTACACGCTGAAGCCGACGCCGAAGACGGTGGCGTGGGGCTACTACGACGCGAAGACCGCGCCGGTGCTGCGCATCAAATCCGGCGACACGGTGGAGATTCAGACGCTGATCACCAACAGCCCGAAGCGGCTGGAAGAGGCAGGCGTGCCGCCCGATCAAGTCGAGCATGCGCTGCGCGACATCACTGACCAGGTAAAAGACAAGGGGCCCGGCGGGCACATTCTCACCGGACCGATCTACATCGAAGACGCGCAGCCCGGCGATGTGCTGGAAGTGAAAATTCTGGCCATCAGGCTGGCCATTCCGTATGCGTACAACGCGTTCGGGCCGGGCCGCGGCTATCTCCCAGACGATTATCCTTACTCGAAAATCAAAATTATTCCGCTGGATGAAAAACGCATGGTGGCGAAGTTCGCGCCAGGCATCGAAATTCCGCTGCATCCGTTTTTCGGCAGCATGGGCGATGCGCCGCCGGAAAGCGTGGGCAAGTGGAACAGCGCGCCGCCGTGGATCATGGCGGGGAATCTCGACAACAAAGACCTCGTTGCGGGCTCGACGCTGTATATTCCGGTGCTCGCGCCCGGCGCGCTGTTTGAAGTGGGCGACGGCCACGCGGGACAGGGAGACGGGGAAGTAGACATCACCGCGCTCGAAACTTCGCTGATCGGCACGTTTCAGTTCATCGTGCGCAAGGACCTGCACCTCAAGTGGCCGCGCGCGGAAACGCCGACGCATTACATCACCATGGGGCTGAACGATAACCTCAACGCGTGCGCCACGCTCGCCGTGCGAGAAATGATCGACTTTTTGGTGACCGAAAAGCATCTTTCGCGCGACGACGCGTACATGCTGGCGAGCGTCGCTGCGGATCTGCACATCACGGAATTGGTGGACGGCAACAAGGGTGTGCACATGATGATTCCCAAGGCAATTTTTGTCGCGTCTTCCAAAAACTGACAGAGTGCTGAGCTAAGGTCCGGCAACTGATCAAGCACAATCCAAAAAGGAAGATTTGCTCGCGTCCGTGCGGCGCTATACCATAAATTGCGCGCGCCCAGCACAATCCCACGAGTCACAACCAAGGGGGAAATCGTGTGCTTTTGCAAAAGACTCGCACGACTGTGGCTGTTTTGTATGCTGCCAGCCTCGCTGGCAGCGCAGACCAGAACCATCCCGGAGTGGTGCAAGCCGCTGCCGCGGCCGGAATACAAAGCGCTCATGCGCGTTCCCGTCAGTGATCCGTGGTTCGAAGTCTACAAGGTAGCGCCGGGGACGTTCGCGATCTACGAGCCGCATCAGGCTGAAGAAGTTATTTCCTATCTTATCTTGGGCACCAAGCAGGCGGTCATTTTCGACACGGGCATGGGCATCAGCAGCATTAGCCGGGTCACCCGGCAATTGACGGCCAAGCCGGTGGTAGTGCTCAACTCGCATACGCACAACGATCACGTCGGCGGCAATTCGGAGTTCATGTTTGTGTATGGGATGGACACGGATTTCACGCGTAAGAACGCGCTGGGTTCCCGCGCCGACGCGCAGGCGGAAATCGCGCCGGACGAAATTTGCGGCAATCTGCCCCCAGGGTTTAACCGAAAGATGTACGTGACGAAGAAATGGAAGATTTCACGGTTTGTCCACGACGGCTTCAAGATCAATCTGGGCGCTCGGACGGTGGAAATCATTGCGACTCCCGGCCACACGCCGGACTCGATCGGGCTAATCGATCGCGCGAATGGACTCTTATTTACCGGGGATACGTATTATCCCGCGCCGATCTGGCTGTATCGTCCCGAAACCGATATGGATGCTTATGTTGCATCCGTGACGCGTCTTGCCGCGCTTGCGCCACAGGTGCAAATGGTGCTTGGGGCGCACAACATTCCCGTGGCGGATCCAGGCGTGCTTCCGAAACTCGCAGACGCGATTGTGGCGGTGCGGGCAGGAAAAGGCGAAGTCAAAGCCGAAGGCACAGGGAAAGCCATCCACGCGTTTCAGGGCTTCAAGTTTTTGCTCGCAGAGCCCGCAAAAGGTCTAGATTAATATTATAAGGGCGGTGGGGCGCGATGGATCGTGCCCCGTGAACGTAGTGAAGAGTCATTTCGCATGCAGGTTGTTCGTTACAAGCTGATTGCTCTTACGCTGCTGCTTTTCTTGCTTACCGTTCCGGCGGCTTCTCCGCAGCAGGGCAAACCCAATGGAAAACATGAAAAGGCGAAAAATGTTTGGAGCTACGATGGGGGCGTGTTTTTCGAAACCGATGGCTCGCTTCCAAATAGCGTGTGCTTTCGCATCGAGGGCCGAATGAGCTCGGGTGACTTTTTCAACGGGCTCAAACGCATCGATACCGATCAAGCCACAATTTTCCAGCGCGGCACTCAGACGGTGACGAAATTTCCCGATTCCGTCACCGTTTCGCTTTCTATCCATGACCAACCCTGCCCGGACGGGCTTCGGCAAGTTGGCACACATCCTTACCTGACTCAGAAGATGATCGACAATTTACGCCTTGGAATTTATTGGAAGCATGGCGTGGATTTGCACGCGGCGAAAGGTGTGAAGGAGGTAGGCCCGCGGGTGGACCGCGTCCCACCCTACGCCACCTCGCTTGCCGCGGACTTGCCCGCACGCTACGAATGGTCCTACCGGTTCGTCGTTCCGAGCGCAGGCGTGTCCCTGATGGATAGTCTTGCCTTCGTTTTTAGTACGCCGGATGGACGCATTGCCGCGCGTGTCGCCGCGCGACTGTGATATTGGATTTTCACACCGCGGGCACGTTAGCGAAGGTTGGTCAGCCCATGGAGCTGACTTTTTGAGGCTCGATTTTGTAGATGACGCGGACTTCGCCGGGCTGCCGATACGGATAGACGGGCTTGCCGAGATATTTTTGTGAGAGTTTGTTGATGTGATCGTCGGCGCCCTTTTCGGTGATTTCGACAACGCGCCCGCGCACTTCCAGATAGCGGTAGGGGTTTTCGGGGTCCTGTAGCGCGATGGCCACGCGGGGATCGCGGCGCATGTTTTTGTCCTTGACGCGGCCCTTTGCGGAATTGATGCGAACATGCTTGCCGTCGAAATCCACCCAAACAGGCGTGACCTGCGGGCTGCCATCTTTCATTAGCGTGCTGAGATTACCGAAGGCCTGCTTTGCGAACAGGTCGGCATACTTTGCTGGAATAACTTCACTCATTTTTCCCTCCATAAGGCCAGGCAAAACTCATGGCAAATGGATTTCCGGAACGCGGCCCTTTGTCTTCAGAGGCGCCCCCGTCAGCCTCTGCACTTCGTCCGGCGTCCAGCCCGGCGCAATCTCGCGTAAAACCAGGCCTTCGGGAGTGACGTCCACAACAGCGAGATCGGTAACGACCGTGTTCACGCACTCGAGGCAGGTCAGCGGATACGTGCAATTTTTGACAATTTTGGGCGCGCCGTCTTTGGTGATGTGCTCCATACAGACGATCAGTTTTTTTGCGCCAGCGGAAATATCCATCGCGCCGCCAATGCCTCCGGAGCCCTTCGCGCCAGGAATTTTCCAATTGGCCAGGTCGCCTTTTTCCGAGACTTGAAAGCCGCCGAGCACTGCGACGTCAAGATGACCGCCGCGGGTCATCAGATGGGCGTCCGCTTGATTGAAAAAGGAGGCGCCGGGAATCAGGGTGACTGGAACTTTCATGGCGTCCACCAGGTCGTAATCTTCTTCACCGGGCCTGGCGCGGCGTCCCATGCCGAGGATTCCGTTTTCGCTGTGGAAGTAAACGGTGATTTCTTTAGGCAGATAATTGGCGATGAGATTGGGAATGCCCCAGCCCAGATTGACGTAGGCGCCGTCTGGCAATTCGAGCGCAGCGAGCTGCGCGATTTGCTCGCGAGTCAGGCGCGGTTTCTCCAGCAAGGCCTTTTCCTGAACGGTCTCAGCCGGCATAGTGGAGTCCTTTGGCCTGCACGATGCGATGCACAAAAATAGCAGGAGTCATCACCTGCTCTGGCTCAATCGAGCCTACTGGCACGAGCTCTTCGACTTCAGCGATTGTCGTCTTTGCGGCCATGGCCATGATGGGATTGAAATTGCGCGCCGCAAGCCGGTAAGTCAAATTGCCGAGCCCGTCGGCCTTGTGTGCTTTGATGAAAGCAAAGTCCGCGTGAATGGGCATTTCCAAAATGCAGCGCTTGCCTTCGAGCACGCGCTCTTCTTTTCCTTCGGCGACTTCCGTGCCGACGCCGACGGTTGTGTAGAAACCCTGTAGACCCGCGGCAGCGGCGCGCATGCGTTCGCACAAGATGCCTTGTGGCACAAGGTCAAGGGTGACCTCCTTTGCCGCGAATCGCTCTTGAAAATGGTTGGCGTGCGGGCCAGGAAAGGAGGCAATCACGTGCTTGATCTGATTGTTCTTGAACATCAGGCCAAGCTCGCCGTCGCGCGTGCCGCAATTGTTGCTGATGGCAGTGATATTCTTAACCCCCTTGCGCACCAAAGCTTGGATTAAATTGTTAGGAAAGCCTGCACCCCCGAAGCCGCCAAACATGATACGCGCACCGTCGGGAACGACGGCTACCGCTTCGTCAAGGCTGGAATACACTTTTTTCTTCATTTTTCCTGCCAGTTGATTGCCCTAGATTGGATATTCAGCGGCAACGCTCGATTCTTTATTTCTACCGCTTCGAAACTTCTCAGCCAAACCCGTTTCACGCAGCCAGCGGCCCGTCGTGGTCGCGCCGAGGTCATATTCCAATAAAGCGCGTAAGTCGGATTCCTCGTCGACATCCATTTCCAGGCGAGGATTGCGACGGATGAAAATTTCCGCGCGGGCGCGTTGCGCTCCTGCAACATGTTTCGCGAAGCTGCCCTCCCCAAAATGCGACGGGAACAGCGTGGGTGGCGTACGCAGCAAGGCGTTCGTGCCGGTGCCATCCCGTGAGGGAACGATGGCCATCGCGGGCGAGGGGCAATCGATGGTCAGCAGTTCCTCAACGTCGCTCGACCGGATTAAAGGAAGATCAATGGGAAGCCGTAACAGCGAACGAACTCCGCGCTGCGCACAGATTCTGGAAGCGGCATCCACGGAATCGCTTTCCGAAATTTGGCGGTCCTCTCGAAGAATCTCCCAGCCATTTTCTTCGGCGATATCCAAAGCGGGCCCGTAATTGGTAATGACGAAGACTCTTTCGGCGTGGCGCACGCCCTGCACCGCTCGAATCGTGTCTGTGAGCATAGCCTGTGCCAGTCCAAATCTTTCTTCCGGCGCAAGCGCTCCCATCAATCGCTGTTTCGCGTTTCTCAGATCTTTCACCGGCAAAAGCAGCGCACGCATAGGATTTGCCTAATAAGCGCCTTCTGTGTAGGCGATGTGAGCTTCGGACGGCGCAAAGCGCAACGCGGGCGGGGCCGGCGGTGGATCGTCCTCGGGCCGTTCAAACGTCCGGCGAATTTTGTACGTGGTGGAGCGCTCCGCAGGGACACGCCCAATCTTGCGAACGTACGCGCGAAATTCTTCCGGCGAAACGTACTCGCCAAACGTCGCGCCAGCAGCTTTAGAGATATTTTCCTCCATCAGCGTTCCGCCGAAATCATTGCCACCCGCTTGCAAGCAGGCAAGGGACGTTTCGATTCCCAGCTTTACCCAGGAGACCTGCACGTTGCAAATCGCGCCGTGCAGCAGCACGCGCGAAAGCGCGTGAACCCGTAAGTGCTCGTCGCGCATAGCTCCCGGCCGCGCGCCGCCGTGCTTGTAGAGGCGCGTGTTTTGATGAATGAAGCCTAGTGGAACGAATTCGGTGAAGCCGCCCGTGCGCTTTTGTATCGAGCGCAGTAAAAGCAGGTGCCGTACCCAATCGGCAGGCTCTTCGACGTGGCCATACATCATCGTGGACGTGGTAGGAATGCGGAGTTCGTGCGCCGTAGTGATGACTTCGACCCAGCGCGCAACCGGCAGTTTGTTGGGGCTGAGCTGCCGGCGGATGTGGTCATCCAAGACCTCAGCAGCTGTGCCGGGGATGCTGCCGAGCCCTTCGTCTTTCATCATTTGAAGGTAATCGCGCAAGGGCAGGCCGGTCTTCAGCACGCCGTAGTCAATTTCCATTGGCGAAAACGCGTGAACATGCATGGCGGGAAGAACGCGTTTGATGGCGCGCAAGAGATCGCGGTAAAAAAAACCATCCAGATCGCGCCGCAGGCCACCTTGAATGCAGACTTCGGTCGCGCCGCAATCCCAGGCTTCCTGCGCACGGCGAACGACTTCCTCAAACGAGAGCGAGTAGGCATCTGCGGCTTGGGGCCCGCGCCCAAATCCGCAAAAGCTGCAGCCAACAAAGCAGACGTTGGTGAAGTTGATGTTGCGATTGACTACGTAGGTGACGGCTTGGCCTACAGTTTCGCGCCTCAAGTGGTCCGCTACCGCCACCAAAGCTTGCAGGTCCGCGCCTTCGGCAGTTGCCAAATGCAAGCCCTGCTCGAAAAAAAGTTCTTTGCCGCACAGAACTGCTTCGAGAGATTCGCGCGTGCCAGGCGCGCATAACGACAACGCGTTCTCCAGCGTCCCCTTTGAGATAGTTTCGTTTTTCGCTAAGAGGTTCATGATTTTACCCAGATTTTGCTTTAACTGGAGATGTCGGCTGGTTCCTTCTGTCTCCTCTCCTGTGTATGGGGCCATCCTATCAAAGCAAGGCCAACAACTGAAATCCGTAGAATCCTTGTATCCTTTTGCACGCTTGCGAAAACGAGCACGTTTTCCTGGCGTCGGATCCGAAGTTCCCGAAAGAAAAAGGAGAAGACCAGCTATCATAAGCGGCGGAAACAGGAGGCTGAAATGACACGAGGAAAAGGCGCAACGCAAGTTGCAGCTTTGGTGGTCATACTGGCGATGCTGTTCGCTGGCCGTGCGTTTGCGAATGATCAGGTGAAAACGGAAAGCGGGATCGTCGAGGGAGTGAAAGCGGCGTCGCCAGGAGTCCGCGTCTTCCGGGGAATCCCATTCGCTGCGCCGCCTATCGGGAAACTGCGCTGGAAGGCACCGCAACCCGCAAAGCACTGGAAAGGCGTGAGCAAAGCCATCGAATTCGGGTCGCGCTGCATGCAGGCGCCGATTTTTTCGGACATGATCTTCCGCGACCTGCCAGACAGGCCCATGAGCGAGGACTGCCTGTACCTGAACGTGTGGACGCCCGCGAAATCCGCACAAGATCGCCTCGCGGTCATGGTGTGGTTTTACGGAGGCGGGTTCCAGGCTGGATCCAGTTCCGAGCCACGCTACGACGGCGAGAGCTTCGCAACGAAAGGAATCATCGTCGTCAGCGTCAATTACCGCCTGGGGGTTTTCGGGTTTCTTTCGCACCCGGCGCTGACCAAGGAATCGCGAGAGCACGCGTCAGGGAATTACGGATTGATGGACCAGATCGCGGGCTTGGGCTGGGTGAAGAAAAATATTGCAGGGTTTGGAGGGGATGCGGACAAAGTGACGATCGCGGGTGAGTCGGCGGGATCGCTCTCCGTCAGCGCGCTGATGGCGTCGCCCTTGGCCAAAGGGCTTTTTCGCGGGGCGATTGGTGAGAGCGGTGCTTTCTTTGGACGTCCACCGGCCGGATCAGCAATGCAGCCGCTCGGTGAAACCGAAAAAACAGGCGCGAAGTTTGCGGAGTCCATAGGAGCGACAACGCTTCCCGCACTGCGCGCCAAGAGCGCGGAGGACCTTCTGGGCGGGGCCCAGAAAAATCCTTCGATGCGCTTCTGGCCCACCGTGGATGGCTACGTGCTTCCGAAAGATGTGGCCACGATTTTTGCGGAAGGCCAGCAGAGCCACGTTCCGTTGCTTGCAGGGTGGAACGCGCAAGAAGCAAGCTGGGCGGTGGTATACGCAAAAGACCAGCCGACCGCGCAGACGTTCCCTGAACAACTGCACACGCGGTTCAACGATCGAGCGACGGAAATTTTGAAGCTCTATCCCGCAGCCAATGACGAGGAAGCGCGGAAATCCGCGATTGATCTGGCAAGCGATCTGTTCACGACCTACATCACTTGGGAATGGCTGGAGATGCAGAATAAAACCGGACATGCGCCGGTCTACGGCTATGTGTTCGATCGCACGCCTCCGGCCGCGCCGGATACCAAGGTGAACGGAGTCTCTCCGAAGGAGCTTGGTGCGCGGCATGCTTGCGAGATTGAATACGTTTTTGGTGCTCTAAAATCGCAGCCGAATCCCTGGGAGCCAGTGGACTTCAAGATTTCGGATGCCATGGCTTCGTATTGGGCGAACTTTACGAAGAGCGGAGATCCAAACGGCGCAGGGCTCCCGAAATGGCCTGCTTATGACGATGGTGCAGTCCCACTCATGATGCACTTTGCCGAGGAGATTCAGGCGATGCCGCAGCCCCACCGGGAACGATATGAATTTTGGAGCCGTGTCAGGAATCTTACTGCGGCGCACTGAAAACGGTTGTGATTTGGCGCCCAAAACCATCTTGGCTACGGCTATGGCGCCTAAGCTAACATGCTTTTGTCTTTATGAAACACCAAAGATTGATGGTTCTTATTGGCGTTGTGCTTCTTGGCCTGGCCTTCTTTATTGCCATTTCCGTCTTGCATGACGGGCTAAGCGCCAGAGCGAAACCGACGCGGCTGGAAGAGTTTATGGCGCGCAACGCGCGCCATTTGGCGATTCCCGGAAATGCGCGGCTGATGCAGAACCCGGTGTTGGATTCGCCGGAAATCCAGCGGGAAGCGCGGCTGCATTTTGCGGATCACTGCGCGATTTGTCATGGGAACGACGGCAGCGGCGACACGCCCATCGGCAACGGTCTTTACCCCAAACCTCCCGACCTGCGGCTCCCCGCGACGCAAGACCTGAGCGACGGCGAACTCTTTTGGATCATCGAAAACGGTGTGCGATTTACCGGTATGCCGGCGTTCTCCGACAACGGGGATCACATGGCCGGCAATCACGGCAGTGCGCAAGACAGTTGGAAGCTGGTGCATTTCATCCGGCACCTCCAGCATTTGACGTCCGCCGAACGGCTGGAGATGGAGCGATACAATCCGAAGGGCCCGGAAGATCGCGAAGAAGAACAAGAAGAAAATGAATTTCTGAACGAAGCAACGCCCAAGGCCAAGCCGGAATCTCAAACTCACAGGAGGCCATAATGCGGCACCAGCACCCGCGAGGGGTGAGGATGGAGACAACCATGAAGATTCGATTGCTGACACTAGCGGCTGCGCTCGCTTTTGCGGGTGGCGCGGCGTTTGCGCACGGAAACAAAGTACACGTCAAAGGCACAGTGGAAAAAATCGCGCCCGACTCGCTGCAGGTGAAGACCCCGGAGGGCAAGATGGTGGAAGTGAAGCTGGCGGCTTCCACAGTTTATGTCCAACACACGCCGCCAAAACATGGCGACGCTCCGGATACCAACGAAGACAGACCCGCCAAAATGTCGGACCTTGCCGTGGGTGATGCCGTCGTGATCCACGCGACGCCGAAAGACGGAAACCTGGAGGCGGACGAGGTCAAATTTTCCCCGCGCGGTCCGAATAAACTGGCTTCGGCGGAGCCGAAACCAAAGTCTTGAACAGTTGTCGAGTTTGGCGTGAAGACACGCTTACTGGCGAAGCCAGGCTCCTTAGAGGGCCTCTTCTGCGCCATCCCTTTCTGTAGAATTTCTGTTAGTCAACGAGATGGCAGGAATGAGTTTTCAAGACCAGCCAGACCGGCTTGTTGGCTGCTAAATCGAGCGCGCGGACTGCTCCGGGAGTGACGTGCACGACAAATGTTACGCCGCAATCGACGCGAGCAACGCACATCGTTCCGCGTCGTTCCAGCGAAGTGATTCGCCCATCGATGACGTTGCGCGCGCTCAATCCATGCGGATGCTCCGAAGCCAGCAGAATATCGCCCGCGCGAATGGCAACTTGAACATGGTCGCCTATATTGGCGTGGACGAGTGGAACCTCAATTTCGCATCGACTCTCGCCGAGCCGAACGCGCATCACGCCATCCGGCTCACGAATGCCAACGACCGCGGCGTCAAGCAGATTCTCGAAGCCCACCGCCTGCGCCAGGCGCTTTCGCCGCGGCGCATCCAGCACGTCCATCGGTGTGCCGTGACTCACGACTCGGCCGTTATCGATGGCGATCACGCGCTCTCCCAGAGCATCCACTTCTTCGCGGTTGTGAGTGACGTACAAGATGGGGATGCATTTCGCGGCGTTCCAGGCCCGCAGGTCCTCTACGATCGCAGCTTTGAGCCCCGCGTCGAGACCGGTCAGCGGCTCGTCGAGCAGAAGCACGCGCGGCTCCGTGACAAGTGATCTTGCCAGGGCGGTCCTCTGTCTTTCTCCGCCGGAGATTTGCGCCGGCTTTTGATTTCGCAATCTTTCGACACGGAAGGCTGCGAGAATTTCTTTCACCTGAGTGCGTCGCTTCCGCTCTGGAATATCATTCAGTCCGTACTCGATGTTTTGTGCCACGGTGAGATGAGGGAATAGCGCGAGCGTTTGAAACACGTAAGCGATTCGGCGTTTTTGCGGAGGAACATCCTCGCGCATCGCCGAATCGAACAAAACATGTTCGCCGATCGTAATTTTTCCAGCATCCGGCCGCACCAGCCCTGAGATGCAATCCAGCAGCGTGGATTTCCCCGCGCCAGAAGGCCCAAACAAGATGCTGATGCCAGGCGGCAGTTCGACGAAAACATCGAGAACAAACGAAGCGCTTTCGCAGCGCTCTTTGCGGATGCTTGCGACGAGCGCAGTCGGATTCACTTTGAGGTCCATGGTGTCCACGCGGGAGTCCACACGCGGCGATTGACGGCATACACCAAACAGAGCACGGCAAACGCGGTGATGAGAAGAAGCATCGCCAGATGGTTAGCCTCGCCGTACTCGAGTGTCTGGACGCGGTCATAAATGTCGATGGAGGCCGTGCGCGTTACTCCGGCAAGGTTTCCACCGACCATGAGCACTACGCCAAATTCTCCGAGCGTGTGCGCGAAGCTCAGCACCAGAGCCGTGACGGCTCCCGGCAAGGATAAAGGCAGAATCACGCGGCGAAACGTCCGCCATTTTCCTGCGCCCAAAACCGCCGACGCGTCGAGCAGCTTTCGGTCTATTCCTTCAAATGAAGCGATGAGGGGCTGCACGGCAAAAGGGAAGCTGTAGACGACGGAGGCAAGCACCAGGCCGGTGAAGGTGAATGCCAAGCCATGGCCAAAAAGTGCGATCCATAACTTTCCGAGCGGGCCGTGCGGTCCCATCGCAAGCAAAGCGTAGAAGCCAAGAACGGTTGGCGGAAGAACCAGGGGCAACGCGACGATGGATTCCAGCAGAAATTTTCCCTGCCAGTTCGAATAGGCCAGCCAGTAAGCGATTGGCGTCCCTATCAGCAACAAAATCGCAGCCACACACACCGCCAGTTCGAACGATAGCGCCAGCGAACTCATTCTTGTTTCCTAGCTTTCCCGCGCATGATCCCCTGGGCCATTCCTTGCTCCCGTGTGACTAGTCGCTTCCTGGGACCGAGAACCCATGATTTTCCAGGGTTCTTTTGCCCGCAGGGCTCTTCATAAAGCTCAAAACCGCGAGTGCCGCCGTCTTGTTCTTCGCACCTTTCAGCATCACCGCTCCCTGCTCAATCGGCGGGTGCATCTCCGCGGGAATTTGCCAAAACGTTCCTTTTTTCATTCCAGGTGAAAGCGCCAGGGAAAGGGCGATGATCCCTGCCTGCGCATTTGCGGATTGCACGAATTGCGCGGCTTGCGAAATGTTTTCGCCGTAGACGAGCTTCCCTTTCACTTGTTCGTAGATTCCAGCCTTTTGCAGAGCCGAGACAGCCGCTCGTCCATACGGCGCAAGTGCCGGATTCGCGATGGCGATTTTTTGCACACGTGAATCGAGCAAGCCATTCCAGCCCAGTTTCGCCACAGCAACCGGCGAATCAGGAGGCGTCCAAATCACAATTTGTCCGCGGGCATACTCAAAAAGAGTTCCCGGCTCTGTAAGGCCCGCCGACTCCAGCCTCTTCGGGTATTCCATATCGGCTGAAAAGAAGAGATCGAACGGTGCGCCGCTTTGAATTTGCGCAAAGAAGTTTCCGCTCGAACCGATAGTTACGTCTATTTTCGTGCCCGTCTCGTGTTCAAACTCTTTGGAAAGGTCTTCCATGGCGAATTTCAAGTCGGCTGCAGCGGCCACGCGCAAGACATCCTGCTCTTGCGCCGGTGAATTCGTCGACGCGACGAGAACAGCTGCAAGGACCACGCGTAGGGCGAGCCGCCCAAGGGCTTTTGTCCTTCGACGAGTCAAGAGTCACCAGTCACGAGTCGGAGGAGTTCACTCACACACGGAGGATCATCACTTCCGTGGACTTAATGAGCGCCGCTGCACGGTCACCGGGCTTGAGACGAAGTTCCTTCGCGGCATCGGCCGTGATGATCGAAGTGATGTGCTGCTCGCCGATAGCCAGCGTCACTTGGGCGAGCAGCCCGCTGACCTTGAGCCCAACGACACGGCCAATCAGCTGATTGCGCCCGCTGATTCTGCGAAAATGCAGTCGCCGCGCGGCCAGATCGCCGCGCTCAAACTTCTTGGGAATCAAGCGATCGATCTCGCTCTCGGGAACGCGGTGGTGTCCGCCAGGAGTCTTCACCGACTTGATCTTGCCGTGGTAGATCCACTGCTTCAGCGTGGGATAGCTGATGCCCAGAATGTTCGCCGCCTCGCGCGGCGCCAGCAGCTTCTGCACGTATCGCCCCCTGGTATATAAAATACCTCACATGGAGACGATGCTTCAATACGCTTTTATACGATTAGATCACCGTGACGCCGTCGCGATCTTGTTAGTTCCGGAGCGGTTTGCCGGTTTTCAAGGTGTGGGCAATGCGCTCCTGGGTTTTCTTTTCACCACAGAGGGAGACGAACGCTTCGCGCTCGAGATCGAGAATATATTGTTCGCTAACCATCTGCGGGGCCGTCAGCGGCCCGCCGGCAAGAATGTTTGCCAGTTTCCGGCCAACGTGCGCGTCATATTCCGAAGCAAAGCCGCCGCGCATCATCATGTGGATCGCCAATTTCGCGCCGGCGAGGAACTGTTCGCCTAGGACTTTGATTTGCGTGGTCTGCGCGCCTTCTTGCCAACTCGCGGCAGGCCGTTTGTAACCGCCTCGCGCCAAGGCCAGTGCAACTTCCTTCGCATCCGCCACCAGTCGATCGCGATTCATCGAAACGCCGTCTTCGCGCCGCAAATAACCAAGTTCACGGCACTCTTCCGCGCTCGTGCCAACCTTCGCCATAGCGATGGCCTCAAACACAGGCTTCAACGCATGGAACAAATCCAAATCTTCGCCACCTGCCGCGTGTTCGTTGGCGCGAATCAGCATCTCCTTGGTTCCACCGCCTCCCGGAATCAAGCCCACTCCCGCTTCGACCAATCCGATGTACGCTTCCCCAGCCGCCTGAACCTTTGCCGCGTGCAGGCTCACTTCGCACCCGCCGCCGAGCGCCAGGCCTTGCGGCGCCGCAACCACCGGCTTCGGCGCGTATTTCATCGCTAGATTGACGTTTTGAAACTGCTTCACGGCCATATGCAGTTCGTCCCATTCCTGTTCCTGCGCCGCCACGAGCACCAGCATCAGATTTGCGCCAACCGAAAAATTCGCCGCCTGATTGGCAACGACCATGGCGTCGAAATCGGTTTCCAGACGCTTCAGCCCTTTATGCATCATGGCAATCAGATCCGCGCCAATCGCGTTCATCTTGGCATGAAATTCGCAGCAAACCACGCCGTCCCCCAAATCAATTAGGCTCGCTCCCGCATTCTTCTCGATTTCGCGTCCACCTTCTTTCAATGACTTCAGGATGATGACACCTTTGGGCTCTTCGACCCTCCGTGCGCCGCCTGTGCAAACATCAAAGACCGTGGTCGTCCCTTTTTCCGATTCATAAAATGCTTTGCGCCCGTTCGAAAGCACTTTCTCGATGACCGCCGGAATGGCCTTACCTTCTTTCTGCACTTGCGCCGCAAAAGCTTTCACTCCCAGCGCATCCATCATTTCGAACGGCCCAAGCTCCCAACCAAAGCCCCAGCGCATCGCGCGGTCCACATCGGCAACATTGTCGGAAATCTCCGGCACGCGCCGCGCCGCGTACAGGCACATTTCGGAAAGACCGCCCCACATGAACTGCTGCGCCTGGTCGCCTTTTTGTCCTTCCAGAAGCGGTCCCACTAGCGCGCGCAACCGCTCGCGCGTGTCTTCAATGGCTTTGCCCATTTCAAGCGAGGCAAATTTCGCCTTCTGCCGCGGGCGGTATTCCATCGTTTTCCGTTCAAGCGCGAGAATTTCCTTCTCGCCTGCGCCGCGAACTTTCTTATAAAAGCCCTGCCCGGTCTTGTCGCCCAGCCAGCCGCGCTTGACCATTTCTTCGACCAGCGCCGGTACTCTGTACCGTTCCCGCGATTCATCGTTGGGCGCGGTTTCGTAAATGTTCTTCACTACGTGCACAAGCACGTCCAGGCCCACAATGTCCGCCGTTCGAAACGTCGCCGATTTTGGCCAGCCCACCGCCGGGCCGGTGCAGGCGTCCACCTCTTCAATGGTCATCCCGAGCGTTTCCATCAGTCGCAGAGCGTTCAGCATCGAGAACGTTCCTATACGGTTCGCAATAAAATTCGGCGTGTCTTTGGCGATGACCACGCCTTTGCCGAGCCGGCGGTCGCAAAAGTCGCTGAGTGTCGCGATCACTTCCTTCGAAGTTTTCGGGCCGGGAATCACTTCGACCAACTTCAGATAACGCGGCGGATTGAAGAAGTGTGTGCCCGCCCAATGCTGCTGGAATTCTTCATTCATGCCTTCGGCGATCAAGTGCACGGGTAAACCAGAAGTATTGGTCGTTACGATCGCGCCGGGCTTGCGAAACTGCGCCACGCGCGCTAGCAATTTGCGCTTGATTTCCAGGTTTTCCGCGACGACTTCGATAACCCAGTCCGCTTCGGCGCAGCGCGCCAAATCATCCTCAAAATTGCCAATCGAAATCCTGTCGGCAAGGGAAGGAGTAAAGAAAGCAGCCGGTTTTGATTTTTTTGCTGCCTCCAGCCCCGTCCGCACGATTTTGTTGCGTTCCGGCGAAAGCGCATCGGCGGGCAAGTCTGGCGGGACAATATCCAGCAACACGCAGGGCAGGCCAGCGTTTGCGAAGTGCGCCGCGATTCGCGAACCCATTGTTCCTGCTCCCAGCACCACTGCCTTTTCGATGCGTCTTTCCATAAGTTGCCTTTTGTCGCGAAGATGTTCTCGGAACGACAGGTTACAAAACCGGCAAGCCGCGGTCAAACGCGGGCATGCCTTAGGGCATCCGAGCTAAAATAGAAAGATGGCGGAGGAAGAAAAAGCCTCGGGACCACTTGCCTGGTTCAGAAACGCGAAGGACAAAATTCGCGCGTTCGCCTATGGCAACGAGCCGCTGCGCCCGGAGCGCCCGCGCGTCGGCTTGGCGCTCTCAGGCGGCTTTGCCCGCGGCATCGCGCACATCGGCGTGCTGCGCGTGCTGCGCGAAGCGGGCATCCCCATTGACTGCGTGGGGGGCACAAGCGTCGGCGCTTTGATTGGCGCGGCTTTTTGCGGCGGCGCCGCGCTCGACGAAATGGAAAAAATCGGCTCCGTCACGACTTTCGCCGATTTTGGGCGTTGGACGCCTTCCTGGCTCGGGCTGGCCACCAACCAGCGCATGGAAAAATTTCTCGCGCGCTTCACGCCCGCCAAAACGTTCGAGGAGTTGCAGACGCCTCTGGCCATCGCCGCCACCGACATCATTGACGGAGTTACTGTCTATTATTCGACGGGCCCGATTGCTCCGCCCCTTCGCGCGTCCTGTGCTTACCCTGGCCTTTTCGTTCCCATCGAATATGAAGATCGCACGCTGGTGGACGGCTTTCTCACCTCGCCTGTGCCCATCGAGGGCGTGCTTTTGCTTGGCGCGGACATCGTCGTTGCCGTGTACCTTGAGTCCGGCAATCTCGGGCAGCCGCGCACCCTCACTGACATTCTCAGCCGCTCCTTCAGCATTATGCAGCGGCATGCCGACCTCGCCTGGCGCACGCAGGCGGACATCATCATCGAGCCGGACGTAAAGCAATTTGTGTGGGACGATTTCACGAAAACGCCGGACATGGTCGCTGCCGGAGAAATCGCCGCGCTTCATGCTTTGCCGCAGATTCGCGCAGCATTGCGCGGCGAA